>ERZ779866.787-NODE-787-length-34447-cov-9.874070_pt1 | contig 34447 bp, 32 predicted proteins | sample MGYA00511248_ERZ779866 | MGnify/ENA primary metagenome ERZ779866 (study PRJEB29588, sample SAMEA2155758) | human gut metagenome | biome: human gut; feature: human-associated habitat; material: faeces | place: Denmark | collected 2008/2010 ... | reverse complement strand
AGACAGCCGTAGGCCCGCCACAGGAAGGTCACCGACTCGGCCCGGGTCAGGGCACGGGCGGGGCCGAAGGTGGTGGCAGAGGTCCCCACGGTGACGCCGTTCTCCACGGCCCAGTACACCGCGTCGGCGTAGTAGGCGTTGGCCGGCACGTCGGAGAAGACCAGGGGCTCCTCCGCCACAAAAGTGGCGGACACGGTGACGCGGCTGCGGGGCATGGTGAAGGTGTACCGGGTGTCGCTGACCTTGGTGACGGTGACAGCGTTGCCGCTGGCATCGGTGACGGTCAGCTCGTCCAGCTCATAGCCCTCGTCCGGGTCAACGGTGATGGTCACGGTGCTGCCAGAACTGGCCCGGGTCGGGCTGACGGTCACATCGCCGTTGCGCCCAGCGTCAACGCTGACGGTATAGGTGGTGGAACCGCCACCACCGCCGCCGGAAGGCCGACGAGAAACCGTCACAGTGCAGGTCGCGGCAAATCCGCCGTTCTCAGTGGTAGCCGTAATGGTAGCCGTACCGTCTGCAACACCGGTGACAACGCCGGACGCATCAACTGTCGCAATGCTCTCGTCATCGGAACTCCAGGTTATGCCATCAATGGTAGCATCGGCTGGGGTCACAGTAGCGACCAGAGTAGTAGTGTCTCCAACATAGACGGATGCCGTCGTCTTATCCAGAGTTACGCCAGTGACCGAGATAACATTTTCTTCAAGGCCGAAGACCCACTCATTTGTGCCCTTGGCAACCGTGTAATCCTCAGCAGCAGTGACCGTTTCTGCAATCTTATTGCCGTTCAGATGAATGGTCAGTGCCTTGTTTACTTCAAAAATCTCATCCACATCGCTGACCAAGGTGATCTCGGTCACACCTTCGGCATTAACAGCATCTTCCAGAGTGTCGTAGTAGGTAGTGTCGACCTTGGCAGTGGCATCCAGATAACTTTCAAGAGAAAGTTCGGTGCCATCCTTAACAACTTTGCCGCCGATTACCTTGGCGGTGGCCATGACATCCAACCAAGTTGTTTTACCTTCATCAACCAGGGTTACATCCTCAATCTCGGTATACCCCCAAAGGTTAGCACCGGCATAGCCGCTCCGGTCAGCGTCAAAGGTGGTTTTCTTGATGGTAACCTGCTCCAAAGAGCCTGCAAATGCATTGAAGCCGTCGATGGTACAACCGTCGATTACAACCTTACCACCATTGCCGTCATAGTGGATACCGTAGACGACACCGGAAATCTGGCAATTTTGATAGGTATGGGTGTAACCCTCGTTGACATAGTTCCAACGAACCACATTTCCAGTGGCCTCCAGAGTGGCGTTTCGAACAGTGATGTTTGCAGAGGAATTCAGCGTCAGCAGCGGAGATGCCTCGCCGCTAATCTCGTGTGTATCACCATCCAAAGTGATAGATTTGTTGATGTTCACCGTGGAATTGGCAGTTATGTTAGTCAGCAGGGTCACGGTGTCGCCAGACTGGGCGGCACTGATGGCTTCCTCCAGGGTGTTGTAACGTATACCACCAATTGCGGCAACATAATCGGTATTTTCCTTAGAAATACCCCAGTATCCGCCAGCAACATCGACTGTGATGCCGTCAGGAACATTCTCCTCGTCCGTCAGGACGGTAGAAGATCCATCAAAGGCAGCGGCGGCAATACTAACAGTGACAGGCCATGCGGTGGAGTCCTTGGTGACAGACAGATACACGTCACCAACAAGAGTCGCCTTGTCGGAAACGGTCAACGTGCCGATGTTGGCGCTTGCGTTGGCATCCTGCATCCAGATGGACTTGTTTTCACCCTCAATGGTACCGCCGTTGACGGTTAGGATGTTGTTCACGCCCTCAGCCGAGCTGTTCAGGAACTGGCGGATGGCGCGGTAGGTGGACTTGATCACACCGTCATTGATGGTAGTCTCAGCGATCTCAGCACCGGTGTTGGTCAGATTATCGATGGCATACGCCATATCGGTGCCGCCCTTATGCTCGATGGTGCCGCCGTTGACGGTCAGCTTGCCGCGCTGGTTGGAAATGACGGAGGAGTAGGCATTCCATTCGCGGTTATTTTTGGCAGTCAGAGTGATCCTGCCGGTGCCATCGGTGCTGCTGTCGTTGATGGTCAGATCAGCGCCGGGCTGGATGTTGATTAGACCGAAGCTGTCTGTGGCGGTGTCGGTTCCGGTGAGGGTGTGGCCATTCAGGTCAATCGTCAGCTTGTCGGAAATCTCGATGGACTCTGTTGTATTCACATTTGCCAGCAGGGTAATGGTATCGCCGGATTCAGCCTTGCTCAAAGCGATTTTCAAGGTGGCATAATATTCGTCGCCAATTTTTGCTTCTGTCGCGTTGCCAATGCTGCCACTGTAGTTTGCTCCAACGATGGGAAGAATTACATCTTCGCCTTCACGGTTCTTTGCGGTTACGTTACTAACGATCTCATTGGAAATGGTTGCGTAGTTACTACCAAGGAGACCTGCAACGGAACCGAGACGAATTCTGCCTTCGGGATGATCATCATCCCATGTAGTCTTACCTACAAGAGTTACATCCTGAACAGTAACGCCAGATACAGCACCTAAGGTCAGAAGACCTACGATACCGCCGACACCGCCGAAACCTTCGATTGCGATATTCTCAACGCTCAGGTCGCTGAAGGTTTGATTGCTGCCATTGGGTGCAATCTCGGCGAAAATACCGCCGACAATGTTTTTGCCTTCGATAAGAGAGCCGTCTTCACCGGAAACGGTGATATTAGTGGCAGACATATCGTGATAACGAGTCATGCCGCAGACGCCTGCCACATTGTGACCGCCTGAGATTTTAATATCACCGTTAATGGTAATATTATCCAGTGTTGCCTTATAAGCGAAGCCTGCCAATGCACCCACATTACGTCCGGTGGTGGAGATGTCCACATTGGTGATAGTCAGGTCCTTGATGACCGCACCATCGCCGGTGATGCTAAACAGGCCGAGATTTGCGTCAGCATCTGGATCACTACCCTCAATGTTTTTAGTCATTTTCAGGTTGTAAATGGTCTTACCGTTGCCGTCAAATGTACCGCAAAATACATGAGCATCATCCGCGGGCGCGTAATTGTTTTTGGTGTATGTCGCGTTACCAATTGGTGTCCATTCCTTGTCATTCAGGTCAATGTCGGCATCCAGCTTGATGGTCTGTCCTTGGAACGTGTTGCCTTCATTCACCAGCTGAGCCAGACCAGCCAGCTCGGCGGCACTGTCGATAGTAAATTCTGTATCTTCTGTATTGTACCAGCCGGTATTCACACTTGTGCCATCCCATTCTCCTGCCGCCAGGGCTGCTGTGGGCAGTAGCGTCACAATCAGCACCAGCGAAAGAAAACTCGCCAATAATCGTTTCTTCATTTGCTCGTTCCTCCTAATGATTTGTTTTCTGCCCTATGGGACAAAGTGTCCCATAGGCGCTCCTGTTCCCGCTCCGCCGCCATCCGCCGGTACCGCTCCATGCGCTTTGGCTGGGTACGTCCGGCGCAGACGGGGCAGCCGGTTTTCTGCGGCCCCGCTCTGGAATAGATGACGGCCTTCCAGATATGCCCGTCCGGGCACTGCCACCACACCTTTCTATGGCTCCCTGCCGTCACCATCTCCGGCGTCAAATTGCCGTTGAGTGTTGGGTGCCACTGGGCGGCGATCTTCGGCTCCGTTGTGGCAAGGTCGTTAAAGCCGAGCAGTACCTTTCGGTTGGCGCAGTAGGGACAGCCGCTGCCATGCATGGTGCGGGCGGCGATCACCGCTTGGTAGGGGTGGCCCATGTCGCACCGCCACCACACCTTGCGGTTGCTGTATGGGGAAACGGTTTCCGGCTTCAGTGACCCGTTTTTCTCCCGGTACCACTGGGCCGCGATGGATGGGAACAGGGTATGCAGATCGTTTTCGCCGGGGATGATGATCTTCCCCGCGCACACCGGGCAGCCTGCGCCGCTCTGGGCGCGGGAGCTGACCAGTGCCCGCCATTCATGCCCTTTTTCGCAGCGCCACCAGACCTTCCGATGCGCCCCTGCCACCACATCGTGGGGCGCCAGCGCCCCGTTTTTCGTGGGGTGCCATTGCTTTGCCAGATCAGGGTTGGTGGCCGCTAAATCGTTGTACCCTTTCTGGATGGCCCGGTTGGTGCACACGGGGCAGCCGCGGCCGACCACTCGGGATTTGACGATGGCCTGCCATTCGTGGCCGTGTTCACACCGCCACCAGACCTGCCGCTTGCTGCCGTAGGTTACGGTCTGTGGCGACAGCGGGGCGTTTTTTGAGGGATGCCACTGCCGGAGTAGGTCGTTCAGACCATGCTCCCGGCAGTAGTCGTATAAAGATGTTCGCAAAATTCATCACCCCCCTTCGCCGCCGCGCCCTCCAGAGGGCGGACAGACCGGCGATCAGCGCGGCCCGGGCCTTCTCCACGTCGGTGCGGGGCCGAGCCCCTGTGAGGGACTCCAGCGCGTCGTTCCACTCCCGCAGCTCCGCCGTGTCGGACGGCGTCTGCTCCAATGCGCGGATCAGCCGCATCCTCTGCCAATCATTCAGATGGCGCAGGTCGGAGAGATATGTGCAATCCGCTTGAATAGAAAGCGCGTCCAGCAGATCGATTTTGAATATCATGCGCATCCCTCGCTTGTCAGAATTCACATTCCGTGTATTAAATTTTCGATATAGACACATCACGGAATCATCGTGAACAGGAAAATAAGCGGGCTTTCCCTCCGTGAAGGAGAAAAAGGACGCACAAAAGAAAGCCGCAAAAATTTTCTTTTTTTACGGCTGGCTTTTTCGCGCCCTAAAGCCCATGAAATCCTTGCATTTCACGCATTGGAATGGTATAATTTTCTCATAATGTATAATTCCGCGAACAGGGCGGCTGGGGTTATGGAGACGGAATGTGAATTCCATTTACGAGACCAGCCCCAGCCGGTCAAGCTGGCGCTGATGCTCTTCGCCGGAGGTTAGAAGATAGATGCGGGTGGTCTCAATGCTGGAATGGCCCAGCACATCGGCCAGCTTTGCAATGTCTTTGTAGGCCCGGTAAAAGGCCACGGCAAAGCAGTGGCGCAGGTTGTGGGGAAACACCTTGGAGGGCTTCACACCGGCGTATTGGCACAGCCGTTTCATCTCCGCCCAGATCTGCCGCCGTGAAAGTCCCCTGCCATTTCCCGTGAGAAAGATCTCGCCGGAAATGGTTTTTTGCTTTTTGGCGTACTTCAGCAGTTTGCGGCACAGCTTGCCGGGGATGAGGATCACCCGGATCTTGCCCTTGAGGGAGATCTCCGCCTTGCCGTTCTGAGCGGCCTCCACGGTGATATACCGCACCTCGGACACCCGGATGCCGGTAGCGCAGATGGTTTCCATCAGCAGGGCCAGGCGCTCCTGCCCCCGCTTCTGGGCTGCGGCAATCAGCCGCTCATAATCCGGGCGGGTCAGCTCCCTGGAGCGATCCCGGAACAGCCTGCGCTGGACTTTGAGGAACTTGGCGCGGCAATCCTCCCAGCCCAGGAAACGGAACAGGCCGTTGAGGGCGGACAGGGCCGCGTTCACGGTGGAGGGGGCGCGGCGCTCCGCCAAAAGACGCTCCTTCCAGCCGGTCACGGCCTGCTTTGTCACCGGCCCGCCGTCCAGCCAGGCGGCAAAGGCCCGGACGTCCCGCAGGTACTTCTCCACGGTGGCGGGGCTTTTTTCCTCATGGATCAGGCTGCGCCCATATCCCTCTACTGCCTCTGCGGAAATCATTTTGCTGTTCATGCCGTATCCTCCTGTAAATCAAAGTGATATCCATTTTACAATACCCGATTCTCTTCACAGGTGGATTTGTTTGCATGCCAAACGAAGCGGGAACATGAAACTGGCTGGCAAGCAATGCCTGACCCACTTGATGTAGCCGGCGCCCTTGCTGGACCGGAGCTCGGCCTGGATGTCGATGAGCAGATTTGGGTGCTCCGATAGGGCCTGCGTGAGTTTTCCCCTGCGGGGGACGTGCTCCTTTTTTCCGGCGAGCACAGCGCGGAGATCCGCCTCCCCATACCCGTCACCGAGGGAATCCAGACGGGCAAAGTTTTTCCAGCCCCGGACGCGGAGGGAGATGGTGTGCCCCCGGTGCCTGACCTCGCAGCCGCCCTCTTGCAGCAGCTTCCACAGCGCGTCCAGATCGGCGGGGCTTTGTGCAAGGGCGTGGTCTATGGCCGCGCACACCTGAGAACGTGGAAAAGCAAAAGCGCGGCCGAACATAGAGGGAGTACTGTTTATGCACCCCAACCCGATGGCGGACACCTTTAGGTCTACGCCCAAAATGCGTGAATTCACGGTCATCTGCCTCCTTGCAAGTATCGTTCTTATCAAGATGATGATCGTGCGGATTTTTACGCTACGGAAGTTCCAATTCGTTACGCAGTATATACCAAAAGGTTTTGGGTGGAGCAAATCCTAACCAATGCTTTTACAGAATATCGTTCCATTCTGCGGATTTTGCTGAAAGGAGTGGGGCTATCTGCCATGTTGCCCGCGCAGAGCGAGGCAGTCACAGAGTAGGGCGGCAACCCATTCAAGATCACCTCGCAGAACGTCTTCGAAATAGCCGGAGTTCCTGGAAGGGCGGGGGCAGCTTCTGCGTCCGGGTGATCCCGGGCTGCGGGGGTTGTAAAACTGGCGGGACTTTGCTATAATATCTGGGAAATTTCAAGCGCATTTCAAAAGGGGAGGGGTGTTGTGGAAGCTCCCATCTATCACCTGGAAAAGGTGGTCAAGGCGAAGCAGGAGGATTTGGAGGATTTCAACGGCCCGCTGGATCTGATTCTTCACCTGCTCAGTAAGAACAAGATTGAGATCCGGGATATCCAGATTACCCTTTTGCTGGACCAATATCTGGAATGGATGGAGCGTCGGGAACAGCTGAACCTGGAGATTGCCAGCGAGTTTGTTACCATGGCGGCCCATCTGGTCTATATCAAAACCAGAATGCTGCTGTCTATTGAGGATGAGGAGGCCATGAGCGAGATGGAACAGCTCATGTCCGCCCTGGAAGCCCATCAGCGGCATGAGAGCTATTTGAAGATCAAGGCAGTGGCCCAGCCGTTGGGGCAGCGCTATGCGTTTGGACAGGACTTGTTGGTCAAGTCGCCTGAGCCTCTCAAGGGAAACCGGGAGTATCAGTATGTACATGAGGTGGGGGACCTTCTCATCGCATTGAACGGAACTTTGGAGCGAATTGGAAACAAAATGCCGCCTCCCGTACAGGCCTTTGACGGTATCGTTGGACGGGAACCCTACCCGGTGGCAAGCAAGGCCAGGGCTATTTTAGAGAGGCTGATTCAGTTTGGTGTTACCCGCTTTCGGGCCCTGTTCCGGAACAGCCGGAGCCGTTCTGAGGTAGTGGCCACCTTTCTGGCCATCCTGGAGCTGAGCAAGGCAAACCGCATTCATCTGGCCGGAACGGCAGAGGACTGTACGGTTACCAGCACTGGACAAGACGTGGACCGGGAGCTGCAGGTGACCGTAGACAGCTATTGATACGGTCAATCACAATATAGCAATGGAAAGGTGGGGCAGGATGGAACTCAGGGAACTGCAATCGGCCATTGAGGGCATCCTCTTTGCCGCAGGGGATCCGGTATCCGTGGAGCGGATTTGCCAGGCGCTGGAGCAGGACCGGGAGGCGGTGGAAAGCGTTTGTCAACGTCTGGCGGATGAGTATAGCTATGAGCGCCGAGGAATCCGCCTGGTGAAGCTGGAGGATAGCTGGCAGATGTGTTCCGCACCGGAGTATGCCTCCGGTATCCGTAAAGCGCTGGAGAGCCGAAAGCCCCCCAGGCTGTCTCAGCCTGCTCTGGAAGCGCTGGCCATCGTGGCCTATTTCCAGCCTGTGACGCGGGCGTATATTGAACAAGTGCGGGGGGTGGACAGCTCTTATACGGTAGGATTGCTGTTGGACCGGGGGCTGATCTGTGAGGCAGGACGTCTGAATGTACCTGGCCGGCCTATGCAGTTTCGAACCACGAAGAATTTCCTGCGCTCCTTCGGATTAACTAGCTTGGATGACTTGCCTGAGCTGCCTTCTTCCACACAGGAGGGAGTGCAGATGACCATGGAGCTGGAGTCCGCCATCGGCCGGCTGCAGCAGCAGGAGGGACAAACGGAGGAGACGCAAAGCCTTGAGCCTGAGCAGGGAGAGGACGGGGACCGTCTATGAGCTGGTGGCTCATTGCGCTGATTATCCTGTTGGCTCTGTTCCTGATCGGTAGACTGCGGGTAGGTGCCAGGATCCGATATAGCCCCGTAGGGCTGGCTTTGACGGTGATTGTAGGGCCAGCTCGGTTCCGAGTGTTCCCGGTGAAAGAAAAGCCGAAAAAGGCCGGGATGAAAAAGGAAAAAAGAGCGGAACGGCGTAGGGAGAAGGAGCTTCATGCGGCTGCGCAGGAGCCGGAGAGACCGGGCACACTGTCCCGGGTGATGAAGCTGCTTCCGGTGATGGCGGAGGCTGCGGGGGCACTGCGCAGGAAGATTCTGATCCACCATCTGAACCTGAAGGTGATTTGGGGGGCGCCGGACGCAGCCGCTGCGGCCATTGGATTTGGCCGAGCCTACGCTTTGCTCGGTATGATCTGGCCCATTTTTGATCATAATTTCCATGTGAGACAACATGATTTTCAGGTAGAAGTGGACTATGAGGCGGACCGCCCTGAGGTGGCCGTGGACCTGGCTCTAACCATGACGGTGGGACAGGCCGTAGCCTTTGTTCTACATTACGGAGGTAAAACGCTGGTAACATGGAGCCGGAGCGGCAAGCGCTCCCAACAAAGACAGGAGGCATGAGCCATGAGCGAACAGAACCACCCCATCAACGAAGTACTTCAGACCACCATGTCCAAGCTGCGGGAGATGGTGGATGCCAATACCGTCATTGGACAGCCCATTGTGACCCAGGAGGGAGTTACCCTGATCCCAGTGTCTCGGCTATCCTTTGGATTTGCCACTGGAGGATCTGATTTTGGGAAGACACCCAATGTTGGTAAAAATTTTGGCGGCGGCGCCGGCGCCGGCGTCAATGTGGTGCCGGTGGCCTTTCTTATCGTCAAGGATGGTAACGTGAAGCTGCTGCCTGTAGCTCCTCCCTCCGGGGACAGCGTGAGCCGGGCGGTGGAGCTGGTCCCTGAAATGTTTGACCGAATCACCGACTATATTGACAGGAAAACGGAGGAGAAGCGTACCCAGGAGGATAAGGAAGGCTGAACAGGGTCATACTAACTCCCATCTGAGGTTCGGATGGGAGTGACCTTTTGTGAGACGTCTATTTGCCGTTCTGACTGCGGCTGTCATTGTCTTTTCTATCCCGGTACGGGCTGGGGCGGTGGGTACTTCTGCTTCCTGTGCTATCCTGATGGATGCGGACAGTAGGCGAATCCTCTACGCTCAAAATATTCACGAGGCCAGGTTGATAGCCAGCATTACCAAGCTGATGACGGCCCTGGTAGCAGTGGAGCGGGAGCCGGATCTAGAGCAGGTTGTGACCATTCAGCCAGAATGGCTGGGCAGTGAAGGTTCCTCCATCTACCTGAAACCGGGGGAGCAGATCACTCTGAAAGCCCTGCTGTACGGACTGCTGCTTCAATCCGGCAACGATGCAGCTATGGCCATCGCCTGTTTTGTGGCAGGGGATGAGGCTTCCTTTGTGGAACTGATGAACCAAAAAGCATGGGAATTGGGAATGGATCACAGCAGTTTCGCTAATCCCAGCGGCCTGAATCACGAAGATCACTATTCCACCGCCTACGATATGGCCTTGCTGGCCTGCGCCTGCCTGGAAAATGAGACGGTGGCGGATATCTGTTCTACCCGCACCATCACCATTGAAGGCCGGACCTTTGCCAATCACAACCGACTGTTATATCAGTACGAGGGCTGTGTGGGCATGAAAACGGGCTATACTGAGCGGGCAGGACGAACCCTGGTTTCTGCAGCTCGGCGGGATGGCCAGACCCTTGTATGCGTGACCCTCAATGACGGGAATGACTGGAAGGATCATGCCAGCCTCCTGGACTATGGGTTTTCCACCTATCCCAGAGTAATCCTCTGCGAGAAAGGGCAGACCTTTGGCGGCCTCCCGGTATCTGGAAGTCTGCTGACGGCGGTGGAAGCGGTAGCGGCCCGCGAGGTAAGTTTCCCTTTGATGGAGGGGGAGGAGCTGGAACTGGAAGTGGATTTGACCGATGCGGTGCAGGCACCGATTTCTGCAGGGACGGTGATGGGTACTGCTTGGTGGAAACTGGATGGACAGGCGGTGGCCTATACGGAGTTGGTGTGCGCAAGCGGAGCCGGACTGGACCTCTATGAGCCGGACAACTGGTGGGACCATCTATGGTCTGCGCTGCGGGGACACGCGGAATATGGATTTGGAGCGAGACTGGTATAGAGGAGGTCGAGGCGCTTGGAGGAACGGGTACAGAAGATTTTATCCGCAGCCGGCGTCTGTTCCCGCCGGAAAGCGGAGGAGTATATCCAGGCGGGGAGGGTGACACTGAATGGCAGAGTGGCGTCCCTGGGAGATAAGGCTGACCCGGACCGGGATCAGGTGGCGCTGGATGGCCGCCTGCTATCCCGGCCGGCGGAACATACATACATCATGCTACACAAACCCAGAGGCTATGTGACGACCATGTCTGATGAGAAGGGAAGAAAAACAGTCGCCCAACTTACTTCTGACTGTCCAGCAAGGGTATGGCCAGTGGGCCGGCTGGATATGGATTCCGAAGGGCTTCTGCTGCTCACGGACGATGGAGAATTGACCCATACGTTGACTCATCCCTCCCATGAGGTAGAGAAGGAATACTTGGTCTGTGTCTCGGGTGATGTTGCCCAAGCTCTGCCAAAGCTGTCTGTTCCGATGGAGCTGGATGGGGAGCTCTTGATTGCTGACCGGGTGGAGCTGAATAGACCGGGTATCTTGAGCGTAGTCATTCATCAGGGAAAGAACCGCCAGATTCGCCGGATGTGCGCCGCCGCAGGGCTGGAGGTAAAGCGCCTGATACGGATTCGGGAGGGGAGCTTGCATCTGGGCCATTTGAAAGCTGGGACCTGGCGATTCCTCAAGAAAGGAGAAGTTTCCCGGCTGAAGTAAGCCAGACAGAGAATCGATTTGCAAGGAAAAGACCTGGACTTGCAAAAATGCTTGCATTTTGAACGAAAAACGGCTATGATATAATCCATCGGCTTCGGGCAATAACCGAAGCGCATGATCAGGTTAGGATGCAGGAAATGGAAGTGTCATCATGAGCCGTGATATTCTTGTGGCAATCCAAAGCGGTATGGGTTCTTTTTCTAAGGGGCAGAAACTCATCGGTCAATACATTTTGGAGAATTATGACAAAGCTGCTTTTATGACTGCAGCCAAGCTGGGGAAGACGGTAAAGGTCAGTGAGTCCACGGTGGTTCGCTTTGCCGCTGAGCTGGGGTATGATGGATATCCTGCCATGCAGCGAGCCCTGCAAGAGATGATTCGCAGCAAACTGACTGCGGTGCAGCGCATTGAGGTGGCAAATGATCGCATCAGCGACGAGGACGTGTTGACCAAGGTGGTGCAGTCGGATATTGAGAAGATTCGGATGTCCTTGGAGGAACTGAGCAGGGAGGAGTTTTCCGCAGTGGTGGATGCCATTGTCCATGCCCGCAGAATCTATATTTTGGGCGTGCGTTCCTCCGCCACACTATCTGACTTTCTTACCTTTTACTTTAATCTGATTTTTGATAATGTGCGCCAGGTTCAGAGCACCTTGGCCAGTGAGATGTTTGAGCAGATGCTCCGGGTTGGACCTGAGGATGTGGTCATCGGCATTAGTTTTCCCAGATATTCCACCCGGACAGCCCGGGCTATGGAGTTTGCCAGGGACCAGGGGGCCACAGTTGTTGCCATTACGGACAGTGAGCTTTCCCCGTTGTACCAGACTGCGTCTCTTCGCCTGTTGGCCAAGAGCGATATGGCATCCTTTGTAGACTCCCTGGTGGCGCCCCTGTCGGTCATCAACGCGCTGATTGTGGCTGTAGGCCGAAAAAAGCTCACAGAGGTGACAGACACATTTCGTCGCCTGGAGCACATTTGGGATGAGTATCATGTATACGAAAAGTCAGGTGATACCACTGTTTGATCTCTATCCTGCCAATGATTCGGGTTTTCGGACAACCGGGAATCCGAATTATTTTGGGGCGTTGGGAGTAGCGGGCAGACCATGTTTTGCAATGGGAGTGGCGGTGCCGTCTGCCAAGATATCCGGGGTGTGATTTCAAGCTTGCCGGCACCCATGGGAAAGGGAATTTAAATAATGGGATATTCGGGTAGTAAGCGGATTGTTGTGGCGGGAGGCGGAGCGGCTGGAATGATGGCTGCAGTCACCGCCGCGCGTGCCGGGGCGACAGTTCTTCTGCTGGAGCCCAATGAAAAGCTTGGAAGAAAACTGTATATTACAGGGAAGGGACGCTGTAATGTAACCAACCGATGCGGATTGGGGGAGTTCCTGGACAACGTTCCCAGAAACGGGAAATTCCTTTATAGCGCAGTGTCCCGCTTTTCACCCCAGGATACCTGGGCATTTTTTGAGCGACTTGGTGTTCCCCTAAAGGTGGAGCGAGGGAACCGAGTATTCCCTCAGTCTGACCGTGCTTCCGATGTTGTGGATGCTCTGTTCTACGAGCTGCGCCGGCTAAAGGTTGAAATTTCCCGAGACCGAATGACGGGGATGGAGATCCAGGACGGCCGGGTAACAGCGGTGCGAACGGAAGGGAAGGGGCAGCCTATCCCATGCACCGCTGTGATCTTAGCCACTGGGGGAGCGTCCTATCCGCGAACCGGATCCACCGGAGATGGTTACCGCCTGGCTGCCCGGGCTGGGCACACCATTGTTCCCATTCGAGGATCCCTAGTTCCCCTGGAGTCAGAGGATCCCTGTTGCGCCCAGATGCAGGGGCTATCCCTCCGGAATGTGGAGCTGTCTGTTAAGGATGAAGCAGGGAGGCGGATCTATCAGGAGCAGGGAGAACTGCTGTTTACCCATTTTGGCTTATCCGGGCCGTTAGTACTCTCTGCCTCTGCGCACTTTGACTGCCTCAAACATCAGTATACGGCGCATATCGACCTGAAACCGGCCTTGAGTGAGGAAAAGCTGGACGCACGTTTGCTGCGGGATTTCCAGGAACGAGCCAATCAGAATTGTTCCACCGTGATGGGCGGCTTGCTGCCCCACTCTATGATTCCGGTTGTAGCAAAACGTGCGGAGATTCCAATGGATTGGAAGGTACGGGATATCCGGCGGGAGCAGCGCAGAAAATTGCTGAGGACGCTAAAGGATTTCGCAATTTCTATCAGGGGGCTGCGGCCAGTGGAGGAGGCTATCATTACTGCCGGCGGCGTAAAGGTTGGAGAGGTAAATCCCACCACAATGGAATCAAAGAAGGCAAAGGGACTCTATTTGGCGGGAGAACTATTGGATGTGGACGCTTACACCGGTGGATTTAACCTCCAGATTGCATGGGCCACGGGGCATGCAGCTGGATTAGCTGCCGCCGGATGCCGGGAGGAGAGAATACGAGATGAGTAGGGAATATCACAGTATTGCGATTGATGGGCCATCTGGAGCGGGGAAATCCACGCTTTCTGAACAGCTTGCCAAAGCCATTGGCTATCTTCACGTGGATACCGGTGCCATTTACCGTACGGTTGGTTTGGCTGCCTGCCGCCGCAATATTCAGATGGGGGATACCCGGGCCATTGCGGAAATCCTGCCAGAATTGGACGTGGAGCTATGCTATGGTGAGGATGGTACACAGCGGATGCTGCTCAATGGGGAGGATGTGACCCTGGCGATCCGGCATCATGAGATTTCAGCTTGGGCTTCCGTGGTTTCCGCTATTCCGGAGGTGCGGGCCTTTCTGCTGGAGATGCAGCGAAAGCTTGCCAGAGAGCACAATGTAATCATGGATGGGCGGGATATCGGCACCGTGGTGCTGCCGGATGCCGACCTAAAAATCTACCTGACGGCACAACCGGAGGATCGGGCCAGACGCAGATATTTGGAATTGAGAGAGCGGGGAGAACCCGCGGACGAGGCACAGATCCTTCAGGATGTGATTGCTCGGGACCGTCAGGATATGGAGCGAAAGGTTGCCCCGTTGCGCAAGGCGGAGGATGCAGTGGTGGCGGATACCACCGGGAAGAGCCAAGAGGAAAGCTTTCAGTATCTCCTTGGTATCATCCGCGCCCATTGGAAGAAGTTTGGGAGGGCAGATGCATGAACAAGCTATATTCTGTCCTGTTTCCTTTGGTGTGGATTTTTATGAAGATTTTTCATCCGTGGAGGACGGTTGGCCGCGAGAATGTGCCGCCGGGGAATGCGGTGCTCTGCGGCAATCACACTACCTTGGGAGACCCGGTCTATGTGGTATGCGCCCTTGGGCGCCGCTGCCAAACCCATGTGATGGCAAAGGAAGAGATCATGAAGTGGCCGGTCATCGGCTGGATCCTGAAGCGCGCAGGCATCATCGGCATCAAGCGTGGGAAGGCGGATGTAACCGCCATCAAGGAGAGCATGCGGGTCTTGAAGAAAGGGGAAAAGCTGCTGCTCTTTCCGGAGGGAACCCGGGTCAAGGAAGGGGAGACCTCTGAGGCTCATACCGGGGCGGCTATGTTCGCCACCCGGACAAATTCCCCTATCGTGCCGATTTACATCCAGCCGAAGAAGAGACTTTTTCGAAAAACAGCGGTGATTTTCGGTCAGCCCTATCAGCCGGAGTTTGGGGGTAGAAAACCAACGCCGGAGGACTACCAGCGGATTGCGGATGATATCATGGCGAGAATTCGTAAATTGGGCGGTGAGATTTGATGGAGGTAATCCTGGCGAGATCTGCCGGATTTTGTTATGGTGTACGGCGTGCGGTGGAACTTGCTGAGACGGCCGCCCAGGATGGAAACGTCTATCTGTTGGGGCATATCACCCATAATGATTACGTAATTCGGCGGCTGGAGGAATTGGGAGCTACGACAGTTTTCAAAGCTGAGGATGTTCCCCAGGGCGCCACGGTGCTGATTCGGGCACACGGCGAACCGGATGAGGTGTATGAGGTATTGACGCAGCAGGGCTGCACGGTACTGGATGCCACCTGTCCCAATGTGGTCCGGATTCACAATATCGTGCGTCATGCAGAAGAGCAAGGGCGTATCCCAATTGTGGTTGGGGAACGGAACCATCCGGAGATTATTGGGATTATCGGAAGTACTAGGACAGGTTTGGCTGTTGACGGATGGAGCGAATTGGAAGAGAAGCTTCAAAATAATCCAGATTTAAAGGGAAAAGCGCTGACATTTGTATGTCAAACCACAGCGATTCGAGAGGTTTGGGAAAAAACCGTTGAAAACGCAAAAAAAGTGTGTACAAGTGCGGAATTTTTTGATACAATATGTGGTGCTACGTCCAAGCGTCAATCTGAAGCTGTTGAATTGGCCAAACGATGTGATGCCATGATCGTCATTGGCGATCCAAAGAGTTCCAATACCAGACGTTTGGCCCAACTGTGTCAGGCCAGCTGCCCTCTGGTGGTTCGGACAGAACGTGGGAATGAGTTCACAGGAGAGGAATTTCAACACGTTAGAACGCTTGGAATCACTGCCGGCGCCTCCACGCCGGAGTGGATAATAAAGGAGGTCTACAACAAAATGAGCGATGAAATTATGGAGATTGAACAGTCCTTTGCCGAGATGCTGGAGGAATCGTTCAAAACCTTGAATAATGGGGATAAGGTCACTGGCACTGTCGTTGCCATCACGCCTACAGAGGTGCAGGTGGAACTGGGTATCAAGTATCCTGGCTATATTCCCCTGTCTGAGTTGAGCGATGATCCCAACGCCAAGGTAGAGGACTTGGTCAAGGTGGGTGACGAGGTGGAGGCCCAAGTGGTGCAGGTCAGCGACCGGGACTGTATGGTCAAGCTGTCCAAGAAACGCCTGGATGCCGCTAAGAACTGGGAGACTGTGGAGAATGCCGTTGAGAGCAAGGAAGTGCTGGACGGCTATATCACCGAGGAAAACAAGGGCGGACTGGTGGCCAGCGTCAAAGGCATCCGCGTGTTCATCCCCGCATCCCAGTCCGGAAAGCCCCGGGGCGCCGACTTGTCCGATATGGTTAAGACCCATGTTCAGCTCCGTATTACCGAGGTGAACCGGGCCCGCCGCCGCGTGGTGGGTTCCATTCGTGCCGTACAGGCTGAGGCCCGCGCCGCCGCCGCTGCCGAGGTGTGGGCCAACATCGAGGTGGGCAAGCACTATACCGGCACTGTGAAGAGCCTGACCTCTTACGGCGCCTTTGTGGACATTGGTGGTGTAGACGGCATGGTACACATCTCCGAGCTGTCCTGGTCCCGGATCAAGAACCCCGCCGAGGTGGTCTCCGTGGGCGATACCGTGGATGTGTATGTGATTTCCTTTGACCCCGAGAAGAAAAAGATCTCCCTGGGTATGAAGGACCACAGCCAGGAGCCCTGGACGGTGTTCACCTCCCAGTACTCCGTGGGCGATGTGGCCCCCGTGCGCATCGTCAAGCTGATGACCTTCGGCGCCTTCGCCGAGATCGTCCCCGGCGTGGACGGCCTGATCCACATCTCCCAGATCGCCGATCACCGGATCGACAAGCCCGGCGATGTGCTTACCGAGGGTGAGACTGTGGATGCCAAGATCATCGCTATTGATAATGATAATAAGAAGGTGTCCCTGTCCATCCGGGCCCTGCTGGAGGATGCCCCGGCCCAGCAGGAAGAGGAGCCCGTGGAAGAGGAGGCTCCTGTCGAGGAGTAATCAGATGACTGAATAGCCCGCCGCAGGATGTTGCGGCGGGCTATTTTTCCATTTTCAGTATCGGCAGGGGGATAAGTAAGTAGAATGAAACCCGATGTGACCATTGTGCCTTGTTTGGATTATTCCAGCAGAAATGTGGAACAGGCGCTGGAATCCGCTTTATCTCCTTTCGGCGGCTTGGAGTGGGTAACGCCTGGAATGCGCGTTGCCATAAAGGTCAACCTGGTGACCGCCATGGGGCCGGAGAGAAGTGCAACGACTCACCCACAGCTGATATGCGCTTTCACGCGAATGCTAACCCAGCGGGGGGCTCAGGTCGTGGTGGGAGATAGCCCTGGCGGCCTGTATAATGCCCAGCATGTGGGCCGGGTCTATGCCGCCACAGGCATGACTGCGGTGGAGTCGGCGGGCGGCGTCCTGAACCGGGACTTCTCCGAGGCGGAGGCCCGCAATCCCCGGGGAACGGTGTGCCGGGGTTTCCGGTATACCGCCTACCTGGACAGGGCCGACGTCATCATCAACTTCTGCAAGCTCAAAAGCCACGGCATGATGGCTCTGAGCTGCGGGGCGAAAAACATGTTTGGCGCCATTCCAGGCACCATCAAGCCGGAGTATCATTTCCGGTACCCCGATCCCCGGGATTTCGCCCGGATGATCGTGGACCTGGATGAGTATTTCGCGCCCCGGCTTACCATTGTGGATGCGGTGGACTGCATGGAGGGCAACGGCCCCACCAACGGCACGTCCCGGCACATGGGGGTGCTGGTGGCAGGGGAGAGCCCCCATAAGGTAGACTTGCTCTGCGCCGGACTGATCGGCCTGCGGCGGGAGGAAGTGCCTACGCTGGAGGCGGCGTTGGAGCGGGGGCTGATCCCGGAGCGTGCGGAAGATCTGTCGGTTGTTGGACAGCCGAGTCAGTTTGCCCTGCTTGATTTTCAGAGAATCACAACTTGGAACAGCCACCTGTTCCAAGGGGATGGAACCAGTGTAATCAAGCGGTTCCGGGGAGAACTGCTCCGGCGGCTGCTGACCCAGCGCCCCGCCCTGCGTGGGGCTGACTGTGTGGGCTGCGGCCTGTGCGGAAACATCTGCCCGGCCAAAGCTATCACGATGAAGAACAAACGACCGCACATCAATCGGAGCCGCTGCATCCGCTGCTTCTGCTGTCAGGAGTTCTGCCCCCAGGGCGCCATGTATGTTCGCCGTACCTCCATCGCCAGATTGCTGGATCCTTGACAGCAACGGCCCCGGCCCCCGGCAGGAATGCTGGGGCCCGGGGCCAAACTTGTGCATCAAGGGGGCGGGTGGTGGGAGTCAGGAGGCCAGAGTGAACAGGGAGTAGAAATATTCCTTTGCGGCCATCAGCTCCTGGAAGGTACCCTGCTCCACGAGCCTGCCGTCCTTCATCACTAGGATCTGGTCATACTGTTTCATCAGTGCCTCGTCCAGCCGATGAGTAACCACGATACGGGTCAGCCCGTCCAGATGCAGGATGGCATCGGTGACTTCAAAGGCGGTCTGATTATCCAGAGAGGCGGTGGCCTCGTCCAGCATGAGCACCGGCGTGCCCCGGAGCAAAGCCCGGGCGATGGAGATTCGCTGGCGTTCCCCACCGGACAGGCCCACGCCGTTCTCCCCGCAGCGGTAGTCTGTACCACGTTCTGCCACAAGGAGTGACAGGCCTGAACGCTTGACAGCCAGGTCCACCTGCTCCCCGGGAAAATCCCGGAACATGGTCAGGTTGTTGCGGATGGTGTCGTCAAAGAGGAACACGTTCTGACCGATGAGGCTCATCAGATCATACAGGCTGTCGGTGTTCACCTCCCGCAGCTCACGGCCGTCGATGGTGATGGAGCCGGTGTACTCCGGGTAGGCACCCATGAGTAGGCTGAGCAGGGTGGACTTGCCCGACCCGGAGGGGCCGACGATGGCATAGCTCCTGCCCGGTTCAAACTGGACGGATAGATCCTTCAGCACCGGCTTGTCCGGGGCGTAGCCGAAACCCACATGGGAGAGGCCGATGGACTGCTCCAGGACAGGGGGGATGACGGTGCCGGCGTGGCCGGCGTTCTCCTGCGTGATCTCGGCCAGCTTCTCGATGAGGGCCAGGGCGGCCTTCCGGCTGGCCCAGTACTGGGGGACGATCTGGATGGGCTGGGTGAAGCAATTGCACAGGTTGAGGATGATGAGCACCGTCCCCATCTGGATGCTTCCGTTGATGGACAGCCAGGCTCCATAGAAAAAGATGCCGATCTGGAGGACGCTGCCACACGACTGGGTGATGGCGGTGAGCCTGGTATCCCAAAGCCTCCGGCGCTCCTTCACTTGCTCCGTCTCCCGGTTGGAGGTCTGGAACAGCCGGTTGACCTCTCCCTCCGCCTTGAAGCTCTTGATGACGGAGAAGCCGGTGAGGAAGTCCTTCACCTTGGCCACGAATTTCTCGTTCTGGTCGCTCGTGGCCTTCTCCCGGACGGCCAGCCCCTGCCCCATGATGAGAGAGCAGGCGATGGGGATCAGACTGAGGGCGATGGTGGCCAGGGCCAGCTGCCAGCTCAGTGCCAGCATCATCACCAGTCCGCCCACAAACATGGCCCCCTGGAAGATCAACAGGAGGGATCGGTTGAGGTAGTTCTCCTCAATGGAGTTGGCGTCGTTGGTGAGGGCGGACAGGTACCGGCTGGTGTTTTCCCGGGAAAAGGCGCTGATGCTCTTCTCCGACAGCCGGGAAAAGGCCAGGTCCTTATACTGCCGCAGGGCCCGGTGGATGAACCTGCTCTTGAAATAGTACATCAGCAGGTCCACGGCCAGAAGGAGGACCAGGGCGGCCGCGCTGATGGCCAGGATGTTCCACAGCCGGGCCAGATCCCCGGCGGCCATGATATTGGTCACCTCCCCCAGAGTCCAGGAGAAGAACAGCATTCCACCTGTGCTTAGAACGATCAGGATTAGAGCTAGAATAAAATTGACTCGATTGTGTTGGTAAAAGGTCCGAGTGTATTCCCGGATGTCACTGTTTCGCTTCATGCTTGTTTTCCCTCTTTCGCTGCAACTGATCCTCGGTAAGCTCCAGGATGGGCTTGGTCCGCACCTCCCATCCGAAGGTCCAGCCGTCGCTTTCCTCCATGAACCACCGGGCGAAGTAGAGGAAGGGGACCAAGCCATGGTTGTCATGGACGCAATACGCCTTGCCAGGGCCGTCGTCCAGCTCTAGAGGCTGCTCCTGCAGCAAGTGGCAGTCCACTAGTCTGGGAAGCAGCCCCTCCACCTGTTCCAGAGGCAGGCCTGCCTGCTTGGCCAGGGCGGAGGGGGTAAAGTAGCCGAAATTTTGATGGTAAAGAAAGAGCAGCAGTTCCAGGCTGCCCTCCTGTGCCAGGACAGAAAACAGCTTTCGGTACTCTCCCTTGGGGGCGAAGTGGACCTCATACCCCTCCGGTGGCTTGGGCAGCAGTAGGTACATGGGGAAATCCTTGGCAATTACCCCTGAAAGCATGCCCTCATCGGTGGTGAAATTAGCCCGCAGCCAGACCGTACCGGCGTTGAGATTGTGAAGATAGCAGGTGGGCGGAATCGCCCTGACCTGCTCCAGGTTGACGTTGTTGGGCTCCAAATAGATGTCGGGCAGGGTAAGGGCCAAAAGCTGAAACAGACGGTTCAGCCGTTCTGCCTGGGGAATGGACCGTAGCCATCGGCCCATTAGGCGGGTCATATTCTGAGGGGCATCCTCCCCGCGGCCAAACAGGGCGTCGATGGACACCCCCAGTCGGTCGGCCAGGGCGGGGAGCAGCTCCACGTCGGGGGCGCCCCCTTTCTCCCACTTGCTCACCGCCTGGGCGGACACCCCCACCAGCTGGCCCAGCTGCTCCTGGGTCAGGTTTCGGGCCCTCCGCAGTTCGGCGATGCGTTCACTCAACAGGCTTGCCATAAAAACACCTCATTTCATCCATTGGTTGTATTCTAACAAAAACAATGGTTGAAATCAACGGAGAGAAACTTGCGTATCCACAACCATTGGTTGTACTCCGGGAATGACATCCCCGGAGCAGGCTGGATTGCCCGGCCCAGGACGAAAGGAAATAGATGAAATTTCGATTCTCCGCTTGCAAGTGAGGGGAGAAGCGGGTATGATGGAACTGGAAACAAACTTTTACGAGGTGAGGGTTCATGGATATCAAACGAATTTTGGCTGCGGCGGACCACACCCTGCTGACCCAGACCGCCACCTGGGAGGAAATCCGCCAGATCTGCGACGACGGCGTGGAGTACGGCTGCGCCAGCGTGTGTATCCCCCCCAGCTACGTGAAGCAGGCGGCGGACTACCTGGGGGACAAGCTGCCGGTGTGCACGGTGATCGGCTTTCCCAACGGCTACTCCACCACCATGGTCAAGGTCTTTGAGACCAAGGAGGCCATCGCCAACGGGGCCAAGGAGATCGACATGGTGGTCAACCTGGGCTGGGTGAAGGACCAGCTGTGGGACAAGGTGCTGGAGGAGATCCAGGCGGTGAAGCGGGCCTGCGGCGAGCTGATCCTGAAGGTGATCGTGGAGACCTGCCTGCTCACCCAAGAGGAGAAGATCAAGCTGTGCCAGATCGTCTCCGACAGCGGCGCCAACTACATCAAGACCTCCACCGGCTTCTCCACTGGCGGAGCCACCCGGGAGGACGTGGCCCTGTTCAAGGAGCACGTGGCGCCCCATGTGAAGATCAAGGCCGCCGGCGGCATCGCCACCCTGGAGGACGCCCAGGACTTCCTGGACCTGGGCGCGTCCCGCCTGGGCACTTCCCGCATCGTCAAGCTCGTCAAGGGACAGCAGGCCACCGGATATTGACCGGACTGCGGGGCGTTGACATCGGCGTGAAAATTCCGCCGTTGGCTGGGTCTGAAGTTGTGTAAAATTTGCGATTTGTGTAAAATCCGCTTGTATTTTTTCTGCTGACCTTGTATAATGAGGTCAGTTAAGCGGAGTTACGAGGCATTGCGGATGAAACGGCAAGGAGGCTTGTACTCCCTTTTCTTGCGTTAAGGTTTCCCAATTTGGAACTGCGGGCGCTTGCCCTTGCGATCATAAGGCCCCTGTTCATAAATAAAAGGAAAGGATGTAATTGCAATGAAGAAGCTTGTTGCTCTGCTGCTGGCACTGACCATGGTGCTGGGCCTGGCCGCTTGTGGAAATGGCGACACCACCACCAGCGAAGATCCCGCCACCAGCGCCTCCCAGACCGGCGAGGAGAGCCAGACCCCTGAGAGTGAGGAGCCCTCTACCGGGGAGATCACCGACCCCGACAGCATTGACGACGACATGCTGGCCGACGACGGCGTCTACCAGATCGCCTTCGTCACCGATGTGGGCGCCCTGAAGGACAAGTCCTTCAACCAGGGTACCTATGACGGCGTGAAGCTGTACGCCGCCAACAACGGCCTGACCTACAAGTACTATCAGCCCGCCAATGGCGACCAGGCCACCGACGACGACCGCTATGACGCCATGGTGGCTGCCGCTGAGGGCGGCGCTGAGGTGATTGTGTGCGCCGGCTACCTCCAGGAGGCCGCCATCCGCCGGGCCGCCAACGCCTACCCCGACATCCCCTTCATCTTCATCGACGGCTATCCCATCCAGGCGGAGGCCACCGAGGTCGACGCCGACGGCAACGCCCTGCCCAATGACAGCCCCATTCTGGAGAATGTGGCCGGCATCTCCTTCCAGGAGGAGCAGGCCGGTTACCTGGCCGGCTATGCCGCCGTCATGGACGGCTTCACCAAGCTGGGCTTCTCCGGCGGCGGCGGCGGCGAGAACGCCGCCTGCAACCGCTTCGGCTACGGCTATCTCCAGGGCATCAACGCCGCGGCCGCCGAGTTGGGCGTCACCGTGGACGTGAACTTCTCTTGGCAGTACGGCGCCGCCTTCCAGGCCTCCCCCGAGCTGCAGTCCATGATCGCCGGCTGGTACGCCAACGGCACGGAGATCGTCTTCGCCTGCGGCGGCTCCATGTTCCAGTCCATCAACTCCGCTGCCTCCGGCTATGAAGGCTATGTGATCGGCGTGGACGTGGACCAGTCCTCCGAGAGCGACCTGGTCATCACCTCCGCCATGAAGGGCCTGTCCGATGCCGTGCAGTGGGCCCTGGGCCACGTGTATGACGACACCTTCGACACCATCGGCGGCACCGGCACCTCCCTGGGCGTGAACGACAACGCCGTGGGCCTGCCCACCACCGACGATGCCTGGCGCTTCGAGACCTTCACCGTCGCCGACTACGAGGAGCTCTATCAGCAGATGCTGGACGGCACCCTCGTGGTGGACGCCGACTACAACAACCAGGCCACCACCGAGTGGACCAACCTGAACCTGAACGAGGTCTAAGAGCTTCGAACCTCTCCAAGGGCGGAACGCGTGGCGTTCCGCCCTTGGCTTTTTGCCTAAGGGAAGAAATTTCTTGTCTTTTTTCCGTGCATCCTATATAATAAAAACGGAACTTTACAGGGAGGGAGTGAGCGGAAGAACCATGCAGACGGACAATGTCATTGAGATGCTGCACATCACCAAGGAGTTTCCCGGGATCATCGCCAACGACGATATCACCCTCCAGCTGCGGCGGGGAGAGATCCACGCCCTGTTGGGGGAGAACGGCGCCGGCAAGTCCACCCTGATGAGCGTGCTGTTCGGACTCTACCAGCCGGAGGCGGGGGAGATCCGGAAGAACGGCCAAGTGGTGAAGATCAACAACCCCAACGACGCCACAGCCCTGGGCATCGGGATGGTGCACCAGCACTTCAAGCTGGTGGAGGTGTTCACTGTGCTGGACAACATCATCCTGGGGGCGGAGACCACCAAGCTGGGCTTCCTGCAGAAGAAGGAGGCCAGGAAGAAGGTGGAGGCGCTGTCCCAGAAGTACGGGCTGAAGGTGGACCTGGACGCCCGGGTGGAGGACATCACCGTGGGCATGCAGCAGCGGGTGGAGATCCTGAAGATGCTCTACCGGGACAACGAGATCCTCATCTTTGACGAGCCCACCGCCGTGCTGACGCCCCAGGAGATCGACGAGCTGATGGCCACCATGAAGGAGTTTGCCCGGGAGGGGAAGAGCATCCTGTTCATCTCCCACAAGCTCAACGAGATCATGGCGGTGGCCGACCGGGTCACGGTGCTGCGCAAGGGCAAGTGCGTGGGCACGGTGGAGACCAAGGACACGGACAAGCAGTCCCTGTCCAATATGATGGTGGGCCGCCCGGTTCAGCTGGAAGTGGTGAAGGACAAGGCCAAGCCCGGCCAGACCGTGCTCCAGGTGGAGGGCCTGAGCGTGCGCTCCACCACCCACAAGCGGGACGCGGTGCACAACGTGAGCTTCCAGGTGCGTGCCGGGGAGATCGTGTGTATCGCCGGCATCGACGGCAACGGCCAGAGCGAGCTGGTCTACGGCCTGACCGGCCTGGAGAAGGCCTCGGCGGGCAAGGTGACCCTGTGCGGCCATGACATCAGCCACGCCTCCATCCGGCAGCGGGGCCACGACATGAGCCACATCCCGGAGGACCGGCACAAGCACGGGCTGATCCTGGACTTCACCCTGGAGCAGAACCTGGTGCTCCAGCGGTTCCAGGAACCGGAGTTCGAGCATTTCGGCTTCATCAGGCAGGGGGCGGTGCGCCAGTACGCCCAGCGCCTCATCGACCAGTATGATGTGCGATCCGGCCAGGGGCCGGTGACGGTGGCCCGCTCCATGTCCGGCGGCAACCAGCAGAAGGCCATCATCGCCCGGGAAGTGGACCGGGACAAGCCGCTCATCGTGGCGGTCCAGCCCACCCGCGGCTTGGACGTGGGCGCCATCGAGTATATCCATAACCAGCTGGTGGCCGAGCGGGACAAGGGCCACGCCATCCTGCTGGTCTCCCTGGAGCTGGACGAGGTGATGAACCTGTCCGACCGCATCCTGGTCATGTACGAGGGTGAGATCGTGGCCGAGCTGGAGCCGGAGCAGACCAACGTGCAGGAGCTGGGCCTCTACATGGCCGGCGCGAAACGCATGAGCAAGGAGGGGATGGGCGCATGAGCGAAAAGCTTTCCAACCTATGGCGGAAGGACGGGACCAAGTCCGTGGCCTCGTCCCTGATCTCCATTCTTGTCGGCCTGGCCGTGGGCGCCATCATCATCCTGATCATGGGGGGCGCCAGCGACAACCTGGGGCTGCGCAGCGCCTGGGAGGCCATCCGGCTGGAGTTCCTGGGGCTGTTCAGCACCGGCCGGGGGGACGGTGGCAGCCTGACCTTCGGTTTTAACCCGGTGAACATGGGCAATATGCTCTTCCGGGCCACCCCGCTGATCCTCACCGGCCTGTCCGTGGCGGTGGCCTATAAGACCGGCCTGTTCAACATCGGCGCGCCGGGGCAGTACCTCATGGGCACCGCCGCCACCCTGATGCTGGCTCTGGGCATCCCCACCTCCGCGGTGCCCGCCCCTCTGGTGTGGGTCATCGCCTTCGTGGGGGGCATCCTGGCCGGCGCCATCTGGGGCTGCATCCCCGGCCTGGTAAAGGCCTTCCTCAACATCAACGAGGTGCTGGCCTGCATCATGACCAACTGGATCGCAGCCAACCTGGTGTCCTGGGTCTTTGACGGCAGCTCGTTTCGCAACACCACCGAGAACACCAAGAGCGCCTACATCTACATGACCAGCCACAACGGGGTTCAGACGGCCAAGATGGGGCTGGACTCCATCTTTCCAAACTCCCAGGTGAACGGCGGCATCCTGATCGCCATTGTCATCGCCATCCTTATGTATATCCTGATGAACAAGACCACCCTGGGTTATCAGCTCAAGGCCTGCGGCTCCAACCGGCACGCCGCCCGATATGCCGGTATCGCGGATAAGCGCAACATCGTGCTGTCCATGGCCATCGCCGGCGGCCTGTCCGGCGCCGCCGCCGCCCTGTACTACCTGTCGGGCAACACGGAGTTCTTCTGGAATACCTATCAATCCCTGCCCGATACGGGCTTTAACGGCATCCCGGTGGCCCTGCTGGCGGTGAGCAATCCCATCGGCGTGATCTTCACCGGCTGCTTCATGTCCATGCTGGACATCGTGGGCCAGCAGATCACCAACCTGACTCCCTACAACGAGTACATCTCTGATGTCATCGTCGCCACCATCGTCTACCTCAGCGCCTTCTCCCTGCTGATCAAGATGCTGCTCACCGGCCGCAGGAAAAAGAAGCTGGCCGAGGCCGCGGGGGAGGCACAGCCCACCCTGACGCAGGCGGCTCCGCCGCCGGGGGAGACCGTCACGCCGCCGGACAGCGGAACGGCAGTGAAAGGAGGCGATGAGGCATGACATTCCTGATCCAACAGACCATGCTCTATGCCATCCCCCTGATGATCGTGGCTCTGGCCGGCGTGTTCGCCGAGCGCAGCGGTATCATCAACCTGGCTCTGGAAGGTATCATGATCTTCGGCGCCTTCATCGGCGTGCTCTTCGTCAACCTGGTGCAGCAGGCCGGCGTCTTTGACGCCGCCTACGAGGCGGGCAACTGGATCGCCCTGCAGGGCTTTGAGCTGCTGGCCATGCTGGTGTCCGCCATCATGGGCGCGGTGTTCTCCCTGCTGCTCTCCTTCGCTTCGGTGAACCTGAAGGCGGACCAGACCATCGGCGGCACCGCCCTGAACCTGATGGCCCCCGCCCTGGTGCTGTTCTTCATCCGCATCATCGCCAGCCAGAACACCCTGCAGATGGCCACCGGAAACGCGGCCAGCTGGTTCATGATCTCGAAGAGCGACTTCGGCTACGGCCGCAACGAGGAGATGGGCTTCCTCGGCTCCACCTTCATCGACCGGACCTATCTGGCCACCTACGTGTGCATCCTGCTGTTCATCCTCCTGTCCGTCCTGCTCTATAAGACCCGGTTCGGCCTGCGCCTGCGCTCCTGCGGCGAGAACCCCCAGGCCGCCGATTCCCTGGGTATCAACGTGTACAAGATGCGGTACGCCGGCACAACTATTTCCGGCGCCCTGGCCGGCATGGGCGGCTTTGTCTATGCCCTGACCACCGCCAACTGCACCGCCAACGGCGATGTGGCCGGCTTCGGCTTCCTGGCCCTGGCCGTGATGATCTTCGGCAACTGGAAGCCGCTGAACATCGCTGGCGCGTCCCTGCTCTTCGGCCTGTTCAAGTGCATTGCCGCCGCCTATTCCAGCATTGACATCAACGGGGACGGCGTCTTTCTGCTCAATGAGCTGGGGATCAGCCCGCACCTGTACCGGCTGCTGCCCTACCTGATCACCCTGATCGTTCTGGCCTTTACCTCCAAGCGGTCCCGGGCGCCCAAGGCGGAGGGTGTCCCCTATGATAAGGGTCAACGATGAACTGATTAGTTTAACTATGCCGCGACGGACATACCGCCGCGGCATAGTTGTGCTTATGTCGAGAATCGTCGCAAAATAAAAATGAAAGTTCTTCCTATCTTCGACAAAATGCGATAGAATTGGATTGTAAGAACGCAGGAAGATCGGGGGACGAGCCTATGCGGTTTCATCAGAACTTAAGGGTGATTGAGGGAGTCTTGCATACATTGGGCCTCTTCGGGTCCTCAATTTCCATGCGGCAGATGATATGTGCAGTGGAGTTAGCTCATGAGGACGTGAGTCTGTTGACCAATGTTTCCAAAGGGCTATATACAAGTGTGGCAAACGAATTTGGTGATACCAACAGCGCTGCGGTTGAACGAAATTTGAGGGCACTTAGGGATCGGCAATGGGAAAGAGGGGATATGAACCGTCTGCGGGAAATGGCGATGTATCATCTGAAAGTAAAGCCGTCGACTGGGGAATTCATTGACATTGTCCGATACTATATGGAAGCCCATGATATGTTTCTGGATCGTTAACGTGTTGGAAGAGACCGTTGGGCTCAGGCCAAAGTATAAAATATTGACGCGCGAAAAAAGTTACTGAGAAATTGCCATTTTGGCGGTTTCTCAGTAACTTTTTTCTATTTTTGCAGTTCTGTATTACAATAGTCTCCTTGGATCGTCAGATCTTATCTGGAGTTCCGGTGACGAAACTTTTTTTGTTTCAATTCTTCTTTACGCCGCAGCAGCTCTTCTTTTGCAAGTTCTGCCGCCGCTTTGATATCCTCAGAACGGACCATATAGCGACCTACGGTTTTCATATTCGCATAACGATTCCGGAATCTACGGCTTTGCTGTTCCAGCTTTGCGATCTGCTGGCGGTAGGATTCCTGAAGCGCAGCCACCTGCTCTCCGTACTTTTCTTTGAGCTGTGCGGAATGAGTTTCCAGCAAATCGTTCAATTCTGCCCGGCCCAGAGCAAACTGGAGCTGTAGCTCCTGGCTTGCGGCAGTTACGCCAGAGAGCAGCCTGGACATCAGGGCCAAGTGCCGCACGGTCAAAACTGTATCTAGCAGCAACACAGCTAAAAGTACGACACACAAGGCGTTTACAAGCCAGGGCGGTATGCGTTGATAGAATTGCTCAATGGGTGGGTGAATCCAGTAGATCACCACATAGGACAAGACGCCCCATACCAGTGCGACCCAAAGGCAGATCCGCCCCTTGAGATTGAATCGATATTGAGAATAATCCCAATACTTCACATGAGTGGTGACTTCCAGCAGCCAGCCGACAAAGTACTCCCAAGCACTCATCACCAAAACAGCTACGGCGTAGAAAAGGAAGAGATTTCCCTTCAGAGGGGTAAAAAATAGAATCATCAACAGTACGCCTGTACCGTAAATTGGACAGATTGGCCCATAGAGAAAGCCGCGAGGTACTAGACGATGCTGCATGATTGAGCAGTAACAGGTTTCCAAGAGCCAGCCAAGGAAAGAGTAGAGGATAAAATAGAGAAACAGCTCGGTGATTGGATAGCCGAGGATGGTCATGCTTCCCCACCTTTCTGCCCGTCTGTCAGCAATACACCTAAGATGCCGTTGTAAATTCGATCCGGGTGATCTAAAAAATGCCGCACGATTTGATCTCCATCTTGCTGAGTGGAGGTTAGAAGGGATAGGGTAAACAGGTTTCCCTGATTGTCGTCCAGATTTAAGTGTATCCGGAATGTGCCGTCGGGCAGAGCCTCTACATGGCCGCGTACTTGCGCCTTCCGTTTCAGAGCGGCATTCAGTGGGGCGAGGCGCTGGTCACAGCGCTTTCGGATTACGAGGGAGAGACTGCTCTGTGCATCATCACATGCCCGACGCCCCCTTTCTGTGATGGAATAGAACTCCCCATTCTGAGAGATATGACCACTCTTTAAAAGTTCGGAAACCGCCTCGGCAAAAAGAAAGTAATCCACGCCATCATCGCATAAAGACAAGTCTGTGAGTGTAGAAAAATCGATAGGGGCAAACACCCGGTCCAAAATATATAGAATCAGCAACTTGATATCAAGCTTTCCATGAATAAACCCAAACCTAGCCAAAAGGCTCTCCTCCTTCGTAATCCTCAATCAGGCCGTGTCCGGAATACACACTGAGACGGCGAAGATACATTCAGTATTATACCGAAAATGCCCAGGTCTTACAAGGAAAAAATGGAGGGAAGCATGCTGGATGGTTTACATTTTCCCTCGATTGTTAGACCGCTTACCGTTTCATATTCTATCTATTCGTTCAGTATGAACTGAAAGCGCATCTCGTGTGACATACATATGGTAGAGACGGGCGAGAAACTCCCAGGTTGCCCGGTCTAGAGCCCCTGTTTCAGGCAAGTCGGCAAGCCGTTGCAGGACTCTAAAGTTGGTTCGGGCGGCTTCTTGGTCGGTTTGGCCTTCTTGACATAGGGGAAAATTGGCCAACTGGCTGGATAGTGCGCACAGCACTGTTTGAGCGAGCCTGATTGGTTCGCTCCCGCTTACAGCGCCGGTATTGAACTCACCATTGGGAAGCACACGCAGGGGGGAGGGGGTCCCAAAATGAAGCAGGTCTTTTTGATAAGCGGCTACAATGGCATACCAGCTGTCATGGTCCACCACACCAGTGACCGGGAGGCCAAAATCACGCTGAAAGATCATGACGGCTTCTAAGGTCAATTCGTCAAAGACTCCGGTTTCCACGAGCCGGGGAAGCTGAGTATGCCGCCTGGAAAGCTGGTCCAGCATATGCTGAAGGTTCCGGATGGACTGGGATTCATTGCGATCTTGTACCATTTCAGGTAGGCTCCTTTCTTCCTATGAACTGTAGGTGAGATCATAGCCGGGAAACTGGCCCGAGAGTACCTGTTGCTCAATTTCCTCTGGAGTTAGTGGGAGTACTTGATCGGCCAACAGGGTACGAGCTACCCTGGTGTAGGCATCATAGAGTGCCATCCAAGTCTGATTATCCACGATTCCGGTCGGTTCTAGTCCCAGATACCTCTGGGCATCCATAACGGCCTGCCGGGTTTTCGGTCCAAAAATCCCATCAATATTTAATGTCGGGAAGTTGTAAAGAACCTGACCCAATACAGAAATAAAAAACTGCAGTGCGGAAACAGCCGGACTTCGGCTACCCTCCTGAAGTGTGACACCGGAAGCTGGAGCCTGAATTTGCGTAAAGGTCTGGCCCTCGCTGGTCAGTTCAGATAGGCGAGTGACTCCCACATAAAGGGATACCAACTTATACCAGGTGGCACGACCGACTACGCCGTCCACGTTCAGATTGAAGATTCGTTGAAATTCTCGAACCGCTTGCTCTGTCTGAGGGCCAAAGATTCCGTCTACAGGATTGATTTTTGGGATGGCAGGATAGTTGCGGGAAATCCGGTTGAGCATAGTTTGCAGCACGACTACATATTCTCCGGAGGAACCATTGCGCAGAGCATATCCAGGATAAGAGTTGGTAAGATCTCGTACCGGTGCGGAGGTAACCAGCTCGATATCGTCGCCATAGTAATATCGGAGAATTTCCATGGCGTCATATCCTTGGCGGGCGAGAGCTTCACTACCCCATTGGGAGAGACCGTCACAAGTGACGGTAGTACCGTTGCAAAATCGGGCGGACAGGGGTTCCACATACCCACGCCGCCGGATGTAGGAAGTGAACAGTTCGTCTACCAGCCGGTCTACATTTTCAAAAGTACTGCGTCCTTTGATAAACTTCTGATCATTGACAGGGGAGGAGGTGATATCAAAGTCGTAGCCTCTGCTTCTATAGTATTCCGTGTAAACCCGGTTGAGAGCAAAAGAGATCTGCGCCAAAATGTTTGCTCGAAGTGCTTCCTCAGGCCAGGTGGGATATATTTCGCTGGATGCGACATTTTTAATATAGTCCGGAAAAGAAACAGTTACATTTTCCGCCGATTGGTCTGCAGGCGCGAGATGAACCGTAATTGTTTGGGGAATGTAAGGAATGACACTGATCGGCATGGAAATTCCTCCTGAACTATAGCGGCTGAGGCGTCACGATGGTTACGCCGTTGCCAGTACCCTGTGTCTGTAATGGAACCATCGGGACATCCTGTACCGTTTGAACGCCAGGGAAAATCTGGAGATCCAAAAATGTAGCGACTTCAAAATCAGGATGTTCAACGAGAAGAATATAGCTGGAAAAAGGGTGCTCCATATCCGGACTCAGACTGGAGCTGACATCCGGCGCTGGAAGCAGAAAAGGTCCGGCGATCCCGCTTTCGTCCGTGATGCGTACAGCCAGTATCTCATGCTTGCCGTTTGCTCTAGCCATTGCAACAACTGCGGTTGCTCCGGAGATTGGGATCTGTGCCCTGGATACGAAGGTGCGTACAATGAGGGAGCCGGTTTGCGGCATAAAGCGTCCTCCTTTTGAATCGAAGTCCATTCAGTATATGTGGCCAGATGTAAAAAATTCTGGAGAATGAAAAGGTTGGATCGTTAAAAAGTTTGACAAGTTGCGCCAAATGAAGTACAATACAAACACAAAGTTACAAAGAAAAATGTTTTGGTGAGAATAAAATGAAAAAAGATAAGATCTCATCTGCAGTAATCCGCAGACTTCCGAGATACTACAGGCATTTAGATGATCTATACCGGAATGGAACCGTTCGAATTTCCTCCGGCGCTCTGGCAAAATCCATGGGGCTGACTGCCTCGCAGATTCGGCAGGATCTGTCCTGTTTCGGTGGCTTTGGGCAGCAAGGTTACGGATACAATGTGGAGCGGTTGCGTGGTGAAGTTGCGGACATTTTGGGAATGAACCGCGCTCACACCGTTATTATTCTTGGTGCGGGTAACCTCGGACGCGCGTTGATTGAGAATTTCCCCTTCCGTGCCAATGGTTTCCGCCTGATTGCTGCTTTTGATGTGGATCCCGTTCTTGTGGGCACGCGGTTAGGCGGTGTCCCTGTTTATCATACACAGATGCTGGAATCCTATATACGGGAGCACAAGGTGAATGTCGGCGTACTGACGGTCCCTGGGCAGGTCGCAGTAGAATCCGCGCATCGGCTTTATGCGTGTGGGATTGAGGGCATATGGAATTTTACCAACATTGAACTCCCGGAACAGGAAATGGAAGGAGTCAAGGTAGAAAATGTCCATTTCGCAGACAGCCTTTTGACCCTGAGCTATATGATTTCAGAGGAGCAAACATGAAAAAGCGAAAGATTTGTCTGATTGCCGCAGCTACACTTATGGTTGCTATGGGCGGTGTTGCCTTGGCGTCATCAGGAACTCAGGAGGAATCTTTGATTTCTCAGAGCTATCTTGAGGGAAGCTTTCTGGAAAGCCTAACGCAGAATATTCGGGATTTGGCAGAGGATCTGTTTGCTCCCACGTATCAGCAGGCGGAAGATAAATTAGACTCACTTGCGGAAGGCTATCTTTCCGGCCTGGGTGCCGGAGGGGTGTCTGTTCCCAGTGGGTGGAGCAGCAGTGACCAGTTTACCCCACAGGATGGAGAAGCCGGGGATTCCGTCACTCTTATGGAAGGGTCCGGAATCTTTTGGTCCTCAGGAAGCGCAGTTTCTGACGGCATTCTTGTTGACATAACTCAAGGAACGGAACTGGCCACTGGAGAGCCGCTTCAAGTCAACCACCGCTATCTGGCTGTGGAACAGGTTTCGATTACTGTGTCCACTTCTGCCTCATGGTCTGTAGAGGGGATATGGAGGCCTGGAGAAGGCACCTCTGTGACAGAGTTGCCATTTACAGATGTGGCGGTGGGATCTTGGTATTATGACGCTGTACGGTACGTTTATGAAAACAGATTGTATCTTGGTACTAGCGGCACCACGTTTTCCCCATCCGAAACGATGGAACGTAAGATGATCACGACTGTACTGTACCGTTTCCACGGAAGTCCATCTGTTGAGTATGCTCCGCTTTTCAGTGATGTTTCAGATGGCGCATGGTATGCGGACGGAACTGTGTGGGCAGGACAGAACGGAATTGTTTCCGGCGTGGGAAACCAGCTCTTTGCCCCGGATAATCCAGTGGTTCGTCAGCAGATTGCGGTGATTCTCTATAATTATGCCTGCTATATTGGGGCGGATACTTCTGCCCGTGGGGATCTGTCCGGTTTTGCAGATAGAGAAGAGATCTCCACTTGGGCACAGGATGCCGTTTCCTGGGCAGTTTCTGTGGGAATTCTCCAAGGAGCGGGAGGCCGTGTATTCCCAGGAGAAGACGCAACCCGTGCAGAGGTTGCCATTATGTTGCAGCGGTTCGACAGCTGGCTGAATTAAATATGGTAAAAAATTGAGCCTGCAATTGCGGGCTCAATTTTTTTCAAAAAAAGCTTGCAATTTCATGTTAGGTGTGTTATCATAATTAAGCTGTTTAGGAACAGTATGCGGCTGTAGCTCAGCTGGATAGAGTGTTTGGCTACGAACCAAAAGGTCGGGGGTTCGAATCCCTTCAGCCGTACCATGACGAGTGTTCTTATAGCATTTGAAAAGCTGTAAGAACACTCGTCTTTTTCTTTTGTTTTCATCCGGCGATGGTGGATGGGGCGTAGTTGACGACTACGCCCTTTCTTGTGTTTACGGACACCTCCGGCGCGGGCAGTGGGATCAGCTCCGGGATCTCAATGACCCCTACGCAGTTGTAGTGGATACGGAGCCGCTGCTCCCATACCCCGTCTATCTTCTCGGCGTTGAACACTTCGATCTTCTCGATGAGCTCGTTGAGCATCCGGGGCGTCAGCTTGCGGGCGCGGGTGTATTTGCGGACCAGGGAGATGAACATATCCGTGGTCATGGACTGGCTGTTCTGCTTGTCAATCTCGGCGCGGAGCGCCTTGATTTTCTCCGCCAATTCCTTCTGCTCCTCCTCATAACGCCTCGACATTCTGGCGAAACGGTCATCGGAGAGTTTGCCGGAAACATTGTCCTCATAGATCCTCTCGAACAGGCCATCCAGTTCCTCATCGCGGGCTTGCAGGGCTTTCAGCTCCTTCTCCTTCAGTTTTCGGTCGGTGGCCTCCGCCTGCTGGGAATGGCCGATCACAGCCTTCACAAACTCATCCTCAAACTGGCTGGCAAACTTAGTCAGCCGCCGGATCTCGCCTAACACCACCTGCTCCAAGAAGTCCACACGGACATAATGGGTGGAAGTACAGGTCCCACGGTTGCCCTTGTAGTTGGAGCAGTTAAAATACTTGATGTCGGGGTTGCCCTGATTGAAATGAAAGTGTAGGTTGTGTCCGC
>ERZ779866.785-NODE-785-length-34496-cov-14.139717_pt1 | contig 34496 bp, 49 predicted proteins | sample MGYA00511248_ERZ779866 | MGnify/ENA primary metagenome ERZ779866 (study PRJEB29588, sample SAMEA2155758) | human gut metagenome | biome: human gut; feature: human-associated habitat; material: faeces | place: Denmark | collected 2008/2010 ... | reverse complement strand
GCTTCTTTTCTCAACTTTGTTCATTTTGCCTATTGATTTTTCTTAGCAGGTTTCTGTGCATGATTTTCAAAATTATTTCTTGTTCAATTCTGTTATAATAGCCTTTTCTCTCTCGCTTAGTTGCCATCGTTCTGCTCGCTCTCGTTCTGCTCGCTCTCGTTCTGCTCGCTCTAAACGCATGGCGGCGTAATCCGAGATGAGGTATCCCGACCCGAATATTGCTTTTTTTTGCAAAAGTTGAGCATCAAGGGCACGAACACGAAGGCTTTCAGATTTTCTGATTTCAAAGTCAATGCCAGCCTTTGAAAGTCGATTGATTTCAGCCGCTGTTGCAACGTTTTTCGGGTATTCATACTTCGGCATTGTTTTAGTTTTCTCTTTTCTGCTAGCATCATTACAGCTTTTTAAAATCTTATAAAGGCGTGGGGCGGTGCGAACCCGAATGTCGCTATCATCAAGATTTGTTACAAACGACGTGCTAACGACTGCCCCATTTTCATATGTTACAGCTACACCAACCGGAATTGCTGTACAGTGTTCTGTCGTTCCTGAAAATAGAGTGAGAGTAGGTGCAAACAAAAAAAATTTTATGTTTCTTTCGATATAAAAGCGTAAAATCTTGCTGAGAATGCTGAATGGCGGATTATCAACTACGATCTTACCTGTATAGTCAAACGTTTCATAATCGCCACCGGGATAGAATGGTCTACAAAAAGCATCACGATTTATGCCATATTCTGTGCAGACCCAATCAGCCACGCCATCGTAAATCAGTGGCGGTGTGTAACAGTCATCAGTGGTTTTTTTGGGCTTAAATTTTTCAACGAATTGCTCGTATGTTTCACCTTTCATTTTGTTCCTTCCTTATATCAAACTTTCAAATTCTTCCTGCCGATTATAATAGACCACATATGCGTCTAGTAGTGCCGCAAGTCCGTCTATTCTCTGCGTTCGGTCAGATTTCTTACACGGCTGAATGTTGCCGTTGACGTCCGTCTTGACAGCCGTATTCAGAAAACACCATTTGTCAATCGGGTTGTTGTCATAAACGATGTTGTGTCGCTGAAATTCAGCTTTCAAATTCTTCATCGGGTCAGACAGCGTTATAACGCCCTGACGCACAGGTACTAAAACGCCCTTGCCAAACTCTTCTTCAAACGCCTTTATCAGCTCGTCCGAAACGTGCCAAGGGTCATAGCCGATAGCCAACGGATATATATCTTCCTTATCCCTCAGCTCCAAAAACCAGTCTAGGATAACACGCTTGTTGACCTTGTTTCCCTCGCACGTCCTCAGCAGACCTTGCGATTTCCACAATTCATACGGCACACTATCTCGTCCACGCCTGTCACCCTTTTCAGCGTCAGCGTCGAGAACGGCTTGCGGAATCCAGTACATAGATTTTACATACAGCCTATCATCATCAGGCTTTTTACAAATAGCCTTTGCGGCGTTAAGGTCTATATAGTCAGCAGCGTCAAAACCACCGATAAAATATCTGAACGGATAGTCCGTGATAGTTTCTTCATTGTTCAGCTCGTCCCATCTCAGCCAGCCGCTTTCGGTATTTTGTGGAAGATTGAAATCCTTGACCATAACCGTTGCCTTGAAGCTAGGATCGTCTTTGGCTTTTTGCACCATTTGGCGCAAATAGTCTGTTGATTTTATCGTGCCCAGTCCAGGGTTTGCTTTCAACCAACATTCTTCCTTATCCCATTCGTCAGGGCTATCCAGTTCGTAGATAAACGGCAGAAATCGGTTATTGTTTTCCGTCAGCCGTCCGTATAGCAGATTATTCGCATATTCGTATTGGGCGTCAAAAATGCCGCCACGGACGAAGCCGTTTGTGGTAATGCAAAATAAAATGGGCTGCTGTCTAGCGCCCATTGCTTGTTTTATCAAATCATATAAATCTCGGTTTTTTATCGCCGCCAATTCGTCGATAACACCGCAGTGAACGTCCAATCCGTCAAGGCTGTTTGAATTGCTAGCAAGGGCTTTTATAAATCCCATGTTCAATGGGAAATACAAATCGGCTGCACGTTTACGAATATGCTTGCTCAGCAGTGGCGATTGTTTTACCATTTTGTAGCAGGCGTTGAAACCTAGCTTTGCCTGATCTAGCATTGTGGCGATGTTATATATCTGCGGTGATCCCTCTCCGTCATTGACTAGCATATCATTTTCGACCGCCGCAGTTTCCGTTGTCTTGCCGTTCTTTCGACCTTCAATTATTAAACATTCGTTATACTGGCGCAGATTGTTATCATCAACAAAACCGAATAATGCTTGCAATCTCGCTTTTTGAAAAAGCTCCAACTTCAACGGCTGACCTAGTTTTCCAGACGGCTGCTTACAGAATTTTTCGATAAAATCCGTATGCCGTGTCGCAATAGCTTCGTCAAAATGAAATTCATCAGGGCTTGCAAATCTGTTCAGCAGCATTTCTGAAACCTTTTTCATTTTCTCGCACGCAATGATATTTCCGTCATAAATGCCAGTAAAATATTTTTCAAACTCCGTCAACGCTTTGCACCGCCTAGGAATTCCAGCAGCTCGTCACCCTCAGATTTTTGCAAGCTGTCAAGGATAATATCTTCAACCGTCTTAGCCATTGCATTGTATTTTCCGATTAATGTCGCATACGCCTTGCTTGCAGGGTGCTCTGTCTTGACAGTAAAACCATTGCCGTTTGTCGCTTCGATGATTGCACCCTCTGCTTTTATTTTTTTCTGGTACTCACTCAGCAGATTTTCCATGTACTCCAGCTGATCTAGCAGCTTTATACCCAGCTCTCTCTTAGCCGGTTCACAACTATCCACAGCTTTTCGCAACTCGCTCAAATTCTTCTTGATTTTTGCCATTGTCAGATTACACCCCCTTATGTGATTTTATCGTGCGTAAAAAATGACCTTTGCCCCCTCGGTATCTTAGGAAAAATTTCATTCCAAATTTGAGGGGGGTATGGGCATACCCGATGCGTCAAATTCACATTTTGTTAATTTTTTAGGCGATTTTTGGTAGAAATGACCCTCGAAGTTATCATGACATTTTTTGCATACGAATTCGAGGTTAGCATGATTTAATGATACCTCAGGGTCACGAATGTTCGCTGGTGTCAGCAATGTTCGGTGATGAACGATATATCCAGCACGTTCATGACATTCTTCGCAAAGACCGCCGTCGATTAATATGCGTTTGTCGATGTAAGATTGGCGACACTTCTTCCATGCCGCTGAGCGGTAAAAGGAATATGCAAAGCCTTTCATGATACCGCCCCCATAAAATAAAAATGCCACACATGGGACACATTGCTAAGAGGTGTGTGTGGCTGATTGGTATCGGCGTCAACATCATCGCAGTATCGACCGATATATCCGCCATAGCTAATGCCATAGCGGAATCAGGAGATCTAAAACAAAAGAAGTAAAAAACATGGAGCAGGTTAAGTGATGGCGCACCGCCCCTGCACATTGCCTGAGGGCTAGCCACTCAGGCGTAAAAATGGGGTTGGCTTTTATTGAGGAGATAACCAACTGACCTTTTCACCCTATCGGGCTATTATACAGTATAGCAGATTAATAGCTGCATTTCACTGCATTTCACTGCACTCTTTCGGAACGATGATATGTTTCAGGGCTTCGCCGTGAATTTTATAAATCGTGCGTTCTGAGTAGTTCATATAGTCAGTGATCCCCATTATATATTCACCATTTTCTTTGTTGAATTTTCCAACCCAGCGTTGATAGAAAAGATACCGCCGTTCAAGAACCTCTCGCTGGTCTGCGTCTGCCACTGCGTCAATGGACTTTTCGATTTGCAAACGTTTGTCAATCAGTATCAGCGCCAGTTCCTGCTGTCTGCGTTCGTATTCTGCTATGCGTTCTATGGTGCTTGACATCTTGTCACCATTGCAACTACCATGACTAGCACCTGTGTTTTCGTATGATATGCCAGCGTATTCTAGCTGTGATCGCAGTTTTTTGACCTTGTTTTCGATGATTTTCACACGCCGTTCAATTTTATAGGCGTTCTGCAAATATTCTTTTGCTGTCATTTCAACCGCCTTTCTTCACCCTGTCGGTCATTTCCGTTGATATCAGTTTCGACAGGTCAATGCCGTATGTCTCTTTCAGATAGCTGGCGTTGTTATCGTTATCGAATTCAGCCGTGTCCATGATGTCAAACGTGCTATTTACTGCGTCGATAAATGCACGCAGGCGCTTGCCTTTCCAGCCGTACCACTTATCTAGCGTCCACAAAACAGTCGCCATTATCTGTTCTGTGATATCCTGCATTATCTCGCCTTGCAGTTCGCTATATCTTTTTTGCATTTCCTTTGCGACCTCTTTTTTGATGTCGCTTTGTTTGACGATGTTTGTTCGTGCTTTCATGGCATTTCACCAGCTTTCAGTAATTCAGGGGTGTCAAAAACATTTCCGATAATTTCGCACATATAAAAATCGCTAGGGCATATGTTTGACGTGTCACTTTCTCCGAAGAATCCAGTCTCAGGGTCAAACTTAATTTCAAAAACCTTTTTGTCAATATGTTTTGAAATATTTCTGTTGCACAGACAGAGATCCCCCTCAAAAATTTTGTTGCCGTTCATGTCTGTCAGACCTGTGTACTGACCGACAGTTTCAGGGTCAACCACATGCGTTGTCATAATCGTATCGACAAACTGCTTGCAGTCGCCGTTCTCAATTTCCAAATTTCTGCAAACAAGATGTTCGAGATTAACACCTTCGTCTTTGAAATATGGACGCTTTTTGCAAACGTAATAGCCACTGACCCACTCGCCATTGTCAGTGCGTTTCCCTCTGAATAATATTTCACGCATTGTCTTCATCACTCCTTTTCTCCCACGCATAGCATTTGTTCTTTCTGTTCACTATGAAAAATTTGATATTTGCGACATCACTTCGCTTTTCGCAAAAAGCATATATTGCCTTGTCATGCTGAGGACCGAATCCTATTGCGTGTTTGCAATTTGAACATGTTTTATTCATTGTTATCACCGTCCATTTTTGCACCACAGTCAGGGAAGTAATCAAATAATTTATCGCTCTCACAATGACAAACACTACACATAAAATCTGCAACATGATATCCTGGTTCTTGATTTTCCCATTCTCCATGTTTGACCTCCTGCACGTCACGCTCCACGTGAGCGTGTGAGTTGAAATTTGTGACTCTTCGCACGCTATTAATACCTTCATGTTATCCCTCCTCATACGAACCTAGCCCCGACAGCACATCGAACATATGCTTGATAAATTCTATCAGCTCTTCACGGCTTTTCTTTTCAAATTCTGCATAGGGTCTGATGAATTTTTCCATTTCACGCATAACACGCACGCTGTCGTTGAATGCTGCTATCACGTTTTCGTTAGGTTCGCTCTGCTTTATCTGCTTGTCCAGTTTCTGCGTCAATGCGCTTTTGGCTTTTGCCGCCTGCTCTGCAGGAATATTGTTCAGTGTGGCGGTTTTGTACAGATAGTACATAGCCAACCAGTATATTTCGTCAAAGATGTTGCTATCATTCGGTAGTTCTTCGCCACGATATGCCAGCTTGTCAATTTCTGTTCTTTCCATTTGTGCACCTCGTCAGCAAACCTCACAAAGGCTTTTTGCATTTTTTGTTTCGCCATTCAGAATGTCGCAAACCTTTTGTGCGATTTCTGTTGTTGGAAAATAAACGCATGGTTTTCTATCCGCAACAAGACAACCACCAACATAGTATGTACTGTCTTTCGTACCATAAAAAACGTAGTATTTTCTTGCATTGTCCTGCCAGTCAGGTACATAGTCAGGACAATAGGTATCGTGTAACCTTTCCAGTTTCAGTAAAAGGTTGATTTTATCAGCAACTTCTTCGGCACGTTTTCTTGTGTGGAAATAGTTGTTGCTTTCAAAAGATGCTTTATCCAAAAAATGGCCTGCTTCTAGTGTGTAGACAGCTCCAAAACGAGCCGTATTGAATTTACCTATGCAGTAGTATTCCTGTCCGTTTCCAACTCGCTTGAACTCTGGCTCTTCCTCGACCTTTGGAATTTCAATTCCTTTCAATCTTGCATAGGCGATAGCAACACCTGTGTCATAGTCAAATGTATCTTGTGGGTAACATTTTGCAATAGCGGATTTAACGGCTGTTGTGTCATAAACAATAACCACGTCACTGCAACCACTGTACGCAATCGCCTGCTTATCTTTTTGAAAATCTCTGTATGTCTTTTTGACCCACTGTTTAAATTCTTTCTTGTTCATTTTTTATTCCTCCTCATTTTTTTAGAACGGCGGCAAATCTTCGTCCTCAGCCGTGTCAACATCTTTGAAGCAGCCGTAGATCCTGCCCCATTCAGCATTGTTACAGCCGATACGTTTACAAATCTGGCTGTAGGCGACCTTGATGTTGTCTGCCACGTTGCCTGTCAATCGGTTTTTTACAATGGCAATTTTGCTTTGAAAATCGTCTTTGTCGTCGTCGCTATTTTTGCTATATGTTAAAACTAAATCGACTCTATTTGTGATATCACCCGAACCGCTGACACTATCTGCATTCAGTTCAATGCCGCCTGCGGTCTTGCGTGGGTGCGCTATCAGTATGATAGCAACGTTATATTTGACAGCTATGTATTTCACAGCATTTACAAAATCTGACTGTGCCCGATACAGTTCTTTGCTGAGGTCAACGTCCAAGGCTGTCATGAGGTTATCAATCAATATCAGTTTTACATTAAATCTGCGGATAGCCGTTTCAATCGTACCCAACAATGATATTTTACCGTCACGCTTGGCATTGTCGCCGTCAAGTTTGATTTCAGCCGTCACAGCCGTGTTATCAAATATGTACGCCCTATCATCATACCAGCGGTTGATTTTATCGACCACATCATTAGGAATGTCATATGTTTCGTCACCATATTCGTTAACCGAACGTATAACATTTTGTTTTCCTGCAATCTGGAGATCCAGCCAGCGTTTGAAATGATAGTCAGGCAATTCACCCGAATAAACAAAAATTGAATACGGATTGCCGTCTTGGTCTGATTGGTCTAATGCATTTGCAATTATTTGTGACGCCAACGTTGATTTACCCTCGCCACGCTTGCCCGTGATAACCACTACCTGCCCCATATAGATACCGCCGATATATCGGTCAACATCGTATATGCCTGTTCTGATATGCTCCTGCTTATCCAGATTTACTGCCTTGACCTGCGACAGTTTCTTGACAGCCGTAACAGGTATTTCTTCAGCATTGTTTACGGCATCGCATATCGCTTTACAGCCGTATTTCTGCAGAATTGCATTTGCGTCTTTTTCACCCAGATAATCTTGTGCCCTGACAACTTTCAGTTTTTTGTGTGGAAATGATGTAGTAAACTGGTCAACCAATGTCACATGGCCGTGTTCATGGTCTCCGAAAATTACAATTTCGTCGAAGCTGTCAACGAAATCATAGCAGAACGGCACCCATGTTTTATTGCTCTGGCCGCCTGGCACAGATACTGCATTATCTATCTGACAATCAGCCACCGACAGACTATCAATCTGCCCCTCCGTGACTATCAGCCTATCATGCTTTTCTGTACATCGGTTCATGCCGAACAGTATCGGTTTTGTGTTCTTTTCAAACCATTCTTTTTGATTGTCTCTGCCTTTAACAAAATCTGTCTTGCGATACTTGACAGACGTCAACACGTTATTTTCATCAAAAAACGGAAACATCAGCAAATTGTCACGTTTATCACCGACAGTGATGTTGTATTTCCGTGTGGTGATTTCCGAAATTCCCCTTGACCGCAGATATTCAACCGCCTTGTCACGGGTAACTATCTTCACAGGTGGTAGCGTGCGGTATTTCTTTTTCTGCTCGTCGTCAAATTCCAGCGGATAGTTGAAATCCCTAGCCAGTTGCACGAAATGACCTGTCATGCCACAACTGCTTCGGAAACACTTGAACGCCCCCGTGTCAAGATTTACAGAAAATGTATCTTTGTCATGACCACCCCCATTGCAGTACGGACAGTATTTGAAATACAGTTCACGCCCCTTGCGGTGCGTTTCTGCATTCAGTGCCACAGCCAGACCGACCACATCATCATCACGCATTGTATATCCCATGTTTTTTTCACCTCACTTAAAAATCTGTCCTGCCTGGATTATCTGTCCGTCTGCCGTTTGTGTGCGCTGCGAGAGCAGCATATATTTCTTTATCTTTGTTATACTTTGTTGCTTTCTTTTCATTGGTGCCCTTAGCCTGCCCACAGCCTGCCCCTTGCCTGCCCTTAGCCTGCCCGACACTCTGCCGCTTGTCTTGATACTTGTCATAGCAAACCACGGTATAAACGCTATATCGTGGATATTTTGAGACTGCCACTTCCCCTGTCTCAATTAGATGTTTTATTGCTGTCCTTACGCTTTTTACTGACAGACCAGTGTTTTTGGCAATGCTTGGATAACTTGTAGCTATCTGTCCACGCTGAATTGTGATGTTTTCAAAATCATGCGGTTCATAATTTGCCTGCAAAATCAGATATAAAAACACTACCAATGTGTTCGGTTCACGAAACCAACGCCATGCGCATATTTTTCGTTCTAGTGTTATAAAACCATTTTCTAGCATTTAATCACCGTCCAATTTTTGAAGATAATCTCTCAAAGCGTAGTATAGTATCGCCTTTATCAGTGTGCCGCTTTCCTGCTTCCGACACGCTATGATCGTGATGTTATATCGTGCCTGCCATGAACAGAACGTTGCCAGTAGTGCCTTCGGTGGCATTTTACTGCGATAGTTGTGTAACAGAATATTTTCCCACAATCTATCATCTTCGACCATTAAAAACACTTTTGCATGGTCGTCAACCGACCGCTTGAATTCACGGTCAAAACGCTCTCGCCCTTTCGTGAAATTACCCACGATTTCGACCAAATTCGCCTTGCGTTCAATGACAACGCTTTGAGCAAGGCTTACAGGCTCGCTGTTAGGTTTTACAGCTTCACATGTATAATCACCATAGTTTAACTTGTGTTGCGTATATGGCGTTTCTGTGGCTTTCAGAGCCTTTTCGATATGCCCCCACTTTTGTTCTCGGCTATCCACGATAACCGAGAACGTTTTAAGTGTGGCGTCAATGTCTATCGGGTGCATTAGAATGGCACTGCGTCATCGCCTACGTTGATTTCGACGAAATCTGACAGATTGGCGTTCGGATCAAAACTGTCATTGCTGGCTGTTGACGGCTTGTTTTTCAGCTCTTCACGCTTTGGAATTGTGAAATTGCCACTGCGGATATCGTTTGCAGGCACGAAACGTTTGCACTGCGTAAACCAGCCTGTATTACCGTCTTTTTCCCACTCTTTTTCGTTGAAAAGAGCGCCCACAAGTTTACCCTTCAGGACGTTCTCGTCCCAATCTCTTTCACAGTCGATATGTAGATTAGCATTTGAATTTTCAAACGCCTGTATCTGTGATTTGAAATAACCCAGCGACTTCTTGAACTTGGTTTCATCGCCTGTGTTATGCGGTATGCTCAGGCGCATTGAACCCTTCCACTTCTTGTTCTCCCACTCGTCAGGGGTAGCCTTATACAGCTTGTCGAAAAAGCCCTTGAACTCACCCTCTGCGATGTCAAACTGGATTGCTAGTCTGCTACCCCAGTCAGTGGGTTCAACCTTGACGTTGAGAATTTTTAGCACATATCCACCTGGCTGGAGCTTTGGCAGCTCTGAAAAACTTGTTGCTTCTGCCTGCTTGTAACCTGTAATTCCGATCATTTATTTTTCCTCGCTTTCTGTATTGTTTGGAGTTAAATTCCAATACTCTCTGATTTTGGTGTCTACGAATTTTAAATCATTTTCGATTTCATCGTCAAACATATCTTCGGGCGATTTCGCAGTAGAAATGCCTCTCGACTGCGTGATGAAATAGTGATGATTTTCGTCAGCCGTGCAGAACAGCACGATTGAAAACAGCCCTTCAACTGTCAGCTGATTATCCAACATCTTGCCGATAGTTTTGGCTTTGTACTTGCCCCCGTCGGTTAGTTCGACGTGGTGCAGAAAATACACGATAACGTCTGACGGCAGGTCATTTATAACAAATTCTATCAGCCGTTCAAAACTGACCGCCATATCAGTGAATTTTCCATACCCTAGTTCTTTTGCCTTGTCGAAACTATCGAAGGCCATGAGATACTGGCTATCATCAATGGCAAATGCCTTTGATTTCGATTGAAACATAGCCGCCTTGATAACATCATAACGGCTTTTGCCTTTGTTGGCTTTTACAAGTTTTGCCACTGAAAGCGTCGCAAGGCCATTGTTCTTGAACGGCAGCGGCTTGCCAGCGACGTTAAAAATGCTTATCTCGCCTGGCTTGAAATTTTTGAGGGAACGGCTCTTACCGCTGCCACTTTCACCCTCGATTAGAACTGGTAGTCCCATGTTTTATTCCTCCTCTTTGATTTCTAGTGGGCATTGAGCGCCCACGAATGTGTCTGGTAAAAATACGATTTCGTCAGTCAGATTGCACCGACCAGAACGGCGGCTGAAAAATCTGCAATACTTGCAGGCGGCGTATGTAACACCTTTGTTGTCAACAGGGAACGCGGTTTCAACTACCGCATAGCCCCTGACATATTTCTGCACACCGTTGTCAAAACTAGCACTCATAGCAGGTTCAAATCCTCCTCTTCGTACTCGACCCCTGCCAGTTCGGCAAGGTCATAGATTGAAATATCGTCGTTCTGATTGATTTCTTCAATCAGAATTTCACGAAAGCAGTCTTTGCAGTAGTCTTTGCCTTCATAGCAGAAAACATTTTCATTTGCAAGGTCTAGCTGCCCTCTACACTTGTCGCATTCGACCACTGTATAATCACGGTCTCTGCCGCAACATCTACACCCGTCAGGGCAGCCGACACAATCATTAGCCGTGTAACGCATTTAAACCGCCCCTTTTGTATTTGAAAAATGCGATACCCCTATACATGAAGAAATACAGTCCGTATTCACTATTAATTACCTCGGCGCCGACCTCTTTTGCCACCGCCCAAATGTCAGGCGTGAAAATCTGAACGCTTGTTGTGGCATAATCAGACGGCAAAGCATCACTTGTCATCATAGGGTAAACGCCTTCGGTAACAGTCCCACATTCTTGCGTTTTTTTCATTTTTAGCTCCGTTAATGCCATGACGACCATATCGTCAAGCCTTTCTTTTACTGTCATGCTTTCGACCTCTCCTTTCCAATATTGCTGGCTCTGCCAGCTTGAAATCTCTGCAGGGGTAGCGCCTGCTACTTTCTAGGCAACTTTTCAGGTGCTTGCAATCCAAACATGAATAGCTAGTCACTTGGCTCACCATCCGGCCTTATCAATGATTTTAACTTTTGACAACTTATTCCCGCATTATATGCAGCTGTACATTGTTTGTCCATAGCAGAAAGCAATCCAGTAATGTCCAACAGCAACTTATTGAATTCCTTGTCAATTAGGCCAACTTTTGCGTGTGAGTCTGTCTGTTTATCAGAATATACAACAACTGGGATTAGCGAAAGTAAATAATTGTCATGTGATAGTTTTTTCCTCCTTGGCCAGCAATATATTGATGTACAGTCACGATAACGTGGCCAAGCATTAACCTCCGTAGGTTTTTCTGGGCCCCAATTTAGTTCATGCTGTTCGCATTCTCGCATAAACGCGTCATAATCTGTCTGTGTCTTTAGGCGAACTTTAAACTTGCCAGATATAAATCCGTCCCAATCAAATGCTGGTTTGGTGGTATTGATTATGTACTCTGCAAAAAAGCGTCTACAACAGGTCCCGGAAAGGGGACAATTCCCACAGTCATTTTCTACACAGCATTCCGCCGCCTTTACGATTTCCTCGTCAGTGATTTTCTTATTCATTCTCAATTTCCTCCCACTCAAAGCGACCTTTGCCGCTGTTACGCCACTGACCGATGCCTCTCAGCCTGCCGTAGTCCAACCACTCTCTTACGGCTGTTTCCATATCGTCTTTCAGAATAACGATAGTAAACTCAACTGTCGCTCCTGCAGGAACTGTCTCAGAGTGTGCCAGTGCGACACGTTCGCCCTGCGGCGTGCTTGCTCTCAACGGTCTCTGACATTCACCCATACCGCCCTTGAATTCGTATGGGATTTTTCGTTCCTCGACGAAGATAAGTCCGTCAATCTCTTTCTTGTACGCCTTGATTTTTGAGCTTGCCGTGCCTGATACCTTTTTCAGAACACCGCAAGCGTCCTTGAAAAGTCCTTTGATTTGATAGTCCCACAGAAATGGTGTGCCGTCTTCCAGTGTCGGGAATACCGTCATAGACTTTTCAACTACCTCAGCCACGCCAAGCGCGGCTATCTCTTCCTCACGGCTCTTTGCATCGGGTGCTTTCGATGCGATGTACTCATCGTGAATTGTGGTTGTTGCGTTTGCCGTTCCCAGAATCTCTTCGGTGAACGTCAACTTTACTTTGATTTTTTTCATGTTTTTGACCTCCGTTACGTTAAATTTATTTTTTCTTGCTTTTCGACGCCATACTGTGCCGAACTACGCCTTTGCTAGTCACTGCAGTTCCTTTGCTAATCACTGCTATGCCCTTGCGTCGCTATGCTTCTCAATGCCTTTGCTAATCAATGCCATTTCTTTGCATGGCACCGCCAATCTGCACCCTGCTATGCCTTTGCCTCTCGTTGCGTGTCAAAACTTCGCCTCGCCTTTGCTTGTCGGAACTTAGCTTTGCCGTTGCCTATCAAAACGGTGCTGTGCATACCTAGCCCTAGCTCCTCACCTCACAGCTTTGCCATTGCTTATCGACGCTATGCCGTTGCTTTGCTGTTCAAATCAACACCTTCACATTTCGCAGTCGTTCACAGGTTCGCTTTGCCGTAGCCAATGCTATTCATAGCAAATCCGTTGCATTGCGAATCTAAACTCTGCCATCGCTGTTTTCGTCACGGCTATCATCATCATCGCAGCTACTACGTTCATGTTTCCATTGGTGCTGGTCTATGATACATGCTATGAACAGTATCACAGCATAAAAAACTGTCAGTATCACGATTGCTGCGCCGATTATTGCGGTTATAAACATACCCTCTGACACTTTACCACTTTCCTTTCGTCTGTATCTCGACCTTGACAACAGGCTTTGAAGCTTCCTTGATCGCCTGCTCCAGTTCCTCACGGATTGCGGTTTCGGCTGTCTCCTTGATGTTTCGATATAGTCCGTAGACCGCCAGTGCGAATAGCGCCACACATAACGCTATTGCAGCCACGAATCTGACGATCTCCAGTGTTGCTATCATGCTGGTCATTTTCTTATGCTCCTTTCCTTGCAGTATTCTGCAAAGATTTCTTCGGGGTTCGCCCCGATTATCTTGCAGTACGTCACGATTTGTTCAGCATTCATGGTGCCGAACTGCCGTTCCCACCTGCTTACGGCTGTCTGTGCCATGTTCAGCCGTTTTGCGATTTTTGCCTGTGTAATATCGTTGTCGGCTCTGATAGATTTCAGCCGTTTGGATATCACGTCATTGGCTGTCATTTTCTTTGCAGGCATTGTTTTCACCCCCATTATTCGGCATGAACATCACGTGTAAGATAGTCCAGCGTAACGTTCAGCCATTTGGCTATCTGTAGAAGTACCGACGCTGGCATATCGTTTTTGTCCTGCCATTTGGACCATGTTCTGCGGTCTATTTCGATAGTCTTCGCAAGGTCCTGCTGGGTGAGATGTCTGCGTCTCAATTCACCATTGATGTTGTCAAATATCGTTGTCTTTTCAGCCATTTGTTACACCTCCGTTTTCATTTTGAATTTTCGTACTCGTTCTGAGTACATTATCATTATATACTCATTTTGGGCATTTGTCAACCCCAAATTGAGTACAAATATGTACAAATTTGAGATTATATTTTTGTACAAAATACTCATTTTGAAAATAATTCGCCCTATTTTCATTGACAAATTCCCATAATGGGTATATAATATATAGTAGGAGGTGATAAGAATGTTTGACAACCGCCTGAAAAAGCTGAGAATGGCGAAAAACCTCACACAAGAGGAAGTTGCAAAAGCCTTAGGCTTGCCGAAAACAACTTACTGCAACTACGAACGTGATGAGAGAGAGCCGTCAGCAATGACACTTTTGAAGATCTCAGCATACTTTGGCGTGTCCCTCGATTATCTTTGCGGAAACGAGGGCGAAAAAAATTCCCCGCCACCACAAAGTGACGAGGAAGCCAAGATTATCGACGCATTAAAGGTTCTTGAAGATAGCGAAATCAAAGACCTTGACAAATATGTCGATTTTCTCCTATTCAAGAGAGGGCTGCTTTAAGCAGCTCTTTTCTTTTTCTGCTCTTATTTTTTCCCACAATTCGGGGTGCTGTAGTATGTAAATCTTGTGGGCTAGTCTTTTTTCAAATTCTGTTCGTTCTTCTTTCGTCATTATTTTCTCCTCCTATGATTTATAGAACGTATGTTCGATAAGCCTATTATATACCATGTAATCACGGCTGTCAATACCCTTTTTATGTACTGTCCGAAAAATCGGACTAGAATAAAAAGACGTCAAAAAGTATTGCAAAATATGCGCTAAAATGCTATAATATACATGAAACACACATATATAGGCTATGTGTAAATCATAGCATTTTTATGGCATAAAATGCAAGCGTGTTTATAATATCGAACATTATTTGTTGAAACTGAACAAATCGTCAAGCCCACATTTTAGCGATTTTGCCAATAAAACAGCCGTTGAAATGCGCGGGTCAACGTTATAGTGTTCTATCTGGTCTATTTCCGAAAAGCTAACGCCTGACAGTTCGGACAGCTGGCGCAGTGTCAGACGCTGTGTGCGACGTATATCACGCAGATGTGTTTCGTATATCATATATATCACCTCTAGGGCTAGTATGTCCACAGGAGCCGTGATTATAAGAAAAGGGGCAGAAAAATGGGATTACGTTTAAGAAAATCAATAAAACTCGGTGGCGGTGCGAAGCTGAACATCGGTAAAAAATCCGTCGGTATGAGCGTCGGTGGAAAGGGCGCACGATACAGTGTCAACAGTTCAGGGCGGCGCACAAAGTCTGTCGGTATACCAGGCACAGGGCTGTCATATGTATCAACATCGGGCGGCAGAAAGTCGTCAAGCCGTAGTTCTCACGGCCGTAAAACGAGTGGCACATCAAAGGGCGGTTGCCTGCTGGTAATAATCATTTTCTGTGCTATATCGGTCATAGTCTATGGAATAGCGCACCTATTCGGCTATAGGCGGCCGACAAAGGTTGAATGGACTAATGACAACTATTCTATCGCACTGAATGACTATAATCGTGACTATAGCCACATAATCTATTTGCGAATCACAGGTGAAACCGACGCAGAGGACGTTGACCCGAAAGATATAAAAATTGAAATCAGTAATTCTGACGTTTGTCAGTTAGAATATGATGATAGCGGTGCATATGTCACCTATGACGTGAAACCTCTCAAAGACGGTTTTGCGGACGTGACCGCCACATATGATGGTGTGACATCTGACCCTATCACGATAACTGTTGATATGGGTGAAAAAGTCACTACTACCACCACGACAACAACTACTACCACCGCAGAGTCTGAAACCACCACCGAAGCGCCCCCTGTGCCAACTACCGCACAGGATCCAGCCGAAACGATAGTATATATCACGGCTTCGGGCGACAAGTATCACAACAAATCATGCAGATACTATGATGATACCTGCACGCCAATGAACCTACAGGACGCACAAAACGCAGGCTATAAGCCTTGCAAGGTGTGTGGCGGATAAACACCCCATAATAAAAAAGCCCCCACAGAGCGACCTGTGAGGGCGTGTACAGCCAAACCTAGCAAGAGATGATACTATAGTAGGAAGTACCCTATTATTTTATCATAAATTGAAAACATTGTCAAGATAATAGGAGGAATTTTACATGGCAACAGCGAAAAGACTGCCGAGCGGAAGTTATCGTGTGAGAGTGTACGATAAAAACACCGGTAAATACAAATCGTTCACGGCCGAAACGAAAAAAGCCGCCGAGCTTGCGGCGGCGGAATGGCTGATAAAATGTCAAGACGAAGAAAACCAGCAAATAACATTCCAGACCGCAGCTGAAGAATATATCAAAATAAAAACGCCTGTGCTATCACCCACCACGATACACGGCTATCAGACTATCCTGCGCAACAATGTTGACAGGCTGAAAGATATTCCGATTGACGAGGTTACGCCGCAGCTAGTGCAGGACTGGGTAAACGGTTTGACCGTTGATAAATCGCCGAAAACTGTTCATAACATCTATGGTTTTTTTACAGCTGTTATGTCATACTATGACGTGGATATACGGCTAGGAAAAATTCGTTTGCCGTCCAAAACGAAAAAATTTAAAATTCTGCCTGATGTTGAAACCGTAGTGGACCTGTTCCGTGGGTCAGATATAGAAATTCCTGTGCTGTTGGCTGTATGGGGCGGTATGCGTATGTCGGAAATACTGGGTATCCGTCGCAAGGACCTATGTGGTGATGTGTTGACACTGTCGCAGGTGCGTGTCACAGTTGGCAAGGAAATAATTGACAAAGAGCAGGCTAAGACCTACAACAGTCGCCGACAGCTACGGCTAGGGCAGCCGATAGTAAATCTAATAGACAGCCTAAACTTGCAACCCGATGATTATGTTGTGACCTACACCCGAAAACAGGTGTACGGCCGTTTCGTCAAAACAATGCGATCGGCAGGCTATCAGATCACATTTCACGATCTACGCCACATCAACGCCAGCGTCATGGCGAAACTAAATATCCCTGATGTATACGCTATGGAACGTGGCGGCTGGAGTAACACCAGCACATTGAAATCGGTATATCAGCAAACGTTTGATACAGACCGCCAGCGTATTGACCAAACCATTGATGACTATTTTCAGGACATATATGACACGAAATATGACATGAAAAATATAAAACAGCGTAAAAACGTAGTTTGAATAACTTTTGCCGTGGGTTCAAGTCCCGTCACCTCGACCAGCACAAAACCGTTTATTTACGTTAAATCACGTAGATAGGCGGTTTTCTTTATGTCCTAAAATGCTAAAATATGCGTAGAAATGATAAAATATCATTCAAAATGATAAATATATGACACGAAATATGACACGGAATTTTGCACACGCTAAAATTTTGCTCTGAAAATATGCACAAAAAGCAAGACTATATTTGTGCAATCCTACAAAATTCAATGTTATCTACATTTTTGTTATCTAACTACTTGACTTTTACTAGATAACATGGTATACTATAATCACAGGCAAGAGATGAGACCTGAAATCAAAAATTAATTTTCGGAGGTACAAAATCATGAAAATCACAGGCGTTAAGAAAGCAGTAGGAACTTACAAGAGAGCAAACAGCGGTGGATATTATCGTTCATCATATGGCGCTTTGATGGTTGATATGTCAAAAGGTTATGTATGGTGCGACGAATTTTCAGACAGATTTTCGTATATCGCCTATGACGATGAAAACATTGCACGCATAAATCTTGAAGGTGAGCCAGCAACCATGCAGAACGTAAAAGCAATTGCCGAAAGAATGTGCGCTGAACACGTCGCATAAAACAGCCCTGATGAGTATCTGAAAATTGATACGAAACGCCCCACAAAAAAGGGGCGTCGGCTGGAAAGCAAAATAAATCTGAAAGGATATGATTTTATGAGCAAGTTGAAAGACATGAGAGAAGCAAGAGGCATGACACAAGATGAGCTGGCAAAGAGGATAGGTTCTGTCAGAAGCTATATCTGCCGTCTTGAGAGCGGTGCGCAGGATATCAATTTTATCCAGGCGAGCACGTTAGGACGTCTATGCACGGCACTGGACTGCAAGCCGGAAGATTTGCTGGAAGCTGACAGCTTCGAGTTTGAAGAGATCAACGGCGAAAAGCGGCTGATAGTTGACGGACTATACTCCCCAGAGGGAAACTATTTACTGGTAAAAGTCAAAAACCGCACATATCAGCTGAACATGATCGATTTTTCAAACGTCTATGATGTATCGAAATATCTTATACCACGTGGAAACGCCAATATCCCACGAAGTGCAGCAGAGTTCGACAAAAAGGCATACTGGATATATAAAATGGCGCCACGTGACGGCGTGGAAGTCAAAGTCCTGGACCCTATCAGCCCCGAAGACTGGAAGACGTTCGTTGAGAAACTAGGGCTGACCGATGACGACATTTCGGACGAATTTGAAGTTGTCAAAGGTAAGAACTATGGTGAAAAGTGTGAGAAGCACTATATTTGCAGACAGATAAGACTTACCATCCCGAAAAATTCGGTTACGATTGAGCGAGAGTTGAAAAAGCACGGCATAGAAGCAACAAATGTAAATATCGACCGAATAAACATCAGGGTAAAATGACATGGCAAAACAAAAATACGAATTGCTGCCAGACAAAGTAGTTGCAGCCAATGCAGAAACCATAAAAGCCATAGGGCATATCGCAACCGATACCGATATAGTGGATTATGTCAGCGGTCAGCTGATGCGTGACTATATCAAATTCGGTAAGAAAACCCTAGACGAAGCCGCCAAGTTGACCGAACAAACGATAATGTCAGATGATTTTTTAGACAAGCTGGGTGCTATAAAAAATATGACAAACTGGTACTATAGTGGACGGCAAGTGTATCTATTTGATGATGATTTTGCCAGCCTGCTCAGCGGTCAAGGCACAGCAGATTTGAAAATCAGTGCAGACGTTTTCAAACAATTGCCATGCAACTGTTTTTACGTCCAGCGAAAACACAAAAATAGCGTGGGTTTCTTTTTCGACTTGCAGGGCGACCGAATGACAATGACAGAATATTTTTTTGACGATGCCGAAAAAGACTACTATTCGGAATCAATCGCTATAGAATTGCAGTATGATATGACAGTTGAAGACCTGATATATAAAATTCTAGGCAGCTATGCCAAAAAAGACAAGGCAGGCACTAAGGCAATGATATGCGACATAGCCGAAAAATTGCAGTTCATTGTATATTTATCGGCTGTAAATGCCGAAATCGCACCAGTCACGAAACGCCAAGTGCAAAAGGAACACACCGCACCACGCCCTCAGAAGCCGTCTGCACAGCCACAGAAATCAGCCATAGCCAATGTAGGGTACCGCATTGGCATTGCCGTGCGCAAGCATAGGCAGGCTGAAAGCAGTGTCAGTTATCAGCATAGTCCACAAGGTCACAGCGCACCGAAAGCACCGCACATCAGGCGTGCGCATTTTCACGGCTACCATACCAACAACGGCTATCAGGTAAAATGGCTGAGTACAATTTTTGTGAACGCTGAACGTGATGACAACAATATAAGCACGATTCATAAGGTTCTGCAATAACTGTGTATCTGCAATGAAAAAAAGCCGCCAGGGCAAACGCTCTGACGGCTAAATTTATGCTAATTTTATGCGAATTTTATAAGACTATTTCTTGATTTTTTCACGCAGTTTCTTGATGAATTTTTTTCCTGCAATGCCGTTCGGTTTGTATCCCCATGCTTTCAGCCTTGCGTTGATAGCACCGACAGTGCCCTTGCCGATGATTGCATTATCGTCCAGCTTTGCGCCGTCAAGTATCAGTAACTGTTTCAGGGCATACGACCCGTCTGTGTTCGCACCTTTCTTATAGCCTTTTGTTTCCAGTGTGGGCGGATTGATAACGCTCTGATTTTTCGGGCGGAGAACGCCCAAGACATGGTTATAGTTGTGATAGACACGTGTGCATGGGTCATTCTTGCCCAGCCAGTTCTGGTCATAGCTGTAGAAATACTTTGTGCTGCCTTCGCCTGTGGCTATTGCAACGTGACCATCTTCGCCGTTGAGAGATTTCCCCCATACCACGATGTCTCCCTTTTTCGGTACGAATGATGGCGTATTCGCAATTTTGGTAAAATATTTCTTTGCTGGTTGGCTGTCGAAATTTGTGTAAATCATGTATGCGTGCAGACCGATGAACATACCGCACCCGACAACGTCCCGGTTGAACTGATTCGCCAGGTCAAAACACTGTACACCGTACAACTTATCGAAATTAATGCCCTTGCCCTTATATTTCTTCACAAATTCGTCAAATGTCATTGCCATAATTAGTCCTCCTTGTCTTTAAAAACTCCGAATTTTGCCACTATTTTGTTTATCCAGCTTGCCTGTGGGTTAATCTCCCCATAGTTTTCCAGTATAGAAACTATTTCCATGGCAAAAATATATCCGAAAACAGCCAGTGCAGTTATAGTTCCTGCAATGCCTGCCAGTTCGCTATGCCCATAGTAGTGGCCTAACTGCTCAAAGCCGATTTCCGAACCGATAGCCACACCCATGACGACTATCTCAGCCAATTTGTTTAGACCACCCTTGCGCATTTTCGATGAACGGACATCGCCCTTGCAATAGGCTTTTATCCAGCCAGTGGCAAAATCAGCCAGCGCAAGCCCTATCACGATCATCAGCATTATTATGTATTTCACTTTACTACCTCGCTTTCATACTTTTCCCCTGTGATTTCCTCGTACTGTGCAGGGGTTATCTTCCCCCTGTCAGCAAAATCTTTGACCTGTTCAGCGGTGTACAGCCCCAAGTCGTACAAACGTTTGACCTTTTTATACATTGTCGTCACTCTCCTCAATTAGCGTGTCGGTCATCAGTGCAGTGTATAGCACCTGTGCTTCCAACTCATCAACCTTTGTAGCCTTCTTTGGTTGGAAGTCTTCTTGGGATAATCCTAACTTCTCAACCATCTTTTTCTGCAACTCTGTCATGTTGTACCTCCCACTTCACTCAGTTTCACGATATACTCTTCTTCTGACGGCACTGGTATATGGTAATTATCGTTGCTGTTTTTGAATGTTACTGAACCCCCTGCTTCGACTGTTAGATTTCGCAGGAAATCATCTGCTAGCATGGTTGAAATGTCTGTGATTATAGGTGTATCTAACGCCTTGATTTTCGTTCCGTCAATAGCGTTGTTTTGGGTATAGGTCTTAGCCTCATAGTCTGTCACATTCCCCTCAATGCCGTAGCCAGGCAGATTGCGGACAGATTCGGGGATTGGGTAAACGTTGCTGTGGTATGGGGCGTAGGCTGTCGGGGTGTCGCCTAGTTCGACTTGGATATCTCGTACTATCACATCTCCACGCCCTGTTCCATATGACATTGCCAGTGTATCATTTTTTGTTTTTGGCGTAAATGTCAATTTTGCGATACCCGTAGTATTCGCAAGAACTCGCTCGCCTTTTGCATAGGAACTTTCAATTCGAGCACCGTCTATTCTAGCTACCCAAAAAAAGCTAGTTAGTTCAGGCGGAACAGTAGCCTTAAGAGTGGCAACGAGTGTTTTACCTATATATTTTCCGACAGGAATGTTTATGCTTGCAAAACCCATAAAGTTGTTCACATAACTACCATCAGACTGCTTATATGATACGTAATAGTCATCTGCATTTAGCAAATTCTTTCCCTGCTCAACGACGCTCTCTGTTTCAGCGCTGACTATTTCGCCGTCAATGACCTCAGAATGACCACCTATTGACTTCACCGACATCAGCTTTGCCCCTGTAGGAATAGTCTTGGCATATGCCGTATCGCTGTCAGTTTCAAACTGGTGTGTTATGCCGTTGCCCAAGTCATACAGTGCATTTACCCTGCGTTGCAACTCTTTGTCCGTTAGTTTCACGTTAGCTATCTCAGCAGTATTCTCAGCAATTTTTCCAACAGCGGTAGTGTAGTCCTCAGGCAAACTGTCAGCTATGGATTGTGCTGTCTGCGCAGCGGTTTCAGCGGTTTTGCGGTCCTCTGCGACCTTAGCGGCGTTTTCTGCCACATTAGCCTTGTCAGCCGTGACTTGTTCTGCCAACGTCTGCACTGCCTGTCTGTCTGCCACAGTGCTGTCAGCGCAGTTCTTTGCGGTTTTAGCATAACCAGCCGTTATAGTCTTATCAGCCTCAGTCTGCTGTGCTGATGCAGATGCCTGGGCTGCGGATATCTTAGCGGCGTTCTGTGCTGTGACCGCCTCAGCACGGGCGTTTTCTGCACCCTGCATGGCAGTGTCTGCCTGTGTTGCGGACGTTTCAGCAGATGCCTGTGCTGTTTCAGCACGTTCCGCCGCCTGTTCTGCCGTATCGGCTGATTTCTCTGCGGCTGTGGCAGATTTCTCAGCGTTTTCAGCCGCTGTAGTCGCTGTTTCTGCGGCGGTGACGGCTGTCTGCATATCTGCGCGCGCCTGTTTACCTATGGCGTCTATGCGGTCTAGTGCGTCCATAGACACATCGGGCGATGGTACTGCATTATCGCCTATAGCCGCACCGATACGCAGGCGGAATATGCGTGATTTTTTCACCAATATGTATTCGTTACCTGACAGCTTCTTTGCACATATCTGACACGATACTGTCTGCGCTGAACGCAGTATATCTGCCGTAGGTGTCCACTGTCCGCCTGTGATATCGACCTCATATGTCACGCCGTCGCCGTAGTCTATCGTCATTACATAGCGGTCTGCGCCGTCTACTGTCAGCCCTTCGACCGACACGGGTCTAGCATTCGTTTCACCGACGTAGCCCAGTAGGGCTGTGCTTAGGGCTACGTCATAGTCTGAATTTAATGTTATCGTCATTTAATCACCCCTCTTTACTCTATTGCAATATAGTCAACATAGTATGTTCCTGTTGGCACATTGACAATAGTTGCGCCATTGCTAGGACCCATGCAAATTACTGCGAAATATGCACCCTTGTATACCTGCACATGGGTGCAATAGTTCTGAAATGGACTAGGCGTGCCGATATCCCTCAGTGATACGCAAATTTGTTTCGGCACAAAATCCAAATTTAGCGGTATTTGTACGCTTGACGCCGCCTTTTCCAGCGTGTATTCAATTGTACCGCTTTTGACCTTGTTCTGGTTTAAATCATTTACCGCCTGCTCCGTTGCCGTCAGTGCGTCAACCAACGCCTGGCGAACATCACGGCCGTAAAATTCGTTTCTGACAGTTTCGATTGCTGCTGCCAAATCAACATTGTTTGCCATTTTACCCCTCCTAGTCTAGTGTGTGGTTTTTTGTAGTGATACTGTTGCACATGATATCACCTGTTTTGCCGTAGCACTGTATTGCGGTTTTTTCATTTTCGTTATACAGGTACATCGCCCTGTTATTGGTATCAACTGTAAATACCTTTTTACCGTTGTCTGTATACGTTGATATGTTACCGCTGTTTGTGTCTAGTGAAAATTTTAATTCATTATTCCAATAGCCCGACATAGCACCAGCCTGCAGGACGATATGACCGCCGATCGTACTGTTATCAATGCGTATCTCCAGTGGGCTGACTTTCAGCGTCCACTCGTTGTGTGACAACTGAATTGCACTGGTATTTTGGCTAGATGTTTGAATATTAATGCTTCCGCCTGTAATAGTCGCTGATTTCGACGACAGCTTGTTAGCGACCACGTTTCCGCTCTCGTCCACCTTGAACGTTCCACTGCCGTTGTTGATTTTCAACCCTGTCAGGGTCAGGGCGGTTATAAAACTAGCCACCAAATTGCCGTCGATGGTCCACGCATTTGTGTACGGTCCGTTTTTCGCAGAACCGCCGTCCGATGATTTCCAAAAACCTAGCCCATTTTTGTTTAATTGAATGCAGGATTTACAGGTATTTATATCAGCCGTATCCATAATCAGAATGCGTTCTGGTTTCTCAGAAGGATCAAGAATGACATGACCGCCCTCTGCGCCTGTTATCAACTTTGTAGCATTCTCGATTTTACTGTCTATGACCTGTCTATTTCTGAATTCGCTATCGTCAATAGCGGTCTGCAGGCTCTTGGTTTTGGCTGTCATGAACCATGTCATGGTTTCAAATTTGTCGCCAAATGTCAGCTCGGATTGTTCAGGGCTGTCAAGGTTTATAGTAATGCCGATTATGCGCAGATCTTCATCAATCCCCATGAGAAGGTTGACCACACGATACCAGCACCCCAACTCAAACTGTTCAAAATTCATATCAATTGTTGACAAATCAACCGCAGTTATTTTATACTGCTTTTTGGTTTTGTTCGCACTTTTTAGGAATGCCGTGGCTTTTGTTTTCAAAATTGACGCCTGTGTTACGTCGTCCCACGTCTGTGTACCGCTGATTACGCCATACTTAGCGACCAACGCACTATCTTCGATATAGTCTTTACCGCCGTTCACGCTGCCAATCGTCAGCCTTTTCTCGCTGTCGGTCTGCTTTGCACCCAACGGATATAGCCGTGTAATAACGCTCGTTTCGTCAATTTCACGGCTGATAGTTTTGAGATTTACCGCCAGTTCTATCTTTGTGTCAGTGCCGTGTCCGATATGCTCCAGATAGTCTATGTACACTTTGCCGTCTTGGTCTCTTAGCTGGATTTCACCGCCGAATTTTCCGACCAGTTGTTCAGATATAGCGTCCATAGTCGATACCCAATTGACAGAATATGTGTAATTATTTTCGCCCGTCACAGTGACCTGCCCGACCGATATGTGTTTGTCATCGCCGACCTGCGTATTGTGTTTGGAAATGAATGACGCTAGCACTGTCCGAATGCCTACCATTTTGTATTCAACATACGGCTGAACGCTGTCATACAGCCAACCTAAACGCCCCTCGCAGGTGACAGATTTACAAATCAGCCCTTGTTCGTCCATGCTGTCAGGACATTTCAGCACACGCCCGATAAAAACGTCTTTGCCTGTGCTATCGTCCGTGACAGTGACTGATGTTGTCAGTGGTTTCAGTTTGTTGTATCCTGCATTGTCGGGGTATATGGTAAACGTAAAACTGTCAACGGCATTGACAGCCTTGACGATTTTTCCACCTGAAATGCGGTCAAGGTTATCGCTATGTATCGTGGTTTTTTCAGTACCATTTGTGATAGTGACAGTGTGCATTTATAAAACCTCCTCATGCAGATCCAGTGTGAGCGACCCGAAGCCATACGCTGACAAAGTATTCAACCCAGGCTGTAAAATCAATTCGTCCATATCGAATGGTTTTTCTGTCGGTCTGTATACCTTTTCGGATATATCAACGTTGTTATTTTGAAAATACGTGAATCCCACCTTGTCGGTATCATCAGCAGACCGCCTATATATCAGACGTGGTTTTATCGGCACGTCTGAATACAAATAGACCTTTAGCACACCCATAGGGGCGTGTGGAGCCATTTCAATAGCCGTCAACGTCATATCCGTAAGATTCAGATAGTCATTTTCAAAGCTGAAATCGTCAAATCCCTTGTCGGAAAAATCATCAGATAACTTATACGGCTGTGCTTTGAACGTCGCCGTTACCTCAACATGATAGCCCTTTTCACTTTCGGTGCAGCTGATTGCTCTCGCCTTATAGTGGTAAATTTCGGCATCGTCATATAGGTCACATTCGCCAGCCGACAAAATCCAGTTTTCAAAATCTGCCACTGTTTTCCGCAGGGCGGTTTTCGGGCAGTCCATAAACACAAATTTATAGGTCAGCGTTCGTGTATCATAGGTAGGTTTACCACCATTCTGATATGTGAAACATATGTCGCCATTGCGGTATGGTATAGTAGCCGATATATCCCTGATACTTGGCGGCGGTGTACTGCGTGATGTCAGTAACGCTCCGAAATCAGCATAGGAAATTTTGCCATTTATCGTTATACTAGACATTGTCCGCCACCCTCCTAGCGTTCAGATTGATTTTTTCAGCCATAGCAACGTCCATGTATGGCGCTGTCACTGTGGCAAAACGTTTTCCGTCGATGTTCATAACCACTGTCAAATCACCGCTCTTGCCGTGCTGTGTGGTGCTGTCGGTTTCGGTTGATATTTTGTCAGCCGTTTTTCTTGCGGTTTGCCTGCCTATCATGACAGGGTCTAATTCAGCCGATACACCTGCAACGCTGTCAACAATAGCCTGCGCCTCGTCCACTGGTTCGTCTGCAGTGTCTTCCATGCCGACGGCAATACCTGACGGCAGATACTGACCGACCTTTTTCGCCATAACCCTTGACGGGGAATGAATGTCAAAGAAATCGCAAAATCCGTCTATGATAGCACTTCCAACATCTTCAACAACGCTCCAAATTCCACTGACCGCAGAAACTAATCCGTTTAAAATGCCTTTGAGAATATTTGCACCCAAATCCAGCCAATCAACGTCCTTGAAGCCGTCTATGATAGCACCGATTATTTCGGGAAGAGCGTCGATAAGGTCAGGCAGAGCCTGTGGCAAGCCCTGTGCTAATGCGACTATCAATTCCATACCAGCCTTGACTAGCGCAGGCAGATTATCCGTCAAAGCCTTTGTGATAACTGGTATCAACGCTATCACACTGTCTATCAAATCGGGCGTGCACTTGGTCAGACCTGTTATCAATCCTGTTAGCAGTTGGAAACCGCCCTCAATGATTGCTGGCAGATTTTCAATCAGCGTGTCTGTTATTTGTTTTATCAGGCTAGGCAGCATCGGCATCAACTGTTTGATAACGTCATTTAGTCCGTCAATCAGACCTAAAAACAGCGTGATCGCACTCTGCACCAGTTCAGGCACTAGCGTCGGGATAGTTGAGACCAACGCATTTATCAGCCCAAAAAAGCCGTTAAGCAGTGACGGCAGAATCGAGTTGATTAGTGACGGCGCAGATTGTGCCAGCGATTGAATGATAGATGTTAAAACTGTGGTTGACGCTGTGATTAGTGTAGGGGCGTTTTCGGCAAGCGTTTCTGACGCAGAACTGAACAGCCCGGATATAACAACAGGAATTTGTTCAGTCAAGCCGTCAAGGCCACCACTGTCATATGCGTCTAGCAAACTAGAAACACCGTCAAACAGTTGGGTAAAACCGCCTGACAATTTCTGAACTGCTGGCAACGATTTTGTCAGAAAATCTGCCGCCATTCCCTTTGCACCTGCCATAACAGGTGTGAACGCAGTTCCCAAAGATGCAAGGGCGTCCTGCAATTCAAAACTAGCACGTTCATAGTCTAGCGTTGATTTATTTGCAGATTGGTATTCGTCATTGATTTCCGACAGACCCGAATTTGCCAGCCAGTCTAGGGCATACTGCTGACGCTCTGCTTCTGACGTGCAATTCTGTAGACCCGCATTAAAATCATCAACACTATCGCCCATACGCCCGATAAGTTCTGAAAACTGACCTGTCGCAGCACCTGTTGCAAGGGTTTCCTGCAAGCTGTCCGAAAGGCTCTCGATTTTCAAAGTGTCAGGAAATTTTTCAACCGCTCCACTGAGTGCGTTTATAGCAGGCGTCATTTGTTCATCGCTGAAACCGACAGCCATAAGGTTTGATAACGCTTCAATGCTGGAATCGGATTCGCCTGTGATAGCCACCAAATCTTGCATTTTTGATTTCATTAAATCAAAATCGTTGCCGCTGGTTTCGGCGTTTGTTTTCAACTTGGTCATATCGCTGTTCCACTCACGGCTGGTTTCAACGTTTGCCGCAAGCGCCGTTGTTACAGCTGCAAGACCAACACCTATGGTTTGCGTGTATTTTTTGAACCCGTCAGCCGCCTTGCCTATCATAGCCGTGTCTATCTTGCCCAGCGTTGCCGTGAACTTTACGGCCTTGCTTGTTGCACCGCCTATGACAGAACCGACTTTTTCGACTTTCTTTATGACAGGTTCGACCTTGTCTTTGGCTTCTTTGAACGCTGTGCCGATAGCATTGACATTTTTCTTTTCATCTTTCAGGCTTGACAGCTTCGACTTCGTTGTTTCCAACTCTCGTTGAAATGCACGATACTGTCCTGCGTCTATCTCACCCTTTTTATACTGCGCTGTGACCTGTGATTGCGCTTCTTTCAGCACGTCTAACTTTGATTTTGTTTCCTTGATACTGTCTTTCAGTAGGTCTTGCTTTTGCTTGACCAGTGTGACGTTGTTCGGGTCTAGCTTCAGGGCTTTATCGACCGCTTTCAACTCGCTTTCCAGTTCACGGCTCTTTTTGTTTGTTTCTTTCAGCGCCTTGTCAAGACCTGTGGTGTCACCGCCTATTTTTATCGTAATACCCTTTATGCTACTTTTTGCCACCTATCATTACCCCCTTTCCGAAATTTTCTCGCAAAGCCTGTCGGTCAGGCTTCGTCAAGGTCAACCTATATGCGTTATCCAGGTATTCTTGACCGCTCTCTGTCTGCCTGAGCCGTGCGATAAATGCGTCACGGCGTATCAGCAGATAGTCATAGTAGTCCATATCATCAACATCATATAGCGATATGCCCATATAGTCCGCAACTAATTTTTCCCACGTTGAGGAAATTTCATATTTTTCCCCCTCCCTATCCTGCGGCGGATAGTAGGGGAGTGCTAGTTTTTTGAATTTTTGATTTCTAGCAGATAGTCGATATATGTGCGGTAGAACATCTGAATGTCATAGATGTCCCAATCAGCTAGTGTTTCAGCCGTTATTGGTATCTTTGCGATGTTGTGTGACATCAACCTTGCACACATTTCGATTGCTTCGTCCAGCTTGTTGCCGCCTAACTTTGCAGATATTTCCCCGAACGCTTCAATCTCACCCTTTGTGGGCGGCATAACAAATATCGTGGTATGCTTTTCGTCAGCCAGCTCAATGCGCAGGCTAGGTTTTTGCATTTTATTGAAATTCAACGTCTTTGGCATTTTATACACCTCCAAAAAAACAGCCCACTGAAAAATTCAGTAGGCTGTGTATTTGTGTTGCTTATATGGCACTTATCGACTTGTCTTCTTCGATATAGGTAATCAGCGTTCCCTCGCTGTCGCTTGGCAGTGCTTTGAACTCTGCGTCGATAACGCTTTCCTTGTCCTTTGCGAACGCCAGTTCGATGCCGCTCTGGTTGTTGCCCACGATCATAACCCATATATCTCCGTCAACTGCGTCAACGTGGTGGAAACACAAAACATATCTCTTGCGACGCATATTCTTCAGACCGCCAATCTTGACAGTTCTACGTTTCTTGCTGGTATCTTCTGTAACTCTTGCGGTATCGCAGAGAACATCAAGGGTATTGCCATTGAATACCATGATACCAGTTTTCAGTGTAGCCTCTTCTTCGGTGATGATTGTCTTCTGATGTGTGCCGTCATCATCACTTGCGGTGTAGAATGTCGGCTTATAAGACAGGGTTGCGCCGCCCTGAATATAGCCCAGCACATTGGCTTCTGTGCAGATAGTATCAACATCTGGCACTGTTTCACCGCTGAAATCCTGATAGTAGATATAACCGCTTCCAAGAATAATGTTACTTGGGGCTTTCTTTGTTTCAGCCATTTTAATTCCTCCTTTTTAAATTTGTGATTTATGTACGAATAATTTTTCAATAGATTTTGGACGTTTGTTATTACTATTTAACGTCCTTAAAATTTCTTTTTGCCAAACGCAAACAAAATCGTCAGGTGCTTGCAATTCCGAAATAAACACTGTGTTCTTCTCGCTGATTTTTCTCATGTATTTCCAAAATTCAGAACTGTCAAATTCGCCTGTTGAATAGCCTGTAACGCCAACATATGGTGGGTCAGCGTATACTATAGATCCGTCAGGAATGTCAACACTGCGATAATCGGTACAGGTAAATTTTGCTGTTTTAAGATTTTCAATATCTCGCATTATAGCATTCCTACCTTGTTTGGCATAGTTGTCACCCTTTTTGTTTCGGGCATAGCCGCCAAACCATTTCGCACCAAACGAACACCCAAAGCCCACAAAACCTGTCAACGCCTTATCCTCGTCCTTATGCTCACGAATATATCTATATTGTTCTTCTGATATATTTTCGGGCAAGTCATAGCCGTTTTGTAATGCCTGATACATAGCTATCAGATATAGGTGCAGGTCATTGCATATAACATTTTCAAAATGTGGTGCTAATTTCGTTTCGATTGCACAGCCGCCGCAGAACAAACTTACAAACGTCTTAGCATTTTCCTTTTTTTGTAAAATAAGTTCTGAGATAGGTTTTGCAATTTTGCATTTGCCGCCTAAATATTGCATTGTTTCTTCCTTTACTTCAAATAATTGATAAATGAATATCTTATCTGATACTCCTTGCTGTCCTCTATCCAGCTTTCAGACTTTTCCAAGTCAAAATCTGCAAACTGTTTTTCAACAGCCGTTTCTAGTTCAACGTCGATTTTTCTAGTGTACAATTCAATGACTATCGTCTGCTCTCGCAGGCTTGCGGGGTGCATATCGTCTCCGCTGTCTATGGTGCTTTCACGATAAAACACGCAGTAGGGCGTTTTCATTTCATCACGTGATGAATAGTATGCGACTTTGTCTTTCAGTTCGTCGATAGCCGTTAATCGTGAACGTATGTCAGCCAATGTCAAACTCATTTCTTCAACCTCGTTTCTATCAACTCAGGCAGCGTCTTTTGTGCATATTCCTCAACTGGTTTGATATGCACAAATGCCTTTACTCTGCCCTTGCCGCCTTTCTTTGCGTGACCGTGCTCCAGCAAATGTGTCAAATAATAGTATTTTTTATTGCGCACCACAACACGCTTGTTGCCCGACTTAGCGTATACTGTTTCGGCTTTCCAGCTTTCGGCATACTTTCCTGTTCGGCGTGGTGATGTGGTTTTCAACTTTTCAACACACTGGTCTGCAACCTCGTCGATACAGCCGTCAACTATCTTTGCGGTTTCTTCGCTGTATTCTTTCAGGTCATCAGCGACCTGTTTCGCCAGCTTGCTGACATCAATCTCAACCGACTTCATCAGTTATCACCGCCAAAACGTTCAGCCGTCAGTTCAATGGCTGTTCCTGCTACATATGTGCGTATGATACGATATTCCCGACCGTTGTAGAATAACATATCCTCGTCATCATAGTCATAGTAATCTGCCATTTTGATTTTCAAAGTGGGTTGAAACCCTGCCTGTGCGGCACTGTAAAATTCAGAACGTGAAATTGATGATACCTGACAGAACACTTCTTTGGCATTCTCCCAGTCAACGACCTTTTCTTGATTTCCTATCTCGTCTGAAACTATCTTTGCTTTGGCGATTTTTACAACATCATTAAACATTGTTAAATCCCCTCCGTGTAGTCCTCGTTCAGACTTAGTGCGTCTCGCAAACGCTCGTAATTCTTGCGGAAATCTTCTCCCTTGCCGTTGAAATCATACTGCCATTTGACATAGTTTTCGATAGCCTTTTTCAGAATTGCGCTGCAATCGTCAGCGTCAAAGGGAACGAACACGCCCACACGCTTCAAGTCCTCCATGCAGGCGTCCACGTTTGACATAATGTCGCTATCTAGCTTGTTATGCGATATCCTCAGCGAATTTTTCAAACTTTCTAGCATTCGTTATGCCCCCTTTATCATCATGATTACTTGCTTTTCTTGGTGAGTGTTACAAGGCTGTTCTTGTCGACGACCTTGCCGTCTACCAGCATAACAGCCTTTGTTACCTGGTCTTCAGTGTCATTATCCTCATATCTCTTGACTGTCATGGCAAGATTTGTGTTGAGGATATAGTCCTCAGGGCGGAAGAAGAATGCCACGATGGTATCAGCCGATACAGCGTCCGCATAAGCGTCGATATCATCTGAGAACACAACAGGTGTGCCCAGAACCGATGGGTGCATATCTCCATTAAGACCATAGTTGACCCTAGCGATAGGCTGTCCGTTTGTGTCTGTCAGTGCCTGGATATCGCAGAATGTTGCATAGTTCATGAACATCTTAACGCCTGCTCTGTACCCTGACGGAATTTTCTTTTTCATATCCCACAGGGTTTTGTATGTAATACCGCTTGCCAGTGCAACGTCCACGTTCTGACCGCTGACAACAGTTTCCTTTGTGATACCCTTTGGCTTGCCTGAGCCGTCACCTTTGATGATTGCTGTTTCGATAGCAGCGATCATTGCGTCGGCTACCTGATTAGCAAATGTTGTCTCAAAGAAGTCGAGTGATACCACAGAAACTTCGAGTGACATGGAGATAGCACATCTCAGCTTGTAATAGCTGAATGTGATTGAGCCTGTAGTCTTCTTCTGTGTGTCAGAACTTGCGCCCTCAGCGACCCATGTTGCAACAGGCTTGGCGCTTGAAGTAGGGATTGTCACGCCACCCTTGATATTTGTCTTTGTAACAAGGGCATAGATCTGTCCGTGCTCCTCCAGCTTCTCAACTATTCTCTGCATAGTTGTTGACGGAATAACAGCAGCAACGTCAGTGGTCTTTGTGGACTGCGCCTCGTTCGCAAACTTCGCAGGAATTGGTGTACCCTCGAGAACGTTGTGCATAAATGCAGTTCTGTACTCGATACTGTCATAGATGTTTGATGTGTGTGTGATCGCATTCTCGCTCATCTTGTTTTCATTCCTTTCAATCAGATTTTTCATAGTTTCTGACGCATGGTCCTTTGTCATAGCGTTCAGATTTGCCTGTGTCTTTGCCGCTTTTTCAGCGTCATTCATCAGCTTTTCAGCTTCCTCAAAATTGCCCTCGTCGATGAGAGCCTGAGCCTTATCAAGCATTTCCTGTCTTGTCATTTTTATAACCCTCCTTTAGTTTGTCTAGCCTTGCCTGTGCTGTTATCTTTTTATCAGCACGCTCAGCCTTCATTTTTTCGATTACGTTTTGCGGTATGATATCGCAGTAAGCCGCCACCAGCTGTGACTTGACGTTCTTGCTTCCTGCAATTTCGTCTATCAGCCCCAGTTCGACCGCTTCATCAGCCGTCAGCCATGTTTCCTTGTCCATGATTTCCAGTGCCTTTTCCTTTGTCATGCCTGATTTGGTTATATAGGCATTTGCAATAGTTTCATTGGCTTTTTGCAAAATCTCTGACATCTTGTCCATGTCATGGTAATCACCTCTTGTCGCTGATGATACGTTGTGCACCATAATTTGTGCCGTCGGTGATATATCTGACTTGCCTGCACACGCTATCACACTTGCCGCACTTGCCGCAAGACCGACAACGTGTATTTTGACATCACCTGAATATTCACGGATTGCCGAATAGATTTCGGACGCCGCAAAAATATCACCGCCGCCAGAATTGATGTAGACCTCCAACGGCTCGCCTTTTTCAGTTGCCGCAGTTATATCTTTTAAGACCCTCGCAGGGGAAGTGGCGTCAATCTCGAAAAGGTCATAGATCCACTGGTCATCATTCGGAATGATTGTACCTTTGACGTTAGTTTTCATCGCTTTCACCTCCCTCGCCGCTGTCTATCTTTGCCGTGTCTAGTCTGACATAGTATTGATCGCCCGAAGGAATGTCAGCCAGATTGAACACGCTTCGGATTTCGTTTGCGTTCATGATACCTCTGTCAAAAAACTGCACCAAATTCAGCTTGGTTGACATTGACGCAGTGCTCAGATTGAACGCTTCAAAAACTATCTTGTTGCCATACCCTCTCTCGATACGGCTGAATAGTTTTCGTGTAAATTCGCCAGCCAATTCCATTACCACTGGTTCTATCTCCGATTCGTAATAGGCGTTGTATTGGTCTTCGGTGTAGTTTGATTGCACGATATTTGCGTTTGTGTTGAACAACGAATAGATACGTTGCGTGGTTTTTTCCATAGTTGACGAATTAGGCACATAGTCTTTTGCGTCAACTTGCTTTGCGTCTGCCTTGCTGTCGACCGCCGCAACACCTGTGCCGTTTTGAACGCTCATGAACTGCTCGCTGAATTCTTGCGCCTGCTTCTTCAAATCCTCAGGACGCAGGGAACTGGTGAACTTCAACAGCCAGCGAATAATTGACGAATTCTTGATAGCCTTGACAATACCCTGATCTGTAGTTGTTACGATTTCCATTAATGGTGTCAGCGTTTCACTCAGCCGTTCTCCGAAGATATCGTCCTTATAAAAATCACTACGCAGATGAATGATATCTGCATATGGGAACGTATATCTTTGCCCATTGAAAAATGTGAATTTCAAATACAAATCATTGCCGATATATACGCATTCCGCACTGTCTGCAGGAATAGGATATAACTCTGTAGGATAGCCGTTGCCGTCACGGATAATCAAAATAAATGCGTTGTTGTTCAAACACAACTGCGTTGCGACTTTTTCCAACATTTTCTGCATTGTCATGAACTCATTTGGCTCTTCCAGTAGCATTCGCATATATGGTTCAGGGTTTATCTCGATACTGCCGTCGTCCTTTTGGCTATATGATTTTCTGATATGCTTTGCGGTCAGCTTTCCGATAGCCTTGACTTTGGGGCGAATGCAGGCACGCACCAAATCCGACCGATAAACGTTGCCGTCCCAGCCATAGTAGCCGTTGCCGATTTCCGTCATCATCTTATATCGTGTCACTACCTGTGACCTGTTCTTAAAACGATTTATCAGACCCATTTTTTCACCCCTTTGGTATGATATTAGCATAGTCCAAACTGCTGACTACAGTGGT
>ERZ779866.781-NODE-781-length-34582-cov-10.359863_pt1 | contig 34582 bp, 27 predicted proteins | sample MGYA00511248_ERZ779866 | MGnify/ENA primary metagenome ERZ779866 (study PRJEB29588, sample SAMEA2155758) | human gut metagenome | biome: human gut; feature: human-associated habitat; material: faeces | place: Denmark | collected 2008/2010 ... | reverse complement strand
CGGGGCTGTCGCTCAATGCCATGATGATTCCAAGCGACACTGCCACGACAGCCTATGTCAATTTCGTTGTCAACGGCGAAGGTACTGTCACGATGAATGGCCAAGAGGTCAGTGGGTGGCAGAAGGTTACGCCGGGGGATGACCTTTCGTTGATCTTCACGCCCAACACCGACAGCAACGTGAAAGAGGTCGTCGTGGACGGTGAGAAGATGGAATTTATCGACAGCTATACACTCGAGGACGTGAGCGCATGGAGTGCGGACACCCACACGGTGGAAGTGACCTTCGGGTCCAGGGACATCAGCATCAATGCCGACCAATGGGGAACGCAATACCTTGGTACGGCCACTTTGGAATATCATCCGTCCTTTGAAGCCGGTCTCTATTTCACTGTATCAAACGGCCCTTCAAGGAAGACGGCGGCGGGCGTGTCCAACTATGAAATTTCCATCGAGAAGGACGGAAAAACCATCGATAAAAGTGACCTTGTCCCCGGCACCTATGACATTCACGTCACCAGAGCAGAAGACAAGTATTGGAACGCGCTGGATATCGTTCTGAAAGATGACTTGATTATCACAAAGCAGACCAACCTCATTCAGTGGAGTGATCTGGAGCTGACGGCAAATCCGGGTGACACCCTGGCGGATATTGAAAAGCCTGCCTATCTTGTCAGTCCATTGGACGGCAAGCAGATCCCGGGGACCTTCTACTGGATCGATGCCGAGAGCACTTCCGTGGGTGAGCTTGGAGACAAAACGGGCTTTACATTCCGCTTTGTGCCGGATCCGCTGTCAGATGACCTTGCCGTTCTCTACGATTTCTCCGCCATGCCCGAGGACGGATTTCAGGGTGATGAATGGAATCCATATACCGCCTATGTGACGGTGAAAGAGGCGAGCGATATCCCCAGCAGCACGGATCCCATCGACCTGCCGGTGCGGGTGCTGGAAGAGGGCGATACAGACTATTCCCCGGCTCCCGAGCTTTCCGCAGCCTTTACCCCGGACACTGCGGTGACCGTGGGTGAGTTTAACGAATGGCAGGGCCTTGCCATCGACTATTATAATCCCATGGCGAAAACGGAGTGGTATGAGCCGGTAAGCGAGGGCTATGACATCCAGGCGGGCTACACCGTCTCCATTCCCCTTGAGAACTGCCAGGGCGAAACCCTCAGCGGAACTCTGACGATTCCTCTGCCCCAGGGGTATGACGGAGCGACTGCCCGCATCAAGGGCGGCGCTTCGGCCAGCAGTTATACGGCGACTACCGTCACTTTCCCGCTGACGCTGGATGTATCCGGCAATACAGCCGAGGCGTTTGAATTGCTGATCGAATACAAGGAAGCGCAGGAGCCGGTACAGCCGCCGGGTATTATCGCCGGAGTCAACGGCAGCTGGCAGAAGGGCGGCACAGACGGACTCAGCTTCACGTCTGACGCTGAATATGCTGATTTCCTGAAAGTCATGGTTGACGGCAAAGAGCTCAAGACTACCGACTACACGGTAAAGGAAGGTAGCACCATTGTGACTTTGAACGCTGCTTATCTCAACACCCTGTCTGTCGGTAAGCACACCCTCTCCATCGTCTCCGCAAATGGGACAGCTACGACGGAGTTTACCATCACGGCGGCGCAGACCGGCGGAGACCAGACGGGAGATAATCAAACCGGCGGAGACAGCCAGACCGGCGGAGATGACACCACGACACAAGATCCGGACAAAAATGATGGAGCCACATCCAGCCCGCAGACCGGAGACAACAGCAATGCGGTATTGTGGATCGCCCTGTTATTTGCGTCGGGAGTCGGATTGTTCGGAGCAGTTGTCTACAGTAGAAAGAAAAGATACAATTCGTAACCTATGATAGAACTGTCCTGTGAAATTCACAGGACAGTTCGATTGAAAAGGGGCTACAATCTTGACAAGCAAACATTTGTTCTATATAATAAAATTGATAGTTTATCTGTCACCACAACTGAATATCTATTTTCACAAATTATGGAAAAAACGGCAATAAGCCGGACAATGCCTGCGGCATGCTAATGAAAATGCCGCCGCTTCCAAGCTGCCTTGAACTGTCGGCAGAAGGCAAAGCGTAAAGGACAGTTTCGACTTTGAATTTCAAAGCCGGTTACATGAATGTGAAGCCACACCGCAGGGATAAGTCTATCCTTTTGCGGGAAGTTGGTACGCATTTGTGTGTCGGCTTTTTTTGTTGCCTGAAAGCCGGTTACAACGGAATGACCGGCTGGATGGGATATGATTTTGCCAAGACCTCTTGCGTAACAGAGAGAGCGAAACAACGCTGCGGTGAGACTCCGGGGCAGGCACAGAAAAACGACATTCAGACAGACCGGCAAAACATATACGGAAAAGACAGCGACGACGTCCACAACAGTAACGAGCATCGGATTTTGATACCCAAAATCCATCCACAGCCTAAAGGCGTGTGGACTGACTTAGGGGGTCTCGCCTGTCGGCTCGGTCGGTGCTTCTGAGCACAAGTGCTCAGAGGTCTCCACCGGAGACCCGCACCCCCCTGAATACCCCCTTACAAAGCTAAAACCCAAGAATGGAGATGATATTTTTGAATAAAGAAAGCAATCGAAAAGTGCGTATCAAGGTACGCTTATCCGAAGAAGAAAACGAAAAACTGAAACGCTGTGCGGAAGCGTGCGGGCTGTCTCAAGCGGCATTTATCCGTCAGCTATGCAAAGGCAAAGCGCCCAAACCACAACCCCAAAAAGAATTTTGGGAAGTGCTTGAAGCACTCTACTCTGTCCATAACAGTTTCAAAAGCTGTGCAAAATTCGAGCCGTCTGTCCTTTCAATCTGCAAAGAAATTGAGTGCTTAATACTCGATTTACAGGAGGCGGGATAATGGCAGTAACAGGCTTATGGCACATCGAAGGCAGGCTGAAAGATCTGATTGCCTATGTGGAAAATCCCGAAAAGACAAAAGCTGATAATCCCAGCTTACAGCCGTTATGGGAGGTGTTTTCCTATGTCAGCCGCCCCGAAGCGACCAAACAGGGCGAATATGTTTCATCTATCAACTGCCTCAAAGAGATTGCCTTGCAGCAGATGATTTTAACGAAAAAGCAGTACGGCAAAGAAAACGGATATATCGCCTGGCACGGTTATCAAAGCTTCAAGCCGGGCGAAGTTGCACCCGAACAGGCGCACGAAATCGGATTAAAGCTGGCAGGAGAAATGTGGGGCGATCGGTTTCAGATCATCGTCACTACCCACCTTGACAAAGACCATCTGCACAATCATTTCTGCTTCAATTCGGTTTCCTTCTTAGACGGCAGGAAATACAACTATTCCAAATCAGAGCAAAGAAAACTTCGTGAGGTGTCCGACCGGATCTGCCGGGAGCACGGCTTATCGGTTATCGAAAAACCGCATAAAGCGCCGTCAAGACAGGTGTGGCTGGATGAGAAAAGCGGCAGGCCGACAAGATACAATGTTTACCGGGAAGATGTAAAAGAAGCCATCAATTTCAGCCGCCGTCCCTACTATATGGAGGAGTATTTGCGGAGGAAAGGATATATTACAGACTTCACAGGAAAGCATTGGAAGATACGACTGCCGCAGTATGAGCATTTTACAAGGCTGGACACGCTGGATGAAAGATGGACGCCCGAACATATCCAAAGGACAATGGGCGCTTACGCTTCCTTTGGAAACCGCAGAGCGACAATCACCTATCCGCCCCAAATGCCGAAGAGCCTGCGGGACTGGTTCAAGCCGTTTCAAAAGACGAGTCATATCTACCGGCTGTATCTGCACTACTGCTATCTGCTCGGCGTTCTCCCGAAGAAAACCACCTACCGCCCCACAAACCCCTATCTCAAAGAGGATTTAAAAAAGCTGGAGAAGCTGTCCGAACAGGTGCGGTATATGAGCAAATACGGCATTGAAACCTTTGACGACCTGTATGCGGACAGGGAGAGATTGCAGAGTGAAATGGATAAGCTGATCGCTTACTGCACCAAGCTGCAAAACAAGATCCGCCGAGCCTCACCAGCCGAAAAAGAAACGCTGCGGCAGGAAAAGTCGGGCGTTACGGAGAGGATAACGAAACTCAGAAAGCAGCTGAAACTGAACATGGGCATTGAGGAACGGTCAATTAAAATACAGGAGAAAACCGACCTGCTCTATGCTAACGAATACAGAGCCAAAGAAGTCGAACAGAACAGAAAATCACAGCGAAAGGAGCGTGACGCACGATGACGGATAGAGAAAGAAATTTGGAAGAAATCCTTGCAAGGTTAGAAAAACAGCGTCCTGAGATTGACAGGATTTTAAACCGTCCTGCTGTTATGGATACAAAAAGACCGGAGAAAAAGCTTTGCCGTATTCCGCCGGATATGGACTTCACGGTAAAAGACGGTAACACGGAATATGCGGTTTCCGGCCTGTTCAATCCTGACAGTGACGAATTTTTGCTTAACACCATCATCCGAAAACTCGGATACCAATTCAGACAGGAATAATAGAGGTTATCGCTTTAAAGCGTTGAATTAAGACTTTGGATATGGTATACTGCGATTACGCAATATACTGTATCCGATTGTCGGAAAGGAGTTACTTTGAACAACAGACAATCAGAACAGAACAAAATCACTGCTCTCTACTGCCGGTTAAGTCAAGATGACGGGCGTGAGGGCGAGAGCAACAGCATCGTCAACCAAAAAGCGCTGTTAAAGGAATATGCGAGAAAGCACGGCTTCAAACATCTGCAATTCTTTGTGGATGACGGATATTCCGGGACAAGCTTCGACCGCCCGTCTTTCCGGGAAATGGAACAGCTAATTGAAAGCGGCAAGGTGGGAACGGTTATCGTCAAGGATATGTCCCGGCTTGGCAGGAACTATTTGCAGGTTGGGCTGTATACGGACATTGTTTTTCCCGAAAATGATGTGCGGTTTATCGCTGTCAACGACAATGTAGATTCCGCCGTACAGACGGAATTTGATATGACGCCGATCCGCAACTTCTGCAATGAACTCTATGCCAGAGATACCGCCAAGAAAAACAAATCCACCTTCCGAATGAAGGGCGAAAGCGGAAAACACCTGACTACCAATCCGCCATTTGGATTTATCAAAGACATCAAAGATAGGGACAAATGGCGGATTGACGAAGAAGCGGCGCAAACCGTGCGGTATATCTTCAAGCTGTGCTATGACGGGCTTGGGCCTACGCAGATTGCTAAGAAGCTGAAAGCGGAAAAAGTGCTGACTCCAACGGCATACAAGGCGCAGAAGGATGGAAAACTGCTTCCTGCCGAGCCGTACAAGTGGGCGCAGAAAACCGTTGCAGGGATTTTAGAGAAGCTGGAATATATCGGGCACACCGAAAACTTCAAGACGACCTCTAAGAATTACCGCAGTAAAAAGCGTGTGCGGAACGACAAGGAAAACCGCCGGATATTTGAGGATACCCACCCTGCCATTGTTGACAGGCATATTTTTGAGACGGTACAGGAAATCCGCAAACACAAACGCCGCCCGACGCAACGGGAAAAATCAGTATCTTTTCGGGAAAGGTATTCTGTGCGGACTGCGGGGCTAAACTGCATTACTGCACGACAAGCGCTTTCAAGGAAAATCAGGACTTTTTCGTCTGTGCCAACTACCGTAGCAATACGGGAACCTGCACCGGACATTATATCCAGGCAGTTACCCTGAACTGGCTTGTGTTTCGGCATATTCAGGGCGTGCTGTCCTATATCCAGCAGTTTGAAGCGTCCTTTGTCAAAAAGGAAATGGAAAAAGCCAATACAGAACGAAAATTATCCGTTGAAAAGGCACAGGTTGACATTGTGACGCTGAAGCGCCGTGATGAAGACTTGGACACGCTTTTCAAGCGAATCTATGAGGATATGGTATCGGGCAGGCTGTCGGCGGAACGGTTTGACAAGCTTTCCTCCGAGTACGAAACAGAACAGCAGAATGTCAAAGCGGCAATCCTTGAATTACAGGAGCTGATTGACAGCGGCGAGCAGGAACAGCACGACCTTCAGCAGTTTCTGAGGAATGTACGCAAATACACCGATCCTGAGGAACTCACTGCGGAAATCCTGAACGATCTGGTTGACAGAATTGTGGTACACGCTCCCGACAAGAGCAGCGGCCACAGAAAGCAGAAGATTGAGATTTACTACAAGGCTGCGGGTATTATCAACATTGCCGATGAGGACTGCGTTGCCCTCGACGGCAGACTCGGTATGCAAAACCGAAAGAAGAAAACAGCCTGACAACGCAAAGCGGCGGCACAGCCCTTCGGCTGCTCCGCCACCTTACATATTTCCTTCGTTATCGCACCTCGGCCAAAGGCGATGATCCTTATTTTTTATACACCCCGTCCCCTGTCTTTCTGTTCTCTGCCAGTATCTCCAGGAACTGCAGTGTCTCTTCGGTATTTTTCCTTGGGTTGACTGTCAGCCTGACGAAAGGTTCCTTGCCGCCATGGATAAACAGCTTTGCCCCGTACTTTTCAGTTGCGTTCATCAGGCCGAATCCGCTGAGGCCGTTTTTCTCTGCAAACTTGAATAGTATCTTGTTTTCATGCTGATGTATCTCTGTTATGGCCAGCAGAGAAGCCAGATACCTGATGTGGGAGATCTTTATCAGATTGATGGTCTCCTGAGGAACATCGCCAAAACGGTCGATAAGCTCGTCTATCACATCATCTTCGTCATCACGGCTCCTGATGGCGGCGATCTTCTTGTACATCTGCAGTTTGGAAGATTCGTCGGCTATATATGTTTCAGGTATATATGCAGATGCCTTGATATCAACGGCAGTCTCATCCTTTTCATCATTGACGATCTGGCCTTCCAGAGCGCGTACAGCTTCATCCACCATTTTGCAGTAGAGTTCATAGCCTACATTGACCATGTGTCCATGCTGTTCTGTCCCCAGCATATTGCCTGCACCACGGATCTCAAGGTCCCTCATGGCTATCTTGAATCCGGATCCGAACTCTGTAAACTCTCTGATGGCCCTCAGCCGCTTTTCTGCCTGTTCCCCCAGGACTTTATCTTTCTGGTACATCAGATAAGCATAAGCCTGGCGATTGGATCTTCCGACCCTGCCCCGTAGCTGATATAGCTGCGAAAGCCCATAACGCTCGGAGTCCATTATTATCATCGTATTTGCATTGGGGATATCTATGCCCGATTCAATGATCGTAGTCGATATCAGCACATTGTTCTCGCCGTTTATAAAGCTCATCATGGTATCTTCCAGAAGGGTTTCGTTCATCTGGCCGTGGCCGACCGCTATCCGTGCCTCAGGCACCAGTTCTGAGATCCTGGCTGCGATCTGCTGGATACCGCGTACCCGGTTATATACCACATAGACCTGTCCGCCTCTGTCCAGCTCCCTCCGTATTATATCCTGTATCAGTTCGTCGTCCTGCTCTATGACATAGGTCTGGACAGGATATCGTTCTTCCGGCGGTTCTTCTATAACGCTCATGTCCTTTATCCCTGTCAGGGACATGTTCAGGGTACGAGGTATAGGCGTTGCTGAAAGGGTCAGCACATCAACATTTTTTTTGAGCTGTTTTATCTTTTCCTTGTGCTCTACGCCGAAGCGCTGTTCCTCGTCAACCACCAGAAGCCCCAGGTCCTTAAAGGCTATCTCCCTGGACAGCAGCCTGTGGGTACCGATTATAAGGTCTATTGACCCATCCTTCAGCTGGTTTACTATCTCTTTTTTCCTCGCATCACTTCTGAACCTTGAGAGCATTTCCACCTTAAACGGAAAATCCCCAAACCGCTCTTTTAATGTATAATAATGCTGATTGGCAAGTATGGTAGTAGGCACCAGGATCGCCGCCTGCTTTCCATCTGAAATGCACTTGAAAACTGCTCTTGCAGCGACCTCGGTTTTTCCAAAGCCCACATCGCCGCAAAGGAGCCTATCCATCGGATATGGCTTTTCCATATCCCTTTTGATCTCTTCTGCTGCCCGAAGCTGATCGGCAGTCTCCTCAAATGGAAAGCTGTCCTCAAATTCTTTCTGCCATATGGTATCCCGGCTGAAGGCATACCCTTTTTCCATCTTACGCTTGGCATAAAGATCTATCAGATCTTTGGCAAAAACAGCCACAGCAGCTTTGGCTTTAGCCTTGGTGGCTTTCCACTCGCCGCCGGACAGTTTATTGATCTTAGGTGCTTTCCCGTCCCCGCCTATATATTTCTGTACCAGGTCCATCTGCTCAACAGGTACATAGAGCAGATCATCTCCGGCATATTTTATCTTGATATAGTCTTTCGTTTCGCCCTGGACTTTGAGCTGCTGTATACCGATGAACTTTCCTATGCCGTGGTTTTCATGGACCACATAGTCGCCGGTGCGCAGATCTGTAAAAGATCGTATCTTCTGCCCCTGTTCCCTGAAGCCTTTTCTGTGCTTTGGCTTGCGGCTGTACTTGAAGATATCGTTTTCGGCAATAAGACAGCGTTTTTCATCCGGGAAATCCATACCGCTGCTGAGAGTGCCCCGGACAAACTTTATCTTTTCTTCAAATCCCTGCCGTGAGGCAAAATCTCTGATGTTTTCAAGCCGTTCCTCTGTGGAAAGGGCGATCGTTATCTCATACCCTTTTTTCACATAGGATCTTATTTCTGAAGCCAGCAGGGTCATGTTCCCGCTGAAGTTTATCATCTGGCGGCTGTGGATATTGTGGATCTCGTCAAATGTATCTATGCCTTTTATGCGCTTGGCAAAAGGCGTGAAGATCACTGTATCCCTCCGTGAAAGCACATCTCTCAGATCGTCAAAGCCGCTGATGACAGCAGAATCCTTGGGAACTGCCTCGCCCCGCTCAAGGAGTATCTTGAAATCCTCCCTCATTTCTGTCTCGCGCAGGTCCAGGTTCTCAAATATCCTTTCCGGATCGTCAAGCATAATGCAGCCGCATGTCATATAATCCCAGATGTGTTCCGGTTTTTCGTAAAAGTAATGTATATAATTTTCCAGGAACTGAGCATTGGTGCCGTTTTCTATATGATCGCAAATGCGCTCCTCAAGCCCCCTGATCCTTGAGGCAGCTTCTCTGTTGGTTTTTTCAAGCTTTGCAGCCTGCCTGCCGTATTCCTTTCTGATCTCCTTTTCGGCCGCCGCCATGGCTGCGGCTGAAGCGCATATCTGTCTGGCCGGATAAATGAAGATATCATCTTCCGCAGATATTGAACGCTGGCTGTCTTTATCAAAACTCCTGATGGAATCTATCTCTGTGCCAAAAAATTCTATACGGCATGGGTTTTCCATATCAGGCGTAAAGATATCCAGTATGCCGCCCCGTGCTGCAAACTGGCCCGGCCCTTCTACCATTCCCGCATATTCATAACCCATCCGGGTAAGCCTTCCCCTCAGTTCTTCAGGATCCATTTCATCGCCTTGGGATATCCGGATGATATCATCCCGCAGGACAGAAGCCGGCATCATCTTTTTTACGGCAGCAAAACAAGGCGCTATGACGATCACAGGGGCTCCTGTGACCAGCGCCTTTACAGCCTTCATCCTCCTTATGAGTCTGTCCTGGTCTTTGGCATCGTATTTCAGAAAAAGCTGTTCCTCTTCGGGCAGCGCCATGATCTGTCTGTCACTGATAAAAAAAGAAAGGTCTACTGCCAGCCGCCTGGCCCTTTCCGGGCCTGCTGTGATTATCAGGCATTGACTTTTCTCTTTTAACATATTGGCTGCCACAGGAGCAACTCTGCTTTCGGACACGCCCGAAATGTTAATCATTCTTTTTCTCTCCTGCTGCGTCTTGCTTCTCTTCTCCCGAAGCGCCCGGTCTATGGGCTTTCTTTGGCCTTATATTATATTCGTTCATGGCTTTTTCTATGCCTTTTTCCACTATACAGGCCGCCGCATCTGCCGCTCTTGTAAGGGAATCTTCGAGAAGTTCTTTTTCTCCTTTGGTCACTCCACCGATGACATATGATATCAGGTCATCCTTTTTTCCTGACCCTATTCCGACCCTTATCCTCGGAAAATCTTCGCTCTGGATCTGGTACAGTATATTCCTCATTCCATTATGGGTACCGGCGCTGCCTTTTTTCCTGATCCTGATGGATCCTGTAGGGATATCTATGTCATCATAGATCACAATAAGGTTTTCAGGCGGCTCTTTGTAATAATCAAGCGCCATCCTGACAGGTTCGCCGCTCAGGTTCATATATGTCTGAGGCTTTATCAATAAGACCTTTTGACCGGCGATCCTACCCTCGCCGGTCAAAGCCTTAAACCTTAGTTTATTAACTTTTATGCCGAATTTTTCCGCCAGCAGGTCAATGGCTGTAAAACCCATGTTGTGGCGTGTATTCTCATATTTTTTCCCTGGATTTCCCAGGCCTGCTATTATATACATGATCAGTCAAACAATACACTTATGGAACCGTTGGTAAATACCCTTGTCATGGCTTCTGCAAAAAGCGGAGCAGCAGAAAGGGTGGTCATCTTGAGAAGGCGTTTTTCTTCTGGAAGCGGAACTGTGTTGAGCAGGATAAGCTCTTCAATGGCAGACGCCTCTATCCTCTCAACTGCAGGTCCGGAAAGTATCGGATGAGTGGCTGCAGCCCTTACAGACTTGGCGCCCAGTTCCTTTATGGCATTGGCCGCATTGCATATGGTGCCCGCCGTGTCGATCATATCGTCAACTATGATGCAGTTCTTGTTTTCAATGTTGCCGATAATGTTCATTATCTCGCTCTTGTTGGGCTCAGGTCTCCTCTTGTCTATTATGGCGATAGGACAGTTGAGATACTGGGCCATGTTCCTTGCTCTTGTAACGCTTCCATGGTCCGGAGAAACAACCACCGGGTCCTCCAGATGCATATCCTGGAAATACTTGGCGAGGATAGGCATGCCCAGAAGATGGTCAACCGGTATATCAAAGTATCCCTGTATCTGATTGGCATGAAGATCCATGGTCAGGACCCTGTCAGCTCCGGCTGCAACTATAAGATTGGCTACAAGCTTGGCTGTGATAGGATCTCTTGCCTTTGCCTTCCTGTCCTGACGGGCATATCCATAGTATGGGATTATGGCATTGATCCTGCCTGCCGATGCTCTTTTCATGGCATCGATCATTATGAGCAGTTCCATAAGGTTGTCGTTCACAGGATTGGATGTGGCCTGAACTATGTAGATATCGAGACCTCTGACAGATTCCCATATGTTCACCGATATCTCTCCGTCGCTGAACTTGGTCACCGTAGCCTTTCCCAGAGGCTTTCCCATGATCTCCGCTATCTCCTCGGCAAATGCCGGATTGGAGTTTCCAGTGAAAATCTTATAGTCCGAAAAATTACCGTTTTTCAATTTGTGTACCTCGCCTTCTTTTTTCTTTTGATTCCCGCTGTGATCATTTTTTCTTTTTCAAAATACCCTTTTTGGATACCCAGCCAGTTTTTTCTGTACCTCTGGCCCTGGCAATGTAAAGAGAGTCCCCCTCCACATCTTCAGTAACCGTGCTGCCTGCGGCTATATAAGCTCCCCTGCCTATCCTGACCGGCGAGACAAGATTGCTGTTGCATCCTATAAAAGCATTATCCTCCACTACAGAGCGGTATTTTTTCGTTCCGTCATAGTTGACGAATACCACGCCGCAGCCAAGGTTTACATTTGCTCCCACATCCGAATCACCTATATATGTCAGATGTGAAGCCTTTGCACCGTCTCCCATGGAAGAATTCTTTACTTCCACAAAGTCGCCTACCTTACATTCCCTGCCTATGTGGCTGTTTGGCCTCAGATAGGCAAACGGGCCGACTTTTGTACCATCGCCTACGGAGCTTTCGGTTATCTGGGAGCTTTTTATCTCTACACCGTCTCCTATGACAGAATCGCTGATATAAGAGTTCTGGCCTATGAAACAGTTTTTCCCTATCTTGGTATTTCCAGAAATGGTCACGCAGGGACCGATGACAGTCCCCTCGCCTATTGTCACCGTCTCATCGATATATGCGGTGTATTCATCCACAAATCTTACTCCGCCGTCTGCATACCTCTGTATCAGGGCTAAACGGGCAGATCGTTTTTCTTCCATTTTATTGAGATCCATGCCAGCCTCCTGCTCTTATTTTTCGAGGATGAGTTCCCCTACTTTATAGATATCACCTGCTCCCATGGTCAGCACCAGATCTCCCGGATCCGCATTTTCGCTGACATAATCAGCTATGGCATCAAAGCTTTCCATGAACATGACATCTTTATCCGGATGAGTTTCTTTTATTTTTTCAGCGAGCTGCACAGAAGATATTTTATAAATATTTTTCTCCCTCGCTGCATATATTTCTGAAAGGATCAGCTTATCGGCCTTTTCAAAGGCATCGGCAAACTGATCGAACAGGGCTATGGTCCTGGTGTATGTGTGTGGCTGGAAAATGCACCACAGCTTATTGTGTGGAATATTCTGGCAAGCCGAAAGGGTAGCCTTTATCTCCGTCGGATGATGGGCATAATCGTCAACGATCTTTACTCCCGTCCCGGTAACGCCTACTATATCAAAGCGTCTTTGAGTCCCTGTATATTTTTTCAGGGTAGAAGATATCACATCGGTATTTATGCCAAGGCTGTGACAGCATGCAAAAGCTGCCAGCGCATTTAGGATATTGTGCTCTCCCGGCACCGAAAGCTGGATCCTGTCCAGGAGTTTTCCCTCTTTATAGACATCAAATGCCGGCATTCCGTTTTCGTTAAATGTAACATCAGCGGCATAATATGTGCAGTTTTCATTTAAGCCAAAGGTGACCACATTCTTCCTGTTTTTTATTACACGGTTGACGAACGGATTTGCCTCATAGGCAACGATAAGGCCATCATCCGGAACAAGTTTTGAAAACCTGTCGAAAGAATTGACTATGTGGTCTATGTCCTTAAAGTAATCCAGGTGGTCCGAATCGATGTTGAGTATTATCTCGATCTTGGGCCTGAGACTCAGGAAGCTGTCCATATATTCACAGGCTTCCGTCACGAAAAACTTTCCGTGTCCAACCCTGACATTGCCCCCGATCTCTGCCAGATTGCCGCCCACAAGTATCGTGGGATCTGTCTTGGCATTGTCTAAAATCAAAGAAACCATAGAGGTGGTGGTGGTCTTTCCGTGGGTGCCGGAGATGGCTATGCTGTTGTCATACTCGTTCATGAGTATGCCAAGCATCTGGGCCCTTGTTATGGCAGGTATTCCTTTTCTGGCCGCTTCTGCCAGTTCAGGATTGTCTTTTCCCACGGCGGATGAATAAACTATCAGATCCGTATTTTCCACATTTTCAGCTCTATGGCCTATGAATATCCTCGCGCCTTTGGCTGCGAGATTTGAAGTTATGTCCGACTCTTTCATGTCTGAGCCGGTCACATTGTACCCTCTTACAAGTAAAATATCTGCAATGGCCGAAAGCCCTATGCCTCCTATGCCTATGCAGTGTATGTTCTTATATTGCGAAATATCGATCATGCTGTATTGGCCTCCGTTTGTTAGAGCACATGCTCTGTTTCATTATATCATACTTCATGAGAAAATGTTTATTTATTTGACAAAAATATAAAAAAGAAATAATATTATTTTGTGATCTAGTTATATGTATCTAAAAGGAGATCTCCATGAAACGAGCAGAACGAGTCGGAGCAATGATAAGCATACTCACTTCCTCCCCTTGCAAAACATACAGTCTCCAGTATTTCTGCGATCTTCTGGGCGCAGCAAAATCCAGCATCAGTGAGGATATCAAGGCATGTAATATCTCTCTTGAACTGGCCGGTTCCGGCCGTCTTGAGACAGTCAGCGGAGCCAGAGGCGGAGTCAGGTTTGTTCCACACATCTCCGATCATAAGCTGAGAGAACTGCAGGATGAGTTTTGTCAAAAGCTGTCTGACCCTTCAAGGATGCTTGGAGGCAACTTTTTATATACTTCTGACATTTTCTTTGATCCAGCCTTTATCAGCCGGATCGCAACAGTCTTTGTCAGGAAGTTTAAAGACAGGGGTGCTGACTATGTGGCCACCGTAGAAACAAAAGGAATACCTCTGGCTGCTGATGTGGCCAGGCTCCTTGATCTGCCTCTGGTCATCGTCAGGCGGGAAGCAAAGGTTTCTGAAGGCTCTACAGTAAGTATTAACTATTTTTCAGGATCTTATGACAGGATACAGCGAATGTCCATGTCAAAGCGAGCCATCCGGCCCGGAGCAAAAGTCATAGTCATAGACGATTTCATGCGCGGCGGCGGCAGCGTTACCGGGATTTCAGAGATGATAAACGAATTCGGCGGAAGCGTGGTAGGTGTAGGCGTGGCTATTTCAAGCAAAGAGCCTGTCAAAAAAAGAGTCAGTGAATACACTGCGATCGTTTATCTTGGCAATGTGGATGAATCTTCCAAGATGATCGATGTTTCCCCAAATACCGACATATTTTGAAAAATTTATTGCAAACCATAGTTTTTTGGAATATAATCCCATCTTTGACAGTTGAAACCACAAAAAAACCGTCAAACTACTCCAATTACCGGGTTTGACGGTTTTTTGATCAATGAGGGTTTGTAGCATTTTTTCTACTTTTTCGTCTCTCTCAATATTTTTTTCATATTTTCCTCTGTAATGATCTCACGGTCTGTATGAAATCCAAAGACCTCGTGCAATGCATCGGTTATCTCTGTCCTTGTATAGCCAGGCATATATCCTATTCCCTTCACTTTCTGGAATTTCATCTCTCTTAATGTACGCAGTATCTCTCCCGATGTAAAGCGGCTGTCCAGCTTCTTCTCCAATGTCCGAAATACGATCAATGACAGGAAACAAGTCATAAAGTGAGCCCTGATCCTTGAGTCCTTTTGCAGATATACCGGTCTTGCCTGGAATTCCGACTTCATCATACGGAAAGATTCCTCGATCTCCCATCTGCCCCTGTTTATCCTGAGAATGTCCTGCACACTTCCCTCCAGATTTGTGCTGACACAATAATACCCGTCGTAGCGTGATTCCTCAGCAATCTTTTCAGCATCCAATGACATTACAGTCTTCTCTGCTATCTGACCGTCTATGGTGATCTGCATTTCCTCGATAAACCTATCGGGACTGTTTGGATTATGAGTGCAGTTTCTTTTCCCACTTTGAAGGATCTTTGCAGCCCTTTCCACCTGGCGGCTCCTTATCTGACTCTGATAATGCCTGTGCTTTGGGCTGTATGTTACGACAAGTCTCTGTTCAAGTCCGTTCTCATTTATCCACCTTTCCTTGTAGAAGATATCATTAAAATGGATATTTTCATCTATCTGTGTGATGTCATATTCTCTCTCATCACCCTTAAGCCGAAAACCATAAGGGGACAGGGCCCATTCTTTAATATGGGATTTCAATGTTTTTAGTGACTGTGTGACAACATAGGCACGATCGGCTCTGTCGTTGAACTTCCGGTTCACATAAGAAGAAAGTCCTGCGTCTGTGCATACGATGAACTTGGACATAGCAAAATCTGAAAGCAGCGTTTTCTCAAGAGGTATCAATGTCGGCTGTTCACTCTCGTTACCGGGAAATATGGAAAAGGCAAGAGGTATCCCGTCGCCATCCATGAACAGTCCCATCTGTACGATGGGGTTAGGTCTGTGTTCCTTGCTCCTTCCATATTTTCTTATCCCGCTTTCCTCTTCGATCTCGAAGAAAAAGTTTGTGCAGTCGTAATACAGCACAGATGTATTTCTCTTTGCCCTGTTTCTCTTGTACAGTATGGACTGTATGAGGTCGGATTCTTCATCCAGTACATCCAGAGCTCTGTACAGATCATGCAGCTTGAAGGAAGGTTTCTTCAGCATATGCTGCATGGAAAAGAAAGAGGAAAGTTTAGAGGAGGGTGAAAGTATCCTCTCATATATCAGGCATGCAAGTATCTGTGAGAGATCATATTCAAACCCATGATCTTTACATATATCCTTGCATATATCATCAAGCCCCAGTTCGTAGAAGATCCTCTGAAGAAAAAGGTATCCTCCATCGCATGTGCGGATCTCGTTGAAAGAGATCTGTTTATCTTCGGAAAGATCGATGCTCAGTTTCAGGGTATTGTTTTTTTCTGCTCTGGTATATTCTTCGGCAAGTTCTCTGGCCCATGCAAGGACTTTTTCTCTGTCATTGTCATGTTCAGGTAGTAGAGAAGCCATACTGCCGAGCTTTTTGATTATTTTTGAAGTGCTCTTGCCGGTTTCATCACGATAGGCTTTTGTGATATATACCTGTTCTGCACTTTTTGATCTTGAGATGGTGACACGCATAGTTAACTACCTCCACCAACATCATACCACACATACGACAAAAATGCTACAATTATTTTCAAAAAATTGACAAAAAAAGAAAGCCATTTCAAGGCTTACAGCGATTTTTAGACACTTTTGCTGTCAAACTCCCGATTGCAAACCATAGTTTTTTGGAATATAATAACCTTGTCATAAAAATAATATATGTGTGCGTGTAGGGAAGGTGGATAACAAAGTGAATATTACCGATGTAAGGATCAGAAAAATCGCTGCCGACGGCAAGCTGAAAGCCGTTGTCTCGGTTACTTTCGACGATGAGTTTGTCGTGCATGACATCAAGATCATTGAAGGTCAGAACGGATTGTTCATTGCAATGCCAAGCAAAAAAATGGGAGAAACCGATTTCAGAGATATCGCTCATCCAATAGTTTCGGAAGCGCGCAATAAGATAAGAGATGTGATCTTTGCAGAATATGAAAAGTTAGATTGATTTTATCACTTAAGCAGCCCGCAGGAGGACATTGCCTCTGCCGGGCTGTTTTTTCTTTGGCGGAACTGTCCATCCGGGGCCGTCATAAATATTTTATTTTTATCAAGTTTTATTTGTCCACTTTCCCCATTTGTGTGTTAAAATAATATTATAAGCAGTTTTCTGCAAAAAGGAGGGTTCCCATGCGTAAGATAATCACCATCGGAAGAGAGTTCGGCAGCGGAGGGCGTGAATTGGGACGGCGCCTGTCAGAAGATCTTGGCTTTGCCTATTACGATCAGGAGATAATCAGCGAAATAGCCAAGCGTACATCAATGTCCGAGCAGTATGTGCAGTCAATAGTTGAAAGCAAGCCATCGTTTTCATTTCCTATCCATGTCAGCTCAAGTTTCTATCAAATGTCTGACCCCATGTACGACCATGCTATGGCTGTTTATCAGAAGCAGACTCTCATCATTGAGGAAATGGCCGCCAGGTCCAACTGCATCATCGTTGGCAGGTGTGCAGATTACATATTAAGGGACAGGCATCCTTTGCGCATATTCGTTTACGCAGATATGGAGAGCAAGCTCCGCCGCTGCCGTGAAAAAGCGCCGGAGGATGAAAGACTCACCGACAAGGAACTCCGTCAGAAGATCCTTGATATAGACAAGACAAGAGCCAAATATTATGAATTCTATACGGGAGAGCCTTGGGGCAATAAGCTGAATTTTGACATGTGCCTCAACACCACAAATGTTTCCATCAAAGAACTGGCAGCAGCCGTGGCAAAGCTGTATGAATCCTGAACATATATATGAAGGCGCGGCACAGCCGCTCTCCCGCCATAAAAAATGGAGCTGTCGCACAGCTGACCAGATCAGGTCGGCTGCAGCGACAGCCCCATTTTTTATTATTTTGCTGCTTCAAGCACTCTTATTATATTTGTATTTCCCGGAACATCTACCGGAACACCTGCGCTGAGCACCACATTGTCCCCTTCCTGTATAAGGCCTGCCTTTAGAGCCTTCTGGGCGCAATGTTCAAAAAGTTCTTCGATCTCATATCTGTAATGGGCCAGCATCGGCCTTACTCCCCAGACAAGAGCAAGCTGATGGAATGTCTTTGTATAAGGAGTAGCGCCTACTATGGTTATATCAGGCCTGAATTTTGCCATACGCCTGGCCGTATATCCCGTCTTGGTTATGGCGATTATGGCGCTGGCATTGATGTCCTTGGCCAGAGTGCAGGCCGCATGGCCTACGGCATTGGTCACATCGGTGGCGTTCATCTCGTGCCATACCATGTTGCGAGGAGGCATCTTGACCTGATCTTCCTCTGCCTGCAAAGCTATCTTTGCCATGGTCTCCACAGCTTCCACAGGGAACTGCCCTGCTGCTGTCTCTCCTGACAGCATGACTGCTGTGGTGCCATCGAATACGGCATTGGCCACATCTGTTATTTCCGCTCTCGTCGGAAGAGGGCTTGTGGTCATGGACTCCAGCATCTGGGTTGCAGTGATGACGATCTTGCCTGACTGAACACACCTTCTTATAAACTTTTTCTGTATTCCGGGAAGTTTTTCGTAGGCCACTTCCACTCCCATATCTCCTCTGGCTACCATTATGCCGTCGGAAACATCCAGGATCTTTTCAAAATTGTCTATGCCCTGTGTGCTTTCTATCTTGGAGATTATCTTGATCTCGCTGCCGCCGTTTTCCTCCAGTATCTTTCTTATGGCCAGCACATCTTCCGCAGATCTTACAAAAGAGGCTGCGATATAATCCACATCATTTTCTATGCCGAAAAGTATATCAGCCCTGTCCTGGGGACTTATGTACTCCATCTTCAGGTTCACATTTGGCAGGTTTATGCCTTTGTGGTTGCTTATCTTGCCTCCGTGTATCACAGTTCCTGTCACTGTGGTGCCGGTGGTTTCCTCAACCTTTATGACTATCTTTCCGTCGTTGATGAGCACCAGGTTCCCCGGTCTTACCTCTTGCGGAAGATCCTTATATGTTACGGAAACGATACTGTCTGTACCATCCACCTTATCCGTAGTCAGCGTAAACTTTTGTCCGTCTTTGAGCATTTCTTCGCCGTTTACAAAATTGCCCGTCCTGATCTCAGGTCCCTTGGTATCGAGCATCACTGCTGCTGCGATCCCCATCTCGTCTCTGACTTTTCTGAATGTCTCAATGGTCTTTTTGTGACCCTCGTGAGTTCCGTGGGAAAAATTGAGCCTGGCCACATTCATACCCGCTTCGAGCATTTCCTTTAGTGTCTTTTCGTCTGAAGAAGCTGGCCCTATTGTGCAGACGATCTTTGTTTTTCTCATTAAATATCCTCCATTTTTAATAGAAAGTAGCGACTTCCTGTTCAGGCACATCGGTCTTTTCCAGCTCCGTTATATAAAGTACCGGCCCGTTGCCCTGATACATGTGATTAAATTCATTTTTTACTTTTGCTGTAACGATAACCCATTCTCCGTGGGTGAGTTCCTGGGCTTTTTCATATTTGGCCACCAGGCCCCCAAACTGGATGTCCTCGACGCAGCATGTCATTATATGGCGGCCGATGACGGTCTCATCGTCTTCCAGGCCTCCTCCGATAAGGGCACGGCCTTTTAGCTTGAGTGTCTTGCCGTAATATTTGCTTTCTTCTTCATTAATATCAGAATACCATATGGCATAATCCTGATCTTTTATCTCTACGACCGGAGCATCCAGATCGTAAGGAAGCGGATCTTCTATGTTGTCAAATTCCACCTGATCTTTTGAATACTCATAGAGTATCTGACAGCGGCGGTTGGCGGCCCTGACGATCTTGTGGAATTCCATTTTGTCCATGGATCTGTCGAAATGTTTAAATACTACGGCCTCCGGCGACTTCATCTTGTCGTATACCAGGTTCCTCATATTCTTGTTGTATGTGAGGAATGTCCTGGCGTCCATAAAGTTCATTTCCTGATAGACGGTCCAGTTGGTCGGGATGGCGTTGTAAAAATCATCCAGCATCCACATGCCGTTGTATTCTACAACAACTCTCTCAAATCCAATACTCTTTTCCAGTTCCATCAGGTATTCGGTAGTCAGATCCTCTTCGTCCTCCACCTTTACTATTTTCACATTGGATGAGGCAAAGGCGATGGGCATGAGCTCAGCCTCTCCCTCTTCGCACATGAGGACCAGAGTTTTTTCTCCACCGTTGAACTGGGGATCTTCGAGAGTCTCCTGTATGAAAGTCGTCTTACCTGCGTCCAGGAATCCCGTAAAAAGATATACCGGTATTTCTCTTGTCGTCATTGTCTGTTTTCTCCCTATATGTCAAAGAGTTCCCTGATCTTGTCCTCTTTCATGTCGTGTCCTATTACGCACAGGCGTCCGGTGACCTCTGCAGGGCCTTTTCTCACATCAGGCTCTCCAGGAACATAGTCAAAATGTATCCACTGTCCGTCCTGGCCTTCCACTATGCCCTTGGCTCTGAGTACCATGCCGTAGGTTTCCTGATCGTCAAGGGCTTCCAGGGCTTTCTGTATGGTCTCCTCGGTGAACTTCCTGGCAGTTTCTACCCCTATGCTGTCAAAGACTTCGTCGGCATGATGGTGGTCATGATGATCGTGTCCGCAGCCGCAGTGATCATGATCGTGGTCGTGGTGATGTTCATGTTCATGATCGTGGTCATGATGATGGTCGTGGCCGCACTCGCAGTGATCGTGATGATCATGGTCGTGGCCATGCTCATGGTCATGATGGTCGTGATCGTGATGGTCGTGATCGTGGTGGTCGTGATGTTCTTCTGCCAGATGGTGGAGAGCTTCTTCTATGGTGTCTTTCCTCTCCATGGCGTCTAATATCTGTTTTCCCGAAAGTTCATCCCAGTCGGTGGTTATGAGGACAGCTTTCGGATTGTGCTCCTTGATCAGAGCGACAGCCTGCTCCAGTTTTTCTTCCGACATTCCCCTGGTATGGCTCATGATTATGGAGCTGGCGTGTTCGATCTGATTATTGAAAAACTCTCCAAAATTCTTCATGTATACTTTGGCTTTTTTTGCATCCACCACGGTAGTAAAGCCGTTGAGCTGCACCTGGTCAATGTGAAGGTTCTGCACGGCTTCGATAATATCGCTTAATTTGCCTACTCCGGAAGGTTCGATCAGGATCCTGTCAGGTGAAAACTGCTCGACTACCTGAGTCAGGGCCCTGCCGAAATCTCCCACAAGGCTGCAGCAGATACATCCGGAATTCATTTCGTTGATCTCAATGCCGGAGTCCTTCAGAAATCCTCCGTCAATACCTATTTCTCCGAATTCGTTCTCGATCAGAACGATCTTTTCCCCCTTGTAGGCTTCTTCTACAAGCTTCTTTATCAGAGTGGTCTTACCTGCTCCTAAAAAACCCGAAAAAATGTCTACTTTTATCATTTTGTTCATCTCTTTTCCTTAAGTTTATATATGTATTACGCCTTTGGGCGGTAATATCGAACATGCTAATTATACCACTTCACGATAAAAATTAAAAGATATGGGCCGCTATTGTTTTTATGGTTTGAAGCGTGGTATACTTAATAATATAAATTATGGAGGTTGGTTATGGATAAAAGTTCAAGAGAATATGAAGTTTGTTTGTGCAGACATGTAAAGAGAGGTCAGATAGAAGACTTTATCAAAGAAACAGGTACTACCGAGCTGAAAGCAGTCTGCACTGCCATGAACATAGGCAATGTTTGCGGAGCCTGCCGCGAGATCATAGACGAGATAATACAAGAATCCAAAAATGCATGAAAATGGACGGTCGCGTGACCGTCCTCTTTTCATTACAATGGCTATTATGAATTGTTCTGTATTACAGTAAGTTTTTCAAGTGAATACCCCTTTTGAAAATACTCTCTGTAGATCTGCGTACATTTTCTGAAGCGGCTGAAAAGAGCCAGGGCTTTTTCTTCATCGCCGTATACTTTCCAGTATCCGCACAGCTTGCAGCCTTTTGCTCCTTTTTCTATGAATCCCATCACATCTTCCGGCGGAAAGCCCAGGAAAAGCCCTATCTCATGGGGAAAGTCGCTGCTGTGCCTGAGCCGCTTTATGAGCTTTCCCACACATTTTCCTGGGTCGTCACAGCAATATCCTCTTTCTCTGAGCAGAGAGCATGTCAGTTCATCTTTAAAATCTTTCGTCAGTGCCTCCGGACGGAAAACATATATGAGCGCCCTGCCGTCCCTTTTTCTGAGTATCATTGCTCTTATGCCTTTATCAGAAAGCTTGCTGTTCAAAGCTTCTATTTCCCGTTCGAGCATGTCCCCTGCTCCACACTCACAGGTAAACATGCTGCCCGTTTTCAACCCCGCCAATGTAGGCGAGCAGTGCTTTATCACCATTTCTTCTGACATTGCCGGCCTCCCTTTTTATGTTCGGATCATCTGTCCTGTTCTTTCGTCAGGTCATCCTTATCACCCATGCGTTAGTTATAACTAACTTAATGATAGATTACTATATATCACGGATTTTGTCAATAAAAAATGTGAGGGTTTATGGCCCTCACATTTTTTATCTTAAAATTACTCTTCCATGCTCTTCTGGCGGTGTACCAGAGTCTCATATCTTTCCTTGGCCGCTTCTTCAGCTTCCTCGAAGAGTTTTTCAGCTCTTTCAGGGAATCTGAGCTTCAGGGAGTTATATCTTACCTCTCCCATGATAAAGTCTCTGTAGCTTTCGCTTGCTTCACCGCTGTCAAGGATGAGCGGATTCTTGCCCTCTGCTTTGAGTGCAGGATTATATCTGAGCAGGTTCCAGTATCCGGATTTAACTGCGTGCTTCATCTCATCCATGGACTTATCCATTCCGGCCTTGATACCGTGGTTGATACAAGGAGCATATGCGATTATCAGGGACGGTCCGTCATAGCTTTCAGCTTCTCTGAGCGCTTTGAGAGTCTGATTGTAGTCTGCTCCCATGGCTATCTGAGCAACATATACATAACCGTAAGCCATGGCGATCTGTACCATATCTTTCTTCTTGATGCCCTTACCGGAAGCCGCAAACTTGGCTACTGCGCCGATAGGCGTTGCCTTGGATGACTGTCCGCCGGTGTTGGAGTAAACCTCTGTATCGAATACCATGATGTTTACATTTTCGCCGGAAGCCAGAACATGGTCAAGTCCGCCGTAGCCTATATCGTAAGCCCAGCCGTCTCCTCCGAACATCCATACGGAAGGCTTGCCGAGCATATCCTTATTATCTACTACGAACTGAGCGTCCTCATTGGTGGCTGCAAGAGCCTGGCAGGCTGCGGCAAAGGCATCGCCGGCTTTTCCTGCCTTGGAAGCATCGTCCATCACATCCAGCCATTCCTTTGCAGGAGCGCCTACAACATCAGCAAGTCTTTGGGCTGCTGATCTGAGCTCGTTTCTGCGGGCATTGACCGATATAGCCATGCCGAGTCCGAATTCAGCGTTATCTTCAAACAGTGAGTTGCCCCATGCCGGACCCTTTCCTTCTTTATTGACTGTGTAAGGAGTGCTCGGAGCGCTGCATCCCCAGATTGATGAACATCCTGTAGCATTGGCTATGAACATGCGATCTCCGAAAAGCTGTGTTATCAGCTTGGCATAAGGTGATTCTCCGCATCCAGGACATGCTCCTGAGAATTCCATCAGAGGCTGTTTGAACTGAGAGCCTTTGACGGTATCTTCCTTGAACTTGGTCTCTTTATATGTAACATCGTTAAAGAGATAATCGAATCTCTTCTGCTGGCTGTCAACATACTCGTCATCAACAGCATGCATGGTGAGTGCTTTGTTCTTTGAAGGACATACATTGGCACATGAGCCGCAGCCTGTGCAGTCCATGGTGGAGATCCCGATGGCAAAGTACTTGCCTTCTTCGCCTCTCATCGGCAGAATGCTGTCTTTGATAGGTTCAGCTTCTTTTTCATCCAGTACGAACGGTCTGATAACTCCGTGCGGACATACATATGAACACATGTTGCACTGGATGCAGTTTGCCATTTCCCAGTGAGGAACATCAGCTGCTATTCCGCGTTTCTCATATGCTGCAGTTCCGTTAGGGACCATTCCCGTAGCGGTATCCAGGAAATCGGATACAGGTACATTGTCTCCGGTCATGGTGTTGGTGGTGTAGAGGATCTTGTTGAGATAATCCGTATGCAGCTTATCTCTGCCTACCATAGGTTCAACCTTGGTATCATCCTCTGCATCTGCCCATGAAGCCGGGATCTCTACCTTGTGGATGTGGGTAACGCCGGCGTCTACAGCCTGCATGTTCATGTTTACGATCTTCTCGCCCTTTGCGCCGTAGGTCTTCTGGATGGCATCCTTCATGTATTTTACGGCGTCGTCAATAGGGATGATCTCAGCCAGCTTGAAGAAAGCAGCCTGGAGCACAGTGTTGGTCCTGCGGGCACCAAGACCTATATCCTTGGCGATGGAAACGGCATCGCAGGTGTAGAATTTTATGTTGTTCCTGGCGATATATCTTTTAACTTTTCCAGGAAGATGTTTGTCCAGTTCCTCATCATTCCATACACAGTTGAGCAGGAAGAATCCGCCCGGCTTAACATCCTGTACCATATCGTATTTGTAGATATATGCAGAATTATGGCATGCAACAAAGTCAGCCTGTTTTACATAGTATGTGGACCTTATCGGCTCGTCTCCAAATCTCAGGTGGGAAATTGTAAGACCTCCTGATTTTTTGGAGTCATACTGGAAGTATGCCTGAACCTTCTTGTCTGTATGGTCGCCTATGATCTTTACGCTGTTTTTGTTGGCTCCTACGGTACCGTCTGCTCCCAGTCCCCAGAACTTGCATGCTTTTGTGCCTTCCGGAGCAACATCAGGATATTCTGAAGGTGTCAGGGACAGTCCTGTTACATCGTCTATGATGGAAATGGTGAATTCCTTCTTAGGTTCATCGCTCCAGAGATTCTCGTAAACAGCCAGGATATCTCCAGGCTGGGTGTCCTTGGATGACAGTCCGTAACGGCCTCCTACGATGAGGCAGTTTTCAAATTCAGTTCCTCTCAGAGCCGAAACAACATCCAGGAACAGAGGCTCTCCTACTCCGCCCGGCTCTTTTGTCCTGTCCAGGACAGCTATCTTCTTAACTGTCTTAGGCATTACATTGAGCAGGTATTTTGTGGAGAAAGGTCTGTAGAGATGTACTTCTACGATACCGACCTTTTTGCCTTTTCCTCTCAGATAGTCTACCAGTTCTTCTGCCGCTTCGCATACGGAACCCATAGCCACGATTATCTCTGTGGCTTCAGGATCGCCATAATAGTTGAACGGCTTATAATCGGTGCCGATCTTGGCGTTTACCTTATCCATGTATTCGGCAACAATGTCAGCAGTAACCAGATATGCCGGGTTGCAGGCTTCTCTGTGCTGGAAGAATGTTTCCGGCTGCTCCGCAGAACCTATGCTGTGAGGGTGGTTAGGATTGAGTGCTCTTGCTCTGAAAGTTCTCACAGCATCCCAATCTACCATGTCTTTCAGTTCATCATAGTCCCATATCTCTATTTTCTGGTTTTCGTGGGAAGTTCTGAAACCATCAAAGAAATGAAGCATAGGAAGCTTGCCTGCGATCGTTGCCAGATGAGCCACTGCTGCAAGGTCCATGACCTGCTGTACGCTGTTGGATGCAAGCATAGCAAAGCCTGTCTGACGGCAGCTCATAACATCTGAATGGTCGCCGAAAATAGACAGGGCGTGGGTAGCCAAAGTTCTTGCTGCCACATGGAAAACTGTAGGAGTCTGCTCTCCTGCCAGCTTATACATGTTCGGGATCATGAGCAGCAGTCCCTGCGATGCTGTAAATGTAGAAGTATATGCGCCTGCTGCGACAGAACCGTGGACAGCTCCGGCAGCGCCTCCTTCTGACTGCATTTCTACAATTTTTACTTTTTCGCCGAAAATGTTCTTCCGGTCTTCAGAAACCCATTCATCCATGCTCTCTGCCATTGGTGAAGATGGCGTGATCGGATAGATTGCTGCTACTTCAGAAAAAGCATATGCTACATGAGCGGCAGCCGTGTTTCCGTCCATTGTCTTTAACTTTCTCACTGTATTCCTTCTCCTTCCCAGATACCTGAGTTTCACTTCAAATATAATGCTTCAGTATCTGTTGTTAATAAAAGTGCCATAATCATGCATATCTGCGTATAAAATATCCATATTGTGCATAAAACACCCACGCCGTGCATAATATCATATAAAAAGCCGCAATAAACTCCGCCGCCATCAAAATGCGGCCGAGCATACGGCACTTGGCCTCACCTTATTATAAATATTCTCTCATCAAATTGTCAAGTCATCTTTTTAACAAAGCCCCTTACAATTCTTGCTGTGACTCCCCATATGACCCTTTCCCCGTATTTATATACCGGCAGGATGTTTTTTCCTTTCCGCCAGTTATATGAAGGGGATATTCCGGCTTCTTCATATGGGAAATCCTTCACATCCGAGAGCACATCTACATCATATATCTGCGCTTCATTTTCACGGAAGAAGTCCAGCGGTACCGTAAACAGTTCCTGGACCTCATCCCGGTTTATCCTTGCCGCCTTCAGATCTCCTTCGTCTATGGAAGCCGGAAAGGTATAGAGCGTATATCCGGAAAAACTGTATAATGTGTCAAACTGTCCGAGGATCCTCACTTGTGAGGCTGATATGCCTGTTTCTTCCTGTGTCTCTCTCAGAGCACACTCCTGCGGGCTTTCTCCCTCCTCGATCTTTCCGCCTGGAAAGCATATATCTCCCGGCTGGGATTTCAGCTTAGGAGACCTGACTTCAAACAGCAGGCAGAGGCCCTCCGGTTTTTCCACCAGAGGAATGGTAACGCTGAAAAATCTGTGCTTATCTATGGTGCCTACCGGGCGTCCTTTGAGCCTGTCCTCGATTTCCTTTATGTTCATTCCTTTTGTTTCCTCCGGATCATGTTTTTTACAGCCAAAGGCCGCAAAATAAACACAAGGTGATGGAAAGCCACCACCTTGATATCATCAAAGCAAATTTATATTTTAATTAAGGATCTCACATCCGTCGAAGTTTACGCCTATCATCTCTTCTTTTTCGGCGCTTACGCTTACAACGAAGTCCATACCATAGTTTTTGGATATATCTTTGAGCCTTTCAACAAACTCAGGCAGGTCGCCCAACGAGAAATCCGCATGTTTGAGTATGCTGTCTATGTATATGGTCTCGATGTCGTGGTCGAGACTGATTATACCATACAGGAATCCGATGTATTCGTCACAGTTTGTTATATGTTCAAAATCCTCCATGCAGATTACTCTTATTTTATATCTAAGGTCATACATCAATCTGTGATTCTTGTTGATGAATATGACACTTCCTTTGCTGCTTTCTACAGATTCATTGGCAAGGTCTATCATCTGTTTGGTCTTGCCGCTGCCTTTGTGTCCCAATAATAATTTAACCATGGTTACCGCCTCCTAAATAAATTTCCCTTGAATTTGGTATCTTATTTTTACTAATTATACAATATGGATAATCCATTTTCAAGGGGTAAATAAGACTAATTCTGCGGCTGTTCACAGGGCATGGGGCAAGACCGTTCCGGCACATAAAAGACAGCCTGCACGAGACCTGCCGGGCATGATAAGATCGGCAGGACCTTTTTTCAAAGCGCCCGGCTATGCCCTGTACGCAGTACCTGATACACAAGTCATGTGTCCTGCCTTCTGCGGCCCAGCCTGAGCTGTCCGCATGCCCCGTCTATATCATCTCCAAGTTCACGCCTGATGGTGGCGGGTATTCCTGCACTTTCCAGAGCTTTGCGAAAGCTTTCTGCATCTCTTCGGCTTACTGTATCATAGCCGGTCTCGTCAACTTTATTAAGCGGTATCAGGTTCACATGGCACAGGGTTCCCCTCAGGAGCGAAGCCAGCCGCCTGCTGTCTGCCGCTCCGTCATTGACACCTTTTATCAGGGTATATTCAAAGGTTATCCTCCTTGATGTCGCACTGGTATACTTGCGGCATGCATCCATCAGCTCCTTCAGGCCATACTTTCTGTTTACAGGCATTATGGCGCTGCGCTCATCATCCGATGCGGCATGGAGAGATATGGCCAGGTTGGCCTGAGGAAAATCTTCCGCAAACTTTTCAATGCCCGGTATGATACCGCAGGTTGAGACTGTTATGTGCCTCATGCTCATGTTCCTGCCTCTTGGGTCGGTCACTATCCTGATAAAAGAAGCGAGATTTTCATAATTATCAAAAGGCTCCCCGCTTCCCATTACGACAATATGGTTTATCTTCTGGCCTGTGTCCTTTTCCGCTGCATCTATCTGCCCGGTCATCTCCCCCGCTGTCAGATCCCGGCACAGGCCTCCCAGGGTGGAAGCACAAAAAGCGCAGCCCATGCGGCAACCCGCCTGTGATGACACACACAGGGTATTGCCGTATTTATATTTCATGAACACACTCTCTATGGTGTTTCCGTCATTGAGGCCAAACAGGTACTTTCTCGTGCCGTCAGTTTTGGACTCCTGCTTTTTCAGGATCTCAAGACGGCCTATATGGAATCCATCATCCTTGAGTTTCTCCCTGAGAGCACCGGGTACATTGGTCATCTCGTCAAAAGATACGCTTCCGCCTGAGAGCCAGGCAAAGATCTGCCCGGCCCTGTAACTTTTTTCTCCCATTGAAGTGACCAGCTCAGTAAGCTGATCCAGTCTTAAATTTTTCAGGTCTTTTTCCATATTTAATCCACATCATGCCTTGACAATATTGCCGCAGGCGTCTTTCTCATGGTATTGAACACCGGTATGAGCCCTACTATGGAGTTGAACACATACACGATGGCCACAGCACCTCCTATGACTACAGGGTTTATGGCAAACATCTGAGCTATCATTGAGATCTGGCACAGGTGGTAGAAGATATATGACATGATGATTATCCCCACCAGGCTGCTTACGGTGGTGATGGCTATTATCTCTCCCAGGAACATCTTGTATATATCGGTCTTTTTAACACCTATGGCCCTGTATATGCCTATTTCTTTTATCCTTGAAAGGAATGAAGATCTGGTCATCAGCAAGATCTCTATGAGGGATATGGCCATTATGATCAGGCAGATCAATATGTTGGCCGAAGTCTGGCTCTGACGGTCATCCATATAGTCTTTTTTGTCTGCATCATACGCCGACTGGACGCTGTAGCCGTCCTCTGTCAGGATCCCCATCATTGCTTCCTTGTCATGGGAGGCTATGTCAAAGGTCCTGGAGTCTGTTATCATATCATACTTTATCGTATCCTCATTTACAAGATAAAAGTCTGTGCTTTCTTTGCCCGAAGCATCATTATCCTCATAATATCCTGTTACCGTAAGCTTCTGGCCGTTCACCGATGCATCTATCTGGCGCCCTATGGATGTCCCTTCGGCCATGGATACCGGCACAAGCACTTCGTAGTCGTTTTCTGGCAGATGTCCCGATGTGACAGTTATGTCCCCGCCGTATGTGGCATAGTCCCACATGACAGGCTGGGCTGCTTCTGTCTGGGATATTTCTGTCTGATCTGCATACATAGATCCTGCAATGTATCCGCTGTAGAGTATATCTGTGAACAGCGCCGTATCTGCATATATGACAGGCTGGGCCGTATCTGTTATCCCTACGATCTGGAAATCATCCATGGGATATGCTTCGACTTTCTGCCCTATCATCTGCTGCGCCTGGGTTATGCCCACCTGCTTGGGAACATCAGACTGGAACATCCTGTCTATGACCAGCTTATCTACCACTATCTCGTGGCTGTTGTCCGGAAGACGCCCGCAGATCAGATCCTCTCCGGTTATCTGAGCCATGTCTGTCAGTGAGCCTGACAGGGATGCTGACGCCTCCTCAGTCTGATAGTAAAAATCCATCTTGAAGTTAAAGGAGGCCACAGACGATACCGGGAAAATATAGTCCACCTGGGCCATGTTTTCATACTCTGTGAAAGCATCCACAGTCATGGCCGGAGTCTCAACGGTCATATAATCCCTGTTCTTTTGTATGAAATCCTCATCCTGCACATCCAGGCTTGCATATATGCTGCTGAGAGCATAGGTAATGAACACTCCTGCCAGCATAAATCCGATGAACAGCAGCTTCTTGATGAGGGGATAGGTTCCTATCTTTTTGAAGCCCTTGGCGACCGATGCCGGGAAGCTGATTATTGAGCTGTATCTTTCTTTTATGGAGGTATCGGCAACCTTATCAAAATCAAAATCATAGCTTTCGTAAAGGGTCTTGTCGATCTCTCGGTAATGGTCATCCACAAACTCTACTGCCGAGTTGCTGTCAACCACCTCTATCCTCTGGTCATTGGCAGTCTTGATATATATATTTCCGTTCCTGACAACGATCTTAAGGTCCAGTCTGTCATCAGCAGAGCCATAAAAGTCTATTGCCATATCCTCGGAACGGGCGCTGCTGTGTTTTTCAAAATCCTTCAGATAAATCCGGTTGTCTATCCGGTAATCAAGATTATCGTCTGTCTGGTTGGCATGATCGTTTATGATCTTTCCGTCTTTGAGTTCTATGATCCTGGATGCGTAAAACTTCGCCAGCTCCACTTCGTGAGTCACCAGCACCACCAGCCTGTCTCTGGAAATAGCCTTGATGATGTTCATGATCTCTATGGTATTGGCGCTGTCAAGGTTTCCCGTGGGCTCATCGGCTATGATTATCTTTGGATTCTTGGCAATGGCTCTGGCTATGCCCACCCTCTGGCGCTCTCCGCCGGAAAGCATATCGGCCATCCTGTTGCGGTATCTGTAGATCCCCAGGGTCTCAAGAATGTACTCTATCCTTTTTCTGATCTCTGCTTCATCCTTTATCCCTATCATCCTCAGGACCATGGCCACATTTTCATATACGGTCATATTGTCCACCAGCTTGTAGTCCTGAAAAATATAGCCTATTTTGAGGTTTCTTATCTCATCCACCCCGGAGGCGCTCTTTGAGGTTATCCTTTCTCCGTCAACGAAGATTTCTCCACTGTCTGTCTTATCCAGGCCGCCTATGGCGTTGAGCAGAGTCGTCTTGCCTGATCCGGACGGTCCCAGCAGGGCTACAAGTCCTGTGGGCTTCAGCTCAAGGGTCGTATCGTTTATTACATGTATCTCATTTCTCTTTCCCTTGTTGAAATACTTATTTACACCTTTTAACCTTATCATCTCTTACGCCTCCTCTCTGTATGTGTTCATCACAGAGTCCCTGAACAGTTTTCTTGCGAACCTGTGTGATATCATGTAGGACATGGCGATGATTATGATGTATATTGCAACATAGTTGCCTGGTGTCAGATATCCGGCAAGATCCACAACAAAGGTCTGGGTTATGACATGGGCGTAGACCAGCGCCATAACAGCCATGAACAGGGCATATGCCATGGTTGCGGTCAGGAACAGCTCTATATCCAGAAGCTGTCTTGAGATCTTCCTGGATGCCCCCAAAGTCCTGAGCGTAGTATAATAAGCGTTTCTGGACTTGAGCACTATCCTTATGATGAAATACGAAATGAAGAAAAGCGCTATTATGAGCACAGCCAGCATAAATGTCTTCATCAGGGTTATCATCTGCATGAGTTCTATTCCCTCGTCGGCAAGAGCATCCCTCATGGCCAGGGTCTTAAAGCCCATATCATTCAGGGCGCTTATGGTATCATCAAGCTTCTTGACATCCTCCACATAGACAGAACTCTGAAAATATCCCTTGTTGACCAGCCGGTCGTACTGATCCTCGTTGACATATACCGCTCCGTTGATGCTCTCATTGTATTCCTCGCCCAGCAGGCTGCTGAAATTATTTTTGTTGTATGTCCTGGTGATCCTGACATTTACCGAATCTTTATCATAGACTCCATCAACACTTATCTCTATATTTTTCCCTATGCATTCACCGTCAGATGTCATATCTCCAAGCATATTGCTCACATATGCTTCTCCCTCCGGGACATTGGAGTTCGGTATTATCTGAAATATCGCATTATCGGAAGTGGACAGGAAATACTGTCCCTCAAAATATGAACCCAGGTCTTCCTTCTCTGCCGCTATCTGACGGCTTATGCTCTCAAAGAGACTGCTTCCCACATAGAACCGGTTATATCCTCCGGTCTGACTGTCAGGAGCCGCCGCAACGCCTACAACTTTCATCGGGTTTATCAGTTTCAGCATGCCTTCCGGGTCGTATCTCTCGATATATAAGTCTTTTCCGATCATATCCTCCATTTCATCGGTAAAATATGCATCGTCACTGTCGCCCAGCAGGATGATCTCATTATCATTTTCCGGCATCCTGCCTGCGGCAAGCTGGCCGTCAAAATCTTTCAGCTCAAAGAAGTTCCCGTAAAACCAGTACCATCCTTCCTGATCGATGACAGATTCTGTATAGTCTGTGAGCATGTCGTTTTTTGAAACCCTGCTGACATTATCAAGGGCTTCCACCTGAGCCAGCTCGTCTTCTGTTATGGCTGACCTGTCCTCCTTATTGATGACTATACGGCTGTCAGAAGAATCAGAAAAGAACTGGCTGTATCCGTATATTGATTCTTCATAGGCCATCTTCTGGAAGCTGGAATAAGTCCCTGCTACAGCAAAGACAACAAACAGGAATACCGCAAATATGAGTACGAATTTCGCCGGGATATTGAAGGCGTTCCTTGCACCGATCCTTATCCTGTCTGCTGCGGTTATATCGCTGAACCTGCGGGCCGTTTCCGCCTGAGGCGGTACAGGATTTGCAATAACCTTGTCTTCCAGTATCTTGCCGTCATGCATTTTTATGAGCCTCGTGGCGTACTTTTCCACCTGTTCCAGATTGTGGGTAACTATGATGACAAGTTTGTCTTTTGAAATCTGGCTGAGGAGACTTATGACATCTTCAGCCGATTTGCTGTCAAGATTTCCCGTAGGCTCATCGGCGACTATTATGGGTGTCTCCTTGGCAAGGGCTCTTGCGATGGCCACCCTCTGCTTCTGACCGCCGGAAAGCTTGGCGCATTTTGTCCCGGCAAAATCCGACAGACCGACTTTCTCTATGATGTCCATGACCCTGTCTCTGGCTTCTTTTTTGCTTTCGCCATTGAGGAGAAGGGCCAGCTCCACATTCTGGTAGACCGTATAGCTGTTCACCAGATTGAAATTCTGGAAAATGTTCCCCACATATTTACGGCGGTATTCTTCAAAATCAGCCTCGTTGTAGTGGCTGGTCTCCTGGCCGTTTATATACATTTCTCCTTCTTCGTAGGTATCCAGCCCCGAAAGCACATTGAGGAGAGTTGACTTGCCGCTTCCCGATTCGCCGGTTATCACGACAAACTCGCCCATCGACAGCTCCAGGTTTACCCTGGAAAAACCGCTGGTTATGACTCCGTTGCTGTAATAAAATTTTGATACATTTTTAAGTTTGAGCATATACATACCCCTTTTCGCTTTTTTCAGTCCAACCGGTCCGCAGGATCTGTTATCTGCATCTCTGCCGTCCGTCGGCCCTTTCACAGAGTCTTCACCCTGCGCTCAAAAAAAGTGTACTAAATAAATAGTACACCGTCAATGAAAAATGCTGATCGTAAGTTTTAGTTAAGAAATTTGAAAATTGTTATTTTTCCAGTTTGCTTACAAGAAAATCTATGACCTTGTCCTTTTCTATCCCCAGTGCATAGGCCAGTTCCTCGCTTATTATCTTTTCCGCCTCCCTGAAAGTCCTCTCGTCAGCGATATGCAGCTTCTTTCCCCTGGATTCCTGTTCGTCCTGCTTGAATTTTAACTTTCTGGCCAGCAATATGATGTCCCTGATATCTCCGTAAAGAAGTATATTCTTGAAGGCTGCCTGGCGTTCCCTGTCATTGGTTATCCAAGGATCGCTCTCAAGGGGCATGGTTTCAAGCAGGTCCATGACCTCGTCCCTTGTGAGCACAGATCTGATCTTGCTCACACCTTTTTCGTTGCTGACAGGCACATAAGTTACTGACCCTCCGCGCCGAAGGACATAATATCTGTCACTCTTGCCGCCGAACTTCATATCAGCTATCTCCTGTACCTGATAAAGTCCTTCGGTCCCGTATACTACCATATCTCCCTCTTTAAAAGTATTCATATCTCATCACTCTTTCTGTTGTTCTTATATCTGTCATCTTTAACATGCGGCATGCCACCTGCCCGGCAGTGCGGTTTATACGCAGCTTGGGTTCTCCCCTGCAACGCGGTGCGCCGTTTAAGTATGTGGACCCAGGCTCTCTGTCTCCCCGGCTCCGATGTTGGCTTTTTGCTAAACCTCAGCCATATGAGCCAACATTGCATGTCGAAAAATGTCGAAAATGTTGGGAAAAATGCCCGATGTTGGCTTTTTGAATGCGCAGAGTCATTTCAGACAACAGTTTTCCGGGAAACTGTTGTCTGTTTTATGTCTGTGGGCTCAAAAAGACAACATTTCAGAGAAAAGCAGGATAATTCGGTGCCGTTTGTTGGCTTTTTCCTCTCTGAGCGAAAAAACAACCACCTGCTTTTCATGCCGCCCTGCCGAAATTTTGTATATATTTTGAAAATCCGATTTTTTACAACATCAGTCCATAATTTCCCCGGTCTGAAAGGGGTTTCAACCGGAAATGTTGCAATTTTTTATGGATTTCCAATTTTCATACAACATACGCCTGGACATAAAGGCTGATCATCCGCCCATACCCTGTATTTCATATATATTATATCACATTTTCCGTCAAAAATCATGGGGCAAATTTGTGCAGGCTCCCTGGAGTTGTAGCTTTACAATAGATGTGAGACTTTAGTAGTAGAAAAAAGCGATTGAGTCCA
>ERZ779866.779-NODE-779-length-34601-cov-9.247843_pt1 | contig 34601 bp, 30 predicted proteins | sample MGYA00511248_ERZ779866 | MGnify/ENA primary metagenome ERZ779866 (study PRJEB29588, sample SAMEA2155758) | human gut metagenome | biome: human gut; feature: human-associated habitat; material: faeces | place: Denmark | collected 2008/2010 ... | reverse complement strand
GCGACCTGTCCGGCTTTGCCGACGCCGGCGCCGTCTCCGGCTGGGCGGAGACCTCTCTGGCCTGGGCCGTGGGGCAGAGGCTGATCCAGGGTTCTGCTAACCAGATCGATCCAACTGGATCCGCCATTCGGGCCCAGTTGGCCGCCATCCTCATGCGGTTCATGGAAAACGTGGCGAACTGAACGGATTGATTTCGGCTGTGATGGAAAGGCCGGAGCCGGACGCAGGTGCGTCCGGCTCCGCTTTTTTCCGGGGCGGCGACTGTACAGAGCTGGCGTGGGGGCTGAAGGTATTGCCGGGAGCTTGCGGGGATTTCAAGGATGGGAGATATCCCCCGGAGGGCGAAATCTCCTTTTTCTCCCCTTAGTGCCCGCATCTCAAATCGTTGTTCAGGCGTGGGGTAATTTGCAGATTTTGCGCGAAAAGGCGCAATTTTTTTGCAATCTGTCTACAATGGCGGAATTGATCTTAAACTGAACATAGTATCCAGATAAGAAATGGGCAAGGGGTGCTGCGGAGCCGCCAGATCCGGGCAGATACCGCCGTCTCAACACGGAAGGCCCGAGCGGCTGTCGGTCGGAACGGTCACGGGCAATTCGGCATGCGCTGCCGGAGTTGGCGGGAGTGGGGGATACCATCTCCCGGCCGCATGGCCTGGGAGAACGCAAGTTGGGTGAAACTGCACCACCACAGACGGGATGGCACAGCTGCTAGGATTTGGCGCAAAGGAAGAGAAAGGATCTGAAAATTATGATGGAAAAGCTGTTCCATGTGGCTGAAAGAGGGTCTGACACGCGGACCGAACTGCTGGCAGGGCTGACCACCTTCATGACCATGGCGTACATCCTTATGGTAAACTCGGGGATGTTTGCGGAATTGCCCGGTGTATCCCATGACGCCATTTACATCGCCACAGCCCTTTCTGCGGCCATCGGCTCCGTTCTCATCGGGCTTCTGTCCAACCTGCCCCTGGCGCAGGCGTCTGCCATGGGTTCCAATGCCTTTTTTGTCTATACCGTGTGTCTCGGGTTTGGGCTGAGTTATGCCAATGCCCTGGTCCTGATCCTTTTGGACGGGATTGCCTTTACCATTCTAACCGTGACCGGCTTGCGAAGAAAGATCTTTGAGGCCATTCCCACATCCGTGCGGTTGGCAATCCCCGCCGGGGTTGGCCTGTTTATCGCTTTCATTGGGCTCCAGAACGCCGGCATTGTCGTGGCAGATCCGGATACGTTTGTCAACCTGACGTCGTTCAATCTGCTGTTCGGTTCTGCCACCTGGTCGGATGTTATGCCTATCCTGGTGACCCTGGCTGCTTTGACCGCGATTGCCGTTATGACATGCAGGGGCGTCAGGGGTGCGGTTTTGTGGGGAATCTTGGGTGGAACCGCTCTGTACTACCTATTGGGCATCACAGTTCCGGGGTTTTACACAGACTTCGGCTCCGCTCTGAATTTGAATCCCTTTACGGCGTTCAGCGAATTTTGGGCCTCGGCGTTTGGCCGTGTCTTTACGGAGGGATTTGACTTCTCATCCTATCTGGTCGATCACAATCCTGCGGAGCTGGCACTGCTGATCATCACCACTTCCCTGGCATTCTTCCTGGTGGATATGTTTGACAGCATCGGAACCCTGTACGGCGTCTGCGCCCGGGGCAACCTGCTCACTCCGAAGGGTGAAGTCCCCAATATGGAGCGGGCCATGCTGGCCGATGCCGTGGCTACCGCCTGCGGTGCAGTGTGCGGGACCTCCACGGTCAGCTCCTATGTGGAGGCCTCGGCCGGCATCGCTGAAGGCGGCAAAACCGGGCTGGCCGCTATGGCTACCGGGGGATTGTTTCTCCTGTCCATGTTTTTCAGCCCCGTCGCCTCCCTTGTGCCAAGCTGTGCCACATCGGCCGCCCTGATCTATGTGGGCATTCTTATGATGGACTGTACAAAAAGGATCGACTGGCAAAACACCGGGGAGGCTGTCCCGGCATTCCTGACGCTGGCAATCATGCCCATGACATACAACATCTCCTATGGAATTGCCTTCGGCGTGATCTCCTATGTCCTGATCCGGGTATTCTCCGGAAGGAGAAAAGAGGTCAATGGAGGAACCTGGGTCATCGCAGCGCTGTTTACGGTGATGTTCCTGGTCACTCATTGACAGGCAGAGAAGACATTGGATGCATTCGCGCTCTAGGCGAAGGGTATCCGCATGGGATTCCCAAGGAGAACGGGCCGGAGCGCACGGGCCTTCCACTGCCGCCGGGGTGCTTCATACCCTGGTGGGCGGCAATGGAGCGGAAAAGTCCACGCGAAGGAAGGCCCCGCCCGCAGCGTCAATCCCGTCGATTCAAAAGCGGCCCCATTCCCGTCCAATCGGGAGTGGGACCGCTTCTTACATGATACAGGTGGAGCCGTTGCGCGTTTCAGGGACAGTCATAGGACAACTCGCAGGGAAAAGAACCCATCCTTCGCAGTATATTGATAGGAAGCGCCGTGCTTCTGGCAAAACGCCGCAATGGAGTGGCTCCCAATCCCGTGCCCCCGCTGGGAGGAGATGGGCAGCCCATCCTCATCGAACCGGATCACGCCGGCATAGGGATTGGTGCATTCCAGCATCAGGCTGGGGTAAGAAATCACCTTGCAGCAGATCTCCCGCTGTTCCTCCGGCAGGCCCATACACGCGTGAATGGCGTTCTCCAGTACGTTGGAAAAGACGATGGCCAGTTCCGCCTCATCTACGGGCAGTTGGTCGGCCAGTGCAATATGGGCGTCCACCCGGATGTTCTTCCGCTGGGCCTGGCTGAAGTACAAGGAAAACACTGCGTCCAGTATGGGAGGGCGGCACCAGTGCACGGACTTTTGCTCCTCCAGCTGGGTCTGCGCAGCACCGATAAAGGCCAACGCCTCCTGGGTTTTCCCCTGCGTTACCAGCTCCGCAATGGTGTAGAACCGATGGCGCAGGTCATGCCGTTCGATCCGGATGGCATCCTCCAACGTCTGGACGGCCTCCATCCGGCTGCGGAGGGCGGAGAGGGACAGCTCGGTGAGCTGGGCGTGATGGCGGGCCTCCGTCTCCCGCCGCACGCTGGTGAAGAGCAGGAGCAGGACGCAGTAAAAGCCCACCATCAGCAGGGAGAACATGGGCTTAACCACCGTGGCGACCCAGTCGATCCCCACATACCCAGGGAATACGAAGAGGACGATCAGCCCGTAGACCATCAGCCAGACGCAGATCATCGCCCAGCCCTGCCGAAGCTCCTCCAGCGCCCGGAACATCCGCGGGCACAGGTGCCGGTGGAGCAGCCACAGCATGGGCGGGGTCAAAAGGAGCAGGGTGAGCCACAGCACCCACGTCCGCTGGCCGGAGAGGTAAAACACGATGCCGCCGATGTGCTGGATTAGGAAGCAGAAAAGGACGGCGGAGAGCAGCTGGAACAGCAGCCGCCAGCCCCGGTACCGGCTGAGCAGGAAGGCCACCGTAAAGGAGGGCAGATAGACCGCTACACTGTACAGCCGCACCACCAGGTCCACGCTGAAGGCGTAGGTCAGAACGACCTCCAGGGCCATGAGCAAGAGGCCGGTGCCCGCGAAAATGAGAGCCGTTTTCCGCCGGGGCAGGCGGCTTTTCAGGAAGAGGTACAGCATGGTCATGCCCAGACCCGTCATATACAGCAGGTCGGCCAGGATCAGCTCTGTCACAGTCACCCCTCCTCCAGCCAGAAACTTCCCCAGGCGTTCTTCAACGAGGGCACGGAGGCGCGGGGTATGGCAACGAAACCGCCGTTGTCCAGCAGGACCTCCTGCCCCTTCACTCCGGCGACATGCCGGAGATTAAACGCGAAGCTGGAGCCGCACTGGAAAAAGCGCGGGTCGGCAAGGAGCGGCTCCACTGCGGTATGGAACGTGACCCGCAGGCTCATGGAATCCACAGTGCCGTTAGAGCAATAGTAGCGCAGGCTCCGCCCCACCCGCTCCACATACAGAATCTGATCCAGCAGAATCCGGCGAGGGCCCTCCCGTGTGGTGATCAGGACGGCCTTCTGTCGGCGGTGACTCAGCTTTTTCACCGCAGCGTCCAGCACTTCAAAAAGCCGCTCCTGTTCGATGGGCTTGAGCAGATAGAAAAAGGCCCGTACGGAATAGCTGTCCACTGCGTAGTCGGAGGAGGTGGTCAGGTAGATGATCTCGCCGCCGTTGCCAAGTTCCCGCAGCTGCTGCCCTGCCTGGATCCCGTTCAGCCCCGGCATGATGATATCCAAAAGATAGAGGTCAAACCCTCCGTCCTCCTCCACCTGGCAGAGCAGTTCCTGCCCGCGCTGAAAGGTATGGACCTGCCCGGATAGTTCTGGATGGCGGCGTAAATATTCCTGCACAAAGTTTGCCGTCTGCTGCACATACTGCTCCTCATCATCGCAAACCGCTATTCTGAGCATGCGATTCCACCCCTTTTTCCCACTTCATTCGACAAAAAATACGAAATTACACATGAATTTTGCACAGCCTGCGCCAAACGAACTGGCAGCGTAGTAAAGTAATATCACGTCAAAAAGTTGTTTGTCAATAGACCAGGCAGGACTTAGACGCCGAGGGGTGGAGGGATTTCCTGTGGAAGGGGAGCATGGCAAAGGGAAAAAGCTGCCTGCACCGAAACCAGGTGGCAGTGTGTGGCCCAAAGATTTCTGTCCGGTATTCTCCCCACGGGAGGGTTGGCTCCCCGTCGAGGAGGAGCAATGCTGGTACTGCAAATACGCAAATTTTCATTTGACTGCCCCCGTTGCGCTGGATGTTGGAATCTGCTGCCATCCACAGGCACAGCTCGGATAGATATCATGCCAAATGGAAGAAATTGTGATACCAATACGGAGACTACCATGACAAAATTGTTGAAACAATCCGTCCGAATATCCCTACTGGCCTTTGCGGCCTCGGCCCTGATAGGCCTTGTGGGCTGTGGCGCCCCGGCGCCGACCACAGAGGAATTGTGGCAGGCCGCCATGCAGGACGCCGTATTCAGCGAGGACAGCGAGGTCACCAAGCTGGTCACGCTGACAGCTGAAGATCCCCATGTGATCTGGGATGAGAGCGGAGAGCGGGTACTGCTGCTGACCTGGCATGATTATGATGCCGAATGCGAGCCGGGTGGCCCGGTGCCGACGGGAGGCGGAGAGATCTGGGCGACCTCTCTGGGAGAGATGACGGCCTGGTATGAGGAACACCGCGAAGGGGTGACAGACTGGAATCTGCGCTTTGCCCAGCTGCTGGGCGTCCACGCCGATGAGGGCTATACCCGGTTCACCGCCTTCTGGGTTTCGCCGGAGGATGTGATCCGGCCGGCCTACACCACCGATGTAACTGCGGGGGTGGTCAACGATTACACCGCAGTCACCGGAGCGTATAAAAGCTGGTTTGACAGCAATATTCTGTGGTCCTACTTTGAGAGCGACTACCCTTGGACTCGGTTGGGCTACACCTATGACTGGAGCGGCGGGGCGTCGGAATATGGACTGACGGAATTTCTGGTCTCTGACAGCAGCGGGACGGAGATCTCGTTTACCTACACGACAGATGAGTTTGTCCTTTGGCTGGAGAGCCAGTTGAACTGACGAGACAAGAACAGGAGAGATGGGAAAATGACGATGTGTGATAATCAGCGGGACTGCCCCTGTACCTATGACTGCCCGCGGCACGGGAAGTGCTGTGCCTGCGTGGCCCATCACCGGGACCACAACGAGGGGGTGCCGGGCTGTTTCTTCTCCAAGGAGGGAGAGGCGACCTATGACCGGAGCATCGAGGCTCTGGCCAGGGATCACGGTATCCTGAAATAGGGAAGTGTTGCGGCATGGCGGGGAAAAAGGGAACGGCGCTGGCGAGGCAGAGACAGACAGTGGCCCTGGGGGCGGCCGGCATCGATCAGCTGTCCCAGCTGACGGCCGACGCATTGAGCCAGGCAGGGGCGGACCGGAAGGACGTGGTTCGGCTGCGGCTGGCAGTGGAGGAGATCCTGGCGCTCTGGGAGCGGGTTCTAGGGGGCGGAACGCCCTGCGTGTTCCAGTGCGGCACACGGCTGGGACGCATGTACGTTTACGTCACGGCGGAAGGTCGGCGGGTGGACCCGGGAAAGATGGGCAGCGAGGAGACAGAGGGTCTGCTCTGCTCCGGACTGTTGGCTCAGGCGGGGCTATCCCTGACCTACACCTACAAGGACGGGATCAACCGACTGGAGATGTATCCGGCCAAGCCCCGGCGCCTGAGCTCGCTGGCCCAGCTGGTGCTGTCCATTGCGGCGGCTGTGGCAGTGGGCCTGCTGTGCCTGGCCCTACCGACGGGGGTCCAGGACACCGTAACCCAGGTGGTGGACCCCCTGTTTTCCGCCATGATGGGCCTGCTGCAGACCCTGGCCGGGCCGCTGATCTTCCTCAGCGTGTGCTGCGGCATTGTGGGCATCGGGGACACCCGGGTGCTGGGGAAGATTGGACGGACGGTGGTCTTCCGCTTCCTGCTGATCCTGTTCGTGCTCACCGGCATCACTGCGGCCTGCCTGATCTGGTTCTTTCTGCCGGAGGGCGGGACGGCTGTTCACGGCGGCGGAGCCGCCGCCCAGATCTACACCATGCTGCTGGACATCATTCCCGGCGACATCGTCACCCCCTTCCTGGAGGGCAACTCCCTGCAGATCATCTTCCTGGCCGTGTGCGTGGGGCTGACCATGCTGGTGCTGGGGGAAAAGGTGTCTGCAGTGCGCACCTTTGTGGAGCAGATCAACCTCACGATACAGGCCATGATGGAGGTGGTCAGCCGGTTCATCCCCGCCTTCACCTTTGTCAGTCTGCTCTCCCTCCTCCTGTCCGACGCTCTGAGCGGCCTGAGCGGGATGGTGAAGGGTGTGCTGCTGGGCGTCGTCGCCTGTGTGGCCTGGCCCATTCTGTACGCCTTGGCGGTCAGCTTGCGGTTGAAGATCCGTTTCTCCACGCTGGTGACCAAGGAGCTGCCCGCCTACCTCATCGCTCTGTCCACCGCCTCCTCTTCGGCGGCCCTGTCCACCAATCTGGAGACCTGCCAGCGACGGCTGGGCATCGACCGGCGCATCACCAACTTCGCCGTCCCCCTGGGCCAGGTGGTCTTCAAGACCGGCGGAGCGGTGGGCTTCTTCCTGCTGGCGGTGGGCCTGGGTGAGTTCTATGGGGTGGCCATGCCCCTTTCCTGGGTGATCGCCGGGGTACTGGTGGCGGTACTGGTGGCCATTGCCGCGCCCCCCATCCCCGGGGGATACCTGTCCGGCTACACCGTGCTGCTGACCCAGTTGGGCATCCCAGAGGAGGCCATCGCCCTGGCCATCGCCGGGAACGTGATCCTGGATTTCTTCATGACCTCCTGCGGCATTGCCTGCCTGCAGTCAGAGCTGACGCTGACGGCCCACCGGCTGGGAATGCTGGACCTGGAGACGCTGAGGAAGGGAGCGCAAACATGAGAGAGGCATTGGGAAGGCGGCTCTGGGCCCTGCTGTGCGCCCTGGGGCTGCTGGCGGTGCTGACCGCTGGCATCGGGACCCAGGCAGCCCAGGCCGACGGGGAGACGGCCCGCTTTGAGACGCTGGAGGACTTCTCCGGCACGGTGGTGGGCACCATGACGGGCACCGTCCACGACCAGACCATGTCCGCCCAGGTGGACGATGTGGAGTACCGATATTTCGACGATGTGTCCTCCATGATCCTGGCCCTCCAGAGCGGACAGGTGGACGCCGACGTGCTGGATCTGCCTCTGGCCCAGCTGGTGGCGGCCCAGCACTCTGACCTTGCCATTTTTCCAGATACCGTGGCTTCTGACAGCTACGGCCTGGGCCTGGCCAAGGGCAGCCCCCTCACCGGCCAGGTGAGCGCCATCATCGAGCGGTTTCAGGCCGACGGCACCCTGGACGGCCTGGCGGAGAAGTGGATGGGGGCGGACGAGAGCGCCAAGACCATTGAGATAGAGGACTACGACGCCCCCAACGGCGTGCTTTACTACGCCCATGACTCCACCAGCCAGCCCATGAGCTACGTGGGGGACGGCGGGGAGTCCCTGGGATACGAGGTGGAGCTGGTCTACCTCATCGCCCGGGAGCTGGGCATGGAGCTGGAGATCATCCAGTCCGCTTTTCCCTCTCTCATCCCCATGCTGACCAGCGGCCGGGCGGACCTGATCTCCGGCTCCGTTAGCATCACCGAGGAGCGCCGGGAGAGCATCGACTTTGCCACCGCCCACTACACCGGCGGGGTGACCATCCTGATCCGGGCAGAGGATCTGGCCGCCGCCAGTGCGGACGTCCGGTTTCAGGAACTGGAGGACTTCTCCGGCACCACCGTGGCCGCCTTTACCGGCACCACCCATGACCAAATCCTATCCGGACTGGTGGACGGGGTAGAGTTTCAGTACTATGACGACCTGTCCTCCCAACTGCTGGCTCTCCAGACCGGGGTGGTGGATGCCGTCATCAACGACCTGCCGGTGGTCAACTTGGCGGCGGCCAGACAACCAGACTTGGCCGTATTCCCTGAGATCGTCGCGGAGGACAGCTATGGGCTGGGGCTCCAGAAGGACAGCCCCCTCACCAGCCAGATCAGCGCCATCATCAAGCAGTTCCAGGCCGACGGCACCCTGGACGCCCTGGAGGCGGAGTGGATGGGCGCAGACGAGAGTGCCAAATCGGTGGATGTGGGAGAGTATGACGCCCCCAATGGGGTACTGCGCTATGCCCACGACTCCACCATGGAACCCATGAGCTATGTGGGAGACGACGGCTCCTCCATGGGCTATGAGGTAGAACTGGTAGCCCTCATCGCCAAGGAACTTGGAATGGAACTGGACATCACTCAGGGCAATTTCAGCGGTATTATGGTCATGCTCCAGAGCGGCCAGGTGGACATTATCTCCAGCTCTATCAGCATCACCGAGGAGCGCCGGGAGAGCATTGACTTCCCCACCGCCCATTACATCGGCGGCGTATCCCTGCTGGTGCGGGCGGAGGACCTGGGCCAGGTAGTAGCGGAGGAAGAAACTGGCTTCCTCCAGGGGCTGGCCGATAGCTTCTACCGGAACTTCATCGAAGCAAACCGGTGGCAGATGGTGCTCTCCGGTTTGGCGGTCACGGCGGTCATCTCCGTGTTCTCCGCTCTGTTCGGCACGGTGTTTGGCTTTGGGCTGTGCATGGTGCGCCGGAGTAAGAACCGCCTGGCCTCCGCCCTGGCAGCAGCCTTCATCCGTCTGATTCAGGGAATCCCGGTGCTGGTGCTGCTGATGGTGCTGTTCTATGTGGTCTTTGCCCGCTCCCGGCTGGACGGAGTGGTGGTGGCCATTGCGGCCTTCTCCATCAACTTCGGTGTCTATGTCTCTGAGATGATCCGCACCGGCATCAACGCGGTGGATCCTGGCCAGTGGGAGGCCGCCTCCGCCCTGGGCTTTGGCCGGGCCAAGACCTTTACGAAGATCATCGCCCCCCAGGCCGCCCGGCACATCCTGCCGGTATATAAGGGCGAGCTGATCTCCATGGTGAAGATGACCTCGGTGGTGGGCTATATCGCGGTGCAGGATCTGACCAAGGCCAGCGACCTAATCCGCAGCCGCACCCTGGACGCCTTCCTTCCTCTGATCGTCACGGCCATGATCTACTTCCTGCTGGCCTGGGCGCTGACCACTCTATTGGCCATCCCAGAGCGGAAGGTGGACCCCAAACGCCGGTCCAGGAAGCTCAAAGGGGTGGACCCCCAGCCCCTCCCTTCCGTGACCAGCGAGGCTCCGGCAAAGCGGGAGCGCGCTGACCGGACGGAGCCGGTCATCACCGTGTCCCACCTGAGGAAGGAGTACCCCAACGTAACCCCCCTGAAGGACGTGAACACCAACGTCTTTGCCGGGGATGTCATCTCCATCATCGGCCCCTCCGGAACAGGCAAGAGCACTCTGCTCCGCTGTCTGAACCGGTTGGAAACCCCCACCGACGGCAGCGTGATGGTGTTTGGACAGGAGCTGACCACGGCCAAGACCGCCCAGCTCAGCGCGGTGCGCCGCCGGATGGGCATGGTGTTTCAGAACTTCAACCTGTTCGCCCACCTGACGGTGATGGAAAACATCATGCTGGGCCCGGTGGAACTGCTGGGCTGCTCCCGGCAGGAAGCCTATGACCGTGGGATGGAGCTGCTGAGAAAGGTCGGTCTGGGAGAGAAGGCCAACAACTACCCAGATGAGCTCTCGGGCGGGCAGCGGCAGCGCGCCGCCATCGCCCGTACCCTGGCCATGGGACCGGAGATCGTCCTCTTCGACGAGCCGACCTCCGCCCTGGACCCCACCATGGTGGGCGAGGTTCTCTCCGTCATCCGCAGCCTGGCCGGCCAGGGGCTGACCATGCTCATCGTCACCCATGAGATGAAGTTCGCCCGAGATGTATCCACCCGGGTGTTCTACATGGATCAGGGGGTCATTTATGAGGAGGGCAGTCCGGAGCAGATCTTTACGCATCCGAGAACGGACCGGTGCCGGGTCTTCATCCATCGGCTGAAGACCTACCGCTGTGAGATCACCTCCCACGCCTTTGATTTCTACGCCATTGCCTCCCAGATCGACGCTTTTGCCCGCAAGCAGCTGCTGGGGGCGCGCCAGTCCCTAAAGTATCAGCAGATCTTCGAGGAGCTGTGCGTGGCCGCCATCCTGCCCGCCCTGCCGGGGGATGACATCCGGCTCAGCTTTGACGCCATCTGCAGCGAGGACGGCAGCGAATGTGAAACGGTGATCCGCTGGCAGGGGACGCCCTTCGACCCGCTGACCCAGGGGGATGCACTGAGCGTGCGCCTGGCCCTGGCCTGGACCAAAGACAGCCGGTATGCGTTCGCGGACGGGGTCAACACCGTCACCATTCGATTTTGAGGGGCCGGCCCGGACGGCCCCGGGAAGGGAGTGAGCCCATGACGCCACAGCAGCAAGAGATCATGCCCCGCGTCCTGCGGGATATGAACGACGGGGTGCTGGTGTTAAACACGCAGGGACAGATCCTGTATCTGAACCAGCAGGGGCGGGCGCTTCTGGGTGAGGAGCAGGACCTGGTGGGCATGCGGTACGCCTCCCTGCTGGCGCGGGATGAGTCCGGAGGAAACGACGGATTCCACCAGTTCATCCTGGACGCGGTGTACGATAAGGAGCACACCCACAGCGGTCAGGCGGACTACCAGGCGCCGGGCCGAGAGAAGCGCCGCTTCCGGCTGACCTCCTCCTTTCTGAGGAGCGAGGACGGAGAGGAGCGGATCGGCGTGGTGGTGCTCTTCTCCGACGTGACCGAGGTGGCCCGGCTGAACCGACAGCGCCGGGAGTCGTCCACCATTTTCGCGGTGCTCATGATCTGCGTGTGCGCCTACCTGTTCCTGTGGAGCCTGCTGCGCTACCTGGACATGGAGCCTCCGGGGTGGGTGATGAACCTGATGATCGAGGCCATCTCGGTGATCATGTTCCTCATCATCCTGAAGACCACCAGCTTTTCCATCCGGGATATCGGCCTGCGGGTGACCAACGCCCGGGCCACCTTCCTGCCGGACATCCTCATCACCCTGGCTGGCACCGTGGTGCTGGTGGTGGGTAAGGTGGTCCTGCTGCGGGTGGCCCCCGGCTTCTTCCCGGAGGGGGCGCCCTTCTGGGACTGGAGCGTGGGCACCTTCGCCGACGTCATCTATCCCCTGACCGTCATTCTGCAGGAGTTCCTGGCCCGGGGGGTCATGCAGGAGAACCTGCGGCGGATCTTCACGGGAAAGCACGCGGGGGCCATGTCCATTCTCGTCTCCGCCCTGGTGTTCGGCGTGCTCCACATCGCCTATGGCCTGCCCTACATGCTGGGGGCCACCCTGCTGCTGGGGGTGCTGGGCGTGTTCTATCATAAGCAGGGCAACATCTGGGGCCTGTGTATCATCCACTATGTCCTGGGGGAGGTGGCGACATTCCTGCGTTATCTGATCTGACCGTCGCCCCGCTGAACGGGACCTGGTGGGCACTCTTCGTCCTGACGGCCACCGCCATCGCGGGGATCTGGCTGGTTCGGGGCAGGGGCAGAAAATCCACGAAGGACAATCGGCGGTTCCTGGGCTGGTTCGGGGCGATCACCCTGGCCTACCTGTGGGGGTATAAGACCCTTTTGTCCCTCAATCCGGAGTTCGATTTCCAGTTCTGGAACGAGCTGCCCCTGCAGCCCTGCAACCTGATCGCCATTCTGGCCATCCTGGCGGCGGCCACGGACTGGCAGGTGCTGAAGAACTTCTGCCTGTGCGCCGGCATTCCCTTCGCCATGGTGGCCCTGCTCATGCCGGTGGACGGCTTCTCCCAGGTGCCCCTGCTCTCGGTGAACGCCATCGGCTTTTACGGATTCCATGGTATGGTGCTGGCGCTGTCCGTCAGCTTCGCCACCCTGGGAGTGTGCCGGTCCCGCCTGCGGGACATACCCGGCACGGCAGCGCTGCTGGTGGGGCTGGGGACGGCGGTGCACGGCGTCAATGTCCTGCTGCGGGCCACCGTATTCGGCGGGGCCAACTATTTTTATACCTTCGGCCTGGAGGGCAACGTGGTGCTGGAGGGGCTGTGGGCCCTGCTTCCAATGCCCCTGGTCTATGAACTGCCCCTGCTGCTGGTGCTCATCGCCGTGTGCCTGGCGACGACCCTGCTCGCCCGCCTGGCCGAAGGGCGAGGGAGACAGAACTGCTAGCATTCGTCAACTGCGGGCTGACCGCGAATCAAATTTGGAGGTATCGCAATGAACATCGTCAAGAACAAGCAAGACAGCAAGCTGACCCTGGCCCTGGAGGGCCGGCTGGACACCACCACCGCCCCCCAGCTGGAGGGGGAGCTGTCCGGCGCCCTGGACGGCGTGACCGAGCTGGCGCTGGACTTTGAGAAGCTGGAGTACCTGTCCTCCGCCGGACTGCGGGTGATTCTGGCGGCCCAGAAGACCATGAACAAACAGGGGACCATGGTGGTTCGCCACGTGAATGAGACCATTCAGGAGGTCTTCGAGGTCACCGGCTTTGTGGACATTCTGACCATTGAGCCGTAGAGAGCAGCGGCGCACCGCTGCGGCGGCGAAGAGAATTTTCCAGTATAGGGGATGGAATGATGAAATCCTATGAGATCAAACTGACCAACAGCCTGAGCTGCGCCGTGGAGGCGATCCAGGAGGTAGAGCGGGCCTGCCGGGAGGCGGGGCTGGAAGGGGAGCAGGTCAACCGGATGCGCCTGCTCACCGAGGAGGCCATTGCCATGACCACCGACATCCTCACCAGCTGCCGGGGGACGCTGTGGATGGAGTGGGAGGGGGGCGAGTGCCAGCTCCACCTCACCGCCGTGGCCCCCATGGACGAGGCGGAGAAGGCGGCCTTCCTGGAGGCGTCCCGGGCCCGGGCGAACGCCCCGGTGAAAGGGCTGCGCAACCGGATCAGCGCCCTGCTGTCCGGCCTGCTCAGCAGCGGGGAGTACCCCCAGCTCTATCAGTCCATGCAGGGGGGCTTCGTGGGGTCCTATGCCGGGGCGGCCCTGACGGGCATGCCGGTGTGGTCCCTGTCCGCCTATACCAAGAGCCGGACGGAGCAGGAGCGGGAGTCGGACGGGCTGGAACGGTCCATCCTCACCGGACTGGCCGACGACGTGGTGGTGTCGGTGAAGAACAACTGGGTGGAGCTGGTGGTGCGCAAGCGGTTTGACCCGCCGGCCAAGGCGGCCCTGCCCCGGTTTACCGGCCTGTCCCACGTCTGCATCTTCGTGGACGACCTCCAGCAGGGAGTGGCCTACTACCGCCGACTGCTGGGTGCCATTCCCGACCACTACCTGCCCCACTGGAGGAACCGGGGATTCTTCCAGGCCGCCGGCTTCCTGGAGGAGGCGGGCCAGGGGGAGGTGTCCATCGCCTTCCTCAACATCCCCGGCGCCCGGCTCACTCTGGAGCTGATGGAGTACCACCATCCCCAGGGGCGGAAGGAACCGGTGTTCTTCGCCGCCAACGACGTGTCCGGCGCCCGGCATGTGGCCCTGAAGGTGACCAACATCGAGCAGGCCTTCCTCCACGTGAAGGCCATGCCGGATACCCGGCTCATCAATGACAGCGGCCGGTACCGGGTGTTCCAGATCAGCCCCACCACCCCGGAGGAGGTGCGTTTCTTCGACCAGGATCTGCGGGAGACCGACCAGCGGAACGTGGACACCGCGGAGATCCTCAGCCAGGTGCGGTACTTCTACTTCCTGGATAAGTACGGCCTGCAGTGGGAGTTTGAGCAGGGCCACACCGACATCGGGGACTGACAGAGCCCCGACCGCCTTTCACACATTTTGAACGCTTACAATGAGGGAAATCAACCATGGTAACCTTTATCTGCTCCATCATCCTGCTTCTTGCCGGCTACTGGTTATACGGGCGGCTGGCCGAAACAGTATTTCGCCCGGATGATCGGCCGACGCCCGCAATGGAGCACCCGGACGGTGTGGACTATGTGCCCATAAAAACCTGGCGGGTCTTCCTGATCCAGCTGCTGAATATCGCGGGCACCGGACCGATCTTCGGCCCCCTGATGGGCGCGGTGTTCGGGCCGGTGGTATTTCTGTGGATCGTATTCGGCTCCATTTTAGGGGGTGCCGTCCACGACTACATGAGCGGCATGATCTCCGTGCGGATGAACGGGGCATCCGTCTCCGAGATCGTGGGCAAATACCTGGGTGGAGCGGCCAAGCAGATCATGCGGGTATTTTCTGTGATCCTGCTGGTGCTGGTGGGCGCTGTATTCACCACCAGCCCCGCCGCGCTGATCGCCCGACTCACTCCGGAATGGATGGACACCCAGTTCTGGGTGGTGGTGATCCTGATCTACTACCTGCTGGCGACGCTACTGCCCATTGACAAGCTCATCGGCAAGCTGTACCCCCTCTTCGGGTGCGTGCTGCTGCTGATGGTGGTGGGGATTATCGGCGGGCTGGTAGCCGGGGGCTACACCCTGCCGGAGCTGGTGATCGCCGACCTGCATCCGGACGGTCTGCCGGTGTGGCCGTTTATGTTCGTCACGGTGGCCTGCGGCGCCGTCTCCGGCTTCCACGTCACCCAGTCCCCCATGATGGCCCGGTGCATAACAACAGAAAAGGACGGCCGCAAGGTGTTTTATGGCGCCATGATCGCCGAGAGCGTCATCGCCCTGGTGTGGGCGGCGGCGGGGGTTGCGTTTTACGAAACCACCGGCGGTTTGCAGCAGGCGCTGACCGAATTGGGGCAGTCGGGCACGGTGTACGACATCTCCGTATCCCTTTTGGGCGTTGTCGGCGGTGCGCTGGCCATTATTGGCGTGGTGGTCTGCCCCATCTCCTCTGGGGATACCGCATTCCGCAGCGCCCGGCTGACCATCGCCGACTGGTTCCGGATCGACCAGTCCAATCTGGGCAAGCGGCTGGCTATCACCCTGCCCCTTCTCCTGGCCGGCGCGCTGCTGACCCAGCTGAACTTTGACGTGATCTGGCGGTACTTCTCGTGGAGCAACCAGACCCTGGCCATGATCACCCTGTGGGCCGCAGCCATGTATCTGGCCCGGCATGGGGAGAAATGGTGGCATTCCCTGATATGCGCTCTACCGGCCACCTTTATGTCCGCGGTGTCCTGCACCTATATCCTGATGGCGGAGGAGGGACTCCGCCTGTCCCAGGGGATCTCCTACCCGGTGGGGGTGGCGTTCGCCATCGCCTGCATGGCCCTCTACCTGTTCAAGGCGACCCGGGGGGGCCGGGAGCGCCGGCCGCTCCGTGGGTAAACGGAAGAAGCGCGGGCGTCAACTGCAGGAAATCACGGAACTGACTGAGGGAAAGGGGATGGCTTTCGCCATGAATGTGGCCTATCTGGGGATCGACCTGCTCCACCCTGTGCTGGACGCAGTGCTCCGGGAGGGGTGCCGGGTGGTGAAGCTCTTTACCTGCCCCACCGACAATGTGACAGAGTTTAACACCGCCGTCATCGCCACCGCCCGGGAGCGCGGCATTCCCTGGACCATGGAGCGGCTGACCGGGGAGGACCTGAAGGAGCTGGAGCGCACGTGCGATCTGCTCCTGTGCGCCGGGTACTATTACCGTGTCCCCGTGTCCCCCACGCTGCCCATGGTCAACTTCCACCCCGCCCCCCTGCCTATGGGCCGGGGCCCCTGGCCCATGCCGGTGATCCTCCTGCGGGGGCTGCCGGAGGGGGGGATCACCGCCCACAGAATGGCCCCGGAGCTGGACCGGGGGGACATCCTCCTGGAGGAGACCTTCCCCATCCGCCGGGGGGAGACCCTGCGCAGCTACATGGAGCAGGTGTACCAGCGGGTGCCCGGCATGGTGCACCGGCTGGTGACCGACCTTCCCGGCCTGCTGGCCCAGGCCAAAGCACAGGGAGAGGGAGACTACTGGCCCTCCCCCACCCAGGAGGACTGGACGGTCACCCCGGAGATGGACGTGGAGCAGGCCGACCGCGTCCTCCGGGCCTTTTACGGCTATGAATGCGTCTACCGGGCAGAAGAGCGCCGCGTCGAGCTCATCGGCGGGCGGGCGGAGGCCGGGGACAACAAGGCCCAGCCCTTCCCGGTGCGGGGGGGATTTATCCGGGCGGAGAGGATCAGGAATCTGTAGGCAATGGAAGCACAGCCGATCACATTGAAAGAAAAGCAGGCGGTGGAGGGGCTGCGGGTGCGGTACGGGCACAGCCTGGCCTCCCACGCCTTTGCCTCACTGTACCTCTGGCGGGAGCAGATGGGACTGTCCCTGCTGCTCACCCCGGATATGTTCACCGCGCGCTGCCTCTGGCAGGGGGAAAATGCATGGTTCTTCCCCTGCGGGGGAGAGCGCGCGGTGGCGGACTTTGTGGCCCGGGGAAGAGAGGAGCCGGGATTTTCCCTGTGCTATCTCCGGGGGCAAGACGCCGCCTGGCTGGAGGACCGCTTTCCCGGCCAGTGGCAGCTGCGCCGGGCGCCGGAAGCGGATGAGTATCTCTATGATGTGGCGGGGCATCTGGCCCTGGCAGGGGGAACCTATGCCAACCTGCGCACCCAGGTGCACAAGGTGGAGCGGGAGTACCGGCCTGAGACCCGGCCCTTAGGGGAGGACACCCTGGCCGACGCGCTGGATATCATCCGCCGGTGGGAGCACGGTCACTGCCGGTTTGACGACTGCGGCCTGCGGGACGACCGGGTGGACGAGGAGGCCCTGCTGCTGCGCCGGGAGCTGGAGGTGACGGGGATCGTCCTCTATCTGGACGGGCGGCCCACGGCGGTGTCCGCCGGATTCTTTCTGGCCCCCGGCCTGTTCGACCTGGCGGTGGCCAAGAGCATGTCCACCGCCCAGGGGGTGTCCTACTACGCCAAGCGGGAGCTGTTCCGGCGCCTGGACTGCGCCGCGGTCAATCTGGAGGAGGATCTGGGCATCCCGGGCCTGCGCCAGATGAAGAACCGGCTGTGCCCCGCGGCGAAAAGCGAGATCTGGGAGGCGAGGCCCCTGTGGAACGGATGAAAGACCATTTTGCCGCCCGGATGTTCCGCCGCCTGCTCCTCCCCTCCCTGGCCTCATCTCTGGGCCTGGCCCTGGCGGACATGGCGGACGCGGTGGTGGTGGGCCAGCGGATGGGGGCCACAGGGCTTGCCGCCATCAGTCTGAGCCTGCCCCTCTATATGGTGTTCAACGTGTTCATGCACGGCCTGGGCATCGGGGGAAGCGTGCGCTACTCCCAGCTGCTGGGGGAGGGGCGGGCCAGGGAGGCGGCGGACTGCTTCAACCGGGTGATGGGTGCGGGGCTGCTGGTCAGCCTGGCCATCGCCGCCGCGGTCAACCTCTTCCCCGACGGGGTGCTGGGGCTGCTGGGCACCCGGGAGGGGGACGGGGCGCTGTACTGGGCCAGCCGGAGCTATGTGCGCATCATCGCCCTGGGCGCCCCCCTCTTTTTCCTCAGCTATATGCTGGGCTACTTCCTGCGCAGCGACGACAACCAACGGCTGGCCAGCGTGGGCTTCCTGCTGGGCAACGGGGTGGACATCCTGTGCAATGTGGTCCTGGTGCTCTGGCTGGACCTGGGCACCACCGGCGCCGCTCTGGCCACCCTCCTCGGGCTGGTGGTGTCGGTGGCCTGCTACCTGCCCGGCCTGTTCTCCAGAAAGCACCTGCTGCGCCCCGCCCTGCCCAAGCCGGACGTGGGGGAGGTGCTGGGGTGCTTCCGCACCGGGTTTGCCACCTCGTCCCAGTACATCTTCCAGATGGTGTTCCTCCTCATCGCCAACAACGTGCTCATGAACCTGGCGGGGGAGAACGGGGTGGCGGTGTTCGACATGGTTCAGAACGCCTCCTATCTGATCCTCTACCTGTATGACGGCACGGCCAAGGCGGCCCAGCCCCTGGTGAGCACCTTCCACGGGGAGAAGAACGCCGCCGCGGCCCTGAAGACCAGGCGGCTGAGCCTCATTTGGGGGAGCGCGGCGGGGGGCGCGGCCACGGTGCTCATCTGCCTGTTTCCCGGTTTCCTGTGCGGGGTGTTCGGCCTGCATGGGCAGGCGCTGATCGGTCTGGGCAGTCTGGCCCTGCGGCTGTTCTGCCTGGGGGGCGTCTTTGCCGGGGTTAGCATCCTGCTGGAGAGCTACTACCAGGGGGTGGAGGAGGAGCGCAGCGCCTTTTTCATTGCCCTGCTGCGGGGGTGCGTGGTGCTTCTGCCCTGCACGGCGGTGTTCTCCCTCACCTCCCTGGAGGGGTTCTGGTGGCTGTATCCCGTCACGGAGGTGGTGTCCCTGGCCCTGTTCCTGCTGTGGCGGCGGCTGGGCCGGCGCCGGAGGGCGGCCTTTGACCCCGAGCGGGTGTTCAGCCTGACCATCCGGGGGGACAGCCGGGACATCTCCCGGCTGAACGACGGCATCGAGGCGTTCTGCCAGCGGTGGGACGCCACGGCGCGCCAGCAGTACTTCGTCACCATGGCGGCGGAAGAGGTGTGCATGGCCATCATCACCAACGCCCTGGACAGGATCCCCAACGGGGAGATCCAGGTGACCCTGGTGGCCCTGGAGGATGGGGAGTTCGAGCTGCACATCCGGGACAACGCCGTATCCTTCGACCCCTTTTCCCTGGAGACGGAAAAAGCGGGGAGGGGTGGGGACTTTGATATGGACGCCATGGGCATGCTGGTGATCAAGCAGCAGGCCAAGGATTTCTTCTACCGGCACTACCAGGGGTTCAACAGCCTGGTGGTGCGCATCTGAGAGGAGGATGGGACATGGGCAAAATCAGGATCTCCCTGAAGGTCAAGATGATCGGCGTGGTGCTGGCCGTGGCACTGGTCATCGCCTGCGCCGCGGTGCTGGTGAGCTATACCGTCTACGCCAACACCATGGACACCCACTATGAGACGCTGACCATGAACCTGGCCAGGACCACGGCATCCATGCTGGACAAGGGGCAGGTGCAGGCCCTCACCGACGGGGTGATGGAGGCCTACCGGACCCAGTGCGTCCAGGAGGATACCCCGCCCGACTTTGACGGCTTTACCCAGTCGGACTGGGACGCCTACTACGCCGCCTTTGACGGGGTGGTCCGGTCGGAGGAGTATGCCGGGGTGCTGGATGTGTTAGAGCAGATCCGCCAGGACAACGGTATCCAGTCGCTGTATCTGTGCTATATGGACCAGGCCACCGGCAAGGCGGTGTACCTGGTGGACGCCTCCGACCCGAATGACGCCTGTCTGCCCGGGGACTGTGACGACATCGAGGCAGGCAATCTCAGCCTGATGGAGCAGGGCGTCTATGATTTCCCCGCCTACATCACCAACTATCCGGAGTACGGCTGGCTGTGCTCTGCGGCGGCGGCCATCACCGACGAGGATGGCCGGGTGATCGCCAACGCCTACGTGGACATCTCCATGAACGACGTGATGCAGGACCGCTACGAATTCCTCACCCAGCTGCTGCTGATCCTGGCCGGGGCGGCGCTGGTGCTCACCGTGCTGCTGGTGCTGGCCATCACCCGCACGGTGGTACGGCCCATCAACCGGCTGTCCGCGGCGGCCGGGGCCTTTGTCTCGGACAAACGGGAGCGCCGGGAGGGAGCCTCCGCCATCTCACGGCTGGAGATCCACACGGGGGACGAGATTGAAAACCTGTCCCAGTCCATCCAGAAGATGGAGCAGGATATCAACAGCTACATCGACAACCTGTCCCGGGTGACGGCGGAGAAGGAGCGCATCGGGGCAGAGCTGGATGTGGCGGCGAAGATCCAGGCGGATATGCTGCCCTGCATCTTCCCCGCCTTCCCCGACCGGAATGAGTTTGACATCTATGCCACCATGACCCCTGCCAAGGAGGTGGGGGGCGACTTCTATGACTTCTTCCTGGTGGACGACGACCACCTGGCCCTGGTGATCGCCGACGTGTCGGGCAAAGGGGTGCCGGCTGCCCTGTTCATGGTGATCGCCAAGACCCTGCTGAAGAACGCGGCCCAGACCGGCCTGTCCCCCAAGGCGGTGCTGGAGAAGGTGAACAACCAGCTGTGCGAGAACAATGAGGCGGAGATGTTCGTCACCGTGTGGCTGGGCATCTACGAGATCTCCACCGGCCGGCTGACGGCGGCCAACGCGGGCCATGAGTATCCCGCTCTCCGGCGGGGGGACGGGACCTTTGAACTCTACAAGGACAGGCATGGCTTTGTGCTGGCGGGGATGGAGAATGCCCGATACCGGGAGTATACGCTGGAGCTGAACCCCGGGGACACCCTGTTCGTGTACACCGACGGGGTGGCCGAGGCCACCGACGCCCACAATACCCTGTACGGCACCGACCGGATGCTGACGGCCCTGAACGGCTGCGGCCAGGCCGTCCCCAGAAGGCTGTTGGCGGAGGTGAAGACAGACATCGACCGCTTTGTGGGGGAGGCGCCCCAGTTTGACGACATCACCATGCTGGCCATCCAGCGCCGGGACACGGGGGAGGACACGATGAAAAAGATCAGAGTGAGCCCTAGCCTGGACAGCATTGGGCGGGTGAGCGCCTTCTTCGAGGAGGAGCTCACCGCCCATCAGGCGCCGGGGAAGGTGGTGGCCCAGGTCAATATCGCGGTGGATGAGATCTTCTCCAACATCGCCCGGTACAGCGGGGCCACCGCGGCCACCGTGGGCTGCGAGGTGTCGGACGGCCGGGTGACGCTCCGGTTCGTGGACAATGGGCGGCCCTACGACCCCACCCAACAGGCCGACCCGGACACCACCCTGGACGCCGAGGAACGGGACATCGGAGGGCTGGGCATCTTCATGGTGAAGAAGAGCATGGACCGGGTTTCCTATGAGTATGCCGACGGCTTCAACATTCTGACTCTGGAAAAAAGCTGGTGAATCTGGTACCATGGAGCACGAAGACATCTTCCGGCGCAATGAGGAGGACGCCAACCGATACGTGGCCTTCTGCATGCGGGTGGCCGCGGTGGTGGCCGCCCTCATGTGGGGACTGAACCTGCTGGGCTTCTTCATCATAGATCCACTGCTGATGAATCTGGTCATGCCGGCGGGCATCCTGCTCTTCCTGCTGGCTACCCTGCTGGTACGGGTGTGGAGGCTTCCCTACCGGTACCTGAAGTACGCCTGTATGGGCTGCTTCCTGCTGGGGGTGGGCATTCTGGCCGGTGCCCTCACCACGCAGCTGGTGCTGGCCTGGGCCTGCCCCATCATCCTCTCCTGCCACTACTACTCCCCCCGGTTCACCCGCTTCACCCTGCTGGGGGTGCTGGTGTGCATGCTGCTCTCGGTATACCTGGGACTGATCCTGGGGGTGTGGGACTCCAACATGATGCTCAGCAATGAGGAGGTCAACGGCGCGGCCCTCCGCCTGGACTATATGCGGCAGGCCATCGCAGCGGGAAACAATATCCCCGTGCGGGTATTCAACTTCTACTACCTGCCCCGGGCGGTGGTGCTGGTGGTGATCTACCTCATCGGCCTCACCCTGTGCCGGCGGACCCACGGCCTGCTGCGCCAGCAGGAGGCGGACAGCCGGGAGAAGGAGCGGATCGGGGCGGAGCTGAACGTGGCCACCCAGATCCAGCACTCCATGCTGCCCAGCATCTTCCCCGCCTTCCCAGAGCGGCCGGAGTTTGACATCTACGCCAGCATGACTCCAGCCAAAGAGGTGGGGGGCGACTTCTACGACTTCTTCCTGGTGGACGACGACCACCTGGCTCTGGTCATCGCCGACGTGTCGGGTAAGGGGGTGCCGGCCGCCCTGTTCATGGTGACCGCCAAAACCCTGCTGAAGAACGCGGCCCAGGGCGGACTCACCCCCGCCCAGGTGCTGAAGCAAGTGAACGGTCAGCTGCTGGAGAACAACGAAGCGGAGATGTTCGTCACCGTCTGGCTGGGCATCTACGAGATCCCCACCGGAAAACTCATTGCCGCCAACGCCGGTCACGAATATCCCGCCCTGCGGCGGGGGGACGGCCACTTTGAACTTTACAAGGACAGGCACGGCTTCGTGCTGGCAGGGCTGGAAAGCGCCCGCTACCAGGAGTATGAACTGGAGTTGGCAGTGGGGGACACCCTGTTCCTCTATACCGACGGGGTGACCGAGGCCACCGACGCCCACAACACCCTGTACGGCACCGACCGGATGCTGACGGCTCTGAATGCCCGGCCAGAGGGGAACCCCCGAAGCCTGCTGGCGGAGGTAAAGGGGGATATCGACCGATTCGTAGGGGAAGCCCCCCAGTTTGACGATATCACCATGCTGTGCCTGAAGCGTAGGCAGTAGGAAGGAGAGAGGGATATGCTGGTCATCGACTGCTGCCCCCGGGGGGAAGATTCCGCCACCCGGAGGTACTATCAGGCCTACCTGGAGGCGGCCGCCCCGGAGCGGGTGGAGATGGTGGAGCTGGCCCGGCTGGGCCTGCGCCCCCTGGACTGGGAAACCCTGGCCCTGCGGGACAGGCTGAGCGCCGAAGGGCGGTTTGACCACGTCCTGTTCCATCTGGCCCGGCAGTTCCGGGACGCGGAGGAGATCCTCATCGCCGCCCCCTTCTGGGACCTGTCCTTCCCCTCCCTGCTGAAGGTGTACCTGGAGCAGGTGAGCGTGGCCGGACTGACCTTCGGCTATACCCGGGAGGGGCAATGCGTGGGCCATTGCAGGGCCCGGCGGCTGCTCTACTTTTCCACCTGCGGCGGCTATGTGGGGGAGGAGCACCTGGGCTTTGCCTATGTGAAGGCTCTGGGGGCCATGCTGGGCATTCCGGAGTGCGTGCCCTATATCCTGGAAGGGCTGGACATTGACCCGGCCCAGCGGGAGACGGTGCTGGCGGAGGGAATTCTACGGCTGAGATCCCAGCTGGCAGAAGACGGGAGAGCCTAAGAAAAAGGTGGGCCTTATGTCCCCATCCCTAACGGCTGGGACTTTAGGGACCGCTTGGTAAAATCATGCGCAGCGCACACAGCGCCTGGGGATCCCGGGCGCTGTGTGGCTTTATATGGGCTTACATTTTCCGCTTACTCTGCAAGTGGAAAGCTCAGGTCATAACACGGAATCAAGAGCAGCCACAAACAGTGAGGTTCCATTATGACGAGGCGGAAAAGCAACAACATAGTGATGCATAAAAACGCCCCTTATTTTCTGGGCATTAAACCGCACGGTGTTTCAGAAATTTATCATATTTCCACTTGTCTTGTCGGTTGCAACAAAACATTCTGAACGTGGCCAATCTGCATCCCGCGGAATACAGCCATCTCAAACTGCGTATCCGCTCTTCAGCAAGCTTCGTACAGACCGTATGGCACTGCAAGTCTGCACGTCGGAGTATTCGCGTTTTGTCTCCCGTCACACCGGGTCAGGCAAGTTCTGCCCCTGCTGAATAAACATGAGAGTTCCAATTTCTCTTGAGAAATCTGCCTTGTCCTTATTGCGTATTTTTACGCAGATTAATAAGAAACAAAGCGTGCGACGATCATCAGGCTGCCTTGAGCCTGGCCATCGGCAAAGATGGGGGAGGTGTTCATACTGATATTAATGTACCTCGCCTCCACCTGCTGGTTCAGGGTTTCCTCAATCTCCTCCCGGCTCAGGGTCTCCCAGCCGCCCGCTACCGCGGCATCGTCATAGACGATGCCAGTGGGGGTGGGCTCAGCCGCTGTGTCCTGGCAGCCGGTGAGGGCGGCGCCCAGCAGGGCGCAGGCCAGGCAGAGCAGGGCCGTCAACACGGCCCCTCGCCAAAGGGAACGGTTTGTCATGCTGTAATCCATGGTTGATGTACTCCTTTTCCTGATTCTGTGTTTTGGGGCGCCTCGGGGGGACCCCGGGGGCGGGGCGGATTGCTGCGGCGGGTCATGTGTTTCACCTCCATGGCTGAAATGAAAAAAGCCGCCTGCAGTCCACCGAAAAGGTTCGGTGGGCCGCAGGCGGCCTGTGATAGGGAGAGAGGCCGGGTTCGAGTCACTTTTTGCCCTTCTGCATCTCTGAATCCGTGATTTTTCAAAAACGGAGTCTCAATTTTGACTTTGGTACAATTTCTGCTGAATTTCAGCGAATTCTTTCTATATATGCAGAAACACCGCACATTTGTGCGGTGTTTCTGCTGTGCATCTTTTTTGTCAACACATTCTGGTGGAGACTACAGAACTCGAATCTGTGACCTCTTGCGTGTGAATGTCTGTCAGGTCAATAAGCGGCGTGATATATCGTCTTTTAGCCCTTTTTTGTGCTCATATTTTTACAAAACACTGTGGTTGTATCCCTTTCTCTCCGCTATTTCCGCCCCGTTTTTTCCTATCCTGGGTCAGAATCTGGGTCAGGCATTACGCATTCGCTTGCTGAAGGCAGAACTCGCTCTCTGCCACGCAGACGACAAAATCATACTCCAGCCGGGCTTGCCTTAGAAGGGGTAATATTATAGCACTTACCGGCAATGGGGCCGACTGTTCCAGAAAGATTTGCAAAAGCCCGGGACCTCCAAAACTTAGCCTCCATAGAATATGTCCCCTCACAGCGCAACCTGGTTTTTGTATACATGCAATCGCTTCCTGGGCGCAAGGTACTCACTGCCGAGGAACGAACTTTTAGTCCTGTCGATAAAATGAGAAAACTCATAAAAGAGCATAGTTTTACTATCAGCCGAATTACTATAGTTGCAGACCGCACCGTGCTCCCGTTCAGGTCGCAGATTAGGCCGAGGAAAGCGATAGAAAATCGAGGAAAAAGTTAAAAAAGAAAGAAAAGCTATACAAATCATGTGAATTTGTACGGCCATGGTTGGAGCCTCCGCATCCGAGCTGCTTCTATCGTGGAAGTGGATGGCCTTTACAGAGACCTGTACTTGGGAATCCGGATGATCCGGCCCTGTGCCTCACTGTCATGGATCCCGCCCCGTTCTTGTAACCAGGAGACATTGCCTGCCGGGAAATTTCTGCTACACTATGGATTGGGAGCAGGAAAGGATCCCTTGCCCAAGCCCCCATAAATGTTTTTCTCCATCAAGTACGCTGCCCCCACCCCATCTATTGAAGCCGCAGATGGGGATGGGGGCTGCGTGCATCTCAATAGGAGTGCCGGGATGTCAGGGTGCCGGCTGCCAATGAGACCGCCTCACAAAAGCAACGGGGCAGCACTCAATCACTGCGATCGGCGCGGAGGTGGTAGAAGCGAATCGCCAGCTGAAGATTTAACTTCGCCTCAGCGGTGAAGGGCCCTCCTCCCAGAAGATCCTGAATCGTGGCATAGCGGTTCCGCAGGGTGTTGTAATGAACGAACAGTTGATTGGCCGCATCCTTTAAGTTCCAATCATTTTCCGCAATACAGCTGAGCGTGGGCAACAACCGGGTGCCTTTTTGTCGGTCCCACTCCAGCAAAGGCCCCAGATAATTTTGAATAAAGTCCTCCGCAATGGCATCATCCCGCAGTTGGAACAATAAGCGGTAGCTCCCGAGTTCATCAAAGGAGATGGCAAAATTCTCCCGGTGCAGCAAAGCGCCCACCTCGACGGCCAGCTCGGCCTCCTGATAGGAGAGACAGATCTTCTTGACCTGGGGCTTGACGGACCCGCACCCGACCTGAAAGGACTGGATGCCTCCGCGTAAAAGAGCGGATCTCAACCCATCCAGAAAGGCACGGATGGCGCGCTGCTGCCGGGCGGGCTCTTTCCCTGCCGGTTCGACCAGAAAGACGAGTTTGTCGTAAAGGGCGGCATAGGAGAGGTTGGCGAAGCTGGAGCCGGCCGCCTTTAACACCAGTGGGATGATCTCGTCATAGCTCCCCATGCCGCGCTGCCAGGGATGTGTATGTTTCGTCTGAAGCAGCAGGACAAAGATCCCATTCTGCCCTTTCCAGCCCAACGCCTCCTGCAGCAGATCCGAAGTCAATGTCTGCCCACTGTCGCTGATCGCGCTGGCGATGAATAGGTTGCGGTATTCGCTCATGCGGCGTCTGGCGGCAATCTCTTCAATGACCGGAGAGATGATATCCACGTAGGGGTACTGCGGGGGAACGTTAATGATGGGGAAATCGAGGCGGTCTGCCAGATCCAGCATCTCCTGGCTAACGGGAAGGAACCGCCCGCTGGTCTTTATGGCCAGCCCGGCGGCATTTTTCTGGGAAACGGTGACCATGAACTGCTTGAACCGGTCAGTATCGCCCTGGAAGATATACCCGGAGGTCAAAATGAGCTCGTTTCCCGAGATCCACTTCTCCCCTTCCGGCACATCTATAATGACCACGGCCCGGACGCGCCGGCCAAGGCCGCCCTGCCCGGCCAGCAGATTGAACTCCGGCATCATATCCAGAAAGCGGCGGACGGAAATGGACATGGAGATACCCCCCTCACAACAGCGCAGGATGGAACACTTCTATTCTACCCGGATTTTGGATTTCGTCAAGAGCGGGCGGTCAGGCAGCCGCACTGTTTGGATGGAGGGCCCTATGTGAACCAACGCCATTTTTTCGCAAAATTTCTGGTGCTGAGCAACATTGTGGAGGGGGAGACCCTATGTTAACCTATAGACAATCCAAGGTCGGCGCCCCGGTTTTGCCAGGTGCACATGGCAAAACCGGGGCGGACAAACCGGAAATTGAGCAGCGGCCAGAGCCGGCCTGAGGGTGAAACAGAACATGTAAGGAGGAGCAGAAATGAGCAACAGCTTTTTTGACAAATACGAGGTATACGACCTGAGCATGGTGCTGCGGCATGACATGACTGTGTTCCCCGCGGTTGTTGAGCCCGTCCACATCCAGCGCAATACCCGCGCCGGTTCCCACGGCAACAACTCCGACCACATCTCCATGTCCGCCCACTCCGGCACCCATCTGGACGGTCCCACCCACTGGAACTGCGGCTTCCATGACGGCAGGAAGACCCTGATCAATGACATCCCCCTGATCAACATCATCGGCGACGGCGTGATCGTGGATATCAGCAGCCAGGTGAGCGACTATGACATCTACGGCAAGGAGGAGATCCTGGCCTCCGGCGCCGATATCCGCAAGGGGGACATCGTCATCATCAATACCGGCTGGCATCAGTATCAGCAGGGCGCGCAGAATGAGGACGAGATCCGCTACTTCTATAAGTCCCCCGGCCCGAAGCCCGAGTTCGCCCAGTGGTGCCTGGAGATGGAGTTCAAGCTGCTGGGCACCGACACCTGTACCCAGGACCACCCCATGAACACCAAGCTGGCGGGCGTTCCCGCAGCCAATGGCTTTGACTACGTCACCCGGGAGTTCTGCCAGAAGTACGGCCTGAAGTCCGTCAATGAGATGTTCCCCCGGGAGGACATCTATCCCATGCACTGGCTGTTTAAGCATGGCCTGCTGCACATCGAGAATGTGGGCGGCGAGATTGACAAGGTCAAGAACAAGCGCTGCGTCATTGCCTGCATCCCTCTGAACATTGCCGCAGAGTCTTCCCCTGTCCGTCTGCTGGCTCTGGTGGAGAAGTAATTTCCTGACATAGAGAAGGGGAGCCGATCCGAATGGGAATCGGGTCGGCGTATCCCCTTTCAGAAAGAGAGGTTTTTATGGGAACGTTGTCCAATCAAAACGCCAAATGTACCCGGAAGGGCTGGCTGGTCGTTATCCTTGGATTCCTGGCATACTGTAATTACAGCATCAACCTGAACATGCTGGGCCTGGGTATGCTCAACATGAGAGAGGATCTGGGCCTGACCATCGCTCAGGGCGGCTTGCTCACCGCAAGCTCAATGTTGGGTTCCGTTATCGGACCGATCCTGTTCGGCATGCTTGCCGCTAATAAGGGAAACCGGTTCGGCGAAATTACCGCTATTCTTACCAGTGCGATCGCGTCTATTTTTACCGCAGTTATCCCCAGCTTTTATGGCCTGATGGTAGTCCGCTTCATTGTAGGACTGGGCGTGGGCGGAATGATGGGTCCTGTCCTGGCGGAGGTGGCTAAGCACTGGTCTCCCGAGTGGAGGGGCCGGGCCACGGCCTGGGCCTGCTGCGCCTACCAGGCGGGGAGCATGTTTACTTCCATGGTGGCCACATGGCTGCTGCCAAACTGGCGCGCTCTGTACTATATGCCCATTATTTTTGGCGTGATTGTGGTCATCCTGATCTTCTTCCTGTGGCCGAAAGCTGACGTGCCCGGATACATGGTTGAGCCCGCTCAGGCCCCTGTGGCGAAGGCCGATGCGCCAAAGGTAAAGCTGAGTGAGATCTTGGTCGGCCCCGTTTTGATGGTGACCATTATGGGTATCCTGTGCAGCGGCATGAACATGGGCGCTGCCTTCGGCATGGGTGCCTGGATCCCCAGCTGGCTGCAGGTGGACCACGGGCTTGAGGCCAGCGTAATGGCAAACTTCAACACCTATAACTACGCCGCCGGAGTGGTGGGCTATCTGGTGTGGAGCTATGTGGCTGCCAAAGCGGGCAGCGTAAAGACCACGGCCATCACCTTTGCGGGAACTGCGCTGGCAATGGTGGCCTATCTGATGGTCTCCGGCGAGACCCTGCTGGTGCTGATGGGGCCGGTAGTCTATTTCTTCCAGGGAGGCATTGGCGCTACCACCGCAATCCTTTTCTCCGAGATGTACCCCGCGCGCCTGCGGGCACTGGGGTCGGGCACTGCCTATGGTGTGGCCCGGGTGTTCTCGGCCATCGGGCCCTATACGCTGGCACTGCTGGCCACCTCGTTTGGATATACCGCAGCCCTGTGGGTCACTCCGGTCATCTTTGCTCTGGGCCTCATCTTCACCTTGATTCTGGGGAAGTTTGTTGTCCGGTACCAACGCTCTCCGGAATGGGGCGAAGAAACCGCAGGTTAAGCGAGAGTGCGCTCCAACAATGATACGGAAAAGGTGATTTCTATGGCAGACTTGAAGAACCGGCGGATCATCACGATCGCGCTGACCGGCCAGTGGCCGACCAAAGAGAACAACCCCAATGTGCCCATTACCCCGGAGGAGATTGCCGAGGATGTCTATGACTGCTGGCAGGCGGGGGCGGCCATTGCCCACCTGCACATGCGGGACGATCAGGGCAAGGGCACCATGGATAAGGAGCGGTTCCGCAGGACAGTGGAACTGCTGCGGAGCAATCATCCTGACTGCGACATCATCCTCAACATGACCAGTTCCGGGGCGGACGTAGACGATGACAGCCGCATGGCCCACATCAAAGAGCTGCGCCCGGAGATGGCCTCCTATGACTGCGGATCCATGAACTGGATGCACAAGACCCTCTTCCTGAACACGCCCTCCTTCCTGGAAAAGCTGGGGCACACCCTGCAGGAGTGCGGCGTCAAGCCGGAGATCGAGGTATTTGATCCCGGAATGATCTACAATGCGGCGTACTATCTGAAAATGGGCGTGCTGAAGGCACCGCTGCATTTCCAGTTCTGCATGGGCTGTGCCAACGGCATCGCCGGTACCATGAAGAACCTACTGTTCATGAAGGAAACGATGGAATCCGTGTGCCCGGGCTCCACCTGGAGCTGTTTTGGCGTGGGGCACAGTGCGCTGGAGATGCTGTACGGCGCAGTCGCACTGGGCGGCGGGATCCGCGTGGGAATGGAAGACAACGTGATGTATGCCAAGGGGGTGCTGGCCGACAGCAACCGGCAGTTTGTGGAGCGGGCCAAGCTTGCCATTGAGACCTACGGATGTCAGGCCGCGACCCCTGATGAGGCAAGGGAGATCCTTGGCTTAAATAAGTGACCGGCCAGCACAACCGGATTTGACCGGTATGCTCCAAAGAGGACACTGCCCCACCCCGCAATTTGCGGGGTGGGGCAGTGTCCATGCCTGCTGGCAATCATAAAGAGGCAAAGGAAATGTCCAATTTCAAAATAAGCGGCTTGCCTTTTTCAAGCATAGTTGAGCACTCCTATTTGGAAGACCACCCCCATGTGAAAACCGTCTATCTCCATTTGGACAACGACACCGCCGGCCGGCTGGCGGCCAGGGCGATCATGGCGGTCATGCCGGAGGACTATCGGGTGGAGAACAGACCGCCGCCCCGCGGAAAGGATGTGAACGATTTTCTGTGCCATCGGCTGGGGATTCCCATTCGGGGCAGCCACGGCAAAGTGCCGGAGCGATGAGTTTCCGGTTTTGCGGCTTCGGCACATGTTCTCTCTTGCAAATTGTCATCCTATATAACCGTCCCTTCGAGAGGAAGCGCTCAGCACCTTTGCAATGGATTGGGCGACGCTCGGCTCTCTGCTATCACTAAGATCAATCAGCACGCCTCCCTATTTTTCGCTGTAACTTACGAACTATGTCAAAATATAAATTTTATCAGCTGTATCTTATGAATTTATATTTTTGCTGTTGTATTTCAGGCGTAAGTGCGCTATACTAAGATCAGCCATGTGAAAGGGGGGCTGTGAAACCCATGATCAAACGCGAATTGTATATGAGCCGTATTCGTCCCTTTATCGGATCGGAACTTATTAAGGTCATGACCGGTATTCGCCGTTGCGGGAAGTCGGTCATGTTGGAGCTTGTCAAACAGGAGCTTACCGAGTCCGGCGTTCATCCGTCTCAGTTCATCTCGATCAATTTTGAAGATATGCGCTATTCCAAGCTGCAAACCGCAAAGGCCTTGCACGATGAAATCACAGCGAGAGCCGCCGAAATGGACGGCAAAGTTTATTTTTTCTTTGATGAGATTCAAGAAGTGAAGGATTGGGAAAAATGCGTCAACTCCCTGCGCGTTTCCCTTGACTGTGATATCTACATTACCGGATCAAATGCCAAGCTGCTGTCCGGTGAGCTTGCAACCTACTTGGGCGGACGCTATGTTGAGTTTGTGATCTATCCGTTCTCCTTCGCAGAGTTTATGGAGCTGTATCGTCCGATTGCGCCGAACGAAGCACCGCAGCAGGCTTTCCAAAAGTATCTCCTTTTCGGTGGTATGCCCTACCTCGCCAATCTCCGGTTTGCCGATGAGCCATCCAAGCAATATCTCCATGACCTGTTTAACTCAGTGCAGCTCAAAGACATCGTGAAGAGGAACAAAATCCGCGATGTGGACTTATTGGAGCGCATCATCGCCTATGTCATGGCGAATGTCGGTACGGCCTTTTCGGCGACATCGCTGGCTAAGTTCCTCAAAAACGAGCAACGTACCGTAGCGCCAGAAACCATCCTGAACTACATCAGATACTGTTGTGACGCTTATCTGTTCTATCAGGTAAAGCGTGAGGATTTACAAGGCAAGCAGATCCTCGCGTCCAACGAGAAATACTACATTGCCGACCACGGCATCCGCGAAGCGGTATTCGGGGGCAACACAAGGGACATCAACCTCATCCTTGAAAATATTGTCTATCTGGAACTGCTGAGGAGAGGCTACGAAGTGACCGTTGGCAGGACCGGAGACAAGGAGATCGACTTTGTGTGCGACAAGCGCGGAGAGAAGCTGTATGTTCAGGTGGCGTACCTCCTTGCATCGGAGGAAACCATTGCCCGGGAGTTTGGGGCATATGATTCCATCCGCGACAACTTTCCGAAGTACGTTGTTTCGCTCGACGAATTTGACATGAGCCGAAACGGGATCAAGCATCGGAATATCCGCGATTTCCTTTTGATGGACGAGTGGATCTGAGAATATGCCCGGATGGCAGCCTCTTCGCTTGCTTGGAAGATGTTGGCCGGGCATCGAATGTCGTAGGTTCCATCTACTCTGGCCACTGTGACAATGCCTTGCATCGTTTTATGACCCAGACAGTCGATTTTGGAAAAGACGAATGCAAAGAATGTCCTATGTTGCCGATCTGCCTTGGAGGTTGCCCATTAAAAAAGTTCAGATCCGGAGCAAGTGAGTGCAATTCAATAAAGTATAATATAAAAGATCTTATTGAACTTTGGTATATGGGTCATCGTTCAGCTATTAACGACGATGGTAAATAATTTGAGGAGATACAGTAATATGAGATGCTATATTCATAAAAATCGAGCCGCTGTGTTTTGCTTTGTGGTGATTACATTTGCTTCCGCCGTCTCGTCGGTATTCCTTTCCTATTTGTTAGGCATGTTCACTGACACCGCAATGTCAGGAGAGTGGAATAACCTGTGGTTATTGGCAACGGGAACACTGGTCTATATTTTCCTGGATACCTGCCTACAGTATTTTATGGAGTACACCAAAGAATCCGCAATCAACAAAATCGGGCGAGATTTACGGGCAGATTTAATCCAGAAGATCGAAAGTTTGCTTTACAAGGAAAAGGTCAAACAGGAAGACAGTTATTATCTCTCCATGTTAAATAATGACGTACCCACCATTGAGCAGGAGTATTTCGGCTCATTGGGGGCCATCTGCTTCCAGATTTTTTGCTTTTGCTTGGCTATCGCTTCCGCAATCTCTATTCAGCCACTCATGACGATTATTATGATTCTAATTAGTATTATTCCGGTCCTGTTCCCAAAACTGACAGCAAAACATATTCAAAAAGCAAAAGAGGATGAGCAGCAGGCGAAAGCGTCCTATCTGGGCATGCTCACCCAGATCTTTCAAGGATTTTCATTATTGAAACTATTTCATAGCTTCCAAGAGATCAACCGGGAGCACGAACGGGAAAACAGCAATCTTTGTAAGAAAAAAATCAGATTCAGTCAGCTGAATTCCGCTTTGTACGCTGGCGTTTTCGGATGCGGTAATCTGGTATTTCTGGGCACATGGGTGGTAGGCCTTGCTTTTGTGCTTAGAGGCTATATCACGCTTCCAGAACTTATTATTTTCTCGCAACTGATGACCTTTGTGGCCGGCCCTATTCAGATTATTGGCGAGAGATACGCTTCGTTTGTTGCCGCTTCTGCGGTATTCAAACGGATTTTGAGATTTTTACAAAAAGCTCCAGAAGAAGAAAATTCATGGGGAAATTCTCAGCTGGAGCAAATTCAGAATATTCAACTTCATAACGTCCAGGTATCTGCCGGTAAAAAGATACTTTTGGATAACGTGGAACTGGCGCTTCATCAAGGAGATCGGGTGGCCATTCTGGGAGAAAGCGGTTCAGGTAAGTCTACTCTCATCCGCTATCTTGCTGCACTGGTTACTGGTACCGGTACTTATGAGATCAATGGCAGCCCAACGAACTCCTATTCTTATCAGGATTTTCGAAAAAACATTGCTTTTATGGAGCAAAATTCCGTAGTATTCAATGGATCTGTTCGGGATAATCTAACGCTGTTTTCCCATTTCCATACCGATGATTCCACGCTGGTGCAGACACTCAGCGATGTAGGACTTACCAAGTGGTACGGCACAAGAGGCAACTCCTTAGACGCTCCCATTGGCACAGAGCGGCAAAGAATGTCCGGCGGCGAGGAACGGCGGCTGAATCTTGCTCGCATACTGTTGAAAAACGCTGACTTGGTGTTGCTGGACGAGCCGACCACCGGCCTGGATGCAGAATCCAGATTATTTATCGAGAAAACAATCAGCGGACTGCAATGTAATATTCTAATGGTAGTTATGCACGAATACTCTCCTGAATTCCTTAGTACATTTAATCGAGTGATAAATGTCGAGAATGGACATATTTATGAAAAAAGTCTGCCGGAGGTGATCAATCATGAAGCTGTCAAAATATGTGAGAGTAATCAGGGACGGTCATAAGACGATTTTATTTAATACAATTAATTCATGTATCGTAACGTTCGATGCTCATCTCAATTCCCGTGATGAGGATATGCTGGATAATATAGTATGGTTAGAATCTGTCCTGAAAAATATATAAAATTTGGGACAGATTTATGTTTACGGCTCGATTTGAACCTGATTTTTGTTCCAAACTTTGTATTCTCCCTGCTTTTCTAACCACCAGCTAACATCGGTGGTTAGATTGGTTAGAATCGTCACTCGAATTGTGACAAAAATTCCGTCTAAACAAAAATAATAATTTAGTTTAGTCGGATGCGCCATTGACATCTTGTAAATCTCCGTCTATAATAAAGTTACAATTTGGTTTAGACAAATATTCTGAATGAAATTGACTATACTAGAACCGAAGGGGAGATTGTCATGGCATATATCAAACGAGCTGTGGAAGATACGATCGCACGGGTGTCCAAAATGTTTCCGGTGCTGCTGGTAACTGGCCCCAGACAGGTTGGAAAAACGACCTTATTGCAAAGAATGGCAGAGGCACAGCAAA
>ERZ779866.762-NODE-762-length-35146-cov-3.446126_pt1 | contig 35146 bp, 37 predicted proteins | sample MGYA00511248_ERZ779866 | MGnify/ENA primary metagenome ERZ779866 (study PRJEB29588, sample SAMEA2155758) | human gut metagenome | biome: human gut; feature: human-associated habitat; material: faeces | place: Denmark | collected 2008/2010 ... | reverse complement strand
TGGGCGTTGTAGCCAATATGGCGGACCGGATCTGCGTGATGTATGCCGGAAAGATCGTAGAGGTGGGAACAGCCAGGGAGATCTTTTACAGCCCGGCCCACCCCTACACCTGGGCCCTGCTTTCTTCTATGCCGGATCTGGAGACAAAGGAGCGGCTGTTCTCCATTCCGGGAACGCCGCCCAACATGATCTTCCCGCCCAAGGGCGACGCCTTTGCCGAGCGGAACCAGTATGCTATGCAGGTGGATTTTGAGGAGGAGCCGCCGTTCTTCAAGCTGAGCGACACCCATTACGCCGCCACCTGGCTTCTGCATCCCAATGCACCCAAGGTGGAAATGCCGGAAGCGCTTCAGCACCGGATCGCACGTATGAACAGGAAGGAGGGCGTATAGGATGGAACAGAACGCACAGAAGGAACGGGAGAAGATCCTGGAGATCAAAAATCTCTGTATGGAATTCCCCGCCGGAAAGAAAAAGACCGTAAAGGCCTTAAACAATGTGACCTTCGATATTTATAAGGGCGAAAACTTCGGCCTGGTGGGCGAGAGCGGCTGCGGAAAGACCACCCTGCTCAAGACGATTTTGGGTCATATGGAGGCTCTTTCGGGCAGGATTGTCGAGGGAGCAGGTCTCAAGGTGGGATTCTTGCCCCAGGAGGTCAAGTTCGACCATGAGGAGCGCACGGTTTTGGACACGGTGCTCTATGAGACAAAGCTGTCGACGGCAGACAGCAGACAGCGCCTTGCCGCCTACAACTTTTTGGGGGACGATGTGTTCAAAGAGGTCAGTGTTCTCTCAGGCGGCGAAAAGACGAGGCTCAGGCTGTGTCTTTTCATGAACGACCAGATAAACACCCTGTTTTTGGACGAGCCTACCAACCATCTGGACATGCTTTCGAGACAGTGGCTCGAGGACTCTTTGGAGGAGTTTACCGAGACCATGCTGTTCGTCTCACACGACAGATATTTTATCAACAAGTTTGCCACGAGAATATGGCATGTCAAGGACGGCATGATAACCGACTTTATAGGCACATATGACGAATATGCCGCCTACTGTGAGAGACAGAAGCAGACAAAAACCGAAAAGCACACCGAAAAGAAGGAGAAAAAGCCGGACAGCAAGCCTAAAAGCGAGAAAAAGGGTCTCTCATACAACGAGAAAAAGCAGCTCAAAGAGGCCGAAAACGAAATCAGAAAACTTGAAAAAGAGCTGGAGTTTTTTGCCTCCGAGGAGGAGAAATATTCCACAGATTACGAAAAACTGTCCGACATAGCGAAGGCCAAGGAGGCGGCGGAAAACCGTCTTTTGGAGCTTTACGAAGTGGCGGAAAAGCTGAACGAAAAGAATATTTAATGACAGAAAAAGGGGCGGACATGTGTCCGCCCTTTTTTCGGGGAATAGATTATGAAGAAAAGCCCAAAGCTTTAAGCTTTGCAAATATTTTTTGCAGCGGTGACTTCTTTTGAACGGGGGCGTAAAAGGCGGGGGGATTTGTCATAAAATAGCTCTGCGAGGAAAGAACAGGTTCTCCCTTTGGCTCTATGCGGCAGTAGGTGCCGTCGCTTTGCAGTCTTCTCGCCTTGACATTGTCGTGGAGCAGGGTCTCGAGATAGAAGGAAAGCCATGTCTTTATCGCCCTGTCGTTTATGGGACAGGCTATTTCAACGCGCCTCGTCTGATTTCTCGTCATCATGTCAGCAGAGGAGATATACATCTGTCTCAAATCGCCGTCGCCGAAGGAATATACTCTCGAGTGCTCGAGGAACTGACCCACTATGCCGGTCACGGTTATGTTTTCGGTATAGCCCTTGATGCCGGGCAAAAGACAGCATATGCCCCTGACGATGAGCTCTACCCTGACGCCCGCTTTTGACGCCTCGCACAGCTTGTCGATGAGCTCACGCTCTGTAACCGAGTTGACCTTTAAGATGATATGTCCCAGCTCGCCCCTCGCTATTTCGGCGTCGATAAGGCGCATGAGGTTTACCTTCATGCCTGAGGGAGACACCAAAAGTCGGGAGTATTCGTTGCCGGTGTTGCCCAAAAGCATGTTCTGGAAAAATGTGACGGCGTCCTCGGCAATGGATTTGTCGGCGGTGATAAGGCTGAAATCGGTGTATATTCCCGCCGTCTTTTCGTTGTAGTTGCCTGTGCCCACCTGTGTCACATAGGAAAGCTGACCGTTTTTGCTTTGCCTCGTGATAAGGCAGATTTTGGAATGGCACTTGTAGTTGTCCATGCCGTAGAGAATCTTGCAGCCTGCATCTTCCAGCTCAGCCGCCCATTCTATGTTGTTCTGCTCGTCAAAACGGGCCCTCAGCTCAATGAGTACCGTGACATTCTTGCCGTTTTCGGCGGCACGGCACAGATTTTTGACTATGGCGGAGTTTTTGGCCAGACGGTATATTGTTATGTGTATCGACACCACCTTGGGGTCGTCGGCGCACTCTTTCAAAAGCTCTATAAAGGGCTGCATGGAGTGATAGGGGTAAAAGAGCAGAACATCTTTTTCCTGCACCTGATCCCACATTTTCCTGTCTTTTGAAAGATAGGAGGGAAAGGCGGGGGTATGGGTGGGATAATAGAGCTCTTTGTCGCAGCCATTCAGCATATAGGCGTAGCCGAGGCACAGCGGAGTACGGCAGACATAGGTCTGATTTTCCGAAAGACGGAGATAGTCCATGAGCTTTTTCCTCAAAAGGGGTGCCTCCTGCTGCATCTCCATTCTGACAGGCTCAAGGCGCTCGCGCTGTTTCAAAAGCTTTATCATAAGGCTTTTGAAATCGGGGGTGCTCTCGTCAAATTTATCTTCATCGAAGATGATGTCGGCATTTCGGGTTATGGAGATTATCGAAGCTTCTTTTATCTGATAGAGCTTGAATATCTTTTTGAGATGGGAGAATAATATCTCCTCGGTGCGGATATACTCCCTCTTTCTGCCGGGGAGGAAGATAATGGGCGGTATGCTGTCGGGCACACCGACTATTCCCAGCATTTCCTTGCCCTTGTGTTCCAAAAGGGCGGCGGCGTAGAGCCCCTTGTTTTTGAGGTGGGGGAAGGGATGACCCCTGTCTATAATTTGGGGGGAGAGAAGAGGCTTTATCTTGCTCTTGTAGTAGTCGGATACAAAATCCATATCGGGCTTGTCGAGAGAGGCAAAGCTCTTGTCTCTTATGCCCTTCTGATTCAAAAGCTCCATGGTGGACGAGTATATCTCGTCCCTTTTTGCTATGAGCGGGCGCACAGCCTTGAAAATGGCTTCGAGCTGCTCTTTGGGTGTCATGCCGCTTTTGTTGTCTCTTATCTGTGGCGCCATGACCGAAAGGTCGAAAAGACTGCCCACCCTGACCATGAAAAACTCGTCCAGATTGCTGGTGAATATAGATATAAAACGCAGTCTTTCCAAAAGCGGAACATCGGGCTGAGCCGCCTCCTCCAAAACTCTCGCGTTGAACTGAAGCCAGCTCAGCTCCCTGTTCTGCGTGTATATCATCTCATACTGTTTGTCAGCTTGCGACAAAGGTACCCCTCCCTAACGCCGTATCGGCTTATATATATTTTATCTTTGCAAATTTTGTCTGTAAGAGAGCTCATTATCACGATACCCGGCAGTATAGTATGGGTTCTGTCGGGGCATGTCTTTAAAATCAGCTTTTTGCCCTCCTTTTTGCAGCAGAGCAAAAGCGCGGAGAGCTCTTTGAACTCATCTATGGTTATTATTCGGTTGTCGTCGTCCTTTTTGAAATGCCTGTTGCACAGCTTGAGCACGGCTCGGGCTGTTCCGCCGACGCCGCACACCGTCCTGTCCTTGACGCTAGAAAAATCACATTCCCTGAAACGCTCGTCGGCGTATTCCCTTATCTTTTTGATTTCGCTTTGGGAGGGCAGAATGTCCGACACAAAACGATTGAATATGTTGAGACAGCCCATGTCGAGGCTCTGAGCGGAGCGGATCTCCTTGGAGCGTATCTTTACCACTTCGGTGCTGCCGCCTCCGATGTCAAACATAAATCCGTTTTCCATATCGAGGGACATCAGGGAGCCGCGGTAGCCCAGCTCGGCCTCGTCCTGTCCAGACACCACATCGACATAGAGCCCTGTACCGCGTCCGATGGCGGCGACGGCCTCCTGGGTGTTCTTTATGTTTCTCAGTGAGGCGGTGGCCAAAACATAGATGTGCGATGTGCCGAACTGCCAGGTGAGGGATTTGAATTTATTTAAAGTCTTGCAGGCTTCCTCTATGCCGCTGTCTGACAGTACGCCGTCCTCTACATAGTTTATTATTCCCACCATTTTCTTTTCGGAAAACAGCAGCTCAAAGTCCTTGGAGGCCGAATCAGCCTCATAAAGGGAAAGCCTCATGGTGTTGGAACCAAGATCGACGACGGCAAATTTCATATGATAATTCCTTTCGGTATACGGTTTAATTTATTTCACACATATATATTTTACAGTTTCAGTGTTAACTCCGAAACATTTGAGAGGTTAAATCCGAGTTAAGAGTAAGAAAAAAAGCTATATAAACAGCCTTTATGATAATATTATGTTAAAATACCGTGTTAAATAACCATATACCCTTAAAAATTTCCGTTTAAAAACTTTGAAAGTTTCGCGGCGTCTTTTTGAGCCTTTTCATCGCGATCTGCGGGAACATTGTCGGTGTTTAAGGAAAAGACCGAAAAGGTATCGGTGCAATTCAGCATTTTAAATGCCATGTTCGCCGTGTTTACTGCGCTTTCGGGGCCGCCCGCACCGCCGCCGCATATGATGAGTCCGCCCTTTTTGGGCTTTATTTCAAAGGGGTCTTTCAAAAAGTATTTGGCGGTGAACAAAATCTGAAAACGGCTGAGAATGTTTAAAAGTGGCCCTGTCAGCTCGGAAAAATACAGGGGAGAGGCGATTATCAGATTGTCGCAGTCCAAAACCTCTCGGTATATCTCCTGCATGTCGTCTTTTATGGCGCAGCCCTTTTTGCGGGTGCAGGAGCGGCAGTCGATGCAGGGGGAGATTTTTGAAAAAAAGGCGTCGTAGCACAGTACCTCGCCCTTGAGATTTTCCCTTACGATATTGAGCAGAAAAGCGATGTCGCCGTTTTTCCTCGGCGAGCCGTTCAAAATGACTGTTTTCATGTTTCCTCCGTTAAAAAAGGGGACGCCGAAGCGCCCCCATATGTATTTTTGGTTTTATTTCTCGTTGAGGTAATCCCATGCTGCCTGACAGAGTGTGGCTGTGCCGACCCAAAAAGCGTCCTCGTCCACATCGAACATGGAGTTGTGTCCGCCGACGGTGCAGCCCTTTGCCTCGTTTCTTGCGCCGAGGGAGCCTATGACGCCGGGAACTTTCTGGAGGAAGTAGGACATATCCTCGCCGCCCATGGTGGGGAGGGGGAGAATGACCACATTCTCTTCGCCGACTATCTTGTTTGCGGCGGGAACGGCGTATTTCTCTATGAACTCTGCGTCGTTGATGACTGCGGGATAGCCAAGGAGAATGTCGACATCGATCTTGCACATAAAGGCCTCTTCAAGACCGCGGCAGATGTCTCTGATTCTCTTGTGGACAAGCTCTCTTGTCTCGGGTTTGAGGGTTCTTATTGTACCTGTCATGACGACATCGTCTGCGATGATGTTGTCCTTTGTTCCGCCGTGGATAGAGCCTATTGTTACGACTGCCGAGTCAATGGGGTCTATGGAGCGGGAGACTATGTTCTGAACAGTTGTGATAAAGCTGCCGGCGATGGCGACGGGGTCGATGGTTCTGTGGGGATATGCGCCGTGTCCACCGAGACCTGTTATCTTGACGGTCAGCTTGTCGGGAGCGGCCTGGGAAGCGCCCGGCTTAAAGCCTACCTTGCCTGTCTCAAGACCTGTGCCGATGTGGAAAGCCATGATGGCGTCTACCTTGGGATTCTCCAAAGCACCTGCCTCAACCAAGGGCTTGGCTCCGCCGGGGAGCATCTCTTCGGCGGCCTGGAATATCAGCTTGACATTGCCGTGAAGGTCGTCCTTTACCGAGTTGAGCACCTTTGCAACGCCCATCAGCATGGCGGCATGGGTGTCGTGGCCGCAGGAGTGCATTACGCCGTCGTTCTGGGATTTATAGGGTACATCGTGCTCTTCCTGCATGGGCAGAGCGTCAAAGTCGGCGCGCATGGCAAAGGTTTTGCCCTCTTTGCCGCCTCTTATGAGACCGACGACAGATGTGCCCGAATCGACGGGGAGAATCTCGATGCCCTCGCTTTTAAGAAAATCTTTTATCACCTGGCTTGTGCGGAACTCGTGAAAGGAGACTTCGGGGTGCATGTGGAAATCTCTTCTCCACTCCACCAGCTGGGGCTGAATGCTCTTGGCAAGCTCTTTGAAGTTCATATCGGTTACCTCCGTATAATATTATTGGGAAACATAATTGATATTAATATTATACCTTTAAAATAAAGTCAAGTCAAACCAATATTTAACATTTAATTTTGTGCATAATGTCTATTATGTATGGGCGAAATATATTCGCCCCTGTTATTTCTGATTTGTCTCGACCCACTTTTTCGCCTCGATTACGCTCTCTTCGGAGGGGACGGGTATGCGGCTTACGCCGTCTTTGACCTCGCGTCTCATGCCTGCGGGCGCGACTGTGGGATCTAAGTTTTTTAGTTTCTTGTCGGAATTATTCTTCATGGAAACCTCCTCGTGGTTTTATGTTTCTATTATTTGAAAAAATACTTGAAAAAATACCGTGTTTATATTATAATAATTATGTATCAGTAAAAATGAAAAGGTGAAATTATGTTTGAAAAACTTGCTCTTGTCGACGCAAGATACCGCGAAATAGAAAAAGAACTTCAGGACGGCTCTATTTATGAGACGCCCGATGTGGCCGCCAAGCTTTTGAAGGAGCAGAAAGAGCTCAGCGATGTCGTGGCCGCTTACAGAGAATATATGAAATACAAGGCCAACCAGGAAGAGGCCCAGGAGCTTTTGAAATCCGACGATGTGGAGATGAGAAATCTCGCATATATGGAGATAGAAGAGGCCAAGGAGAAGATGGCCGAGCTGGAAAACCAGATAAAGATTCTGCTTCTGCCCAAGGACGAGGACGACGATAAGAGCGTCATCGTCGAAATAAGAGGCGGCGTCGGCGGCGAAGAGGCTGCTCTTTTTGCCCATTCGCTGTTCAGAATGTACTCGATGTACGCCGAGAAAAACAAGTTTTCCGTCGAGGTTCTCAATGCCAACGAGACCGAGCTCGGCGGAATAAAGGAGATAAGCTTTTCCATCGAGGGCAAGGGTGCATGGTCCAAGCTCAAGTATGAGAGCGGCGCCCACAGGGTGCAGCGCGTGCCCGAGACCGAGTCTTCGGGCAGAATACACACTTCGGCTGTCACAGTGGCCGTTTTGCCCGAGGCCGAAGATGTGGAGATAGAGATAAATCCCGCTGATTTGCAGATAGATACATTCCGAAGCGGCGGCGCAGGCGGACAGCATGTCAACAAGACAGAGTCGGCCATCAGAATTACCCACATTCCCACAGGAGTGGTTGTGGAATGTCAGGACGAGCGCAGCCAGCATAAGAACAGAGAAAAGGCCATGAAGGTGCTCCGCACCAAGCTCTACGAGGCCAAAAGGCGCGAGAGCGAGGAGAAGATGGCGGCCGACAGAAGGAGCCAGGTTGGCTCGGGCGACCGCAGTGAGCGCATAAGAACCTATAACTATCCTCAGGGAAGAGTTACAGACCACAGAATCGGTCTTACACTTCACAGACTGGACGCCGTTATGGACGGCGACCTCGATGAAATAATTTCGGCTCTCACGGCCGCCGACCAGGCTGAAAAGCTCCAGCGTCAGGACGGCTGATAAGACAATACAGAGAAACATGAGGGGGAAAATATGAACATTTGGCACGACATTGATCCGGCATCTATCACGCCTTCGCAGTTTATGGCCGTCATCGAGATACCGGCAGGCAGCAAGAAAAAGTATGAGATGGACAAGCGCACGGGCATTTTGAAGCTCGACCGCATACTCTACACCTCGACACACTATCCCGCCAACTACGGTTTTATTCCGAGAACCTACGCCGAGGACCGAGATCCTCTCGATGTGCTGGTGCTGTGTTCCGAGGCTCTCGATCCCATGATAATGGTTAAATGCTATCCCATAGGCGTAGTCCGCATGATGGACAACAACGAGTGCGACGACAAGATAATAGCCATACCCGTAGAGGATCCCACATGGAACTTCTATAAGGACATCTCCCAGCTTCCGCCCCATGTATCCAGCGAAATGGTTCACTTTTTCGAGGTCTACAAGAGCCTTGAAAACAAGGTGACAGCCTCCTTTGATGTATTCGGCAGAGAAAAGGCCGAAGAGGTCATAGCCGAAAATATGGACATATACGAGAGACATTTTTGCGGAAAATTTCAGTGATATGAATACTTTGATTTTAAACGCACAGAATGATAGAGAGATCGAGACCGCTGCCGAAATTATAAAAGGCGGCGGTCTCGTGGCATTGCCCACAGAGACTGTCTACGGCCTAGGAGCCGACGCCTTAAATGAACAGGCTGTGGAAAATATCTTCAAGGCCAAGGGCAGACCCCAGGACAACCCTCTCATTGTGCATATAGGTGATATTTCCGATCTGGAAAAATACGGATATACAAGCGACATGGCATTTGAACTGGCCGAGGCCTTCTGGCCGGGGCCTCTTACAATAATAGTTAAAAAAAGAGACATAATAGGCTCTGTCGTCTCGGCGGGCCTCGACACCGTGGGCATAAGAATGCCCTCCCATGAGGGTATGCTGAGCGTCATAAGAAGGTCGGGAAGGCCGATAGCCGCCCCTTCCGCCAACACCTCGGGAAAACCCAGCCCCACAAGGGCAGTTCATGTCCTCGACGACATGAGAGGAAAAATCGAGGCGGTTTTGGACGGGGGGGACTGCGAGATAGGTCTTGAGTCCACCGTCGTTGACACAACTGGGGAAAAAGCTGTGATACTGAGACCGGGAGCCATAACCGCCGATATGATGGCCGAGGTTTTGGGCGAGGACAGAGTTTTCAGAGCCGACAGGAGCTCTCTCAAAAAGGGCGAAGCGCCCAGAGCCCCCGGAATGAAATACAGACACTATGCGCCGAAAGCCAAGGTTATAGCGGTAAAAGGCTCACCAAAGAGCACATTTGAATATATTTTGAAAAACGCTTCCGACCGAGACGGAGCTCTGATTTTTTCGGAGTTTATGAATGAGGGCGGAGACTTTGTCAGATATGATTTCGGACATTCCTGCGACAAAAGCGCCCACGGACATATTCTGTTTTCGGCCTTCAGAGAGCTTGACAAACAGGGTGTCGAGAGAATTTTCGTCCAGTGTCCGAGAGAATACGGCGAGGACATAGCCACCATGAACAGGCTCAAAAAATCGGCGGGAGAACAGGTCATAGACCTTACCGAGCAGAGGATAATCGGCATAACAGGCCCGTCGGGCAGCGGAAAGAGCGTCATAGCCAAGAGCATATCTGAGGGCTCAATACTAATAGATGCCGACAGGCTGTATAACGAGATGCTGCTCGGGGAAAATGACATGACGAGGGAGCTGAAAAAGGCCTTTCCTGAGGCCTTTGAAGGGGATAAAATCGACAAAAAACGCCTTGCGGAAAGGGTTTTCACAGACAGAGAAAGTCTTGCCCTTTTAAACAACATAACTCACCCTCACATTGTGGATAAAATCATGGAGACCGCCCGAAAACACGCACCCGAGACGGTGTATATCGACGCGCCGACACTTTTTGAAAGCGGTCTGTACCTCTGCTGCACAAAGATAATCGCCGTGGAATCCTCCTTTGAGACATGTGTCAAAAGGATAATGCAGAGAGACGGAATCACAAGGGAGCAGGCCGAAAAAAGGCTTAAAAATCAGAAGAACAAGGAATTTTTTGAAAAAAATTCCGACGAGATAATATTGAATCCGTAAAGAATAAAAACACCTCTGTCGTACAAAATATGACAGGGGTGTTTTTTACGGAAAAAAAGAAAAAAGAAACGACCGAGCAGGAAAAAGACGGAGCGGTCACCTTGAGAGATGAGGGGCACAATATACACTGTTTTACCATAATAGGCCAGATTGAAGGTCATATGGAGCTTCCGCCCCAGACAAAGGCGACAAAATACGAACATCTTATACCTCAGATAGCCGCCATTGAGGAGGATCCTGCCATAGAGGGAGTGCTGCTGCTTTTGAACACTGTCGGCGGCGATGTGGAGGCCGGTCTCGCCATAGCCGAGATGATAGCGGGCATGAGTAAGCCCACGGTATCATTGGTGCTGGGCGGAGGACATTCCATAGGCGTGCCTTTGGCGGTGTGCACGAGAAAAAGCTTTATAACTCCTACGGCTACCATGATTCTCCACCCTGTAAGGCTCAACGGTCTCATTCTGGGAGTTCCCCAGACAATGACCTATTTTGAGAAAATAGAGGAGAGAATCATAAGCTTTGTGACGGCAAACTCCAATATCAAACCCGATGTCATGAAAGAGCTCATGACAAAAACAGGTGAGCTTTTAAATGATATCGGCAGCATAGTGAGCGGCGACGAGGCGGTTCGCATAGGTCTTATAGACTCGGTGGGAAGCTTAAAAGACGCCCTCGCCGCACTTCACGAAATGATAGAGGGGGATAAGAATGATTCACACAGACAGTCCGTTTGATGTACTTGCGCTCAGCGCTATTCCTTATCCGGTATATGTCAAAAATCTCAGCCTGCCCAAGGAGTTTAGAAAGAACCTTTTCGGCGATCTGGCGGTATCGAAAATATATGCCGACGAATTTTTGATGTATACTCCGCCGTTCATTCACTGACGGAAGGCAGGTGGGATTTTATCCCACCTGCTTTTAATTTCCCTAAAAAACTGACAGGCTGTGGAAAAGTTTTCGACAAGTGATTTGAAAATCAAAGTAAACTACCGGTAAAAAACCGAACAGATGTACGCTTAAAAGTTTGCAAAAGTCGAAAATTGGCAAAAAATGACTGCAATTACAGGGAAAAAAGTTAAAAAAAGGCTTGCAATTTTACGCTTTACTCTTTATAATAAAAGTATGTAAGTGGCATGAGGTGGCATAAAATGGCCGCAGGTGGTGAACAGAGAGGAGGGGAAAGGCATGAAAGGCAGATTTGGACACAATGTCGACGCCAAGGGTCGCCTTTCCATTCCTGCAAAATTCCGAGCCGAACTGGGTGAAAATTTCGTCATGACGAGAGGCCTTGACGGCTGCCTTGCACTTTACTCCGAGGACAACTGGGCCAAGGAGGAGGAGAAAATTCTCGCCCTTCCCAATACGGTCGACTCGAGAAAGGTACAGAGATATTTTTTCTCCAATGCCATGGACTGTGAGTTCGACAGCCAGGGCCGAGTGGTGATACCGCTGTCGCTGAGAGAAAAGGCGGGAATATCAAAAAGCGTAATGGTTGTGGGTATGGCCAACAGAGCCGAAATATGGGACGCCGAAAGATGGAACGCCTATAACGAAGATGTCACCGACGAAGATGTGGTTGCGGCGGTCGAAAGGGGAGCCAGATAATGGAATTCAAGCACATATCCGTTTTGCCTCTTGAATGCATGGAAGCCCTCGATATAAAGCCATGCGGCACATATGTCGACGCTACCACGGGCGCGGGAGGACATTCCCTGATGATTGCCGAAAGACTTTCGGAAAAGGGCAGGCTGTTTTGTTTTGACCGCGACGAGGAAGCCCTCGCTGCGGCAAAGGAGAGACTTAAGGATCATCTCCGTAAAGTCACTTTTATAAAGAGCAACTTCGCCGACATGAAGCAGAGGCTTTCGGAACAGGGCGTGAGCGGAGTGGACGGAATACTGTTCGATTTGGGCGTATCCTCCTATCAGCTCGACAACAAGGACAGAGGCTTCTCCTATATGCACGACGCAAGGCTCGATATGAGAATGGACAGAAGCGAAAGCTTTTCTGCCTATGATGTCATAAACACCTATTCGGAGGAACAGCTTTCCGAGATATTCTTCAAATATGGCGAGGAGAGATACTCCAAAAGAATCGCCCAGAATATCGTAAAAGCCAGACAGGAAAGACCTGTTGAGACCACCTTTGAGCTGGTGGATATAATAAAAGCCTCGATGCCGTCTGCGGCTAAAAAGGAAAAACAGCACCCTGCAAAAAGGGTTTTCCAGGCCGTCAGAATAGAGGTCAACCGAGAGCTTTCCTCGGTGGAGGAAGCCGTTGAAAACGGTATAGAAATACTCAACAGCGGCGGCAGGATAGCCGTCATCAGCTTCCACTCTTTGGAGGACAGGCTGGTGAAGCTGCTGTTTCAAAAGGCCGAATCGCCTTGCACATGTCCCAAGGATTTTCCCGTATGTGTCTGCGGGAAAAAGCCGATAGTAAAAATAATCAACAAAAAGGTCATAACAGCGTCGGAAAAAGAGCTGGAGGAAAATCCCCGTTCGAGAAGCGCAAAGCTGAGGGTGGCCGAAAAACTATAAAGGAGAAAGAAATGGAGCGCAAAAACAGACAGTCCGAGACGGCGAGAAGAAAACAGAGCAGTCTTGCAAAAATTGAATATTCCATAGTGGGCTTCGGTGTGTTTTTGGTGCTCATCTTCATTATATCAAACTATGTGGAGCTTTCCAAGCTCACATCGGAGATTTATTCAAAAAAGACTCAGCTCGAAACGCTGGAGGGTGAATATAAATCTCTCGAGGCAAAGCAGGAAAAGCTCTTCAATCTCTCTGAAATAGAGCTCAAGGCAAAAAATGAGCTGGGTATGGTAAAGCTTGATCAGAGTCAGATACAGTATATAGAGCTGACTTCCCCGGAAAAACTCAAGACGGCGGAGGACGATGAGACCGTGCCCAAGATAGTGGAACAGGCAATATCAAAGCTCAATATAATTGTGGAATATCTCAATTAGAATATTTACATAAAAAGAGCAATATATTTTAGCAGAGGGGAGCAAGAAGTAACTTTCTTGCTCTTTTGCAGATTTTTCGGAAAAGGTGAAAAAATGAATAAAAGAGCGGATTCATGGGTGTACAGGCGAATTTTGATGACAGCGGCGCTTTTCGGCATAGCCGCTTTCATCGTCATAGCCTGCCGCCTTTTTTTCCTGCAAATATATGAATACGATGTGTATTCGGCGAAAGCCAAGGACCAGCAGACGAGAGACAAGACAATAACGGCGGCGAGAGGCAGCATATACGATACCAATATGAAGCCTTTGGCCATGTCGGCCAGCACCGAAATGGTGACGATAGAGGCCGTCAAGATAGAGGACGATGAGGAAGCAAAGCTTATAGCCGAAAGACTTTCGGAAATACTTCAGATGGACTATGAAGAGATATATGCCAAGGCTACTGCCGATTCCACATACGCCGTTCTTAAAAAGGGTGTCGAGAAAGAGGATGCCGATAAGGTGCGTGAGTTCGTAAAAGAGAGCAAGACCACCGCCATATACCTTGTGCCCGACGCCAAGAGGTACTATCCCTTCGGAAGTTTCGCTTCCCATGTTTTGGGCTTTGTAGGCTCGGATCAGCAGGGTCTCGGCGGAGTGGAGGCCCTCTATGACAAGCAGCTTCAGGGCACCCCCGGCAGGCTTGTAACGGCCACCAATGTCAAGGGCGAAGAGATGCCCTTCGCATATGAGACCTATGTGGACGCCATCGACGGAAACAATGTTGTGCTGACGATAGACGAGGTCATACAGCACTATGTTGAACAGAATATACAGGAGGCCTATGAGGCCAACGGAGTTGAAGAATATGTGGCCAGCATAGTCATGGATGTCAAGACGGGAGGAATCCTCGCCATGGCGGCCACTCCCGAGTTTGACCCCAATGAACCCTTTGTCATAGCCGACGAAGAGGTGCAGCAGTATCTCGATACCCTTACGGGAGATGAGAAAAAGCAGGAGACCTCCGACGCTCTCAACAATCAGTGGAGAAACAAGATAGTGTCCGACTCCTATAACCCCGGCTCTACATTTAAGATACTTACGGCGGCAATGGCTTTGGAGGAAAATATAATATCCGACAACTGGACCTTCACCTGAACAGGCAGTGTTATGGTTCCAGGTTGGAGCCTGCCGATCAAATGCTGGAAAGACGGAGGTCACGGAACACAGACATTCGCCCAGGCGGTCGAAAATTCCTGCAACCCCGCATTTATAACAATAGGACGCACTTTGGGCGTCGACACCTTTACAAAATACTTCAAGGCCTTCGGCCTCACCGAAAAGACAGGAATAGATGTAGTCGGCGAGGAAAAAGGCATATACTATAACGAAGAGACCATGACCGAGGTAGACCTTGCCATATCGGCCTTCGGACAGGGCTTCCAGGTAACACCCATTCAGCTTCTCGCAGCCGTTTCGGCTGTGGCCAACGACGGCAATCTCATGAAGCCCCACATAGTCAAGGAGATTGTGGACGCAGACGGAAATGTGGTGGAAAACTATGAGAAGGAGCCTGTGAGACAGGTGGTGTCCGAGGAGACATCGGAAACCCTGATGAAAATACTTGAGGGCGTCGTGGCAAACGGTACAGGTAAAAATGCCTATGTCCCCGGTTACAGAGTGGGTGGCAAGACGGGTACTTCCGAAAAGAAACTTCAGGAGGCCATTACAGGCGAGAAAAAGTACATAACCTCATTTCTTGCGGTGGCGCCTGTGGACGATCCTCAGATCGCTGTCATAGTAATTCTCGACCAGCCTACCTCATACCCCATCTCGGGCGGTGTGCAGGCGGCTCCCGTCGTAAGAAAGATAATAGAGGATACTCTGCCCTATCTGGGCGTTGAGCCGATATACACCGAGGCCGAGCTGGCCGTCAAGGACACCAATGTTCCCAATGTGGTGGGCGGCGACGAAGCTACGGCGGCGGCAGAACTATCCAAGTCGGGCTTCACTTACAGGGTTGTCGGCTCTGGTACAACGGTCACCGATCAGATGCCTGCGGCAGGCTCATCGGTACCGCCCAGCGTAGAGATAGTGCTGTATATGGGCGAGGCAAAGCCGAGCAACACGGTCACGGTTCCCGACCTTACGGGTATGACTTATGCCCAGGCCAAGAACGCCCTGGCGAGGGTTAACCTCTATATGAGCTCGGGAGGCATTGTGCCCACAAACAACCACAATGTCAGAAGCCAGAGCGTGGAGGCAGGTACTGAGGTGCCTGTGGGCAGCGTCGTCACGGTAGAGCTGTCCGACAGAACCCAGAACGCGGCGACATAAGATATTGTCTTTGCAAACGGCATTTGCCGTTTGCAAAGCTTTGTAATAAATACCGAAATGAGAGGTGTCTGATATGAAACTTTCTTCTCTTTTGAAAAATACCGACATAATAAGGGCCAATATAGATCTTGGCACCGAAATCAAGGACATAAAATATCATTCGGATAAAGTGGAAAAAGGAGATGTGTTTGTCGCCATAAAGGGCAACAGCACCAACGGATATTTCTTTATAGACAGCGCTTTGGAAAAGGGCGCCGTGTGCGTAATATGCGAGACGGTGCCGAAAGACAGTGATGTGCCCTTTGTGGTGGTGAGAGACGCGAGAAAGGCTCTGGCCGAGATGTCAAAGGAGTTTTTCGGCAGACCCGACGAAAAGCTGAGAATGGCGGGCGTCACGGGTACAAACGGAAAGACCAGCACTACATATTTCATAAAAGAGATACTTGAAAGCATATATCCTTCTCAGGTAGGACTTATAGGAACAAATCAGAATCTCGTGGGAGGCAAACCCTATGTCTCGACCAACACCACTCCCCAGTCCTACGATGTGTATAAGCTTTTGAGGGAGATGTGCGACGCGGGCTGCAAATACTGCGTCATGGAGGTGTCATCTCACGCCATGGAGCAGCACAGAGTTCACGGCATACATTTCGAGGCGGCGGTGTTTACCAATTTTTCACAGGACCACCTCGATTTCCACACCAATATGGAGAATTATAAAAATGCCAAGAGAAAGCTCTTTGAGCAGGCCGACTACTGCGTGATAAACATAGACGACGGCACCTTCAACGATCTGGTAAAGGACGGCAGACACAGAACGCTGACCTATTCGGCAATGTCGGAAAACGCCGATCTTTCGGCGAAAAATATAGCCACAAAGGGATATAAGGTGGAGTTTGAGGCGGCCGCGAAAGACAGCGCCACAAGGATAAGCGTGCCGGTGCCGGGACTTTTCACCGTCTACAACTCTTTGGCAGCGGCGGGCTGCGCCCTGATTTTCGGCATAGGTCTTTCGGATATAGCTCTGGCCCTCAAGACTGCAAAGAGCGTCATCGGAAGATACGAGAGGGTGGAATGCGGAAAGCCTTTTGATGTGATAATAGATTACGCCCACACTCCCGAGGGAATGGAGTCTGTGCTGTCCATGACAAGGCAGATAACAAAGGGCAGGGTCATTACGGTTTTCGGCTGCGGCGGAGACCGAGACAAGACCAAAAGACCCAAGATGGGAAGAGCAGCGGTCAAATACTCCGACATATGTATAATAACCTCTGACAACAGCAGAAGCGAAAACCCCCTTCAGATAGCCTACGATACTTTGAAGGGAGCGAAAGACGCCGAAAACTGTACAGTCGACATGATACAGGAGAGAAAAGACGCGATCTTATACGCCATGAGTCTTGCAAAAGAGGGAGACACGGTGATTCTTCTGGGCAAAGGACATGAGCTGTATCTCGACAGAGGCGGAAAGAAAGAGTATTTTAACGAGCGTGATATAGTGAAAAACGCGTGATAAAAATAAGTTACAGGTGGGAAAAGTATGGAAAATATTGGAATTGTGTTTGTCATATCCTTCTTGACGGCGGTAATATCCGGGCCGCCCATAGTGAGAAAGCTTAAAAAGATGAAATTCGGCCAGAAAATCCTGGAGGACGGCCCTACATGGCACATGTCCAAACAGTATACGCCGACGATGGGCGGTTGGATATTCATTCTTGCGGTGTTTGTGTCTCTCGCGGCCGAGCTGCTGCTCTCCAGCGACAGGGATATACTCTCCACAAGCGTCTTTGTGGCCGTCTTTGCCCTTGTGTTCGGCATCATCGGAGCGGTCGACGATATGACAAAGATAAAAAAGAAACAGAACGCGGGGCTTACCCCCCTTCAAAAACTGCTGCTTCAGATAGGAGCGGCGGCCATATTCGTAACGATGCTGAGAAATATGGGCTACATCGAGCCTTCGGTGTACATACCCTTTTTCAACACGGTTATAAGCGTAAGCTGGCCTTTTTATCTGGCCTTTGCGATATTTACCATTGTGGCCACCGTCAACGCCGTAAACCTCACTGACGGCATAGACGGTCTCGCAACCTCGGTGACTATAATAGTCACGGCGTTTTTCATGTTCGTATACATGTATTTGGGCGAAAACGCTCCGCTTTCCTTTGCGGTAGCCCTTTTGGGAGGACTTTTCGCCTTCTATATATTCAACAGATTCCCTGCGAAAGTATTTATGGGAGACACGGGCTCGCTGTTTTTGGGCGGAGCCGTGGCAGGAATGGCCTTTGCCATAAACGCCCCTCTCTTCATTCCGATAGTCGGCCTCATCTATGTGGTCGAAGCTCTTTCGGACATTTTGCAGGTGGCATACTTTAAGATATCGGGCGGAAAAAGAATCTTTAAGATGGCGCCTATACATCACCATTTCGAGATGTGCGGCTGGAGCGAAAACAAGATAGTCATGATATTCTCGCTCATAACCATGGCGCTGTGCGTTATAACCTATCTGTCGATATGATCGGGAGGAGAACGACATCAGAAATTTCACCAAAAAAGTAAGACCCAAGGGACTCGACCAGTCGCTGTTTCTCGTTACGCTGCTTTTGGTCGGGCTGGGGCTCATTGTTCTGTACTCTGCCGGCTACGCTACTGCTCAGAGCAAGGCAAGCATGAAATATGACCCCTATTATTACATAAAAAATCAGGCAATGTACGCCGGTTTGGGCGTCATAGCCATGTATTTCATATCGAAAATCGACTACCATATATACAAGAAATTCACCTGGCTGATATACGGCGGAACCATGGTGCTCATGATCCTGACTCCTTTTATAGGCACTGAGGTCAAGGGCGCAAAGAGATGGCTCTTCGGCTTTCAGCCGTCGGAAATCGCCAAGTTTGCCCTCATTCTCGTCTTTGCCACACTGATGAGCAAAATGGGCAAAAAACGAATGAAAACCTTCAAATGGGGATTCTGCCTTTACATGGCGATACTTGCAAGCTTTGTGGCCACCCTCGTTTTGCAGAAGCACCTTTCGGCTATAGTTATCCTGTCGGTGACAGCCGGAATGATGATGTTTGTAGCGGGAACAAGGGTGCTGTATCTGGCGACCCTCGTGATAATGGGAGTTGCGGGAGGCGTCGGATACATCCTGATGAACCCATATGCTATGGCCAGAGTCAAGGTTTGGCTCGATCCGTTCTCCGAATTCAGAGGCAGCGGATGGCAGGCTTCGCAGTCCTGGATAGCCATAGGCTCGGGCGGACTTTGGGGCTTGGGTCTCGGACAGGGCAGGCAGAAATACTTGTATCTCCCCGAGCCTGCCAACGACTTCATATTTTCGGTGGCCTGTGAGGAACTGGGATTTATAGGGGCTCTTTTTATACTGCTGATATTTGCGGTATTTATAATAAAGGGATATTTTGTCGCGGTCAAAGCGAGAGATAAATTCGGTACGCTTTTAGCCACGGGAATTACCACACAGATAGCGGTGCAGGTCATAATGAACATATGCGTCGTCAGCGGAATAATTCCCGTAACGGGTGTTTCGCTGCCGTTTTTCAGCCACGGAGGCACATCGCTCATGATGCTTCTGGGCGAGGTGGGCATACTGCTCAGCATATCTAGACAGCAGACCGAAGAGGAGGAGCTTGAGGAACAATGAAAATACTTTTTACGGGCGGAGGCACTGCGGGGCACATAACCCCGGCTCTTGCCGCAGCGGGATATATAAAAGAGCATGAGAAGGACGCCGAGATACGATTTGCGGGAGCAAAGGGCGGAATAGAGGAAAAAATTGTCACCAACGCAGGATACAAGCTTTATACATATGAAATCAAGGGCTTTGAGAGAAGTCTTTCGCCAAAGGGCGTTGTGACAAATCTCATGAGGGTGAAAAACATCTTCAGCTCGGTAAAGCAGGCCAAGAAAGACCTCACTCTCTGGCGCCCCGATGTGATAGTGGGCACAGGCGGATACGCCAGCTTCCCCATGGTCTATGCGGGAGCCAAGATGGGCATAAGGACATCCATGCTGGAGGTCAATGCTTATCCGGGGGTTGCGGTAAAATATCTTGCAGACAGAGTGGACAGCGTCATGATAAGCTTTGAGGAAACAGCCCATCTCATACCCAAGGCCAAAAAGACGGTTTTCACGGGAAGCCCCGTCAGAGACGAGATAATACACGCCGACGGCTCGGCAGTCAAAAAAAAGGAATTCGGCGACGACAAGCCGCTGCTCCTCACTTTTTGGGGCTCGGTAGGCGCTCAGTACATGAATGAGAAGATGTGCGATTTCATAAAGCTTTGCAGCGATGAAAAGCTTTTCAATCTTATACATGTCACGGGAGCGGCAGCGGCAAAGTGGATGCCCGATATGCTCTCTCAAAAGGGAGTGGACATTAAAAAGACCAAAAATGTAAAGCTTTACGAATACATTTACGACATGGGTGAAAAGATGGCTGCGGCCGACCTTGTCATGTGCCGCGCGGGCGCTTCCAGTCTCGCCGAGGTCTGCTGTCAGGCAAAGCCTTCGGTCATAGTGCCGTCACCCTATGTCACAGACAATCACCAGGAGAAAAACGCAAGAGTTCTGGAGAAAAACGGAGCCGCCAAAGTGATACTCGAAAAGAGCACCGACGGCAAAGAGATGTACGAGACGGTTAAAAAGCTGATATTTGACGGCGCAGCCCTTTCTGAAATGAGCAAAAATGCCGCAAAAATGGCTGTAACCGACGGAACAGATAAGATATATAAGGAGATTCTGAGGCTCATTTCCCTCGGTTAATCACACAAATCCCCCATTCTTCATAGTATGCCTTGTAAACACACTGCGGCGCTGTATTTGCCGAAAGCGGAAGAAAAGGGGGAAAATATGAATAAGCTTATAATAGACGGCGGCAGGCCGTTAAAGGGAGAAATCGACATAAACGGGGCGAAAAACAGCGTCCTGCCCATACTTGCCGCCACCCTCATAAACGGAGGGGAAAATATAATACACAACTGTCCCGACCTAAAAGATGTGGATTCGGCGGTCAATATCTTAAGGCATCTCGGCTGCAAGGTAAAAAGAGAGGGCAAGACCATTACGGTGGACAGCAGCGATATAAAAAGATATGATGTGCCCGACAAGCTCATGCGTGAGATGCGTTCATCGGTTATATTTCTTGGGCCGATTCTGGCAAGGTGCGGAAAGAGCAGAATGTGCTTTCCGGGCGGATGCGAGCTGGGGCCTAGACCCATCGACCTGCACATAGACGCCGCGCGAAAGCTGGGTGTAAAGGTGGAAGAAGACTGCGGAAACATATACTGCACCGCTGAGGACATGGTGGGTCAGGACATAATGCTTTCCTTTCCCAGCGTGGGAGCCACCGAAAATATAATACTCATGGGCACGGCGTGCAAGGGAGTTACCCGAATAAAGAACGCCGCCAGAGAGCCCGAAATCGACGATCTCATAGCCTTTGTGAGAAAGGCGGGAGCGATAGTCGAAAGACGGGGCAACGAAATAGAAATAGTGGGCAACAGAACAAAAAACACGACGGAGCACACCGTCATGCCCGACAGAATAGAGACTTCTACATATCTGTGTATGTGCGCGGCGGCAGGCGGCGACATACTTTTGAAAAAGACCGATTTCGTGTGCTGCGAAACGGTGATAGACGCCCTTATGCAGGCGGGAGCCGACATAGCGGCATGCAAGGACACAATAAGAATTCAGAGCACGGGAAAGCTGAAGGCCATAAAGCCTGTAAGAACGATGCCCTACCCGGGTTTTCCCACCGATGCCCAGGCGATACTCATGGCAGCCATGACCCTTGCCAAGGGCAGCACGATATTTATAGAGACAATTTTTGAAAACAGATACCGCCATACGGCAGAGCTTATGAGAATGGGAGCCGACATAAAGGTGGCGGGCAGAATGGCTGTCACCGAAGGTGTGAAAAGGCTTTACGGAGCAAAGGTCAAGGCCACAGATTTAAGGGGCGGAGCAGCCCTATGCGTGGCGGGTCTCGCCGCCTTCGGAAGAACCGAGATAGAGGATATATACCACATAGACAGAGGCTATGAGAGAATAGAAAATGTGATTTCGGCTCTGGGCGGCAGAGCTGTGAGAGAATAAAAGGGCGGTTTCCCGCCTTTAAAATCAGGAGCGTAAGATGGACAGAAGAAATGTACCCGCAGCCAGAAAAAGACGGCGAGGGCGAAACGGCGCGAGGCTGGGAATAGAAATAATTTTTAAGCTTTTCGGTTTTTGCGTCATGTGCTGCGCCGTGTTTTTCGCCACAACGGTGTTTTTCAAAATCGAGACCATAACGGTGACGGGAGAGCATCCCTACGCCGCCGAGGACATAATAAAAGCTTCGGGAATCGAGACGGGAGAAAATACATTTTTTGTAAATAAATTCAGCGCCATAGACAGCATTTTCGCCTCTTGTCCGTATCTGGACGAGATCTCGATAAGAAGGCATCTGCCTTCAAAACTCGAGATAAAGGTGACACAGTGCATACCTGCGGCGGTTTTCGAATACGGCGGGACCGAGTATATAATAGACAAAAACGGCAAAATACTCGGCCCTGCGGATGAGGAAGAGAGCAAAAAATATGCGGTGATAAAAGGAGGTGAGCCACAGAGCGCCGAAGTAGGGAAATATATAGATTTTTTACAAAAAGAAAAGGAAAAAACCCTCCTTTCGATATTGCTCATTACAGAAAAATATGATATAATTAATGAGATATCGGAGATAAATCTTGAAAAGCTTTATAACCTGACCTTCAGCTATAAAGACCGTTTTAAAGTCGAGCTGGGATCGGGCGAAAAAATAGAGGAAAAAATTAAACTTTTGCTGCTTGTAGAGCAAAAGCTAGGTCAAAACGAGACAGGTGTAATCGATATATCAGATACGGAAAATATCCGTGTCCGTCCTGAATAAAATTAAAACGGAGGAAGTTATGGGCTTTGCATTTGACACAGGGATCGAATCTAATGTAGATATTAAAGTTGTAGGCGTAGGCGGAGCGGGAGGCAACGCTGTAAACCGCATGATAAGCTCGGGCCTCAGGGGCATCGACTTTATCGCAATAAATACGGACAAGCAGGCTCTCGACTATTCTGCCACCACCATCAAGCTGCAGATAGGCGAGAAGATAACAAAGGGCCTCGGAGCAGGCTCCAACCCCGAGATAGGCCGTAAGGCCGCCGAGGAGAGCGAGGACGACATAAGAGCTCTCATCGAAGACTCCAACATGGTCTTTATCACGGCAGGTATGGGCGGCGGAACAGGCACAGGCGGCGCTCCCGTCGTGGCAAAGGTCGCCAAGGACATGGGCATACTGACCGTCGGCGTCGTCACAAAGCCCTTCTCCTACGAGGGAAAGAGAAGAGTTGAGCACGCCGAGATGGGGATCGCAAATCTCAAGGAAAATGTCGACGCCCTCATTATCATACCCAACGACAGACTCAAGCTGGTATCCACACAGAAAATCACATTCCAGAATGCCTTTGAGGTGGCAGACGGGGTGCTTCGCCAGGCGGTGCAGAGCATAAGTGAACTCATCACCGTTCCCGGACTTATAAATCTCGACTTTGCCGATGTCTGCACAGTCATGAGAGACGCAGGCTACGCTCACATGGGTGTCGGCAGAGCCAGCGGAAAAGACAAGGCAGAGACAGCCGCAAATATGGCTATTCAGAGCCCCCTTCTCGAGACATCTATCGCAGGCGCAAGAGGCGTGCTGATAAATGTAACGGGTTCGCCCGATATAGGTCTTGACGAGGTTGAGGTTGCCGCGACAATGGTTCAGCAGGCAGCTCACCCCGACGCCCACATTATCCTGGGTGCCGCCATCGATGAAAATCTCGAGGACGAGCTCCACATCACAGTCATTGCCACAGGTTTTGACGAGCGTCAGCCGGTGGGCAAGGACGGGCTCTTTACCAACATAATCCAGAAAAAGACGAGCGCCGAAGAGAAGAAGGAAGAGGCCGCCGAAAAGTCCGAGGAAGAGGACAAGGCCGGCGAGCAGAAGACCTTCGACGAGGTCACGGAAGACAAGATTGAAAAGGACACATGGGACAGCCTGGTGGAGATTTTCAAGAGCAACAAAAAATAAAATCACAAGGCGGATTTAAATCCGCCTTGTTGTTTGTAAAAGGGGTGTAAATCGTGATAGGATTTTATGTATCGGCGAGCGGCGCGGTTAAAAAGGCTGAGCAGTTTGAGGAAGGCTGCTGGATAAATATGGTCAACCCCACCGAAGACGAGATTTTGACGGCGGTGAGACTTACGGGAGCCGAGCCTGCTTTTATAAAGGCGGCGCTGGACGATGAGGAGACCTCCCGTATAGATACCGAGGACGATCAGACCCTCATAATCGTCGATGTGCCCGTGGGAGAAAAGGGTGAGGACGGCAGCTATTCCTTCTCCACTCTGCCGCTGGGCGTCATCGTGACGAAAAAAGCCGTCGTAACCGTCGCTTTGAAGGAGACATCGGTTATAAACGACTTTTCATCGGGAGTCATAAGAAACATAGACACAAGGCAGAAAACAAGGTTTCTGCTGCTCATAATGCTCAGAGCTGCCAACAGATACCTGTTCCATTTGAGACAGATTGAAAAGGCTTCGTCGAGAGTGGAAAACGAGCTGTATAAATCCCAGAAGAACAAGGAGCTCATAGAGCTTTTGGGCCTTGAAAAATCTCTGGTGTTCTTTTCAACTTCGCTGAAATCCACCGAGGGAACGCTGGAAAAGTTGCTGAGAGGCAGAATCATAAAGCTCTATGACGAGGATCAGGATCTTTTGGAAGATGTAATCATCGAGTTTAAACAGGCCATCGAGATGGCCGACATCTACTCCAACATCCTGAGCGGAACAATGGATGCCTATGCCAGCGTCATATCCAATAACCTCAACATCATAATGAAGGTGCTGACTCTTATCACCATTTTCATGACGATACCGACGGTTATATTCAGCTATTACGGTATGAATGTCAAAGGCGGATTGCCCCTCGCGACGCCTGTTATGCCGATACTCATATCTCTTTTGTGCATCGTTCTTGTGTGGCTGCTGCTCAAGAAGAAAAAGCTTTACTAATGAATTTAAGGAAAGAAAGTATGTGGAATATTTTGCTGTTCGCCCTGCTTTTGGCCTGCGATCTTGCGGTCAAGCACTGGGCGGTTAGCGTGCTGGCAGAGGTCGGCACGATACCAATTATAAACGGTATATTTGCCCTGACCTATGCCGAAAACAAAGGGGCGGCTTTCAGTATGCTGTGGGGCGCCAGATGGTTTTTCGTAGCGGTGGCGGTGGTGTTTTCCGTTGTCATAGTGGTCTATATCAAAAAAGGATTTTTTACAAAATGGTGGAGCCGCGTCGGCATGATATTTTTGCTGGCAGGCACTGTCGGCAACGCCATAGATAGGGTGAGATACGGCTATGTGGTCGATATGTTCGAGCTTAAGTTTATAAACTTTGCCATATTCAATGTGGCAGACCTGTTTATAACGGTGGGAGCCATAGTATTTGCCGTCTATCTGCTGTTTTTTGAGGGCAGGGAAAAGCTGAAAGAAGCCCAGACAGAGGAAACTGAAAACACCGAAGAGACGGTTTCGGTCGGTGAGAGCGATGATATATAGTTTCAAAGCCGAAAAGGAGGACGAGGGCAAAAGACTCGACGCCTTCGCCGCGGAAAAGGTGGAAAATATGTCGCGCAGCGGCGCTATATCCCTGATTGAATCGGGGGGAGTTACCGTCTGCGGAAAGGTTCAGAAGAAAAACTACCGCATTAAAGAGGGAGACGAGGTGACAGTCGATGTGCCGCCGCCGAGAGAATACGAGGCAAAAGCCGAGGAGATTCCCCTTGACATAAGATACGAGGACAAAAGCGTCGTCGTGATAAACAAGCCGAAGGGAATGGTGGTGCACCCTGCCGCAGGCAATTATGAGGGCACCCTTGTAAACGCCCTTTTGGCCTACTGCAAGGACGAGCTTTCGGGCATAGGGGGCGCAATGCGCCCAGGAATAGTCCACAGGATAGACAAGGACACTTCGGGACTTCTGATAGTGGCGAAAAATGACGGCGCCCACAGACATCTTGCCGAGCAGCTCAAAACGAGGACGCTGAGCAGGACATATTACGCTCTGGTTTTGGGAAATGTAAAAGACGATAAAGGGACGGTAAACGCCCCCATCGCCAGAAGCCCCAAGGACAGAAAGAAGATGGCTGTGGTCAAGGGCGGCAGAGAGGCTGTAACCCACTATGAGGTCATAAGGAGATACAGAGGCTACACCCTTGTGAAGTGCAAGCTGGAGACGGGACGCACACATCAGATAAGGGTTCATATGGCCTATATCGGCCACCCGCTGGCAGGCGATACCGTATACGGAAACAAAAGCGACAAATCGGGAATCGAGGGACAGTGTCTTCACGCCGCAAGGCTCGAGTTTATACACCCCGACACGGGTGAAAATGTGGCGGTAGAGGCCGAGCTGCCGAAGTATTTTAAGGATTTTATAGACAGGCTTGAGGTAATTCAATGAAAAAATTTCAGGGAATGCTGCTTTTGTCCGACATGGACGGCACTATTTTGAACGACAAAAAGGAGATAAGCCAGGAGAATAAGGACGCGGTGAGGTATTTTACCGAAAACGGCGGCTATTTCTCCCTTGCTACAGGCAGGTCGAAAAGGTCGATGGATTATTATGTGGAGGAGCTTCACATAAACGCCCCTGTGGTGGTCTACAACGGCTCGGGCGTGTACGATTTCAAAAACGAGCGCTACATATTTGAGAAGAATATGAACGAGGTCTGCGTGGAGTTTGTCAGAGATATGTGCGGAAAATTTCCCTATCTTGCCGCCGAGGTCTATCTCAAGGAGAGCGAGTTTGTCGTACAGCCCAACGACCTTACGGTCAGGCATTTTGTCAACATAAGGCTGCCCATGATAGAGAAAAGACCCGAGGAAATAGAGCTGCCCTGGGTAAAGGTCAATTTCGTGGCGCCCAAGGACAAGGTCGACGAGGTGGAGAGCTACGCCAAATCGGCATGGAAGGACAAATGGTTTTATCAGAGGTCGGGCAGCAGCTTTTTCGAGGCCATGTCGGTGGGAGTCGACAAGGGCACGGGGGCTCTCGCCGTCTGCGGCTATATGGGAGTGGACAGGAAATTCCTCTTTACGGCGGGAGACCATATGAACGACATTGAGCTCATAGAGGCGGCAGGAATATCTTTCTGCCCCGAAAACTCGGTGCCATATATAAAGGAAATAGCCGATGTGACGGTCAGCGACAACAACCACCATACAATAGCATCGGTGGTGGAATACCTCGACAGAAAATTTTGATAAAAGAAAACCCCGAAATAATTTCGGGGTTTGTTTTTTTACATAAAGCGCTCTATTTGGTCGGGTATGTAGAAACACTCGATTAAAAGAGAGGAACACAGCTTTTCAGCCGTCTTGCGGTATCTTTCGGGGCCCGACAGCACGATGTTGTCGGCCTCACATTCATAGACAAAACTTTCAAATGTCTTTTTGGAGATGCCCGACCAGTCGTCACGGACAAAATACAGAGTATTTATGCCGCTGGGAGCCGTTATCAGGAATCCGCGGCCCTCTATACCCGAATCTTCGAGAATATGGGGAAATACGGTGAATCCGTTGTGCTCCGTGCTCTCCTCTTCGGTAAAGCCTTTTGAAGGGGAAAAGTTTTCCATTCTCACCACTGTTGTAGGCACATCGGCCGAAAAAAAGACGGCGGAGGGATTGTATTCATCGATAAAAGCGCCGTCATCACAGTCTATCATTATAGACTTGTCGCCGCACTGAATGGCAAAACCGCTTTCGGGGAAGATGATGTTCACCTTTTCAAAGGGCTTGAGATTGAAAAAGTAGGCGCATATGATGAGCAGCGAAGCGGCAAAATAAATCTCGGAATAATAGGGCAGAATTGTATCAAAAAGACGATATTCCTTGACGAGAATGTTTGTGAAAGCCGATGAGAAGCAGAAGAACACCGCCAGAAGGGCGCATGCCATAAACTTTACTGCCGACATCTCTTTAAAATGAGAGGCCGCTATGTAATAGAAGGCCAGCATGATGAAAAGAGTGGCGATTATCTCAAAGGAAAAGAGGGATACACTGGGATATTTGAGGTTGTTGCGGTAGAGATAGAGCAGCAGAAATGCCGAGGGAAAGGTGAGAATACAGGAGAAAAGCCCGCTTAAGCGGCTCGATTTCGAAGTCACCATGAACACCGCCGCAAAGGTGGCAAAGGCCGATACGGCAAACACAAGCTCAAAAATCTCGTTGGAGTAGGAGGCGGCGGCCATAAAGCCGGAAATCGCCGTCAGTACACCGCCTGTGAAAATCAGGATTTTGCCCAGAGGTCGTACGCCGTTTTTCCTTATTACCTGCTTTTTGAAAAGCCCTATGCAGACGCCGATTATCAAAAAAGCAAAAATCAGCACCGCTCCGTTGATATAGAGAAGAGGCGCGGACGACTGGGAAGAAAGTATCTTCATGTCCACATCGTAGAATGTGTAAAACAGTCTGAAACGGAAATAGCCCACCGCGAGACCTGCGGCAGCGGCGACAGTCAACAGAAAGAGTTTTATTGTTTTCATAAACCTTAACCTTTCGGAATATATATTCTAATGTATTTATTGTATCACAAAATGATGGAAAATTCCACGGGTTTTTGAAAAAAGGAGCTGTTATGAAAAAAATAGTGTTGTTGCTTCTGATATGTCTGATACTGACAAATATGGACGACATAAAGGAGCTGAAAAACGGTAAGCTTGAAGATTATAATGTGCCGACGGTCTCTCAGAACGAAGAGACCGAGGCATCCGACGAAGGGCTGCAGGAGCAGAGCGGACAGAGTTATGATCAGACCAAGACCATAACAGTGATGAAGGACGGCGAGACGGTCACTATGACCATGCATGACTATCTTTTCGGTGTGCTGTGCGCCGAAATACCCGCATCTTTTCCGAAGGAGGCCATAAAGGCGCAGGCGGTGTCGGCCAGGACATATACTCTCAATAAGCTGAAGTTATATGAGGGCGGAGCGGTCAAAGACGAGAGCCACGGCGGAGCCGATATGTGTACCGATTACGGTCACTGTCAGGCATACACGGGCAAAACTCCCGAAGAGCTCTGGGGCGAGGACGCCGAGTTTTACGCTGAAAAGATAAGGAGTGCTCTCGAGGAGACCGACGGTCAGTATGTGGCCTATGAGAGCGAGCCGATAGTGGCGGTATTCCATTCGGCGTCTGGCCCCATGACCGAAAAGGCGGAAGATGTCTGGGGCGGAAGCTATCCTTATCTTGTAAGCACCGAAAGCCCCGGCGGAGAGGAATCTCCCAAATACTACGGCACGGCACGCTTTACCTTAAATGAGTTTACCGAAAAGATAAAGCAGCTCGACTCATCGGTAACCTTTTCCGACGGAAAATACATAGGAGAGGTGACAAGAAGCGAGGCGGGAGGCGTCAAGACGATAAATATAGGGGACAAGACCTTTAAAGGCACCGATATAAGGACGGTTTTCGGCCTCAACTCGACAAACTTTGAAATAAAATATGAAAACGGAGAATTTGTATTTTCCACGATAGGCTACGGTCACGGAGTGGGAATGAGCCAGTACGGCGCAAGAGAAATGGCTCTTTCGGGCAGTACATATGATGAAATTCTCGCCCATTACTATCAGGGCACCGAGATTTTGAAATTAGATTAAAAAAACAGAATAACCTCGGGCGTTTTTGGGAAGAATGCTATCAGAGGTGATAAAAGAATGGAAAATAAACCAAACAAAAAGGGCGGTTTTCAAAATTTCGTAGAGGGTAAAGGGTTTTACATAATCCTTGCCGTGTGTCTTGGCATCATCGGCACATCGGGTTATGTACTCTTTAATTCCGAGCCGTCCGACCCGGAGTTTACCGTAAAAGTACCGAGCAGCGAGACCAAGGTGTCCGATGTCCCCGCGGGAGCCGAGATACCCGATGTCAAGGTGTCCTTTGAAGAGACCACCGAGAAAGAGACAGAAAGAGAGACAGAGGCCGAAAAGCAGCCCGAGACACAGCCTACCGAGGCTGCGGCGGTAAGCGGAGAGACTGAAGTCAAGGAAAAGGTCTATATTCCCCCTGTCATAGGCAAGGTATCCAAAAGCTTTTCAAACGGAGAGCTGGTCTACGACGAGACCATGGGCGATTACCGCACCCATAACGGCGTAGATATAGAGTGCGAGGAAGGGGCGACGGTGTCCTGTTTCTCGGACGGTGTGGTGGAAAAGGTATACAGCGACGAGCTGACGGGCGGCTGTGTGATAATTGACCACGGTGACGGCATAAAGAGCGTATACAAGGGACTTGACACCGCCATAACTCTCACCGAAGGCTGTGAGATAGCGGCGGGCGATGCCGTAGGCTGCTTCGGCAACAACAATTTCACGGAGAGCGAAGAAGAGCCCCACATTCACTTTGAAGTGATGAAGGACGGCCTTTATGTAGACCCCTTTGAGTTTATCAAATAAAAAAACAAGCCGCACAATAGATATACTTTAAAGGATAGTAAAAAGATGTGTAGAATTTTCTACACATCTTTTATTTTTGTTGTTCCGTGATTTAACAAATAGAAATATGTATATTATTTTCCGTTTATTAGGTAAACTTAAAATCATTTTACAAACTCAAATATATTGCTTTTGTTCTAGAAAACTATAGAACATGCCAATTATCTTTACATTTTAAGTTATTAATGATATAATAATTTCTAATAAATAAACATGTTTATTATAGTTTGTGAGGGGATTTAATATGGCAAAAATCATTATAAGGCGTAAGTCGAGCATGTATGGATGGCTTTGTAATCATAATGTATACCTTTTAAATACTTTTGTAGGTGAATTAAAAAGCGGTGGTATACTAGAAATACCTGTCGAAGTTGGAATTCATATACTTTCTTTTAATACTACAATGAAAATGTTAGGAAAAAATGCAACATTTAGCGTAGTTGTAAATGAGCCTGACGAGGTGGTGGAATTAAAAACAAAGTTTAGTATGAGTGGCGAATATAAAATTGAATATGCGGATAATAAACCACATATTCCTGTTGGTGTAAATGCAATAAATAGTCAATCTCAAAATTCACGATTTTGCAATAACAAAACGGAAAGTCAGAATGTTGCTGCCCGATCTACTGGTCTGCGTTGTCCTTGTTGTGGAGGTCAGGATATTATGCCTGTATCAGAAGTATCAAGTAAAGGCAAAGATTTTAAAGCAGGTGATGCCTGCTGTGGTTATATGATTTGTGGGCCTTTAGGATTATTATGTGGAGCAACTGGAAAGGGAAAGCAAATTACGACAAATACATATTGGATGTGTAAAAGTTGTGGAAGTAAATTTCAAGCATAATGGATAAAAGAACAAAGTGCTGGGTCAAATCTATGGTAATTGCTAGAAAAATGTGGGGATGCCATCAAAAACCAGAACGAAGCTTTTTCATAAATGGGTATCAGTTTCCATTATGTGCACGCTGTACGGGTGTTTTAATTGGATATTTATGTTCTTTTTTCCTTTTAATTTTCAACTGTGTAATAAATTATTTAGTGTGTCTGTTATTTCTCGTTCCACTTATTTTGGACGGTGGAATACAGCTATTATTTAATATTTTATCAAATAATACTAGAAGGTTTATTACAGGAATGATTTTTGGCATAGGTTTTATTCAAGTAATAGTAAATGTAGTTCTATATTTGATTTAATGATGATATTATAAAAAAACAGAGTGTAGTCTTTAACTGCAAGTGTGTTTTTATTTGCAGATTATATATGTCATAATGGCAAAGAATATAAGGGCGAATATAAATCCGTAGACCGTGTATTTCCTTATATACAGGCCGAAGACTTTGAAATATGTCCTGTGGAGACGGTCGATTTCGGCAAAGATATTGCTCTTGTATTCGGCAAGGAGACTGCCGTCTATCTTGTTGGGGCTTTTGGCTATGGCCTCGGCTTCACTGTCGTAGAGCCTCATAAGGCTTTGCTTCAGCATTTTGTCGTCTATTTTTCTCTCTTTATTTTTCATAGCGGAAGCCCTCCTTTTCAAGGTTTTCAATAAGCATTGCCCGTCCTCTCTGTATTCGCTTTTTGGCGCTCTCCCTTGTTATGCCCAGTGATGAGGCTATCTCTTTGACCGAAAGCTCCAAAACTATCGAGAAATACAGGGCGTCGCGGTATATTTCGGGCAGAGCCTTTATGACGGCTATTATCGAATCGGCGGCGCTTTCCTCCACAGCTTTGCTTTCGGCAGAGGGCGAGGGGAGGACAACATCGTCTAAAGAGGAAAGTCTGTTTTCTCTCTTGAGGGCGTTGAGGGAGGCGTTTTTCGCCACCACCATCATGTATTTCCTCTGCTGCTCAAAGGTGAGAGACCTGACGGTGGATATGTTTCTGCACACCGAAATAAAGCTGTCGTGGACAGCGTCCTCCGCCTTGTATTGGTCTTTGAGATATGTCATGGCTGTTTTGAGCATAAGGGGTGAAAAATCATCGTAAAGCCTTTGGAGAAAGGCCCTTTCGTCGTCGTCATCTAAAAGCAAGAGAAAAAACATGGTTTTACCCTCCTGTAATCAAGACAAAATAGAACCGCCTTGGGGGACAGAAAATCAGAGGTTTTTGAAAAAATCCATAAAGTATATGTTTTCGGCGGAAAACTCCCTGCCTTTGAGATAATTGAGCTCGCCGCAGTCGCCTTTGAAATCAAAGCGCAGCTTGTAGGAATAGAGACACTGGGACTTATAGGGAAATCCCCTGTTCATGTCGGCGGTGCCGTATTTGGTGTCGCCCACAAGGGGGTGACCCATGTCTGACATATGGGCTCTTATCTGATGGGTGCGCCCCGTCTGAAGGTGACATTCCACAAGGGATATGCCCTTTTTAAAGGACATGACCTTGTAGTCGGTTATGGCGGTTTTTGCTCCCGGGTGGGGAGAGCGGTAGACGAAAACCTTGTTTCTCTTTTCGTCCTTTAAGAGGAAATTCTTAATAGTGCCCGATGGCTTTTGAAATTTTCCGTGGCACAGGCAGAGGTAATATTTCTCCACCTCGCCCTCCTTTATCTTGTCGTTGAGGATTCTCAAAGCGGCGGCGGTCTTTGCGCTTATGACTATGCCGCCCGTGCCGCGGTCTATCCTGTTGCAGAGAGCGGGGGTGAAGCTGTTTTCCTTTTCGGGGTCCCATGACCCTTTCTGATAGAGATAGGCCTTTATATTATTTATAAGTGTATCGGCGGTGCCGTTGTCGTCCTCGTGGACCACCACGCCGACCTTTTTGTCGACGAGCAGAATGTGCTCGTCCTCATAGACTATGTCGAGCTTGGGCTTTATGTTTTTGAATACGGTGTCATCGTCGTGCTTTAAAAAGAACTCGTCGTTTATATACATCTCCACAAGGTCGCCAACGGCGAGTTTGTAAGCGAGGTCGCTCTTTTTGCCGTTTACCTTGACCCTTTTGAGCCTTATGTATTTGTAGACCTGGGAAAGGGGCAGGGAGGGGCAGACTTTTGAGACAAATTTGTCGAGTCTCTGTCCGCTGTCGTTCTTTGAAACGGTAAATGCTTTCATATTTTCTCCTGTATAACTAAATGTATAAAAATCTATTGACAAATCTGTCAAAATCCGCTATAATACTCTTTGTATCAATAATGAGGTGAGATATGCTTATAAGTTTGAGATCTCTCGCCCAGTGTCCGGGCGGAGTTAAGCCTTTTGAATATAGTATAGATTTATCGGGCGAAAAAGTCAACTCCGAGTTTCCTTTTCAGTCGGATATTTCGGTAAAAGGCACTTTGACCGACAGGTCGGGCGCGGTGTTTTTCAAGGCCGATGTCAGTTATACACTGTCTGTCCACTGCGCAAGGTGCGGAAAGGCGCTGGAAATACCTCAGGATCTTCATCTGGATTTTCTGATAAGCTCTTCGGAAGAAACCGACGACGACCCTGACGATGTTTTCTGCATAGGCGGAGATGTTCTGGAGACCGACGATATCGTCGTCCCCGAGATAATAATGAATGTCGACATAAGCTATCTGTGCAGCGAGGACTGCAAGGGTCTGTGCATGAAATGCGGAGCCAATTTAAACGACGGGCCGTGCGGATGCTCAAAAGATACTGACGACGAGCCTAAAGGTCAGCTTGCAAAGCTCAAAGAGCTTTTAGAGAATAAAAAGTAATTATCTTCATAAATGGTAGGAGGTGTCAAAGATGGCAGTACCCAAGAGAAAAATCAGCAAACAGAGACGCGACAAGAGAAGAAGCTCCCACTGGAAGCTCGACATGCCCGGCATAGTCAAATGTCCGTCCTGCGGTGAGTTTGTTCTTCCCCACAGAGCATGCAAAGCCTGCGGAAACTACGGCGGCCGCAAAGTGATTGAGGTTGCAGAATAATCATCGTTGAAATAGAGGAGGAGCTTTTCCTTCTCTATTTTTTTTGGAGGTAAAATGAGCGCGAAAATTACATCGGTCGACAGGAGAAGTCTCTCGGAAAAGGCGGGAATAAAGGCGGGAGACATTTTGATAAAGGTCAACGGAAATCAGATTAGGGATATTTTTGACTATCAGTTTTACACCTATGACGCATGCCTTTCTGTAGAGGTCGAAAGAGACGGTAAAAAGAAAGTTTTTGAAATAAACAAGGAAGAGGGCGAATATATCGGCCTCAATTTCGAAACATATCTTATGGACGAGCAGAAAAGCTGCTATAACTCCTGCATATTCTGTTTTATCGACCAGAATCCCAAGGGAATGAGGGAGACGATATATTTTAAGGACGACGACGCAAGGCTTTCTTTCCTTGTGGGGAACTATATCTCCCTGACGAATATTTCCGACAAGGACGCCGAGAGAATAGTGAAAATGCATTTTTCGCCCCTAAATATATCTGTGCACACCACAGATCCCGAGTTGAGAAAGCTCATGCTGGGCAATCGCTTTGCGGGAGAGGCTCTAAGGCATCTCAAAACCTTTGCCGACGCAGGGCTTGAAATAAAGAGCCAGATAGTGGTGTGCCCCGAGGTCAACGACGGGGAAAACCTTAAAAAGACTTTGAAGGATCTTTCGGACATGTACCCCGCCGTCACAAGCATAGCCTGTGTGCCCGTGGGACTTACCAAACACAGGGAGGGTCTCTATCCATTAAAGCCCATGACAAAAGAGCAGGCGAGAGAAACGATAGCCATAGCCGACGCCTTCAGAAGGGAAAACACCGAAAAATACGGCGAGCCCCTTGTCCACTGCTCCGATGAGCTCTATCTCAAGGCGGGGCTTCCTTTCCCCGAAAGCGAATACTACGGCGAATATGAGCAGCTCGAAAACGGAGTGGGTCTCATGCCCCTTTTTGAGGAGCAGGTGATAGGCGCCGTAAAAATGGCAGATGCCGACGAAAGAGAGCGCAGCTTTACCATAGTTACAGGCGTGGACGCCGCCCCGTTTATGGAAAAAATGCTTGACTACTTGAGGGATAAATGGCATAATTTAAACTGTAATGTAATAGGGGTCAGAAATGACTTCTTCGGCGAGAATGTCACCGTGGCGGGCCTTGTCACGGGACAGGATATAATCAAAAATCTCAAAGCGAGAGAACACGGCAAAAGAATTCTCCTGCCCAATGTAATGCTTAGGCACGGAGAGAATGTTTTTTTGGACGATATAACTTTGGAAGAGATCGAAAAGGAGCTTGGGGTGGAGATCACAGCGGTCGAGCCCGACGGCTTTGCGTTTTGCGACGCGGTCGAAGCTCTTTAGAAAGAGAGGAAATATGGATAAGCCGGTAGTTGCCATAATTGGCAGACCGAATGTGGGAAAATCTACGCTGATGAACCATCTGATCGGGCAGAAGATT
>ERZ779866.753-NODE-753-length-35550-cov-12.517679_pt1 | contig 35550 bp, 29 predicted proteins | sample MGYA00511248_ERZ779866 | MGnify/ENA primary metagenome ERZ779866 (study PRJEB29588, sample SAMEA2155758) | human gut metagenome | biome: human gut; feature: human-associated habitat; material: faeces | place: Denmark | collected 2008/2010 ... | reverse complement strand
ACCGATAAAACGGCAGGCTCCGCGGGCTTCTGCCCGGCGAAGGGCGGCCTTGAATTGCAATAGATACCGTGCTTCCTCGTCTCCCGGTTTGCGGTTAGCGATAGCTTGTTTTATTTGTAAGAATGCGTTTTCCATGGCCGGTAAATCCCCGTCCACCAATTTAGTAAAAGAGGTGGCGATATCCATTTGCTGATAGATATAATCGTCGAAAACAGCGATGCTGCCCGAGGTTTGGTAAGCGACATGCACTTCGTGACCTTGTTCTACCAACCGGGCAAAAGTACCTCCCATAGAGATGACGTCGTCGTCTGGATGGGGACTGAAGATCAGGATTCGTTTAGGATAAGGATAGGCTCTTTCGGGACGGGTAGAATCATCTGCATTGGGTTTGCCTCCCGGCCAACCTGTAATGGTGTGTTGCAGGTCGTTGAAGACGTCGATGTTGATCTGGTCGTAGGCGCGGCCCTGTTCGAGCAGTTCGCCCAGCGAATTTTCGATGTAATCCTTGTAGGTGAGCTTCAGGATCGGTTTCTGCACCACGCCGCAGAGCCACACCACGGCCTTGCGGGTGAATTTGGGCGTCCATTTGCAGGGACCTACCAGCCACGGCGTCTGCTCGCGGGTGAGCAGCTGGGCGGCGTTCTCGTCGATTACGACTTCGATGTTGGGGTGGGCCTGCAGGTTCGATGCCGGCACTTGGGTCGTGATTTCGCCTTCGACGACCTTCTGGATGATCTGGGCCTTCTCTTCGCCCCAAGCCATCAGGATGATCTTGTCGGCCCGCATGATCGTGTCGATACCCATCGTGATGGCCAGCTTCGGGGTGTAGTCCAGTCCGAAGAATGCGCCCGACTGGATTTTGCGGGTGTTGTGGGTCAGCTGCACCAGCCGGGTGCGCGACTTGGCATAGGACCCCGGCTCGTTGAAACCGATCTGGCCGTCTTCGCCCACGCCGATAATCATCAGGTCGATCTTGCGCACCGAATGGTCGTACGAGGCACAGTACTCCGAAACCTTGTCCTCGGAGATGGTGCCGTCGGGGATGTGGATGTTTTCGGGCAGGATGTCGATGTGGTTGAGGAAATCCTCGTGGATGCGGAAGTTGCGGCTCTGCTGCTCGGTCGAGCGGATGGGGTAGAACTCGTCGAGGCTGAATACGGCCACGTTGCGGAAGCTGACGAGGCCCTCCTTGTGGCGTTTCACCAGCTCGCGGTAGAGCCCCAGCGGCGTGCGGCCCGTGGTAAGGCCCAGCACGAAGGGCTGCTGCTCTTCGTAGACTTCGTTCGAACAGTGGAGTTCGTTGTAGGTGCGGATCGCCTTGACGATGGTGTCGGCAACGTACTGAACGCCCAGATATTCGTTTTCATAGACCGTCGTGTGAATTTTCTCGTAACGATGGATGATGTCGCGCGGCGTCGATTCTGCGATCAGGCCGCCGTCTTTCGGAAGTGAATATTTGTTGTTCATATCTCTGAAAATTTAATTTGTTCGAAAAAATCGGGCCGGTGGAAGTCGGGTTTCGGCGTCTCGATCGGCTTCCACGAAAGAAAATGGGGCTGCGAAAGCTTGTCGCCGCATTTGTAGAGGTTCACCGATGCCTTCAGGCCGCTCCAGTCGCTCAGCTCGTGCATGAACAGCGCCTGCGGGGGAATGGCCAGCACGACCGACCAGCGGTTGTCTCCTTCGTGTTCGGGGAACGGCCGCAGTCCGAGGCTCGGAGTCCGTAGGATGCCGGCCATCACCTTGGGCGCGGCGTGCGCCGGGTGCTCGCGCTCCTTGCGGAAGCCCAGCAGCAGGCGTCCGATGCAACTGCACTCGAAGTTGTAGTAGTAGCCGCTGTCGTCGGGGGCGATGAAGAACTCCACGCACGAATCGGTCCAAACTTCGCCGTTGTCCTCCGTGACGCGGGCCATCGTGCAGCGTTCCGCGACGTCGAAGCGCAGCATCAGGTAGTCGCCCGTGTGGAACATGCGGAACGAAACCTCCGGTGTGTAAGGAAATTGTTCCGGCCAGTTGCAGCACGCTACGGCCTGCGGCTCGATGCCGGCGAAAGCCGTTTCGACGGCGGCCTTGTTCGTGGGGACGATGCCCGTGATTTTGCGTATCTCCGTCATGCCTTGCGGTATTTGTCCACGGTTTCCCGTACGATGCGGCACATTTCGCCGTAATGTTCCTCCATGCTTTGCAGCAGGCGGTACTGGGCGTGGGTGCGCACGAGGTTGTGACCGGGGTATTTGACTTTGTAATAGGTGTCGCCGTCGATGTAGTCCATCAGGAAACGCAGGACCTGTTCGAAGGTGATGTATCGGGCCGAGAAAGCCAGATGGTCGATTTCGGAGTCGGTGAGCTGCTTCGCCCGCTGCGAGAGGTAGCCCTCGGTGTAGGCCCGGAACATTTCGAGTGACAGCCCGACGCGCGAAAGGTCGCGGTCGTCCTCGTCGCCCGTGTTGGCGTAGGAGCGGATGGCGTCGCCGAAGTCGTTGAGCGACGTGGAGGCCATCACCGTGTCTAGGTCGATGGCGCAGAGCACCTCGCCCTGCCTGTCGAACAGGATATTGTTTATCTTGGTGTCGTTGTGCGTCACGCGCGTCGGAATCGTGCCCTCCTCGACCTTGGACCAGAAGCCGAGCATCTCTCCGCGCCGCGATTCGATCCAGCCGATCTCCTCCGAAAGCTCCTTTTTGCGGCCTGCGGCGTCGCGCTTCAGCGCCTCGTCCCACTGCACGAAGCGGTGGCGGATGTTGTGGAATCCCTTGATCGTTTCGGCCAGCGGCTCGGTGAAGTCGGCCAGCTGGGCTTGGAATTTGCCGATTCCCTCGCCGCCCTTGCGGGCCAATTCGGGCGAATCGGCCTTGTTGTAGGCGACGGTGTCGTCGATGAAAACCGAGACGGCCCAATATTCGCCGTCGCCGTCGATGTGGTACAGCGCGTCCTCTCTGGTCGGGACCACGGTCATCACCTCGCGCAGGGGATCGCCGCCTGCCGCGATGACTCCGCGGCGGATGTGGTCGGTAACCCGGCGGATGTTGTCCATCATGGCCGGAACGTCGGGAAATATGTTTTTGTTCTTGCGCTGAAGAATGTAATCGGGGGCCTCCCCTTCGGTGCGGATGATGAACGTATCGTTGATAAAACCCTCGCCCAACGAGTCTATGGCCGCGATGCCTCCCTCCAAAGCGAAGTGCGATGCGATCTCTTGCAGTTTCTTCTCCATGTCGTAAGATTCTCTGTTTTTTAGTGTTCCGGTTGCACCTCCAAAGGTACTAAAAAGAACGGAGTCCTGCAACGGAATTTTGTTAAAAGAAAATTTTTTCCTCGATTTGCCGAGGCGGGCGATTATTTTTACGATGCAATGAGCCGATGAAGATAAAATTTATTATCGGGGTTGCCGCGGAAAATGAAAAAATCCGGCAGTCGGAACTGCCGGATTTTATCTGTCAGAGTGCATTTCATTTATTTGATGCAGCTGGTCAGCATTTTGAGCTTCCCTTCGGGGACGATGCGGAGCGACTTCACGGTAGCCGGAAGCAGTACGGTCTCGCCCTGATGGATCGGCATTTCGTTGCCGCTGTCGTCGGCGATCATGCCCTTGCCTTCGACGCAGATCACAACGACGAACGAGTCGAGCGCCGCGTAGTCGAGCGTCAGCGGAGCGGTCAGGTCGCAGAGCGACGTGGTGAAGTAGGGACACGACACCAGTTCCGTTTCGCGGTCCTGCACCTGCTCGTACTTGGTGCGGTAGTCGGGCAGCACGGTATAGTCGATGGCGCCCTTCGCCAGTTCGGTGTGCAGTTCGCGGGTGTTGCCGTCGGCGTCCTTGCGGTTGAAGTCGTAGATGCGGTAGGTGATGTCCGAAGTCTGCTGAATCTCGGCGATGAACGCGCCCGCGCCGATACTGTGGACGCGGCCTGCCGGCAGGAAGAAGAGGTCGCCCGGATGTATTTCGTACTCGGCGAGGATGTCGGTGATGGTGTTGTCCTCGACGCTGGCTTCGTACTGGGCGGGTGTCACCTGCTTGGCGAATCCCGACCGGAGCCGTGCGCCCTTGTCGGCGTCCACGACGTACCACATTTCGGTCTTGCCTTTCGACTTGTGACGTTCCCACGCCAGCCGGTCGTCGGGGTGTACCTGAATCGAGAGATCCTGCCGTGCGTCGATGAACTTGATCAGCAGCGGGAACTCCTCGCCGAAACGTTCGAAGTTGGCTTTGCCGAGCAGTGCGGCGCCGTGGCGGGCGATCAGGCCCGGCAGGGTAGTGCCGGCTTCGGGACCTCCTGCTACGACCGATTCGTTGCCTTTGACGCCCGAAAGCTCCCAACTTTCGCCGACCTGCGTCTGGCCGGATGCGATTTGTTTGTAGGGGACGATTTTTTCGCCGCCCCAGATCGTCGATTTGAGAATGGGTTGGAACTTATACATCTTGTTTTATTATGCTTTTTGCGCGTCGAGCTGGCTCAGGGCGAACGCGTATGCGCCCACCGAAATGGCGTTGCTCGCGCCGAGTTTCGAAATAGCGACGCCGATGCGCTTCTGGGGGTCGTAAGCCACGTAACGGTCGGTGCCGTAGACTTTCAGCGTGCGCTGATCGCCTTTGGCGAACTCCTTGAACTCCTCTTCGCTGTCCAGATCGTAAACCTTCATCTGCACGCGGTTCAGCTCGTCGCCCGCGATGGTGTGCATCTTGCTGCGCAGCTCTTTGAGCAGGCTGGGCATGATCCATTTGCGGGCGCCCGTGATGCCGCCGCCGATGACGATCAGACCGTCGATCAGCGTCACGGCCGTCGCCATGGCGTCGCCGGCGATCTCGCCCATCTCGGCGAAAGCCTTGCGGGCGGCTTCCGTGTCGCCTTCGCGTTTTCCGTCGGCGATATCGCAGAGGTCCTTCGGTTCCAGCCCGTGGTCCGGGTTGCCCGACAACTCTCCGTAAACGCGCTTCACGGCGCGGATCGCGGCGCCGTCTTCGACGATAATGTCGGGCATCTTCTTGTGCTTGAGGCAAAAAGTCTCGACGCACGAGTTGTCGCCGCGGTTGAGTTCGTTGTTCACCACGATACCGATGCCCAGACCCGTGCCGAACGTGTAGCCCACCAGATTCTTGTAGCGTTTGGGGCTGCCCAGCGCTTCGAGCCGGGCGTTCACTTCGGGCAGTGCGCCGCCCAGCGCTTCGCCGTAGGCAAAGAGGTCGCCGTCGTTGTTGATGAAGACCGGAATGCCGAATTTGTATTCGAGGAACGGCCCCAGCGCCACGCCTTCGCGGAACGAGGGGAAGTTGGGCAGGTATCCGCCGATGATTCCGTTCGGGTAGTCGGCCGGGCCGGGGAACGCGAAGCTGATGGCGACGGGTTTCTCCTCCAGCTTGTCGATGACGGCCTGAAAACCTTCGACCATCGTCGCCAGACATTTGTCCAAGTTGTCGGCGTTCGACGGCAGCGTGATGGGATCGACGATGAATTTGTTGGCCTGCATGGCGCCGAACACCAAGTTCGTGCCGCCTGCGTCGAGTGTGATGACCACACGGTTGTCGTATCTGTACATGGTATTTTGGTTATTTGTTGGCTTGGGTTTTGATGCTGTAGGCGCAGAAGATCAGGTATACGGCGCATACGGTCAGGACGATGAGCGATCCGACCTGCGATCCGACGGTTTCGGTCAGCAGGCCCATCAGCGGGGGAATGATCGCGCCTCCGCAGACGCCCGTAATCATCAGACCCGAAATTTCATTGGCCTTGTCCGGGCGGCGGCGCAGCGCCAGCGAGTAGACGATCGAGAAGACGCACGAGAGGGCGAAGGCGAAGACGCCCACGCAAATCAGTATCTCGATGTAGCTGTTGGCGAAATAGAGCACGCCCAGCGCCACGAGCATCACGACGAGGTTCACGCGCAGGTAGCGGACGTCCGAGAGTCGCGCCAGCAGGAATGCGCCGATGAAAGCGCCGGCCGTACGGCAGAAGAAATAGACGCTCGAACCGAGTCCGGCATCGGTGATTTCGAGTCCGCAGCGTTCGATCAGCAGTTTGGGCGTCAGCGTGTTCATGCCCACGTCGAGACCTACGGTGCAGAGGATGCCGATGAAGAAGAGCAGGATGTGGCTGTCCTTCAGCAGCGAGAACGTTGCGCCGACCGAACTGCCCGACTGTAGGGAAACCTCCTCTTTGGGAATCGAGGTCATCATCAGCCAGAGCGACGAGAGAAGCGTGATTGCGGCGAAGATCGGGAAGAGGTACTGCCAGTTGCCGAAGATGTTCACCGCGAAGACGGCGATGATCGGACCCATGAACGACGAGACGGCCTTCACGACCTGTCCCGCCGTGAGCGAGCTGGTAAGCGATTCGCCCGACACGACGTTCGTCAGCAGCGGATTGAGCGACACCTGCAGAATCGTGTTGCCGATTCCCAGCAGCGCAAAGGCCACCATGCAGGTTGCGAAATTATACGATACGAACGGAATCAGCATGCCGACGATCGTGATGACGTTGCTGATCTGGACGGTGCGTTTGCGTCCGACGCGGTTCATTGCCAGCGCTACGGGGACCGAGAGCAGCAGGAACCACAGGAATACCATCGACGGAATGAATCCGGCGAGGGCTTCGCTGAGGTTGAAATCGTTTTTGACATAGGTGGTCGAGATGCCGACCACGTCGCAGAATCCCATCACGAAGAAGCTGAAAAGGATGGGCATTACTTTGGTTACGGAGGTTTTACGGGCTGATTCCATTAGTTTGGTTTTTTGCACCCCAAAGATAGTAAAAATATGGCGAACCCCGTATCCTCAAGTCCGAAAGTGTACTAATCCGGCAGAAAAATTTACTTGCGGAAGCCTGTTTGGAGGGTATTTCGTCCGTTTTTTGTATCTTTGTTCGACTTGAAACCCGTTAAACGATCCTTTGAAATGAAGAAATTGCTGATTCTCGCCCTGTTTGCCGCCGTGACCTTTTGCGCCGCGGCGCAGGAGCTGACCGTAGCCACCTATAATATCCGCAACGCCAATCGGGGCGACGCCGAGCGCGGCAACGGTTGGGAGCGCCGCGGTCCGTGGGTGTGCCGCCTGATCGAATTCCACGGCTTCGACATTTTCGGAAGTCAGGAGGTGCTCGACGGCCAGCTGCACGACATGCTGGCGCAGCTTCCCGACTACGACTATATCGGCGTCGGGCGCGACGACGGAAAGACGCAAGGCGAGTATGCGCCCATATTCTATAAAAAGGAGCGTTTCCGCCTGCTGGACGATGGCCATTTCTGGCTTTCGGAGATCACCGACCGTCCGAACAAGGGCTGGGACGCCGCGCTGCCGCGCATCTGCACGTGGGGCCATTTCCTCGACCTGCAGACCAAGCGCCGCTTCTGGTTCTTCAACCTGCATATGGACCATATCGGGGTGCAGGCCCGCGAGGAGAGCGCCAAGCTGGTGGTGGCGAAGATCCGCGAAATGTGCAAACCCAAAGAGTTCGTGATCCTGACCGGGGACTTCAACGTCGACCAGAACAATCATATCTATACGACCTTTGTCTCGTCGGGCATTCTGGCCGATTCGTACGAGACCGCCGGAAGACGCTACGCCCCGAACGGTACGTTCAACAGCTTCAACCCTTCGCTGAAGACCGACAGCCGCATCGACCATATCTTCGTGACGCCGTCGGTTCACGTGCACGATTACGGGGTGCTGACCGACACCTACCGTACGGAGACCGCCGCCAGCGGCGAGGAGATCAAGTCGGGCGCCTTCCCCAAGGAGGTTTCACTGCACAGTTACGATGCGCGCACGCCGTCGGACCATTTTCCGGTCGTCGTGCGTCTCGAATTCCGGAGGTAGCGTCGCGTTCCGTCCGGAAGACCGAAAAAGCCCTGATGAACGATATTGTCCGCCAGATCGGACCGGATGTTGCCGGCCCTATCTGGCGGTATCGGTTTCGGCGGAATCCCGGTTACTTCATTATATATAATTGGAGGGTGGGGCGAAGACAAGGTGTCCGGTCGCGGCGAACCTATTTTCGCCGGCCTATAATCTTCGCCGGGTTGTGTCTTGGCCGATAAGAATGCGTTCTGTGCTGTCTTTTTAGCAGTTACGGAGTATGCCGGGAGGATGTGATGCTGATTGACCTTGTTTTCAATTCGTTGATTGTCAGTATTTGGACCAGTTTATACGTAAAATTTTGCCGATTTATTTTGCAACTAAAACGTTTTAGTATATATTTGCGATAGAAAGCTATTATGTGTGCTATATGAAAACTAAACGTACAACGATTCGTGACATTGCCGAAGCTGCCGGAGTTTCGATATCGCTGGTGTCGTTCGTCATGAATAATAAGGGGAAACGTTATCGCATAAGCGATGAGATGACCAAACGCATTCGGGAAATGGCTGACAAACTCGACTATCAGCCTAATAATGCGGCCCGAAGTCTGCGGAGCGGACGTTCGCGGACGATCGGTGTGGTTGTTTCCGATATCTCGAACAGCTTTTTTGCGGAGATATGCCGGAAAATCGAGGACGATGCCTCCCGTTTTAATTATACCGTTATTTTCGGCAGTTCGGACGAGAATGCGGACAAGTTCCGCAATGTGGTCGAAGTACTTCTGGGCAAGGGCGTGGACGGATTGATCCTTGTTCCGTGCGAAGGCTCCGAAGCTTATATCGAAGAGATTTACGGCCTCAATATTCCGCTGGTGCTGATCGACCGTACGATCGACAATCCGGAAATAAGCCGTGTGGTGCTGAACAATCAGAAAGCGTCGGCAATGGCCGTGGAGCATTTGGTGGAATCGGGCTATAAGCGTGTGGCGATGGTCTCCTATGCCATGCGGCTGTCGAATATCTGCGATCGGGAGAAGGGGTACGAATCCACGATGGAACGTCTGGGGCTCAAAGACCGCATGCAGATATATCGTATTGATTTTCATGAAACGGCCCGCCGGGTCGATGATCTTGTGCGGCAGCTTTTTCAACGGGCCAACCGCAAGGTGGACGCCCTGTTGTTCGCAACCAACAGTCTGGCCGTGGAGGGACTTAAGGCGTTGAACCGTTATCAGGTTTCTGTGCCCGACGATGTGGCTGTCGTGGCTTACGATGGCAATGAAGTGTTCGATCTGTACCGGGTGTCCGTTACCAGTGTGCGGCAGCCGATCGAGTTGTTCGGTACGGAAGCCGTTCGTCTGCTGGTGCGCCGGATCGAAGAACCGGACTGCGCTTCCAGCGCCGCGATCATGCTAAACGCCGAGTTGGTGAAAGGGGAGTCTACCGGACAAAAGTGACCCTTTTTTTGTTCTTTTGGCTAAAACGATTTAGTTATTGCTTGTGTTTTAAATAGATATAAATGTATTTCAAAAAGTCTCAGTTGTAATAGTTGAATGTATGAAAACACGTTTTTCCCGATTGAAAGGTCTTATTCCGCCGATGGTCACACCGCTGATCGACAACAATACGCTGGACCGCGACGGCACGGTCAGACTGGTGGAGCATATGATTGCAGGCGGTGTTCACGGAATCTTCATCCTCGGAACGACCGGCGAGGCGCAAAGTCTGGCCTATCACCTGCGTTATGAACTTACCGAGCTGGTTTGTTCGGCAGTTGCGGGCCGCGTTCCCGTTTTGGTCGGCGTGACCGATACCTCGCTGGAGGAGAGTCTGAGACTGGCGCACAAGGCCGCCGAATGCGGTGCTGCGGCTGTCGTTGCGGCGCCGCCTTACTATTTCGCTCCTTCGCAGCCGGAACTGACCATGTATTACAAGGCGTTGGCCGATGCCCTGCCGCTGCCTTTGTGCCTCTATAATATGCCGGTGCATGTGAAGGTGTCGCTCGAACCCGCTACCGTGAAGGAGCTGGCCGGGCATCCGAACATCATCGGACTGAAGGACAGTTCGTCGAACATGGTCTATTTTCAGACGCTTCTTTACGAGCTGAGCGATCGTCCCGATTTCGCCCTTTTCATGGGACCCGAACAGCTCACTGCCGAGAGTGTGATGCTGGGAGCAGCCGGCGGGGTCAACGGCGGTGCGAATGTTTTTCCGGAACTCTATGTCGCGCTTTACGAGGCAGCCGCGGCCAATGACTTGGAACGGGTGAAAGCCCTGCAGCATCATGTCATGGCCGTCGCCGCGTCGCTCTATACCATCGGTCGCTATGGTTCCAGTGCCATCAAGGGAATCAAGTGCGCACTTTCGCTCATGGGGATATGCAGCGATTACCTTTCATATCCTTACCAGCGATTCCTCGATGCCGAACGGACGAAGGTGCGGGCCGTGCTCGAAAGACTGCAGGCGCAGATCCGGATTTGACGCCGGCTATGTCTTGGCAGGAATGAAGCCCTGAATATGAATATTAATAATATGTAATTATGGGAAAAATTGTTGTAATAGGAAGTTCCAATACCGATCTGGTTATCCGTACGCCGCGTATTCCCTCTCCCGGAGAGACGCTTATCGGATCTGATTTTATGATCAATGCAGGCGGCAAGGGCGCCAATCAGGCGGTCGCTGCGGCCCGTATGGGAGGCGACGTCTGCTTTGTCGCCTGCGTGGGCGACGACGGGTTCGGAGCGGAAGCCGTGCGGCATTATGCCGGCGAAGGTATCGATACGTCCTATATCGTACGCCGCAATGGCGTTGCTTCGGGCGTGGCGCTTATCGCCGTAGATGATGCCGCGGAGAATAGTATCGTCGTGGCTCCGGGGGCCAACGCCCTGCTTTCGCCTGCGGATATCGATGCTGTCGAAAGCGAAATCGCCGCTGCCGATTACCTGCTCGTGCAACTCGAAATTCCGATGGAGACGGTAGCCCGCGCTACCGAACTTGCCGTGCGTCACGGAGTGCGGGTCATTTTGAATCCGGCCCCTGCGGCGCCGATTGCGGACGAAGTGTTGGCCCGTCTGGACCTGATTACGCCGAACCGCAGCGAGACAGAGCTGCTGACGGGGCTGAAAGTCGAGAATGTCGGCGATGCCGTTGCGGCCGCCGCATGGTTTCGCGGGCGCGGTGTACGGCGTGTCGCCGTTACGATGGGCAGTGCGGGGGCATTGGTGGCCGATGAGCGCGGCGAGGAGTTCGTTCCGGCCTATCGTGTCGAGGCTGTCGATACGACGGCTGCCGGAGATGTCTTCAACGGCGCGCTGGCCGTCGCCCTCTCCGAAGGGCGCGAGTTGGGAGCTGCAGCACGTTTCGCCGCCGCCGCGTCTTCAATCGCCTGTACCCGCATCGGCGCCCAGCGTTCCATTCCGCAGCGGCGCGAAGTAGATTCCGCCGAATAGACAAAACTTCAATATTAACCTAAAACTTTTATCCTAATGTTTGTTGTAAATAATTATACACTGGCCGTCGTGTTTTGTTTCGTGACGATGCTCTGTTGGGGGTCATGGGGAAACACGCAGAAACTGGCTTCGAAAAGCTGGCGTTACGAACTTTTCTATTGGGACTATGTGATCGGCATGCTGTTGTTCAGCATCCTGTCCGGATTCACGCTCGGAAGCTTCGGCAGCGAAGGCCGTAGTTTCGTCGCCGATCTCGCTCAGGCAGACTGGGGCGGCATCGGCAGTGTGCTGCTGGGCGGCGTGGTTTTCAATGCTTCGAATATTCTGCTGTCCGCTTCGGTATCGCTGGCCGGTTTGGCCGTAGCTTTTCCGCTGGGCGTGGGGCTGGCTTTGGTGCTGGGGGTGATTGTCAATTATGTGGGGGCTCCGAAAGGTGATCCCGTGATTCTTTTTCTCGGCGTTGCGCTCATCGTCGTTGCCATTGTGCTCAACGGAATGGCCTCGGCCCGCCAGTCGGGCGGCGTGAAGAGCAACAGCCGCAAGGGCGTTGCGCTGGCCGCCGTCGCCGGCGTCATCATGGCTTTCTTTTACCGTTTTGTCGCGGCCGCCATGGATCTCGATAATTTCTCCGATCCTACACCCGGCATGATGACTCCCTATTCGGCACTGTTTGTATTCTCGGTGGGCGTGCTGCTCAGCAATTTCGTTTTCAATACATGGGTGATGCGCCATCCCTTCGACGGTGCGCCCGTCAGTTATAAAGCCTATTTCAGCGGATCGCTTTCCACCCATCTGGTCGGAGTGCTCGGCGGTGCAGTATGGGCGTTAGGTACGGCTTTCAGCTACATTGCCGCCGGTAAAGCCGGCGCCGCGGTCTCTTATGCGCTGGGGCAGGGCGCTCCGATGATCGCCGCGATATGGGGCGTCTTCATCTGGCGTGAATTCCGGGGCGCGGGACGTTCCGTGAAGGGATTGCTGGCCTGCATGTTCCTGCTGTTCATCGGCGGTCTGGCGCTGATTATCATTTCGGGAGCGAATTGATTCCTGACGATTGTCGAACCTTAAAACTTTTTCATATGCTGAGAAATCTGAAATATTTTGCCGGAGTCGTAGCCTTGTGCGCGGCTTTTGGTACGGGCTGCTCCGGGGCGGTGTCGGAAGAGACGCCCGTGAAGGTGATTTTCGATACCGACATGGGTAACGATATCGACGATGCGCTGGCGCTCGACATGCTCTACAAGTATGCCGACGAGGGGCGCATCACCTTGTTGGGGATTACTTCCAATAAGGAGGAGCATCCGGCCAGCGTCGAGTATATCGACATCCTGAATACTTTCTACGGCTATCCGGATATCCCTGTAGGCCGGATACGGGAGGGCGCGAACTGCGACCGAGAAAACAGTTTCGTGGCTCAGACCTCGCGCGACGGAGACTACAAACGTACGATCTCCGATTACGATGCGCTGCCCGAAAGTGCGGAGCTGCTGCGCCGGCTGCTTGCGTCGCAGGGCGACGGTGAAGTGACGCTGATCGCCGTGGGATTTTCCACGAACCTGCAGCGGCTGATGGCTTCCGGTCCGGATGCGGTCTCTTCGCTCGACGGTATGGAACTCATCCGCCGTAAAGTAAAACACCTCTACATGATGGCCGGCGAATTCGAGCAAGCCGAGGGGAAAAGCGCCGAATACAATATCCGTATCGACCGCAATGCCGCGCAGGAGCTTTTCGAAAAGTGGCCCACGCCCGTTACGGTCAGTCCTTTCGAGGTCGGTTCGCGTATCCTCTATCCCGTGGAGTCGATTCTCGGAGATTTCGGTTATGTGGAGAAGCACCCGCTGGCCGAGGCTTATAAAGTCTATAAACCGATGCCTTACGACCGTCCAATGTGGGACCCGTCGGCCGTGCTTTGCGCCGTAGAACCCGATGCCGGGTATTTCCGTTACAGCGCTCCGGGCCGGATTCGTGTGGATGACGAGTCGATGACATGGTTCGAACCCGATCCTGCAGGCAGGCATCGTTACCTGATAGCCGGTGAGGCGGAGTGCGCCAGAGCGCGCGAGCGTATGGTCGAGCTGATTACGCGGCGGCCGCATCCCTATACCGAACCTTAACGATGGAATAAACCGAAACGTTACTAACCTTTAAACCTATGAAACATTTCAGACTATTAATCTTGTCGCTGGGGCTGGCGTTGGTGAGTCTTGCCGCAGCGGCTCGGCAGGTGACCGTTTCCGGCGTCGTGACCGACGCTTCGGGTTCGGCGCTTGTCGGTGCGACGGTGCTTGTGCAGGGCGGCAGTCAGGGAGTGACCACCGATAACAAGGGCCAGTTTACACTCAATGTTCCCGAAGGGACCGTCCTCGACATCTCTTTTGTGGGCTATGAGAAGCAGAGCGTCCCCGTCAAGGCTGGTGCTCCGATGCACATCACGTTGCAGGAAGAGGCGACGCAGATGGGCGAGGTGGTCGTCGTCGGCTACGGCGTCCAGAAAAAGGTGAATCTTACGGGTGCCGTGTCGCAGATTTCGGGTGACGCGATTGCGGACAAGGCTGCGCCCAACGTGCTGGCCTCCCTGCAGGGCGAACTGCCCGGCGTGGTCGTCACGCAGTCGAGCGGCCAGCCCGGCGAGGAGGGTTTCGCCCTTCAGATCCGCGGCCATTCCTCGGTCAATACGATTTCGACGCTGGTGCTGATCGACGGTATCGAGGGCGATCTCGATATGCTCAACCCGAACGATATCGAGTCGATTTCGGTGCTGAAGGATGCCGCGTCCGCATCGATTTATGGTTCGAAAGCTGCTGCGGGCGTTATTCTCGTCACGACCAAGCAAGGCGCCGCCGAACGCGTGAAGGTGAGCTACAACGGTTCGTACAGCTTCACGCGACAGGGCCGCAAACCCAGCCGTATCAATTCGTGGGAGGAGTATGAGATTACCCAGCGGGCCAACAACAAGGCTGTCAATGCCGAAATGATCGAGTGGCTCAAAAATCCCAATTTCAACTCGATGCTTTCGTCTTCGACGGCTCTGAGCTATCTGGACAACACCGACTGGATCCGCAAGAGTCTCAATGACTGGAGGCCATATGCAACGTCATTCGCTGTCGGTACGCGGCGGAAGCAATAAACTTAACTACATGGCCTCGGTGGGGTATTACGAACGCCGGGGTTTCTTCAAGTACGGTCCCGATGACAATAACCGTTTCAATTTCCGTGCGAATCTCTTTTCGCGCATTAACCGCTATCTCGATCTTTCGATCAAGCTCACGGCCGACCGTTCGGAAATTAATGCCAACGCCTTCAACGCTTCGAAAGTGCTCGCCGAAGTGTACCGCTGCCGCACCCGCATGCCGGTCTATTTTCCGCAGGATGAGGATCCGCTTGTAAACCCAAATCTCTATGCCGGTCAGGACGGCACCAATCCGATCGACCTGATGAAAAATGCCGGTACGTCGGACAACATCAACAACGACGTTTCGGGACAGGCCAATCTGCGCATCCGCAATCTGGTCAAAGGCTTGCAGATCAATCTCACCGCTTCGCGCAAATACCGCGCGAACCTGAACGACCGCAAGACCCGCCGTCTGATCTGGTACAGCCGCGGCGACAATGAGTACCGTTATTCGCAGACCACGCCCAACGGGGTACAGAAGCGCCGAGACAACTCCTTTACGGACAATCTGCGCGCCGTGGCCGATTACGACCTGAAACTGGGTCGCAGCCACAATTTTCATATCATGGCCGGTACCGAGTGGGAAAACTACCGCTTCGACCGTGTTTACGCCACGAAGGATTACATGCCCGACGGATTTTATTCGCTCAATTTCGGCAATTCCCAGTCGGCTTTCAACTCCGACCTGATCAATACTTCGGCGGTGATGTCCTTTTTCGGACGTTTCAATTACAATTTCCGCGAGAAATATCTCTTCGAGGTCAATCTGCGCTATGACGGCAGTTCGCGTTTAGCGCCTGCGAACCGTTGGGAGCTGTTTCCCTCGGTTTCGGGCGGCTGGGGCATCAGCAAGGAGAATTTCTTTCGTGACAAGGTCAAATTCATAGACCTCCTGAAGGTCCGCGCTTCGTGGGGCCGTCTGGGAAATGCCAATGCACTGGGCTACTACGACTATATCAACATGATCGAGACCGGCAAAACCATTTTCGGCGGCACTTCGGCCACGACCAATTACATCAAGACGCTGGCTTCGCCCCAGAAGAGCTGGGAGATCATCGACGTGCGCAATATCGGTCTAGACATGAACCTGCTGCGCAACCGCCTGCAGTTTACCGGCGAATATTATTGGAAGCGCAATATCAACATGCTCTCGTCGGCAATGGGCGTGCCGTCGCTTATCGGCATCGGGCTCCCTTCGGCCAATGTCGGCGAATTGAAGACATGGGGTTGGGAGATCGACGTGCGCTGGCGCGACAAGATCGGCAAGCATTTCAGCTACTGGGTGGGGGCCAATCTTTCGGACAGCCAGAACGAACTGGTCAAATACGAAGGAAGCAACGTCATTCAGGAAGGCGTCGTTCCTCTGCTCGAAGGCTATCCGCTCAATACGATATGGGGCTACCGCACGGCGGGACTCTATCAGGAAACCCCGGCTATGGAGGAGGCTATCCTGCAGCCCGGCGGCGCGCTCACTGCGGCGGGCGATGTGCGTTATGTCAACCGGGACAGCGATCCCTACATTACGGGTGGCAATTTCACGCCCGATTCGCCGGGCGATCTGGTCATGCTCGGCACGACCGATCCGCGTTATACGTTCGGTGCCGATTTGGGATTCGAATGGAAAGGGCTGCGCTTCTCCGTGCAGTTGCAGGGTGTGGGCAAACGCAACTTCCTGCTCGACGAAGCCACGCTCAATCCCACGCAGGGATCGCTCTATCAGGCGATCAATATCCACCGGGACTACTGGACTCCTGAGAATACCGACGCATTCATGCCCCGTCCGGTTTACAAGGGCGGTTCGTACAACTACAAACCTTCGGACCGCTGGATTCAGGATGCGGCTTACCTGCGTCTGAAAAACATCACGATCGGCTATACGATTCCCTTCAAACCGCGGAGTTTCGTCCGTTCGTGTTATGTTTATGTTTCCGGAGACAATTTGTGGGAAACAACCCGTACGTGGGATGTCTTCGATCCGGAAGCCCCTGCCATCACCACGGTCAATGGCTGGTATGCCTTTTACCGTGCCGTTACGGTCGGTCTTAATGTCTCCTTCTAAAATCAGCAATCTATGAAACGAATACATATCATTACATTGCTTTTCGCGTTGTTTTCCGCCGGGTTTGCGGGGTGTAATCTGGACCGTTTTCCCGAAACGGCGATGGCCGAAAAGGATTTCTGGAATCCTCAGTCGGAGGACGAATTCAAATATGCCGTCAATCAGCTCTACGTGCTGCTGGGACATCGCTGGGGCGATACGCGCGCCGACGATCTGTTCCGCAACAACTATCCCGACGACATCAGTGCCGGAACCCGCAAGGTGCCGGCCAAGAGCGACGACTGGAGCAATCCCTACAAGATGGTTTTCTGGGCCAACCGCATCATCGAACACGCGCCGGAGCACGGTACGACCGCTTCGCAGATAGACCGTTTCGTGGCCGAAGCCTACTTCTTCCGTGCTTACGCCTACTACCAGCTTGTATGTAAATTCGGCGGCGTGCCGATTCTGGTGAATACGGCCGGCGATATCGACGACCCGATTCTCTACGGTCCGCGCGCTTCGCGCGAGGAGGTGATGACCCGCATTTATACCGACCTGAATCTTGCGGCCCGCGAGCTGCCGCTGCCTTCGGCACTGGCTGACGGAGAGTTCGGACGCATTTCGCGGACGGCGGCTCAGGCTTTCAAGGCGCGCGCTGCGCTCTATGAAGGCACGCGTCGGAAATTCCATGGCGAAGAGCAGGCCGAGCCCCATCTCAAGATTGCCTATGAAGCTGCCGACTCGGTGATTCAATCCGGCGAGCACACGCTCTACACCAAGGGGACGCAGCCCTATAAGGACCTTTTCGAATATACGGGTGAGGAGGCTTCGGAACATATTCTGGTGAAACTGTACGGCTATCAGGAAACGCAATTGCTGACGCACAATTACCCGTACCAGATCGCCGTCAATTACGGCGTTTCGCGCAACTTCCTGAATCTTTATCTTAATGATACGGGGCTGCCTTTCGAGGACGATCCCTCTTTGCAGCTCACCTATAACGACTATTTCGACGGCCGTGATCCCCGTTTGGCCGAAACGGCATTGCGCCGCGGCGTCAACACCTACCAGTTCGGTCCGTTCGTGCCCTATGCGCAGTCGCGTACGGGTTTCGGCATCCGCAAATACGTGCGCAACGACGGCGTGACGGACCAGCCCAGTACGCTGGATTATCCGCTGCTGCGCTATGCCGAAGTACTGTTGACATACGCCGAAGCCCGTTTCGAACACGACGGAATCATTTCGGATGAGGACCTGAACCGTACGGTCAATGCGCTGCGCGACCGTGTGGGCATGGCGCACCTGACCAACGAATTCGTCACTTCCAATCACCTCGATATGCGGACTGAACTGCGTCGTGAGCGCTCTGTCGAACTGGCGCTCGAAGGGCTTCGCTACGACGACCTGATTCGCTGGAAAGAGGCCGAAATCCGTTTGCCGCAGGATGTATTGGGAGCACGGTTCATTGCCGGAGAGTGGGGCAGCGTCTCGCCCGGTTCGCTCGAAGACAAACTTACTGCACAGAATGTGCTGATCGTGGAGGAGGGAACGAGCCGGTTCTTCGATCCGAAGAAGGATTACCTCTATCCCATTCCGAGCAACGATATTGCCCAGAGCCGCGGGAATGTAGAACAGAATCCCAATTGGAAATAACCGTTAATCAGTTACTCAGATGAAAAAAAGCATATTTTCGCTGTTGGCGGCCATGGCATTGCTGGGCGCCGCCTGCGAAGACGATTATAAAAACTATCCTGACGGCTATGACCGTCAGTATTATACGACTTTCGATTACGAGTCCGACGATCAGGGCAATCCGACGCTCACGAACCGGACGATCTCCGTCGACCGTTCCAGTACCGAGCTGATCGAGCTGCCCATCAAATTCATGTCGGAGACCGAGCGCGATTACGACATCGAGGTGCGTCTTTATGTACGTAATTCCCCTTATTTTCTTACGCAGATGGGAGTTATGAAACCTCCGAAGAACGAATTCTCGACTCCCGACTCGCTGGCGGTTCCCGGTGTGGATTTCCATATTCTCGATAGGGACAAGCGGGTGATGACGCCCGTACGTACCGATACGCTGACCTATTACAGCGTTATTTTCCCTTGTGCCCGCAAAGGCGTTGAAAAACTCTATATCGAACTGCTCAATAACGAAGATTTCGATCACCTGCGTTGTGCATGGCTGACGTTGGCAGTCAATAAGATAGATGCGACGAGCGAGCAGACGCTGCAGCAGACTGCCGTCAATCACGATGCCGGACATTACAGGATATACTCGCTTTCGCGCTGTTATTTCCGCAGGTTGAACATTCAGTAAACGGGACGGATATGAGCTATTTCAAAATATTTCGCATGGCGGCGGGCACTCTCTTTTGGGCGTTGGCGCTCCTCTCGCCTGCCGGGGTTTCGTCGCAGACGCTCGAACTCTCCGGGGCGCAGGTCGTGACTTCGGGCGACGACCCGCTGGTGCGCAAAGCCGCCGAAGTGCTTGTCGATGAACTCGCCCTGCGTACGGGGGTGACACTCTCCGCTGCCGGGACCGCCGACGGAGTGCAGATCCTTATCGGCCGGGAATCCGATCTTGCCGCGGGCAATGCCGCGCTGGGCCGGGAACTTGGAGCGCTTCCGCCGACGGGAACGGAGGGCTACAAACTGCTGGTCGCGGAAGACGGTAAATGCGTCGTCGTGGCGGGAAACGATCCGCGGGGCGTGCTGTACGGCGTGGGGCGTCTGCTGCGCAGTTGCGAACTGCGTAACGGAAGCATTCTCCTACCTGCGGCGACAACGGTTTCATCGACTCCCCAGTATGCGGTCCGGGGGCATGAACTGCATCCTTCGCCGCGGGCCAAGTCTCCCGACGAAGCATGGGCCAAGGAGAACTTCGAACAGTATGTCCGCGAACTGGCGCTTTTCGGGATGAACAGCATCGAGATGCTGCGCCATGTGCCTGCTGACTATATCCGTATCGCCAAGTCCTACGGTCTCGATGTCTGGATCGTGACTTACGACAACGGTCCCGATTTCGAATCGGAGCGCGGCGAGGCCACCGAACTGCGTTTCCGGGAAAATATCTTCAAACGTCTGCCGACGATCGACCATTGGTGTATCAAGAGCGGTGATCCGGGCGATCTGACGCTCGAACGCTTCTTCTCTTTCTCGGAGAAAGAGGTGGCGCTGCTCAAGCGCTATCATCCCGAAGCGAAGGTATGGCTGAGTCCCCAGCATTTCGTCGATGCTCCGATGAGCTATTTCGAGGAGTTCTGCCGGCGTGCCAATGTCGTAAAGTGGGCCGATGGTGTGGTATTCGGTCCTTGGTGCCGGATGTCGTTCGAGCAGCTGCGGGCGAAAATCCGTCCCGGACTGCCGATCCGCAACTTTCCCGACATCACCCACATCTACAGCAGCCAGTATCCGGCGCGGTCGATCGACCTGCCAATGGCGATGACGCTTGGACGTATCTGCATCAATCCCAGCCCGGTGGCGCAAAAGCATATCCATAACCTATATGCCGGATTGGGGGTTGGGTCGCTGACCTATTCCGAGGGTACCAACGACGATCTGAACAAATTTTTCTGGCTCGGTCAGGATTGGGACGCTTCGACCGAAGCCGAAGCGTCGGTATTCGATTACGCCCGCTACTTCATCGGGCCCGATCTGGCCGCCGATTTTACGGCAGGCATTTTCGCGCTGGAGCGTAACCTGATAGGCCCCCTTGCAGAAAATGAAGAGATAGATACGACTTTGAAAATGTGGCAGAGCATGGAGGAGCGCGCTGACGATGCGACAATGCGCAATCCGCGTTTTCTGATGCCCCTGATGCGGGCTTACTACGATGCCTATATCTACCGGCGGTGGCTGCACGAACTGGATGTCGAGTCTCGTGCCTACGATGCGTTGAAAGAGGCTCCCAAACGAGGTTCTTCGCGTGCGTTGTCCCGAACCCGCGCGATTTTGGGCGAAGCGCGGCGCAAACCCGTGGCGCAGGAGTTGAAACGGCGTTGCGAGGAGCTTTACGAGGCGGTTTATCACGACGAGGGTCGCTGGACGATGGAATACCAGCATTGCCCGCTGATGGACCAGATCGATTTGCCGCTCAACGACAGCGAGTGGCTGCTGATGCGTATCGACGAAATAGACGCGCTGGCCGACAATGAAGAGCGCGTGGAGCAGATTATGGCGTTGGTCGTCCGCACCGATCCCGGCGAAGGCGGCTTTTACTACAATTTGGGCGATTTCTCTTCGGAACGGGTGACCGGTATAGATGCCGCATGGGAGAGAGACCCCTCTCATCTCGAAACGCCCCATTGCGGTCTGGGCGCCAAGATGAAGAAAGGCTTTGTGATGACCCATCTCGGATTCGACGGCAAGCCTGTGCCGCGTGCATGGTTGACGCAGGCCGGAATTTATTACGACCAGCCGCTTAAACTGACTTTCGACGGATTCGATCCTGCTGCGACTTATCGCGTGCGGATCGTCTATGTCGGTGAGGCCAACAAATTCAGGAGTCATGTGCGGCTCGATGCGGACGGTTGCAGGATACACGATGCGATCAGGCTTTCGGGCGATGTGGTGCGTGAATTCGATCTTCCGGCCGAAGCGACCCGTGACGGTCGGGTGACGCTGAGCTGGCAGTGTGATACCGGGGAGAGAGGCGTACATGTGGCCGAACTGTTTTTTCTTAAAAACCAACAGAAATAACCTTAAAAACAATGATTATGTATCTCAATAAACGCATTATTTTCGGATGGCTCCTGCTGGGCGGACTGTTTGCCGGGGCGTGTGGCGAGGATGAGCCTGCACCCGCAGCCGAGCCGCTGGACCTCAGCATACGCGCTGCCTTGGCTCCGGTGTTGACGGCCGACGGCACCGCTTCCGTTGAGGAATGCCGCATGGAATGGTCGGCGGACGATGCCTTCGGACTTTGGGGCCGCAGCAGCCGGTTTGCAGACAACAATGTTTGTTTTACGCTTCAGGAAATCTCCGCCGACGGTGAGGGTGTCTTTTCCGGTTCGGTGTCTGACGCTCCCGGTGCGGGTCCTCAGACGCTGCGTGCGCTATATCTTTATCGGGATAACTGCGGATTCGACCCTGTCTATCTTTCGGTCAAGCTCCCTGCGGCTCAGATTCAGTCCGGCGGGGGCTGCGATGTGAAACGCTATGGGTTTCTCGTTGCGACGCTTGAAAATGCAGATGTCGCTTCCGGCGAAGTCGCCATGGAGTTTTCAACTCCGTGTGCGGTGCTGAAACTCGAAATCGACGCTGCGGGAACCCCTCTTGTCGACAAGAAACTGAGTAGCGTGCGTATCGAGTCGGAACGGCCCTTGATCGGCAGTATGATTTACAATCTGGAGCGGAACGAGGTCGAAGTGCCGTGCAATGGTAAAACCGTGAATCTTACGCTGGCCGACACTCCGGCCTTAAGCGGTAAATGTGCCGCATGGTTCACCCTCTGCGAGGCCGAACTCGCCGGTGCACCGCTGAAAATTCAGCTTCTCTGTACGGATAAGAGCGTCGTGGACATCGTTTGCGAACCGCAGATCGCATTGCAGGCGGCGCGTGTGAGCGAACTGCCGCTGAACTTGGCGGCATTGATCGCTTCGGGCGACGCCGAGGTGAGCGAATTCCGCGTCGATCTGAGCGAGAACGGTACCTCGAACTGCTATGTCGTTTCAGCAGCCGATAAATACAAGTTCCGTCCGACGTGCGGCAACAGCAACGATCTGCCCGCAGGCATGACCCGGATAGATTGGCTCTGGATGAGCGCTCCGGACCTGATTACCGAGGTCGGCTATGAAAAAGGCATGGTCGTTTTCCGGGCTGGCGAAGCCCGCGGCAATGCGGTTATTGGCGCTTTCAACGATGCGGGTGAAATCGTGTGGAGCTGGCATATCTGGCTGACGGAAGACCCTGCGGCCGATCTTCACGCCGGCATGAGCAAGAGCTACCAGCTGCTCGACCGTAATCTGGGCGCCGTCTCGACCGAAGTGGATGACTATCTCTCCTATGGCCTTTATTATCAGTGGGGACGCAAGGATCCTTTCATCGGCCCGCGTCATCACGGGACGAAGGTCAAACGTGAAGAGACGCCCGGTTTCTCTGCGGCTACGGCCGATTATGTCGTAAATCCTGCATATGGAGGAACGTTCAAACTGGTGAAGAACACGGAGCTGCCTTCGGGCGGGGAGATCGGCTATGCCGTTGCCAACCCGATGAATTTCGTATGCTTCGGGGCCGAACAGAACGGCAGCGGCCAGACTTGGTTCAATTCGGATTTCAAGCAGTACCTTACTTTGTGGGGATACAACGAAGCGACGAGTTCCAGTTCGAAAACCATTTACGACCCGTGTCCGGTGGGGTACAAGGTGCCGCACTTTACGGGTACGGTCTGGGCCGGCGTTGCCGCTGCCAATCTGCCCGTGATGTCGAACGCCGGGCTTTACGGCGTCATGTTTTCGGGTGCGGAGGGTTCGTCGTATTATCCCGCTGCGGGCTTCCGAGACCATACGGGCGGTTTCCTCTCCTATATGGGACAGTGCGCTACCTTTTGGTCGGCCATGACCTACAATAACCTTAATGTCCGCGGTATGAAGATCGAGCCTGCGGGCAAAACCTATGTGAATGTGAATATCAAATTCAATGCGGCGTACGGCCAGTCGGTGCGTTGCGTGAAAGAATAAAAATCATCGGATATGAAAATGAAACGAATCGTATGTATTATCTGCGCGGCGGTCTTTGCTTTGACCGCCCGCGCGGAAATCCGGCTGCCGGCGTTTTTCGACGACGGCATGGTGCTCCAACAGCAGGCGACCGTGCGCATTTGGGGGACGGCGGCCGCCGGAGCGAAAGTGACGCTTACCGCCGGATGGGATAACCGCACCTATACCTGCAAGGCTGCATCCAACGGCAGTTGGGCGCTCAAAGTCAAGACGCCCGCTGCGGGCGGGCCCTATGAAATCCGTATCAGCGACGGCGAGGAGATCGTACTGCGCGACGTTCAGCTCGGCGAAGTGTGGATATGTTCCGGACAGTCCAATATGGAAATGCCTGTAAAGGGTTTCCTGAGTCAGCCGGTAGAGGGTGCTTTCGAGATGATACTCGATGCCGGGAAGGATAATGTACGGGCCTTTACCGTTGCCCGCAGGCTCTCCGATACCCCGCAGGCCGACTGCGGCGGCAAATGGGTGGCGGCCTCTGCCGGAACGGTTCCCGACATCAGCAGTGTCGCTTACCTTTTCGCCTGCCGCCTGCATCGGACGCTGAAGGTGCCCGTCGGTATCGTTGTGGCGGCTTGGGGCGGAACGTCGATTCTGGGGTGGCTTCCTTCCGGGGAGATTGCGAAAACGATCTCAAAAGAGAAGTGCGCCCGGATATTGGCGGTGAACGGCAGCGACAAAAATCATCCTGCCAAGCTGTACAACGGAATGATCGCCCCGATTGCCGGATATGCCGCACGCGGATTCATCTGGTATCAGGGCGAAGCCAACGTCGGTTTTGCCGATGCTTACGGTGCATTGCAGAAACAGTTGGTCAATACATGGCGCCGGAGCTGGGGCGATTCGAATATGGCTTTTTATGCCGTGGAGATAGCTCCTTACCGCTATGGCCGCGGGAACGAGAACGCCTTGTCGCGTCCGCTGCTGGTCGAAGCGCAGGAACGGGCGTTGAAACAGCTGCCCAATACGGCTCTGATTCCGACGACGGATGTAGGCGATGCCGTTTGCATACATCCTGCGCGCAAACGTCAGGTCGGTGACCGGCTTGCGGCGACGGCGCTCAAACAGGCATACGGCCTGAGCGGGCTGGAACCCGAATCGCCTCGTATCGCCAAGGTCGATTATGCGGACGGTACGGCCGTAGTCTCCGTGACTTCGGCGTTGGGTGCCATGCCCGGCCAGATCCGCGGATTCGAAATCGCCGGGGAGAACCGTCGGTTTTATGCGGCTAAAGCCGTAGTCGATCGTCGTAAAGGCACGATCCTCGTATCGTCGGACCATGTGCCTGCTCCCGTTGCAGTGCGCTATGCGTTCCGCAACTACATTGTCGCCGATTGGACGAACTGGATGGGTATCCCCGCCCTCCCGTGCCGCACGGACGATTGGCCTGACGAGAACTGATGAACGAATTGCCGGGGATTCCGTGTATCGCCTTTCCGCGGAATCCGTTGCCGGATAGAAAACCGGGCAAGCCTTAGTCGGACTTGCCCGGTTCTTTGTTCGTCTGTTTCTGTCCTTGTTTGTCGGCAAGGGCCGGCCCGGTGCGCAGAGCGTCGCGGCTTCACGGCGTATCGTTACGGCGGGATGTACGACGTTGGAGCGTTCGGTTTCGGTCTGGCCGAAGCCCGTTTGCCGCCGGGTTTCCGTTGTCAGGGGGCTGGTTATTGCTCGTCTGTTTCGAATGCGTAGACCGTATGCTGCGTGTAGGTCTCTCCCGGACGCAGCACCGACGACGGGAAATTGTCGTGGTTGGGTGCGTCGGGGAAATTCTGTGTTTCGAGGGCGATGCCGGAGCGGAAGTTGTGGCGGTCGCCGCGTTTGCCGACCTCCTTGCCGTCCATGCCCTGTCCTGCATAGAACTGGAGTCCCGGCTGGTCGGTGTAGATCTTCATCCGGATGCCCGTCGCGGGTTCATAAGCCTCGGCAGCCAGCGAAACCGTGCCCGCTTCAGGCTTGTCGAGCGCCCAGTTGTGGTCGTAGCCGTTTCCGAATGCCAGCGGTTCGTAGTCGGTTTGTCCGATGCGTTCCCCGATCGCATGCGGCGTGCGGAAGTCGAGCGGCGTGCCTTCGACCGGGAGGATTTCACCCGTGGGGATCAGACCCGCGTCGGTGGGCGTAAAGCCGCTGGCATGGATGGTCAGCAGGTGCGAGTCGGTCGAATGCTCCGTTGTGCCGTGCAGGTTGTAGTAGACGTGGCTCGTGGGATTCACGATTGTCGGGGCGTCGGTCGTGGCCTCGTAGTCGATAACCAGTCCGTTGTCCGGCGTCAGCGAGTAGGTGACCGTGATGTCAAGGTTGCCCGGATAGCCCTCTTCGCTGTCGGCGGGGTCATGGAGGAAGGAATCGTCGGTAAAGGCCTCGTGAACCCGGCGGACGCCTGTGGTCAGATCGGAAATATTCCCCCACGAGGTGTAATTCAGGTCCAGTCCGGTGTCCCGGACGGAGCCCTGGAGCGTGGCCACCAGAGACTCCGTAGCGGGCTGAGAGGTGCCGTTGGCCATGGGGGAGAGGGCGGTATCCACGATGTCCACGCCGGCATAAGCCGCCATCAGCAGCACCATGTCGCCGGTGCCGGAGGTGTTGTGGGTGTGCAGGTGGATCGGCACCTTGACCTTGGCCTTGAGGGCCTTGACCAGGTCATAGGCCTCGTAGGGCAGCAGCAGGTTCGCCATGTCCTTGATGCAGATGGTCTTGGCGCCCATCTTCTCCAGCTCCACGGCGAGCTTGACGAAGTAGTCGTGCGTGTGCACCGGGCTCTTGGTGTAGGAGAGGGCCACCTCCGGGATGCCGCCGTACTTGTTGGTGGCGTCGATGGCGGTCTTCATGTTGCGCGTGTCGTTGAGCGCGTCGAAGATGCGGATGACGTCGATGCCGTTTTCGATGGACTTCTTGACGAACAGGTCCACCACGTCGTCGGCGTAGTGCTTGTAGCCCAGGATGTTCTGGCCGCGCAGCAGCATCTGCAGCTTCGTGTTGGGGATAGCCTTGCGCAGGGCGCGCAGGCGCTCCCAGGGGTCCTCATTGAGGAAGCGCAGGCAGGTGTCAAACGTCGCGCCGCCCCAGGCTTCCAGGGAGTAATAGCCGACCTTGTCCAGCATGGGCGCGGCGGGGAGCATCTCTTCCAGGCGCATGCGGGTCGCGGCCTGGCTCTGGTGCGCGTCGCGCAGAATCGTTTCTGTGATTTGAACCTTAGCCATAGGGAATGATTCCCTCCTTTTTTCTCGTTACTTCATGAACATGGACAGGAACACGCCCGCCGCAACCGCGGAGCCGATGACGCCCGCGACGTTGGGGCCCATCGCATGCATGAGCAGGAAGTTCCTCGGGTTCTCGGCCTGGCCGACCTTCTGGCTGACGCGCGCCGCCATGGGCACCGCGGAAACGCCCGCAGAGCCGATGAGCGGGTTGACCTTGCCCTTGGTCGCCCAGCACATGACCTTGCCCAGCAGCACGCCGCCGACCGTGCTCATCGCAAAGGCCACAAGGCCCATGGCGACGATCGTCAGCGTCTGGGTGCTCAGGAAGATCTCCGCCGTGGCCGTGGCGCCGACGGAAACGCCCAGGAAGATGGTGATGATGTTCATCAGCGCGTTCTGCGCGGTATCGGACAGGCGGTCGCACACGCCGCACTCCCGGAACAGGTTGCCCAGCATGAGCATACCGATCAGGGGAGCGGTGTCAGGCACCAGCAGGATGACAAAGATCGTGACCAGGACGGGGAAAATGATCTTTTCTGTTTTGGAGACAGGACGGAGCTGGGTCATTTTGACCTTGCGCATCTCCTTGGTGGTGAGCAGCTTCATAATGGGGGGCTGGATCAGGGGAATCAGCGCCATATACGAGTAAGCCGCTATGGCAATGGCCGGGAGCAGGTTCACCGGATTGGTCGCCAGCTTGGAGGCGGTGAGGATGGCCGTGGGGCCGTCCGCTCCGCCGATGACGCCGATGGCCGCCGCCTGAGCCGGGGTGAAGCCCAGCACCAGGGCCAGCAGGAAAGCGGTGAAGATGCCCAGCTGGGCGGCTGCGCCCAGCAGCAGGGACATGGGATTAGCCAGCAGAGGGCCGAAGTCCGTCATTGCCCCGATCCCCATAAAGATAATGGACGGGTAAATGGCGTACTGGACGCCCTGATAGACGACCCACATAAAGCCAACGCTGCCTGTATGGGTAGCTGCGTCCACCACTGGCTCGTTGAACAGGCCGGTCAGCGGCAGGTTGGCCAGCAGCATACCAAAGGCGATGGGCACCAGCAGCAGGGGCTCAAACCCCTTGCCGATACCAAGATACAACAGGACACATGCGATTACGATCATGAGCAGCTGCCGCCAGTCTGTGGGAATGGCAGCAAAGCCGGAGCTCCCCAAAATCGCACTCATTACCTCGGAAAAAAACTCCATTCTATTCTCCTTTTCATAACTCAACCGAAATGACCAAACCGGTCACCGGCAAAGACGGATGTACCCACTGGGAGAGTTCACCCTCTCACAGTGCCGTTCGCGGGGGGAGGAAAGCGCTTTTACCCCAGAGTCACCAGCAGGTCGTCGGTGTTGACGGTGGCGCCGGTGGACACGGCGATGGCCTTGACCGTGCCGTCCGCGGGGGCGGACACCTCGATCTCCATCTTCATGGCCTCCAGAACGATCAGCACGTCGCCGGCCTTCACGCTCTGGCCCACGGTGCACTCGATCTTGAAGATGCTGCCGGGCATGGGGCTGTTCACCGGGGTCTCGCCGGCGCCCACAGAGACGGGAGCGGCGGCGGGGGCCGGAGCAGGCTCAGCCGCGGGGGCGGGAGCCGGAGCGGGGGCGGCAACGGCGACCTGGGCCTGAGCCTGGGCGGCGGCGAGCTCCTGCTCGGTTGCGGTCAGGCGGGTCTTGAGGTCCACGATCTTATTGAGCATGGCGTCGACCTCGGAAGCGAGCTGCTCGAGGAAGACGTCGACCTCAGCGGGGTCGTAACCGCGCTTGGCCTCGGAGAAGGTCTGCGCCTGGATGTCAGCGGGGGTGATGGCCATGATACTTATCCTTTCATACGCGAGGGACGCTCCGGTTTGGAGCGAGGACCGCTCTGCGTCAGTTCCTACAATATTAGCCTGATAATGAAGTTCTCAAGCAGACTCAACACAAGTATCGCAACAACCGGCGACCAGTCGATCATTCCCAACGGGGGGATGAAGCGGCGGAAGAAGTTGAGATACGGGCCGACGAGGCTTTGCAAAACGGCCCCGATGTCGTCCATGAGGCTACCCGGGCGAATCGGGAACCACGACAGCAAGACGTACCCGAGAATCAGATAGTTGTAGAACTCGAATAGGGTTCGAACAAGACGGGCAATGGTGATGGCATTCACGAGATGGCAGCTCCTACTGCTTGAGATAGCCGTCTTTACGCAGCTTGGCAAGGTCGGTCTCCTTGACCTCGCAACCCACCGGCAAGACGATGAACACGCGGTCGCCGAGCTCGCGCACAGAGGCGCCGGAGCCGCAAGCGAATCCATAGCTGAAATCGAGCACGCGCTTGGCGACCTCGGTGCGGACGCCGGCGAACACCAGAACGACGGGCTGACGGGTGCGCACGCGGCGCACCACGGTCTCGACGTCGTCATAGCTCTCGGGGCGCAAGACGTACGCCGGAAGCTGGGGCGTACCCTCCAAAACGGCGTTCACACGAGCCTCGGTGCTGCTCACCGGGGCCGTGGTGGGAACGGAGGACAGGGCCGCGCGCTGGCTCTGGGCCTGGGCGTAGCTCGAGGGCGTGTCGTAGGCACCGGGACGATAGGCAGGCTCGGCGGAAGGGCCGTAGGTCGTCGCATGGCGATCGGCCTCCCCCACCAGCTGGCCGGAGCGCGTGTACACGGCAACGGACTCGGCCTCGCCACGGCGCGTCTGGCCGAGCATGCCGTTACCGGGCTCCTGGGGCTCGTAGCCGCGATAGGAGTCCTGGGCCGGCTGGCCGTAACCCTCGGGGTAATCCTCGTAGCCGCCGTCTACGCCCTCGTCATAGTAATCGTCATAGGGCTCGTCGCCGTACGGCTCGGCGGCGGGCTGGGCCATGCCGAGGCGGCTCTTGATGTCATCTAGAAATCCCACGGTTATACCTCTCTTTGCGCCGTGTGCGGGCGTACCTGCCTATAGTACTTCAAAGGATGGGTCAAATACCACACGCCCCAGGCGAACGATGGTGGACCCCTCCTCGAGCGCGATCTCGTAATCCTCGCTCATGCCGCAGGACAGCTCGCGGAGCTCCAACCCGCTCAAGACGCGAAGCTCGTCGCGCAGCTCGCGCAGGCCGGCAAAACACTCACGCGCCCTGGATTTATCCCCACGAGGAGCCATGGTCATAAGCCCCTCGATGCGAATTCCACAAAGGTTCTGCAGCCCGTCCATCGAGCGACGCAGCTCGTCGGGCGAAAAACCGCCCTTGGTCTCCTCGCCGCTGACATTGACCTCGATGAGCACCCTCTGCGGGGCAGCAAGCTCCCCGGCGTCCAAACGACGCAGCACCCGGCTGCTCACGGCCTCGGCCAAATGCATGGTGCCAATCGAGTGGATGAGCTCGACGCGGCCGAGCACGGCGTTGATCTTGTTCGTCTGCAAGTTGCCGATCATGTCGAAGCGCACGGGACGCGTCTCCTGGACGAGCTCGAGACCCTCAAGCTTGCGATGCAGCTCCTGAGGACGGTTCTCGCCAAATACACGATATCCGGCATCGATGGCGGCGAGTACTTGCATAAGACCCACGGTCTTGGAAACGGCGACGAGTTCCACCTCGTCACGAGTGCGGCCTCCCACAGCGAGGGACGCGTCAACGCGCTGCAAAATCTCCGCGCGCCGATCCTCGATGAAGGCGCTGTAATCCTCTTCCATCGCACATCCTTTCGCATCCACGTACCATGGCCGCAACGCTGCTGGCGCGCGACCATACGCCATAGTAACGCAGGGATGCGGCGGCCATGACGGACGCCGCATCCCTGCCACGAATCATCAAGCAAGCTGCGCGAAACGGTTCGCTTGACCTACTCCGCAAGCTCCGCGATGAGAGTTGCCAGATCGTGACCGACCTCATCGAGCGCGAGGTGGGACACGAAGCGCGCATCGGACTCAGGATCGAGCGTCACGCCCTCGCCGGAGGGGATGCGCAGGCTCTCAAGCTCATCCTCGTCGGCCTCGGCGATATCGTCAGCGCTCCAGCGCTGGCCGGTCAGCAGGAACACGAGGCGGTACGCACACTCCATGGAAATGCTCGCGACGCGGTCCAGATAACGAGACACCATGACCGTGCGACGGAAATCGTCCATCTGCGCATCATCGGCGACCTCCATGGTCTCCGTGCGATTGAAGACGCGGAAGAACTCCTGATACGCGCCGTGGACCGCCTCATCCTCTTCGGACAGGGTCAGGACCGTGGCGAGATCGTTGTTCACGAGCGCGGAGGCGGTGGCGCCCAGCACGCGATAGACACTGGCAGCCTCCTCCTCGATAAGGGCGACCATCTGCGGAGGAAACTCGATGTCGTTGTTGACCTTGCGCTTGGCCGCACGGGCGATGCGACGCACCTTGTCGCTCATGCGCTGAAGATTGAAGTCGATGTAGATGATCGTCTGGAGCAGGCGGAAGTCGGATGCAACCGGGCTCTGGGTGGCAATCAGGTTGTAGCACACGGCCTCGAGGTTGGCGCAGCGGGCGTCGATCTTGAGGGTCTTGTTCTGAGCGCGACGGGCGAGCTCGCGGTCGTCATTCACAAAGGCATCGACGGCGTCGTGGAGGGTCAGGTCGATGGCCTCGAAGATGGACAGCATCTCGTGGCGCGCCTCGATGAGCTGGCTGGAGAAGAGTTTGCGCATATGCGCCTCCTTAACAGATACGCGTGCGGGCGGCGCATATGGCGCGCCGCCCGTTTCTACACATTAACCGAAGCGACCGGTGATGTAATCCTCGGTGCGCTTGTCCATGGGCGTGGTGAAGATGTCGTTGGTCTGGCCATACTCGATGAGCGTGGCGGGCTCGCCGGCGACCTCCTGCAGAAAGAACGCGGTGTGGTCGGAGATACGGGCGGCCTGTTGCATGTTGTGGGTGACGATGATGATCGTCATCTCGGGCGCGAGCTCCACCATGAGGTCCTCGACCTTCTGCACGGAAGTGGGGTCGATGGCCGAACAGGGCTCGTCCATGAGCAGCACGTCGGGCTGAACGGCGAGCACGCGCGCGATGCACAGGCGCTGCTGCTGGCCACCGGAGAGGGCGAGGCCGTCCTTGGAGAGCTGGTTGGAAACCTCTTTCCAAAGATTGGCGCGCTTGAGGGACTCCTCGACGATGTCGTCCAAGTCGCTCTTGCTGGTCACGCCCTGCAGACGCGGACCGAACGCGACGTTCTCGTAGATGGACTTGGGGAACGGGTTGGGCTGCTGGAAGATCATGCCCACGCGACGGCGCAGGTCGACCGGGTCAACGCCCTCGGCGTAGATGTCCGAGCCGTCGAGCTGCATGGTGCCCTCGATGTGCGTGCCCTCGATAAGGTCGTTCATGCGGTTCATGCAACGCAGGAAGGTGGACTTGCCGCAGCCGGACGGGCCGATGAAGGCGGTGATCTTGTTCTTGGCGATGTTGAGGTTCACGTCGGTGAGGGCGTGGAAGTCGCCGTACCAGAAGTTGAAGTCGGAAACGGTGATGGCGCTCTGCGCGGCCTCGGGCGCGTTACGGTAAACGGTCACGGGTGCTCCTTACTTGCTTTTGCGGGAAAGCCAGCGGGCGAACAGGTTGAAGGCCAGGATGATGGCCATGAGCAGCAGGGCGGTGCCATATGCCGCATTCATGTTGATGCCGTCGTTGGCCAGCAGGTACAGATGGACGGTCATGGGACGGCCCGAATCGAGCGGCGTGAGGGGCATGTTGATGGCCTGGCCCATGGTGTAGAGCACCACGGCGGTCTCGCCGATGGCGCGGCCGATGCCGAGCACGATGCCCGTCGCGATGCGACCGAAGGCGGAGGGCAAGACGATCTTGCTCACGACCTGCCACTTGGTGGCACCCAGGCCGTAGGCGCCCCAGCGGATGTAGCGAGGCACGGCGCGAATCGCCTCCTCGGTGGTGCGCATGATGATGGGCAGCATGAGCAGGGCGAGGGCGAGGGCGGCCGAGATCATGGAGAGACCCAGACCCATCGCTTCGACGAACAGGGCGTATCCGAACAGACCCATGACGATGGAGGGCACGGAGGCCAGCGTGTCGGCCGCATAGCGGATGATGTTCACCAGGCGGCCTTGCTTGGCGTACTCGGCCAGGTACACGGCGGCAAGCACGGCGATGGGCGTGCAGATGAGCATGGCGAGCGCCGTGACGTACACGGTGGACACGATGGTGGGCCAGATGCCGCCCTCGGCGTTGACGCCATGGGGCCAGGTGAAGATGAACGCGGGGCCCACATGCGGCAGGCCGTTGATCACCACGTAGGCGATGATGGCGACGAGCACGAGGGTCGTGATGGCGGCGGCCACGCGGAACACGCCGAGCATGATCTTGTTGGAGGCGTTCTTGGAGATGCGCTCCTTCTTGCCGTTCGCAAGCGCGCGCTTGATGCGCTGGGCCGAGGTCAGAGCCGGGGCGTCGGCTTTGGCGGCCTCATGGATGTCGATGTTGTCTGCCATGGCCTACCCCTTCCTCATCTTCGACAGCAGGCGCACAAAGCCCACCAGGGACGCGGACACGATGAACAGCACCACGCCCATGCCAAACAGGGCGGTGCGGTGCAGGCCGGAGGAATAGCTCATGTCGAGCGCGATCTGGCTCGTGAGCGTGGAAACCGGACTCGAGATGGACTCGGGGATCACGGGCGCGTTGCCGACGATCATGAGGACGGCCATGGTCTCGCCGATGGCACGGCCCATGCCGAGCACGACGGCATCGACGATGCCGAACTTAGCCGCAGGCAGCACGACCTTGTAGATGGTCTGCCACTTGGTGGCGCCCATCGCGAAGCTCGCCTCACGAATGCCCATGGGGATGGAGTTGAGCGCGTCGATGGTGAGGGTGGTGATGGTCGGGACGATCATGATGGCCAGCACGAACCACGCGGTGAGGGCTCCAAATCCCAGTCCGCCGGTGAGGTCGGCCACGAACGGACGGATGATCACCATGCCGAAAAAGCCGTAGATGATCGAGGGGATGCCCGCGAGCAAGTCAACGGCCGGGCTGATGACCGCGCGGACACGAGCGGAGGCGATCTCGGTCAGGTAGACGGCGGTGCCCACACCGAGTGGGACGCCGATCACGAGGGCGCCGACCGTCACCAGGGCAGTGCCGGCGGCGAGCGACATGATGCCGTAGTGCCCCTCGGTGGGAGCCCAGGTGAAGCTGAAGAAATTGGCCAGGCCGATGTCGGTGAACACCGGGGCGGCCTGCATCATCGTGAACGCGAAGATGAGCAGGACGGTGACCACGGCCAGGAAGGCGCAGGCGAAGAACAGGTACTGCAGCCCCTTCTCCTTGAGATAGGTGCTACGCGAGACGAGCGCGAGGTCGCGCTTGCGGGCGCCGGTGTTCTCGGCGGGCGTCGTCTCAGGACTCTTGGCGTCGGTCATCTCACTCCCCCTCCGCGTTGCCCGAGACCGGGATGAAGCCGGCCTCGCGAATCTGGTCGTCCATCTCATCGGACAGGACGTAGGCGATGTACTCAGCGGCTGCGCCCGTGGGCTCGCCCTTAGTGAAGAAGTACAGATCGCGGGAAATGGGATAGCCACCGGAGGCGATGGTCTTCTCCTGGGGCTCGACGTGGTTCACGTTGAGGGCGCGGACCTCGGTCTCGGCATAGGCGGATTCCACGAAGCCCATGGAGATGTAGCCGATGGCGCCGCGGGAACGACTGACGACGTCGCGCACCTGGCCGGTGCCGGAGAGAACGGCGGCGCGACGGTCGAAGGGCTCGCCATCCATGACGATGGACTTGAAGGCCTCGCGCGTGCCGGAGGCCTCGTCGCGATTCACGAGCTGGATGGGCAGGTCCTCTCCCCCCACCTCGCTCCAGTTGGAGATCTTGCCTGAGTAGATGCCGCGCAGCTGTTCGATGGAGAGGTTCTGAACGGGGTTGGCAGTGTTCACGATCACGGCGATGCCGTCATGGGCGACGGGGATCGTGGTGAGGCCGAGTTTTTGCTCCTCGGCGTTCAGGCCGCGAGAGGACGTCGCGATCTCGGCGGTGCCGGTGGAGACGGCCTCGATGCCAGCGGAAGAGCCCAGGCCGCTCACGAGGACGCCGGTTCCGGTCTCCTCCTTGAACAGCTCGGCCGCCTGTTCTGCGATCGGCAGGCAGGTCGTCGAACCCGCGACGGTGATCGACTCCGTCGACGTTCCCGAGCTGCACGACGTCAGGGCGAGCATGGTGGAAAGGGACAGGGCGGCCGTGACAAACAGCCGAGACGCCCTGGACGGCAGGACGCGGTGTGCGCCTCCCGAGCAGCGATGCGCACCCAAGGGATGGGGCGCCGCGCCTGGACAGGCATGACGTGAACGTCGCACGGAGGGACTCCGATCTCTTCGAGCGATAGACGCAAACGCGCGGACGCCCATGCGCCCGCGCAATGTTCGATTCATGGTATCAAATTTTAAGCGCGCAACCGCCCAGCGCTGGGATTTCCAGTACGCCTTGCCCCTATTCGCCACCATCCTCGGACTCGATCTCGCGGATGAGCGAGGCAAGCTTGCCACCCACCTCGTCGGGAGCCAGGGACGCCACAGCCCGGGCATCGCGCACCGGGTCGAGCGTCACGCCCTCGCCGGAGGGGATGCGCATGCTCTCGAGCTCGCCCTCATCGGTCTCGATGAGGTCCGCCACGCTCCAGCGCTGACCGGTCAGCAGGAAGGCGATGCGGAACGCCGCGTCGATGGAGATGGCGGCGATGCGGTCCAGATAGCGGGAGACCATGATGACGCGGCGCAGGTCGTCCAGGGGGGCGTCGTCGGCGAGCTCCTCGGCGTCCATGCGGTTGTACGTACGGAAGAAGCGCTCGTACACCTCATGTACCTCATCGTCGCGCTGCGCGAGGTCCGCCATGGCAGCAAGGTCGTTGTTGACCAGGGCGGAAGCGGAGGCGCCCAGGACGCGGTACACGCACTCGGACTCGCGCTGAATGAGATCGACCAGCTCGGCCGGCAGCTCGATATCGTTGTTGACCTTGCGCTTGGCGGCGCGTGCGATGCGACGAACCTTGTCGCTCATGCGCTGGAGGTTGAAATTGACGTAAATGATCGTCTGGAGCAGGCGGAAGTCGGACGCGACCGGGCTCTGTGTGGCAATGAGGTTGTAGCACACGGCCTCGAGGTTCGCGCTGCGGGCGTCGATCGCCAGCGTCGCCTGCTGGGCGCGGCGGGCCAGCTCCTTATCGTCGACC
>ERZ779866.752-NODE-752-length-35553-cov-11.664573_pt1 | contig 35553 bp, 31 predicted proteins | sample MGYA00511248_ERZ779866 | MGnify/ENA primary metagenome ERZ779866 (study PRJEB29588, sample SAMEA2155758) | human gut metagenome | biome: human gut; feature: human-associated habitat; material: faeces | place: Denmark | collected 2008/2010 ... | reverse complement strand
GACGGTGCTGGTCATCGCCCACCGAATGCGCACTGTGGCCGGAGCGGACCATATCGTAGTGCTGGAAGACGGCCATGTGCTCCAGCAGGGCACCCCGGCAGAGCTGATGGAGCAGGGCGGCCTCTACCGCCGTATGGTGGAGCTCCAGAGTGAAAGCGCCCGTTGGCAACTGGGCTAATTATTTCGTTTATTCAAGTTCATTCGACCTCTTCTTCGGGAGTACAACATCCTCTGACCGTTCCAGTAAGATACGGACATTTTGGTTGAGGGTGTCGTACTCCCGTTCTTTCTGTTGAGCCTTCCTGCATTCCGATTGCAGGGCGGTTCTTCTGGCCCTGAGCACATCCATTTCGGCCCGGAGCCGCTGGGCGGCGGGCAGAGGTATGGCGCTCGGTCGATTCAGCTCCCTTGCCGCAGCCTCGAACAGGTCATAAAATACCTGTAAACTCAGTTGCTGTCCCTTGTTCTCGATATCCGCAAGGTAGCGCGGAGAGGCCTATAACCCCCCGCTTTTCTTTTTGCGGCTATCGACATAGCCGTTTTTCGCGGCTTTATGGATGACCTGAAAGCCTCAAAATTTCCGCTAGAGAAAGCATCGAACTATTGAAGAAAATGAATATAGCAGTTATACTGTTTAGCAGGTAAACACTCTTACAAAGGGGAAAACAACCAATGCGAGATTGTACTGCAATATCAAGTTTAATGGAACAAATCATATATAAATATATGCAAACAGAAACAATCCAAAGAAATTATGGCACCGATATCATGATTACCCAGGTAGAAATCCATACAATTGAAGCAATTGGAAATTACGCCGGCATTAGCATTACAGAACTTGCAGAGAACAGACAGAAAACAAAAGGCGCAGTATCACAATTGGTTTATAAATTAGTTAAAAAAGGCTTGGTTGAAAAAACTGTTTCTAAAACTTCTGACGCGCAGGTATCCTTATATTTAACACCACTTGGAAAAAAAGCATATGAAGGGCATAAACAACTGCATGAGCAGATAAGTGATGAAATCTTTACAGCACTAAGAGAAATGCCAGAAAGCGCCTATAACGATTTATTTATGATGTTAAAAAAGTTTGAGCAATTCCTCGATAAACAAATTGCTGAAAATAATAAATTACGATAGCCATTTATAGGAAAATGTTTGGTTAATCTTTTCGATATAGGGTATATACAGCATAAAACCTATACAACGGGCGTATGGAGAAAAATGGTGACGAATAAAAGAATTATTGTACATTTTACTGTTCTAACATTTTGTATAGCCTATCTTGTAGCGGGCAGTTTGATTGTTCTTGGGAAAGTGGGATATAGAGTTTACGGTTGGGTTAATACGTTGCCGCAATTTTGTATGAATATTCCTTTTGCGATCTATATTCTGTCACCAGCGATTGCCTCTTATATCGTCTTAAAGAAAAATAACAAAACAATAAATCTTTGGAAATGGTTAAAAACTGTTTTTTACGTTAAAAACAATGTATACCCTTATGCCTTTGTTGCTGCAGGACTTGTGCTATATTTTTCAATACACGCTTTTTCTTTAGGGCGTGTAGAAATGGTACTTCCATTTTACGCGTTTTTTCTTTCCATACCAGGCAATCTTTTTATCGGAGGATTGGAGGAAGCAGGCTGGGCATATATCTTGCAACCAGCGCTTGCTAAGAGATTTGGTTATATTGTATCTTGTATCATTACTGGTATTATATGGATTGCATGGCATATTCCGCTTTTTTTCATACCGGGAACAACGCATGAAAAAGGACTTATCAACTTTGGTATGTTTGCCCTGCAATGTATGGCTTTAAGGTTTTTCTTTGGAGCAATCTGCAAAATATCGGGCAAAAGCTATGTGTTTATGTGCGTACTATTCCATACCCTATTCAATGCGGCTTCCTCAATTTTTGCAACCATGATAACGTCTTGGACAGGAACGATTGCTGCAAATACTGCGATTATATTTGTTTCGATTGTAACGGTTGCGATATTCCACAAAAAAGCGGGCGAATAGTATAAGTAAAACAATATCACGAAGTTTGATATGAAAAAATAGAATGTTTATGTTATATCCTGTATACGGCAATAAAATGAGACAAAACTGCTGGAACACTCGGAACGCAAGTTTTTCCACGATTCTGCGTGCCTGACATCCCAGCCATCCACGGTATCGGCCGCGCTTCGGCCTATTGACCCGCCGGCTCTGGATTGTTCAAACGCGCGTTCAAAAAAGAAGGGCGGCTTTATCCGCCGCCCTTTGGGTGTTTCATATTTCAGTTTGTCCGTTTCCGCCGCCACAGCGCCGCACATGCCGCAAGCCCTGCAAAGCTCACCATGGCAAACCCGATCCACAAGCCCGCCTGGGCGCTGTCGCCAGTAGCGGGAATGCCCATGTATTCCAGCACATTCAGCGTAAAGACGGGGCTGACCGCCGTGCCGTAGGCGTTTCTCGCAACGCAGTAATACCGGTATCCGTTATTTCCCAGCGCGACTTGCGAGGTGGTATAGGCTGCGCCCGTCGCGCCGGGGATGGCTTTGAAGCCGCTCCCTGTGTCTACATACCACTGGTACGATTGCGCATAATTTGCCGTGATGCGCATCGTCACGGTGTTGCCCACGGATGCAGAGACATTCTGATCCGTTGTAGGGATGATGATGACGGGCCGCTGGTTATAATTGGGGTTAGGATTGGGGTTGGGGTTAGGGTTAGGGTTAGGGCCGGGATCAGGGTCGGGGTCGGGGTCGGGAACCGATGCAGGGGAAATGTTCTTCAACTCGCTTGCATAGTCGGTCAGCTTATCGCCGTTGTACTGTTCGTTGAACACGTACAGCTTGGTGGTATCGCTCAACGTCACGCCGCTGGGGAGCGAAAGGCTCGCCGTTCCGCTTGCGCCATTGGTCGTACCGTCCAGCGACAAAATGCGTCCGTAGTAGGTAATTGCATCATTCTGGTCGGTGATAATAGCGGAAAGGTATTCGTTTTGTCCGGTCCGCGCGCCGGAGTAGGAGAAGTTTATGGTGTCTCCACTATGCAAACTCGCATTGGAAACGTCAAAGTTACGGCTGCTATCCAGCAGCGTCAGCTTCCAATCGTTGCCGCTGTAGTCTGCCACCGCAGTCAATCCGTTGCCCGTGCCGCTGGCGGATTTACCGCTATCAGCGGTAGCGGCGGAGGTGAAGAGCACGGAGGACAGGTTCAGGTTGAAGGCGGGGCGCACTGCGGTGCGGTCGTAGTCCACCCGGTTGCCGTCGGTATTCTGGGAGCCGTCCTCCCACTCGATAAACGCTGCCATTGTGTTATCAAAGCCGGGGGAACGCAGCCACCACCAGTCGCTCTCGCCGGCGCCAAACATACCGATGCCTAATTTCCCGCCACCAGCCACATAGGCCGTGTTGGTAGAAAAGAGGTTTGTGCCCCTCGGAAAATAAGTGCGATTATATGTCTCAGTAAGTGACAAAAGGAAGATGCGGTCGGTGGTGTTATTGCCGCCGTTACCGTTTGTTCCATAGTCCTCGTCTTTGTAATCGTCATTGACGACCGTTGTTTCCACTATAGCGGCTTTCTCTTTGGCAGAAAAGGCGTCATTTAAGAAGTTGTCGCTGGTATAATCGGTGCCGCTATCCCCGCCAGCATTCGCGGACGCGCCGTAGCCGTTGAGCCAGGAACGCATGGTGCTGGTTTCCCAGGTTACGTATTCCTGCTCCGTGTGATACTGGAACACGTCAAGGTTCTGGTCGGAAAGCAGGAACAGCTGCCCGTCTGCGTTGGACAGCACCCGCCACTTGACGGGGTCTGTGTTATAGCCGCCGCTTCCGTTGCTGCTCTGCCGATAAGTGCCGAAATAGACGTTGTCCGCCTGTCCGCCGCCGATGTTGCCGGCGCTGTCGTTTGAGTCGTTTGACACGCGCTGGATCGCCTTGCCGGTATCTGCGGCAAGGGCAGCCGCCGGCAGCAGTGCCATCACCAGGCAGGCTGCCAGCAGGGCGCCGATCCATCGTTTCACACTGTTTCTCATTGCTGATAATCCCCCTTCATTTTATGTTCCAGGCTTGGTTTCTTCCGCTATACGCAAAAAGCCGCCCTGTATCCTAGGATACAAGGCGACATAAAAATTAACCCTTTCTGAGAAAGGGCTAGACTATCCCGTTCGTTCTGATTATAAGGAACAAAAACCATTTTGTCAAGCCTTTCCCACTAATATTCACAATTATTTTACCCGTTTCAAGAATTCCTGTCAATAGTCCGCACAAAAAAACATACCAATTTCTAAAAAATATAAAGATTTGATCAGATTGTCTGTATAGCTAGATAGTTTCAGCAAGCATTTAAAACCCGCCAAAAAAACTGGACGACAAACATGCGGCAACTGGTCGCCGCAGCAGTTGCCAAAACACAGCCGAAAACGGGGAGGCAGCTCTGCGTAGTATGCCTGCCCAAAACCATAGCGAGCAGGGCGGAAGAGACGCAGGAAGAGATGAAGAAAATGCCGGGAAATGCAAAGGGTGATTGGCGTATCGTCAAGTCGCCGCCGGATGGCAGGCCGGTGGAGGATCGGACTTTTTCCGCTGACTGAAAGGCTGGTTTGTAAGGAACCCTCTTGCCATAGCCAGCGGCGTTCAGTGCGGTTGATAAGTTAAAGCGCAAGGGCGGTAATAGGAAATCCATCCAAGTGGATAGAGGACGGTAGAGCCAAAAAAGGCTTCCAACGTTTACGCGCATATGCTTCATGCCGATGGGGCCATAATACAATAATATTTGAAAAAGCATTTTTCAGAGCGAAAGGGGACAGAAGAGAGATGCTGCTTCAACGGTATCCAGGATCGCAAGCAGGCGCTTTTGGTAATGGATGAGCTGGCAGAGATGGGCTTTATTTCCTACTCCCTCAATGCCAAGACAAAGAAGCTCACCTATTCCATCATCGATTGGGTCGAGGAATGCAGCGGTAATGCCGCCTCTGGCGGCGCCATTTACGCCTCCGAGGGCTATGGGTTCCTCTGTATGCGGCGCTGTATTACGGAAAAGCTGGTAGGAAGGGGCTATTGCTTTCGCGAAACGGATGCATGGCTGGATCTCTGGTGCCACACCGTATGGGGCGATCCACATAACGCCTTCTCCAGATTGGCGCCGGTGGTTCAGATGGCGAGACTCCGGCCGATCCTCACCCTGGAAAGCCTCGGCGCACGCTGGGGCTGGGAGAAAACCAAGGTCTGGCGCTTCTTTCGGAAGTATGCCGGGACCTTTTCCATATATAAGCTCCCGGGTTCCTATGGCTGCCTCCTATTCAACCAGCTTTATCCGACCGATACGGGCCCCATGGAAGCCCCAAACGACGCCGCCATTATGCGTGTTCTGAAGGAAATACGTTTTATGGGCGTAAAAACGCATTTTACAGGCACAGATCACCAGCGGATCAATCAATATACGCTATGGTTCAGCAAAAGGATCTGCCTCGGGAACCTCAACAACGGGTGTCCCTCTCCATGCCACCCGGCTGTTGATCGTGTTGCACTTTGGACCCCATATCATACGCGCGCGTATTCTTCTCTCCCAAAGCGAAAGGATGACTGCGCGGGAGAGACCGATATGGGCTCCCACGAATACAGGATTACAGCCCTCCTCGGCTATGGCGATATGCCTGGCCACAACCATAGATGCAAGGAGGAATATCCACATGAAAAAGCAAGACATTGCCAACGTCCCACAAAGGGATATCTATGCCCAGCAGGAAAGCAAGCTGTCCATGCAGTCCCATGCGTTTGTGCAAATGCTGGCCAAGCGCGGCCTCATCGAGGACGATGCGATCCAGAATGAGGCGGTTCGCAAGGCGGATAAGGAAAAGCGGCGGAACATGCACCATAACACCTTGCTGCTGCTTCGGAGCTACCGGGATATCCGATGGATGCTGCAATGCTTTCCGGACACCATTGCGGAGGAGCTGGACGCCCCGCTGCATGACCTTGATACGCTCCTGGACCTGGTAAACGCAGAGATCGACCTGGACAACTACCGGCTGGAGAACCGGATTCAGAGCATGCGGCTCTCCCGGAGCATGATGGACAGGCTGAACGAGGCAGTCTCGATCCTGCGGGACAAGCCCCAGAATGGCGATATGCTCTACAACATCATCTATTTAACCTATATCGCTCCCGAGCGCCTTACGGTCGTGGAGATCTGCTCGAAGCTGCATATTTCGGACAGGCAGTATTACAGGCTCCGGCAGCAGGCGCTGAATATTATTTCCATACGTCTCTGGTCCGCGCCGGCAGCGGAATTGGATAGCTGGATCGAGGTCATGAGCCTGCTGGAAGTGCTGTAAAGCAAGGGGGCGGATGCAAGGGGAAGCCGGATTGCATCCGCCCTTGTACTATGGCAATAGCCTGCCTTAGGCGGCGCAGCCGCAGCGGTACCTGCTGGAGGCGGCGGATCGTTCATGCATGGAGCCTGGCAGCAAGATAATACGCAAGTAAATACGCAAGATGTTGTAAAGCAATATGGACTTGGGTATAATGAGCATAGAGCGTGCATTCCTTCGGTTCTATCCCTGGGGTAGCTGAATGGAACGTGATAGGAAGCCCGAAAAGGTCTTGCATAAAAGGAGGGAAACCCATGGCGGGTTATCAACCGCCCTTTACGATAACCAACCGCATGGTTGGGCTGGTGTCGGAAATAGCGGAAAAAATCGGCAGGCTTGACCGCAATAAAAGCCTGGATATGAAACCGCACCTGCGGCGCAACAACCGAATCCGTTCCATCCACTCGTCCCTCGCCATTGAAGCGAACTCCTTGTCTATTGATGCTGTTCGGGGCGTGATTGACGGAAAAACCGTTTTTGGCCCGGAAAAGGAGATCCAAGAGGTCAAGAACGCGTATAAGGCTTACGATGCGCTGGGCAAAATCGATCCATTTTCGATCGATGAGTTAAAACGCCTCCACGGGATCATGACATATCTCACTGTGGCTGAGAGCGGCCAATTCCGCCGTGGAGAGGAAGGCGTTTTTGCAGGGGACCAGTGCATTTTTATGGCGCCGCCTGCCATACGCGTTCCCGCGCTTATGGAAGACCTTTTTTCGTGGATGAAGCGGGCAAGCGAAGAGGTCCACCCCCTCATCCTTTCCTCGGTTTTTCATTATGAGTTTGTATTTATCCATCCGTTCGCGGATGGAAATGGGCGCATGGCCCGTCTTTGGCAAACAAGCCTTCTCTGCTTATGGAATCCCGTATTCCAGTACCTGCCGATAGAAAGCCGTGTCCACGCCTTTCAGTCCGAATACTATGAAGCGATCTCCCGATGCCATACCGAGGGAAGCTCCAATGGCTTTATTCTATTCATGCTTGAAAAAATCAGCGAGACAATGGATCTCTATTTACAGCAGACCAGTGCGGGCGATTGGCAAGTAAGCGCGTATGTAAGAAGGCTTCTTGACGCGATGGAATACGATGTTCCCTATACAGCAAAGGAAATAATGGAGCGATTGCACCTTAAGTCAAAGGAAACCCTTAGGAAGCATTATATCCACCCAGCCCTTGAAATGGGCTTGATCGTCATGTGCAATCCCGATAAGCCTACGAGCCGCAATCAAGCGTATATGAAGAAATAAATCATGGGGCATAGGGGCGGTGGCATAGGAAACCATCGCGCCTTTACCGGCAAGGCTTGTATAAAAGAAGGGATCTAAGATTGTCTATCGAATGGAATCCGGTTCCGTGTCACTCCGATGCCGTCTTTTAGGCAGACGCTGGCCGATGACAAGGGAATCCCGGCGTGGTAAGATTGTAGCGTCGAATCATGGGCATGGCCAATCCGCCGCCTTTTGCAACATGCAGAAGGCGGTTTTTCATACGCAAATTTTACCAAGGAGGAATCTACATGACGGAAAAGCGAACTTGTAAGGAACGCGCTGTGCAGGCCTATTGGTCCGTTGTCGGCACTGCCGGCGCGCTGATACTCTCCCTGCAGCCTGTGCTGGCGGATGACATATGGTCGCGATTCTCGACCATCATGAAGGATGTATACGGTGAGCTGGTGGGGATATCCACCATTGTAGCCGTTACAGCGGCTTCGGTCGCCCTGCTCATCCGGATGATCTCACGCAATCAGCGCGCCGTGGATGAAGCCACGAGCTGGCTAAAGCGTATCATTGTAACCTGGTTGGTGCTCAATACCCTTGGTTTCGCGGTAGCATACTTGCAGCCCTTGATTCAAGGCGGTATGTACAACGGATGAGACCCATGTTATGGCGTCCAGCGCCGGGGAGGTGAGCAGGATTGGACCTTAGCTGGATCTTTGAAAGCATCGTAAACTGGGTGGCGTCCATCGTCACAAGCATCATGGACGCCGTCTCCGGGATCTTTTTGGATGTCTTGGGCACGGATATGACGGCCATGGAACAGTATTTTCCCTTTGTAACCGAGGCATTCTCCATTTTCCAATATTCCGCATGGGCGCTGCTGTTCCTCATAACGGTCTGGCAGCTGTTTCGCGTGTTCGGCGGCCCCGTGACCGAGGCGGAAAACCCGTGGCAGCTGCTGATTCGCAGCGCCATCTTTGCCCTGCTGATAGGCTATGCCAAGCCCATCTTCCTATTGGCGCTGGATATTGCCCGGGCGCCGTATACCGCCCTCCTGGATGCTACGATGGACCCGGGAAGTTTTACGTTCGCAGGCGTGGAGCAAGTGATCCAGAACGGATTGACCACGCTGGTTTCCACCATAACCGTGATCGGTCCCCTATTGACCATCATCCTCATGATCTCCCTGGGCTGGAATTACTTCAAAATGCTTCTGGAATGCGTGGAGCGGTATGTAGTCGTAGGCGTTTTGTGCTACACTTCCCCGCTGGCCTTCGCCATGGGTGGCAGCAAGACCACCAGCAATGTGTTCAAAGGCTGGACACGCATGGTAGGCTCGCAGCTTCTGCTCTTGGTTCTAAACGTATGGTTCTTGCGGGCGTTCAACTCTACGGTGGGACAGTTTGTGGGCGGCGGCGGCGCCCTTTCCACCGGCCAGGGCAGCATATTCCTCTGGATGTTTGTGGCCCTCGCATTTTTGAAAACGGCGCAGAAGTTCGACGCCTATCTGGCGGCTATGGGTTTGAATGTGGCCCAAACAGGCAGCAGCATGGGCATGGAACTGCTCATGGCGGCCCGTGTGATATCCGGCGTAGCGTCCGGCGGTGCGCGGACAGCAGGCAGCATATTCCGCGGGGCAAGCGGCGCACCGGGAGCAGCGGGCGCTGCGGCAGGCGGCGGGTTTTTTGCAGGGTTTGCAAGCCGCTTTAAGCCGAATTCCTATGTGCGCGATGCTGTGGTAGAGGGCGGTGCGCCGATGGGAGCAGGCGGAAGCATCGGCTTTGTCGCCCGGACTTTTGGCGGCATGACAGCCCGCAACGGGGCTACCCTCTCCAGCGAGTCGATCGCTTCCGTAGCGGCAAGGCCCGGTAATGTTGCCGGCACCATTGCCGGGGAGATCGCCGATCGCAGTGCTGCCAATTATATGCCGCAGCTTCAAGGCTACTCCTTAAGCGGCACCCAAATTACTGGAGGACGCATTTCAACCATGGCAACGAGCGCGGATGGGAAAACTTCCGAGGTAGAAATGTTCAGCACGTCGCAGTTCGAACGCCCTTCTATGCCCCATTCCATCGTTACCGCCCAGGATGGAAGCCAATGGTATCAAACGGCTGTTGGCGATGGCGCGGGCAGCTTTTATACCCCCGCAGCGTTTGCAGGGACGGGCGTCGGAGAGACGCTGTCACAGGATCAAGTCTTCGCTGCCTTTGGCGATTCCGTTGCCGAGGGAACGACGCTTCGCACCGTTGGGCACCCGGAGGAAGGCGTATTGGAGGCCAGCCATCCGGACTATGGCACAAGCATGTGGTACAACAGCGCCATGTATCAAGAGCCGGACGCGCCCCACGATACCATTCAGTCCACAGATGGCGTTGGCTGGTATGCGATGCAGCCACACAATGATATACCCCAATTTGAACCGCCTACCGAGGATGCGAAGGCGTACAATCAAGCCCAGTTCCAATCTTTTATGCCCGGCTACGAAGCGCAGCCCACATATGTGGATACATCCCGTGCAAGGGATGGCATCATCGACGTGCGGCATGCGGATGGCAGCGCCATGCGGTTCTATGATCATACCCAATTCCAGGCGCCTCGCGGCGATTATACCGTGTACGAGGATAAACGGGGCGGTCAATGGTATGCAATACCGGGTATGCCCGTTGTGGAACGGCGGCTGGTATATCAAGACGGTAAGCCCGTATATGATGGCGACCAGATCAAGACCACCCAGGTGGAGGCGATACGATATAAGAGTATGTTGACGCGGTATGCGGACCCACAGCCCCGGGACAGGAGCGAAAAGAAACCGCCGAAGCGTAAGCAGTAATAGAACAGAACAAAGGGAGCGCATCCGATATTTGGGTGCGCTTCTTCCTTTTTCAGGAGGTGCCATGGTGTCGGAGCAGGATAAACAACAGTTGGGCGAAGGCTCTACCAACTACGTAGACGCGGCCCAAAAGACCGTTAAGGCCATCCAGGAAGTCGGGAAAGCGGCTGCGGAAAAAACGACGTCGGCTGCCAGCGAGGCTACGGCAAACGCCACCGCGGCCGTTGCACAGGCAGGCCTAGAAGGTGGGAAGGCCGTGTCGGAGGTGGCGGCTGGAACGGCAGCGGGCGGGCCTTGGGGCGCGATCCTGGCGGCCGCCTGGGCGCTCCGCAAGCCCTTATTCAAGGTGTTGATCTGCATCGGCCTCGTGATCCTATTCTTTATAATAGCGGTGGTTACGCTGCCCAGTATCATCAGCAACAACCTGTTTCATACAGATCCCTCCACCGTTGACCCTAACGGTGCGGTGAATTTGATCGAACGCGCCGATGATATGGCGGATGTAGTCGCGGCCTGCATACAGAATGGATATGATATGGCATTGGCCCGGGTAGAACAGATCATCGAAGAAAATGGTTACGACTATGAAGCATCTATGGAGGCGCTTATCAACTATGGCAGTTTGAACCCGGATTATGAGGTTTGCTATGTGTTTGCCGCCTATTCCGCTTCCATGGGCCAAATCGGCACAAGTGAAGCGGATATGCGCCGCAAACTGAATGCTGTCGCTGAACAAATGTTTAAGGTGACGTATGTAGAAGAGGAATTCGAGCGGGCCGTCCCGTTGACGTATGCCACCTATACGCCCGTCACCTTGACCGTTGTTACTGGCAAAACCAAGATCGGCGAAGTCAACGGCGTCCCGAAATACAGCTATACGACCGCTACGCGAACCTACTATGTCCCGTCCGGTGAAGCCACAACGGACACGGCGATACAGCGCCCGGCTTATTCGCCTGTAAGCGTGGACATCCCCATCTATTCACGGGGCATCATCGTGGGCACCCGCTCTGAGACCTATTACGCGGCGGGCGGCATAGAGGCCCTCACGCCGGATACCGAAACCGTAAAATATGCTGTATGCACCATAGCCCCCTTCGATGCGGGCATTATCTATACAGCTTTTCATATAGACCCGGACGATGTTTATGAGAAGACCACTGGCACGACCTATGGTACTGCCATTAAAACCATGGCGGATGCCTTAAAAATGACCCTATATGGCACACTGGCTGCGGGGGACATCCCCGAGTTGACAAACGAGGAGCTTGTGGGCATTGTGAGCGGGCTCCATACCACCGACGCCCGAAAGAAGTTGGTCGAAACAGCCCTTTCCCTGGTGGGTAAGGTTTCCTATTTCTGGGGTGGAAAGAGTCCGGCGGGTTGGAATGACGAATGGGGCAAGCCCAAAAAGGTGACGAGTTCTGGTTCCGTTACCTCCGGTACGCTACGGCCCTATGGCCTGGATTGCAGCGGGTTTACCGACTGGGTCTATAAGACGGCGCTGGGCCAGTCCACAGGCACAGGCAGCGCAAGCCAATGGAGCAAATCCACGGAGATATCCGCATCGGAGCTGCTTCCCGGCGATCTCGGCTTCAAAGCCAAGCCTTCCGATCCCGGCACAAACCATGTGCTCATGTATGTGGGCCTAACTTCGGATGGAAAGAGACAGTGGGTACACTGCTCCTCCTCTGCCGGCGGCGTTGTGCTCAATACGCCCAGCTATGTGAAATACTATCGCCGCCCCAATGGGATCGATTACAGCGCCCCCGCCGGCAGCAGCGTCGGTGGCCTTGGCACGCCGCTTTGCACGCGCAAAGTGAATGTAACACATTATTGCGCCTGCTCCAAATGCTGCGGCGATAACGCGGATGGCATTACCGCAAGCGGCAAGCGCGTAGCGCCCGGCATGGTGGCGATGAGCAGCTACTATCCATTTGGCACGGTGCTGGTCATTAACGGCGAGGTCTATACCGTGGAAGACCGGGGCGGCAGCGGCATTGAGAACGATATCGCCCGGGTGGACATCTACGTTGAGGACCATCAGCAAGCCCTGCGGCTGGGACGCTATTGGGCGGAGGCAACATTCTACCGGATAGGACGGTGATTTATATGGAAGAAAAGGAATTCAACAATATTTACGCCATACCGGCCAACTATACAGACAGCGGCAAACTCCTAGGCGGCATGCTGGAGACGCGGAACACAATCGAGGCCATCATCATGCTTGGGCTTGTCGGTTACCCGGAGATCGCCTGGCTGCATACGGGCGCCACAGCCAAGGTGGTCATCATGACGGTAACGCTCATTCCGCTGGGCGTGATATCGCTCATGGGCATCGGCGGCGATAGCCTCATGCAATATCTCAGCCATATTGTGCGGTTTGGATTGAATCGCAGAAAACTGCATTATCGGAGGATTGGCTACAAATATGGAAGCACGAAAGAAATCCGCAAAAAGCAGAAAAAGAAGAAGCAAAACCAGTGAATTCGTACAGGATTTCCTGCCTGTTAGGGAGATCCGCAATGGGATCATCGAGACGACCGACGATCGGTATGTGAAGATCATCGAGATACTGCCCATCAACTTCCTGCTTCGCAGCAGCGAGGAACAATATAACATCATTTCCTCCTTCGCTTCCTGGTTGAAGATCAGTCCCATGCGGCTGCAATTCAAGTCCGTGAGCCGCAAAGCGGATTCCGATAAGCATGTGGCCATGGTTCGTGAGGAGCTCTCCCGGGAGAATGACCCCCAATGCCGTCAGCTGGGGGAAGAATATCTTCGGCTCATCAAAGACGTTGGCAATAAGGAGGCGCTGTCGCGGCGCTTTTTTTTGATCTTCCAGTATGAGCCCCCGGCAGGGAAGCGAAACAGCGGCGAGAGCTATGCGGATATTTATAGTATGATCCAGACAGCAGTACAAAACGCCAAGACCTATTTCATGCAGTGCGGCAACGCCATTGTGCAGCCGGAAGATGAGGATGTTTTTACCGCTGAGGTTTTATATATGTTCTTCAACCGCTTCTCCTGCTGTAGCGATCCCTTCCAAAGCAGAGTCGAACGGGTCGTAGTGGATACCATGCAGGCCAAGGGGAAAATAATTGGCCTTGACGCCGTACCGCATATACGACCGGCCAACTTCATTGCACCCCGTGGGATCGATTTCTCACATTATAACTTTGTGGTGATGGACGGCATGTACTATTCGGTCATGTATATCCGCAGGAACGGATTCCCGCATACGGTGCGGGGCGGTTGGATGTCGAGCCTCATCAACGCCGGCGAAGGCATCGATGTAGATGTGTTCCTGCGCCGGGAAAACCGAGGAAAGACGCTGGACAAGGTGGCGCAGAGAATTCGGCTAAACCGCACCAAGCTCCGCGGGATGCAGGACACCAGCACGGATTACGAAGAACTGACCGGCAGCATACAATCCGGTTACTACATCAAATCCGGCATCGCCAACAACAACGAGGATCTGTTCTACATGTCTGTGCTCATTACCATTTCTGCCCGGACATACGAGGAGCTTCTCTGGCGCAGAGGACAGATGACGGATCTATTGAAGTCCATGGACATGTATGTCAACGACTGTAACTTTCAGCACGAGGCCGCTTTGCGCTCGGTCATGCCGTTTCTTTGTATCGATCCCAATATCGAGAAAAAGGCGCAGCGCAATATCCTAACCAGCGGCGCGGCGTCCACGTATATGCTACCTATCGCCAAGAAAAGGAGGTATTGAGCGAGTTCCTGCATGAGCCTCCCGCGATCGCCCCAACGGACGCATGGGAAGCAAGGGAACTGGGCGAGCGGCTGCGCAAAGCCCAAAGTAAACTCAAAGGCGTTACCCGCAAGGGCATCGACGCGATGATATTTATGAGCCAGGGCTTCACCTGTAAAGAGATCGGTGAGATGTATGGGACAAGCGCAAACTCCGTCAGCGCTTGGGTGTCAAAAGCGCGCAAGGCACTCAAGCTCGATGCCGAATTCATGCAAGCTGTTTCAGAGCAGCCATATGAAGCGGTCTATTAGGCGTATAGCTATACCCGTAGTAAGCTGCATTCTGACCCTAACGATGTTTAGGGTCTTTTTCATTATTGGATATGTCCCATCAAGCTCGATGGAGCCGACGATCCCATCCAAAAGTTTTATTTTGGCAAATCGAACAGCCTATTGGTTTTCTGAGCCTCAAGTCGGCGATATCATCGTATTCAGACGCCACGGAAAAACGTTCGTTAAACGGGTGGGCGCAGTGGAAGGGGCCATGGTACAAACGCTGGACGGCTTGAAAACAGTGCCTAGCGGAATGCTTTATCTGCTCGGGGACAATGCGGAAGCGTCCATCGACTCACGGCATTGGCGCGAACCCTTTATTCCGGCTGAACGCGTGATTGCACGGTATTATGAATGGTGAGCGGGCGCCGGTACTGGCGTACCAACGCCCGCCTTTGTTCGATCAGTCTTTGCGCAAGTACCTTCGCAGATGGAGGATGCCCCGCGCGATGGAAGATGAAATAGCCGTAACGCTTACCTTCTCCATGCGAGCAATCTCGGTTTCACTCATCTGGAGAAAGAAATGGGCGTATATTCGCCGCCTCTGCTTTGCGGGAAGCCGTTGCATGGCTCTATAAAGCTCTTGTAGCTGGCACGATTTTTCATATGCCTCCTCTAAGGATGGCAACTGCAACTCCGATTCGGTAACAGCCTCCATGAATGTCCAGTACGCGCCATGGTATCTACGCCGCTCATTCTGCGCGTGTTCATACCGCTTCAGCTCGTCCAACAACAGCTTGACTTGCTCGGGAACCTCGCAGAAAACATCTTGCCTATACAGCGCCGGATAGTATATCCGAAGATTGATCACGATCATGTGTTTCCTCCGTTTCAGTGGTGTTGGATTGGGTCACTGAAACAGAGTGGGGGGCGGCGCCCGAATAAACAAAAACGGAGCATGTCCGGCTTTCAAAGAAACCATCATGCTCCGTGGGTGATATGGAATTCGTACTACTAGTTCCTTATAGGATCGGCTGCGCCCCGCCACGCAGCTCGTGGAATTTGCTAAAGCCCGGAAGCACGCGACAGCGAGTTCGGCCTTAGCTGTCTACCCGTTACGGCATACAAGCCGTAAGAGCAAGCGGGAGATAAACACCAAAGACTCATCCGATCCGGCGGATAAAGGGAGGCGTAGTAAATGGACTATAAAACGCCGCCTGTCTATCCGGCCTTTTTGCGCCGACTTACCGGCAAAACAAATAAATTATTATATATAAATGCAAAAATGAATTTCAGCAAGCCCAGGTTTTCTGGCCAGCAAAGCTCGACACGTGGTTTGCCTAGGTAAAAGCATAAGTATAGAAAACCTAAAAAAGGGATGCGTTTTCTTTTTCATCCTGAATGCTTTCTGTATTCCGTGATAAATGAATCTTGATAGCGTATCTTAATTATATCTTTAAAGAAAATTTATAACAAGATTGTACTTGAAAGTATAAACCAGTTTGTGCAAATCGGTTCCTACTATCATCTGCACAATATTCTATGTTGATCGTGAGGTCCTCGGGCAATGAAGTTACACAAAAGCTTGCGCTGTTTTATAAGCCCTGGCACTATGCTTTAATTTGTCCAATCAACATCAACGAACAAAGACCAGTTTAGGAAATTTTGTCATCAACACAGCAAATGGGCAATCCAAATTTATCTATACCAGCATAGTCCGATGCATAGCACGGCTGGATACTGTGGGCATCTTGCGCTTTCCCTATCGATCCTTGGGCCGCCTCTCCATATAACAAATTAGGGTTTCATAGTAGCCTTTTTCAGCCTGCGCCCTGCCGGAGCGAGCGGGCTTTTCTCAGAAACAAAATAATCCACCGGCTTTCACCGGTGGATCGAGAGGGTATTTTTTCTCAATACAGCGGATTGATCCAGCCGTTGGAGATCATATAAAAGGCCAGATCCACCGCCTTGGAAAAGCCGGTCTTGCCCAGCATGTTCATCTTGTGGTACTTAACGGTGTTTTCACTGATAAACAGTTCCCGGGCGATCTCCTTATTGGTCATGTGCTTGCACATCAGCCGGAGCACCTCCATCTCCCGGTCGGTCAGCGGGGCTTCCCCCTGGGGCAGGGGGATGGTCTTGGGCTCCGGAAAGCTGCTGCCGCCCGCCATCACCTCCCGGGCTACCTCCAGAAAATAGTTTAAGCTCCGGCTCTTGTAGATAAAGCCGTTGGCTCCCGCAGCCTTGGCCCGGGGAATATAGGTGATCTCGTCAAAAGCGGTCATGACGATGATCTTGATCTCCCCATAGGCTTTGCGGATGGCCTCCACCGCCTTGAGCCCGGACGCACCGCCCTCCGTACATACATCCATCAGCACCAGGTCCGGATGCAGGTGCTTGCAGAAATCCAAGGCATAGTCGGCATTGGGCACTTCGCCCACCACGGAAAAATCCCCCGTAGCCACCAGCGCCGTGGTCAGCGATTCCCGCATGGATGCGTGATCCTCCACGATCAGAACTTGGATCATTCCTGCGCAGCCTCCTTTGGAATATAGATTTCAATTCGGAACCGAGGGACGGTATAGAGCTTCAGGGAGCCTCCAAGCTGGCGGACCCTGCTTCGCATCCCGCCGATGCCGCCGCCCTCCCGGATGGACCCCGTGGCAGGGGGAATCCCATTGTCTGTGACCGTCATGCGCCAGCAGTCATTCTCAAAAAAATGGAGCTGGATGCGGGTGGCATATCCGTGGCGCACCGCGTTGGTGACACATTCCACGGCGATCTGCGCAAAGCTGCCCGCAACCTCCTCGGCCTCCGGCAGCACGCCGCAGATCTCCACAGCCACCCCTATGCCCTGGAAGGTTTCCTGTAGCATCTCCAGGCGATGGGCGGGGCTCGGCGTGCGATCCTCCCGCAGAGCTGTGGGAAGGCCGCGTACAAAATCCATCAGCAGCGTTTCGTCCGGCTGTTGGCCGTCCCGCAGAGCCCGCAATAGCAGGCTGATGCGCTGGCCCAAAAGGTCGTGGACCCTGCCTTTGCTCCGGGCGATCTCTTCCGCTTCACAGATGGACCTTAGATGCTCGATGGTGTGGCGAAGCTCCTGCCCGCGTTTCTCCAGCGCTTCATTTTGGCGGGCCAGAAGGGTCACCGCATTCCACCGCTCCGTGACATCATCGGCGGTCAGCAGGATCAATGTCCGCCGCCCCATGGGAATATCGTAGGCGGAGATGCTCCACACGGTGGCGTCCGGGAGGCGAAACACTTGCTGCCCGCCCAGCACTTCCCGCACGCAGCCGCCGCACAACGAGCCGGACGCCAAAAGCGCCTCAAATGCCCTGCCGTTCTGCAACGGCTGCCCAGTCATCTGTTGGGCCAGCATATCCATCCGGCGGTTACACAGCAGGATATCCCCCTTCGGGCGAAAGAGCAGCAGGCCGGTATGCAGGGTATCAATGGCCTCCTTGACGGATACGAAGGAGATCTGGGTATGGAGCTCCCGGCGACGCAACAAGCAGATATGCACGCTGCGGATCAGGAAAAACAGAACGCCCCCAAGGAAGAAGAACGGGTACGCAGGCCCTGTGACCGCCTCCGTCAAGGGAAGCAGGACCGCCGCCCCACCCACAGCGAAAAAGGGCCAGATCAACTCCGTTCCCACCGCAGCGATGGTGCCCAGCACCGCTACCAGCAGAAATACCAGCTGCCGGGCAAAGCCATAGGCGCTGGGGGCTAAAAAGCCGCAAAACAGCCCATACTGCACCTGGGCGAGAAGGGCGGCGAAGAGGAACAAAGCCGCCAGGATGGCGCACTCCATCCCGGTTTCCACCCTGCGCACCCAGCCGGTACGCAGGCGGCGAATGCTGTAGGAGACGGCCCGGGTCTGCAGCACGATGCACAGCGCCAGCACCATCACCAACCCGGTCAGCAACCAATGGGGCATTCGGTAAAACTCAGCCACAAGCCTCACCTCCCCAGGGCATTGTCAGGCAGATACCCACGGCGTCGTCCAGGTCCTTGCAGGCGATTTGCCCGCCCAGGGCGGCTACCGCCACCATCAGTTCCTCCGAGAAACGCCATTGCTTAGGATCGCTGCCCGGAAGAAACCGGAATGCCAGACGGGAACCCTCCGGTTCCAGGTAGCCCATCAGCGCAGAGGCGCCCTCTTTCAGCGCCCAGGATATGGATTCAAAGGCAAAGTCGTAGCAGATCGTTGCACTGCGGATATCTAACGCGCCCCTTTGCCCACAGCGGATCAGCGTTTGCAGCCCCGCATAGCGGGCCAGCTCCGCCAACTCATCCAGATACATGCCCAGCTCATCGCCAAGGAGGGATTGCCCCTGGCGCGCCAGGAAGAACAGGTTGCATCTGCGTTTGATATGGCACAGACGCAAGGTGATGTAAGCGGTGAGGCCCCTGGTAGCTTCTTGCTCCGGCAGGGATTCGATCAGCCGGGCCAGGGAGGCCATGCGGCGCTCCATGTCCCGGTCCAGCTGCTCGAACAGCGCGCGGTTTGTTTCCACACGAAGCAGGCGCTTTTTAACCTCGCCCTCCTCCCGCAAAAGCCCATTGGCTGCCTCCAGGCGGCCCTGCACATCCTGGATCTGCGTGCGCAGCCGATTGAGCTGGGAGAGGTCTTCCTGCCACACCGCCATGCCGCCATGGATGGGAACCGCATGAAGCTGGGTATCGTGATCCCGCAGCAGCGGATGCTCCATGTCCGCAAGCAGCCGTTGCCAAATGGAACGGGAAACGGGAGGCGCCCCCCGGGAGGAAAGCACCGTATGCCCGCTCTCGTCCAACAAGGTCAGACGAATGGGCGCAGAGGCAAACAGCCTCTGATATTGGACGTTGACCGGAACCAGCCCGGCATGGAGCACGGTTTCAAAAAACAGAACGGAAAGGATGCAGATGCAGACCGTCAGATCGCTTTCCCATGCCAGCGGCACGCGATAGATATAGGCGATGACATACGCGGCCAACCCTCCGAAGAACAGTAGCGACAATACCTTGCCGCCCCAGTAGGGACTTTTCCGGCCCTTGATAAAAAGCTTTCCAATGGCCAATAGCAAAAACAGGGCGGAAGCGGCTATAATCATCCAATATCCTATGCCGTAGCCATAGTCGTTGAACCAATTTCCGCTAAGGTCGAAATGGAATACCAGCTGGTGCCAGTCGTTGGTCATCACCAGCAGCACCGAAATCGCATAGCAGACAAGGGGCGGCCATGGGGGACGGACCAGCGGGATGTCGCCCTCCGGCCGGTCCAGGATCTCGGCCAGGTACAACAGCGCAACCGGCAGAGCCAGCTGAAAGAGATAGTAGCCATACCAGCACATCCGGGACAGAATCCCTTCCGATAGCAGCTGATATTTAAACAGCCGCAGCAGCAGCCACCCCACAATCAGCCAGCTCATCACGTTGACGGCCCGGCGGACGTCCCGGCGGCTCATGCGATGGGATACCGTCCCTTGCCACAGCAATATGGCGGATACGATCAGCAGGGGCGATAAAATATGCTCCCGAAGGTCTGCGGTGGTATACAGCCGGGTGTGGAAAACCTGCCGGCGCAGATCGCGGCTGCTATCCCCGGCGAGCTCCAAAAACCAGTCGTAGTCCTCCTCGCCCAGCATATGAGCCGCCCCGTAATCCTGGGGAAAGCCGGGCGGCCTCTCCCCGCCCGCAAGGGGCAGCCCCGCAGATAGAAGGGCTGTATCCAATCCAGACGCCAGGGTCAAGGGTGCATCCGAAAGAAGGCCCATTTGGTATGAGATCGTCCCTTCCTCCGGCACAATGATCTCATAATTTCCGCCATTTCGATTCCATCCGGCAGCTTCATAGTCCAGACAGATCAAAATAGGGGCGTCTAAATCCTCTAGCTCGAAGCCTCCGTTCCGGCAGAGGGATTCCAATAGCTCCAGGGCGTCCCCCTTTGTGGGCTTCTCCTGGTTCAGCCCGTAGGACACCGCGCCCAGGGCAAGCATATTGCGGATGACGGAGATGCTTCCTATGCCGACAGGAACCCGGCTCTCCCGAAGGCTGTTCCAGCCGGTGATGGCTGCGTCCGTCCGGGAGCGGTCCACGGCAAGGACCACCGTGGCCGAAACATGGGGATACCAATACCGGCCCACGCCCTGGGCCATCGCCGGCAGCGCCTGCACGTCGAAGCAGGCCACCGCATTCCCCCGGGCCACCTGTGCGTAGAGGGTATCCTCCGTCTCCTGAAGGGGATAATCGGGGAGGAAAGGGCCCAGCACCCCGCTGTATTCCCGGGAGCCCTCCGCCCCAGCGATCAAATGGCCCTGGGACGCTGCCCCTGTGCATCCGCTCAGCATCAGACACAGCAGCAGCAACCACAACCAGCGGATCTTCATGGCGCCACCGGCTCCCCGGGCTCCTTCATCCGGCCGGCGCACTCCCGGCATAGATCCATCTCGTCGCAGATGAGGAAGCAGGCGTCGCAGACCAGCCGCCGGCAGATGGGGCACTGGCTGAACCGCTCCCTGGCTTCCTGCCCGGCGGCCAGCCGGGCCCGCTCTTTCTCCCGCTGGTAGATGGCCGCATAGAGCTCTTTCTTTTCCCGGTGCTCCGCCGCCTGTGCTGCTTTGGAAAAGGGGATGCTGCTGCTGTACCAGAATTCTCCGCACACCTCGCAGCGGATCGAAAAGCAGAAATACCGGGGTGTAGAGCAGTCCTCCAGATGGCCGGACAATAGATCGATCATTTGGCGCGCCTCCTTTTCTCTCTACTCCTGTTATAATCGAAATCGGGCCTGGCGTATATGGTCCAATGGATACTTTTTTTCGCCTTTTTGCAAAAAGTATCCATTCCATAATAGAAAAAGCGCATAAAACCGCCCTTCGGGTTTTATGCGCTTGGCCCCATTGCGGGAACGTCCTTAGAAAAGCTCCTGAAGCCTTCCGCAGCGGCGCAGAAGATCGATGTAGAGCATCAGCTCATCCCGGGAGGCTACGCCCAGCTTTTCATAGATGCTCCGGTTGTGCTTTCGAACGGTGCTCATGCTGATAAAAGCCAGATCCGGGATGTCCGCGATCTCGTGTCCATCGATGTAGTAGCGGAGGATGTTCCGTTCCGCCTCTGTCAGCAAATCCTTACGCGCCACGAACTGGTCGAAGAGCTCGGCAATGTTGGGGGGAAGCTCACCCTGCTCCAGACGCTGGTTCCGCGCCCGGGCGTTGAGAAACTCCGCCAGCTCATCCACCTCCGAGATCCCGGAAGACAGGCCCTGTTCCGGCAGTTCTTCCTGCTGGAACCGCTTCAGGCTGTCGGTAATGGGGCGGACAAATCTCCGGGCCAGAAAGAAGGAGAAGGCCAGCAGCAACACCAGCAGCCCCATAGCGGCGATGATCCACGTTCTTTGTACTTCAGCGGTGTATGCTGCATAGCTGTCCTGGGGGATCAGGATCGCGGCGGCCCAGACGGTATTCTCTGCCTCTCCCTTGGAGATGGGGATGGTCTGATGCAGACCGATATACCGCTCGGTGCCCGTGTCATATTCGTTATAGTATCGCCCCTGATGGATGGCAAGCGTTTCCTGGCCGTCCAGGTAGGTGCCGGTGACACTGCCCGCCAATCCATCCGACAGCAGGAGACGGCTGTCCTGAATGGGAGCCAGCACGGTAACGGCGGAGCCAAACTGCCCCTCCACCGCGGGATAGGACAATTGGAAGTACAGCGCGCTGAGCTCCACGCCGCAGACACCGTATACAGTACTATCGCTGCCCACGATGGGGACGCACAACAACATGGCGGATTCCCAGGTGCCCTTCAGATGGATCCGCCGGGACCAGAAGTAGCGCTGCGCCGGCCGCTCCAGGGGTGTGTCCATCAGTTCCCGGCAGCCGGGGATCTGATCGATGTCAAATTCCAGATTCCATCGGTTGTGCAGTTCCAGATCCTTTTGCCGGGCGATATCCGGAATGCCGCGAAAATAGACCACGGTAGGGGCGACCGGCCTGCTGGGGCTAAGGTTGGCATAGCGCAGGTGGATTCCGCTCCTGGAGTGATCCGCCACCTCCAGGGCGGTGTTGGTGGTTGCGTCCAAAATGGCATACGCGCCATTGCAGTTGGCTGTTTGAAGGGTGGTGCTGATCAGCGGATACATGACCTCTTGCAGCTTCAGCAGCCGCTCCGGGTCGTCGTTGACCTCCTGCAGCGAAATGCCCTCCTGCACCAGCGCCCCTTCAATCTCGCGGCTCAGTTCCCTGGAAAGGTATAAGCACTGGCCGGTCAGACGATCCAAGTGGCTGTACAGGTTATCCTGGGTGTTTTTCAGGTGGAGCTCCATCACCTCCCGGAGCTGCTCATCGTTCCGGGAAAAGGCCCCTGCAACGGACAGCAGGAGGATCACCGCCGCAAAGACCACCAAGATCATGGACACCCAGTAGAGCATCAGCTTTCGCTGCATGCCCACGCTCTGCTTTTGGGCAAAGGCGTTCAGAGCCCGCAGCTCCTTTAACTTGCTCAGCACGGCGGTTCCTCCTCCCTCTGTATTATCGCTCCATGATCTCCCGGAAGGTCTGGAGCCGGTCTGCACTGATCTGCTCCAGACCGGTTTCGCCGGCGTCCAGATAATCCTGACGGCCCAGCGCAAGCTGTGAGCGCACCTGGTCTTCCAGCGTTGTTTCCAGATTCAGATAGGTTTCCATCTGGGGCGGAACATAAAATTCATAATTAGCCTGGGTATCCAGATACGCCTGATAAAGTGAGGCGTATTTGGCGCTCTCCAGGCCCTCGATGGCCTTTGGCAGCTGGTTTTCAAATGCTGCCCAGGTCACCGGCATATAGCCTGTTTGGGTCACAAACTCCACATTGTGTTCCGGTTCGGTCAGCCATTTGAGAAAAGTTACGGCGGCCCACTCCCGCTCCGGGGTGGAGCGTACGGTGCAGAAGCCCGCCCCCCGCTGCATGACCAATTTTTCCCCGTTCTCAAAGACCGGACAGGGGCGGGAGATGATGGTGATCTCCTCGGAAGTATTGTCCGGGTAAGTCACCACATCGCTGTAATAGAGGATGCTGGCGGAGGAGGCCACACTGACGATGCTGTCGCCTGTGCGGATGGGCTCGGTGGCGTAACCGCCCTTGAGCCAGACACCCCCCTGAAGCGCGGCCCGGGCCAGCGGCTCCCATGCCGTCTGGAACGCAGGGCCAAAGGCCAATTCGTCACCCTGGAAAAAGTCTTCGCCCAGAGATTCCGCGCCCACCTGGAAATAGTTGAAGTAGTAGTCGTGGACGAACATGGATTTGGCGTCGCCCGGAATATCCGGCGTCTGAGCGTCAGTCCAGGCTGCATAGGTCTCAGCAGCCTGGAAAAGTCCCTCCCAGGTGTCCAGGTTCTCAATCGTCACGCCGGTAGCTTGCGAGAAGCGGTCAAAGATCGTCTGGTTGATATACATAATCTCTGTGGATTTCGCCACGGGAAGGACGACCAGCCGGTCGTTGACCGTGCCCTCTTCCACGAAAGCCGGCAGAAAGGCAGATAATTCTTCCTCACTGAAATAGTCCCGATAGTCCACCAGAATGCTGTCATCAGGCAGGGCCATCACGGTTTTGGGATAGGATACGAAAAGGTCGGGCAGCTCCGGAGCCCCCGGCTCTCCATTGGCCGCCGCCAGCACCAGTTCATGGATGGTATTGGTGTTGGACACGGAGGTGACCTGCACATTGATCTGCTGCTCTTTTCCCACAGTCTGATTAAATTTATCAATCAAATCATTGAGCGGGGAATCCGTCTGCCCGCCATAGACGTGCCAGACCGTAATGGTGGTTGGCGTTTCCTCTTTTTTCGGCGCAGCGGCACAGCCTGCACAGCTGAGCAGTACCAGCCCGGTCAGCAAAAACGCTGCGGTCCTTCGAATGTTCACACCACTTCACCTCTTTTCATTCTCATTGCCGGCCGCGAAAAAGCCGGAAAGAAACAGGATGCTTTATACGATTCATTTCGTGCAATATCCATTTGGCTTTATTATAACACGGATCATACAAAGCTACCCTATCCGTAGCGGGTAGTTTTTTCTATTTCTTAGTTCCTTCCCGCCTAGCGGCCTTGCCCGAATGGAACGGCACAAAGCCCCCTCCCCTCAAGGCAAGGGCCTGCATCCCCGTGGAAGGGGCGCCCCCGCCAATGGCAGAGGAGCATAAAGAAGTATTGCGAAAATACTAACCTATGCCAAGTGAACGGGAAATATGAAACCTCTATGTGAATGGACGAACCATTTGCATAGAGGTTTTCTTTTGCTTCTTAAAATTTTTCAGCGTCCGCAGGACGCGCAGCCGTCACCGAATGGGGACGATCTTGGGGGCTTGGGGGGAATCCCTCAACAAGCATTTTGGCCGGTGCAATCCGGCCAAAATCGCAAAACATGTACATGTTTGCATTGCTTGCCAATTTGTGAAAACTGCCTATGAATATAGCTGAATTTCTAATTGCTTTGAAGCAATACCCGAACTGTTTGCGGTGTTTCTCCAAACTTCTGCTGAAAAGCATGATAAAAGTTCGATACCCCGTGATAACCAACTGCTTTTGCAATCTCGCTTGTATTCAGATCGCTTTTTTCTAAAAGCTCCAAAGCACGCTCCATTCGCAGCGTCCGAATATATTCCCCAACGCTTTTGCCCTCTGTGAGCTGAAATGCCTTTTGGAGCTTGTTTTTGTTAAGCGCAACCCTTTTGCTAAGTTCAAGAATTGTGGGAACACTGTCGATGTTTTCTTTAATCAATCGCTTTGCCTGTAAAACGGCTGCAATTTCATCTTCACTTAGGTAAACAGGCGGAGCGGAGGTATATTTCTGTACCAAATCCAACAGATACCCCGCAGCGGCTAATCCCTGGCCTCGCATCCAAAGCCGAAACGCTTCTCCCGTAAGAGGGCACTTTTCAATGCGCTGGTAGATGGACAACAGCTCTGGCGAATGAATCTCATTGCAGGTTAGAGATTGTTTAGCATCCTCCCAAAAGCTGTCATAAAGAGACACATTATTTTCTCGAAAAAAAGATTCCTGAAAATAGATTCCCCGGAACCGGAGACGCTGCCCGCCGGATATTTTCATAAAAAGGGGAACCGGCGAATTGAAAACATAACAGTCTATGCCGTTGCGGGATTCCCGCACTTTTGCTTTCCGGTTGTAGCTAACCACTTGCCCTTCTTCCGTGAAGCTAATCCCTATATATCTCTGTTGAATCTGCGAACGGATCACCATGTCCTTTGGATATACAACATCAACTGAAGCCACGCAAAATCCCCGTAAATCTCCCCAAAGATGGACATGAGAAGTCTTATCAAAAAAGGTGAACGCAGTGCAGTTCCCGATTTCTTTCCGCTCGGCCCCCAAAGAGCCGTAAAACAACACGGTTTCATCTACATTGTGGATCGTAATCATATAGCAGTTACCTCTATGCCGAAATGGCACATATCTTTCTGTATTGGCACGATTTTTGGGTTAGCAGAAACTAACCATCGATGTAAAGTATAACAAAAAAACCGCATAAAATCAAGGGTTTTCTCAACATGACCGAACAATCGCTGTGTGTTTTAGGCACCGTCAGGCCGCTTGACGGAAAGCAGGAAGTGTTGCATAATGTCCGTTGGTTAGCTTGCGCTAACCAACGATAAACACTTGTCTTTCCGAACAGCAAATCTGAAAGACAGAGAAAGGAGAACTATGAAAGAGACAAAGAAAAACGCTGTCATGCGGGTATTTCAAACCGCACAGTGCAGTTCAGCACGATATATCATTGGCGTAGCCTGCTCCTCTGTCAGCATATTGCTGTCAGGCATTCCATTCTATGCGATCTACCGAATTGTTCGTATCTTTCTGGAAGCGTCCTTAAACAATACGGCAGTAGACGTATCTGCTGCATGGCTGTGGGCGGGAATTACATTGGCAAGTATTGTCGTTGGCATAGTGCTTTCAATTATCGGCAGCTTTATTTGCCACTCCTGTGCCTTTCATGCGCTCTATGGTTTGCGTATGAGGATTCTAAATCACATGGGCAGGCTGAATCTGGGCTTCTTCACGGGTGGACAGTCCGGCGCGGTGCAAAAGACCATGAACGATAACATAGAAAAAATGGAAAATATTATTGCTCACGATGTATCAAACCTTATAGGAGCCAGTCTTTTGCTGGTTTCGCTGTCGGTGCTGCTGTTTTCCATCAATGTGCCGCTTGCCTTGACGATTATTGCCCCATTGTTGCTCGCGTTTATCATTCAGTTTTCGACTTTTGGAGGGAAACGTGGGCAGAAGATTTGGACGGATCTCAACCGTTCTTCCACAGAACTGGACGCGGCATTTTCAGAGTATGTGTCCGGGATGGAGGAAGAAAAAATCTTTGGAAAGCCGGAGACCGCAGCTTTACGGCTAACTAACCTGATAGAAAAAAACCGAAAAAGCCTAATGGCCTACCTGAAACGGGTTACGCCTATTTACGGAGCCTACAAAACGATCACGCTCTCTGTGCTGGCTTTCCTTTTAGCTGTGGGATGTGTCCTGCTGTATCTGAATCCCGGCAATCACGGCTTGATGATGGAATTGTTGATGTTTTTAATTGTAGGACCGGCAGTCATCAGCCCATTGATGGAATTGGTAGAGTTTGGCGCAGACCTTCGGAATCTGGCTGTACGGATGGATCAGATTGAGGGCGTTATGAAAATGGAACCGATAACGGAAGGCGCGTGCGATACCCCGCCGGTTTCTGCGGAGCTTAGCTTTCAGGATGTGAGTTTTTCCTACCAAAAAGCGGCTGATCCTTTGCGGCGCATGGCACTGGAGCATGTCACAATGCACATTCCGGCTGGTTCTTTCGCAGCTTTAGTCGGACCGTCGGGCGGTGGAAAATCCACAGCCGGGCAACTGCTGGCAAGATTTTGGGATGTGGAAAGCGGAAGTATCTCGATTGGTGGAAAGGATATACGGGACTATTCCACCAAGGCGCTTATGAATACGGTTGCCTTTGTATTTCAAGATACTTACATATTCGCTGAAAGTGTGTACGACAATATCGCCATGCACCAAAATGTAACTCAAGAAGCAGTTGAGTATGCTGCAAAGGCTGCACGCTGCCACGATTTTATTCAGGCATTGCCGAAAGGCTATCACACTAAATTAGGCGACGGCGGTCACAAATTATCCGGTGGAGAAGCGCAGCGCATTGCCATTGCAAGAGCGATTCTGAAAAATACCCCGATTGTCGTACTGGATGAAGCGATGGCTTTTACGGATGCAGAAAACGAGCTTGCATTGCGGGAAGGTATGGCAGAATTACTGAAAGGAAAAACAGTTCTGATGATCGCGCATCGCCTCTACTCCATCCAAGATGCGGATATGATTTTCGTTTTAGAAAACGGACGGCTGAAAGAAAGCGGGACGCACAAAGACTTGATTCAAAAGCATGGCCTGTATGCCCATCTGTGGGACATTCAGAATGAAACCGAAAGCTGGCGGATGAAAGGAGGGGCAGTATATGTTTCAGATAATCCGGCAATTCACCTTCCATAGACCGAAGGAAATCATTCAGCCCACCGTATGGCTGTTTCTTTCGCAGGCGTGCAGTATGCTTCCAGCAATTCTGGCGTATATGGCAATATATACGCTGGGACAGGCTTTTGTACCGCCATATACATTGGATTTGCATTTCCTTATTATACTTGCAGCGATTGGTTTGGGATATATCCTGATTCAATACGCGGTAGAGCTGGTTTCCTACTACTTCACCTATGGGCGCGCTTACAGCGATACGGCCAAAAAGCGTGTGGCATATATCCAAAAGCTGCGCCGACAGCCGTTGGGTTTTTTTTCTTCCAAAGAATCGGGGGAGCTGATTAGTTCCTTTGCCAATGATTTTTCAAACGTGGAATACACGCTCTGCTACTGGCTGCCCTATCCCATTGGCGTCGGAGTGCTGCTGGCAATTTCCATTGTATGGATCAGTATTTATGACTGGCGCATGGGGATTGCCATGTTCGGAATGCTGCCGGTTTGCGCAGCACTTATGTTTGGGATTGCCCGTATCAAAGAAAAGCACAGCCGACAGGTCATGGAGGCAAAAACCCATGCGGCTACGCAAATCAATGAATATCTCCATGGTATGAAAGACCTGAAAGCGTACCACCGCACAGGGGCCGGCTTTCATTCTTTGGAAACGGCCATGCGGAAATTGCGGGATGAGTCACTAAGAGAAGAAGCAGTGGCAGGCAGCCTGTCCACGCTTTGTTCCTCTTTGGTTAAGTTCATTGTTCCCATTACGGCTGCGGTTGGGCTTTATCTGCTGATCGGCGGCACACTGTCTGTTTTAGATTTTGCAGGCTTTCTCGTTTTAGCGACTAAACTGGTAGAAGCGGAGTTGATGATTGTCACCAGCATATCCGCGCTGCGCGGGATGCTTCCTTCCGGCGAGCGGTTAGACAAGGTGATGACAACAGACGAACCGACGGGGGAACAACAGATAGAAACCGGAAATTCCTACTCCTTTGAGAATGTTTCTTTTCATTACGCAAAAGGGCAAGAAATTATCCAAGGTGTTTCCTTTGATACGCCTTCCGGTTTGCTGACTGCATTGGTAGGACCATCAGGAAGCGGAAAGTCCACCCTGCTTCGCCTGATGGCGCGGTTTTGGGATTATCAGACCGGGCATATCTGGATGGATGGCAAAGACATTCGTGAAGTTCAAACAGACAGTCTGCTTTCCAACATTTCTATGGTCATGCAGAACGCCTATTTATTCCGTGGAACCATTCGGGATAATCTTTGTTTTGGCAATGAGAGCATTACAGAAGAACAGATGATAAAGGCGTGTAAGCAAGCCCGCTGCCACGATTTTATCTCTGCCCTGCCGGAAGGATATGACACGGTTGTTGGCGAAGGAGGCGCAACGCTCTCCGGTGGTGAGCGCCAGAGGATTTCTCTTGCCAGGGCATTCTTAAAAGATGTACCGATTCTTCTGCTGGATGAACCAACCGCATCTTTGGATGCGGATAATGAGGCAATGGTGCAGAAAGCGCTGGACGAGATTTCCAAAGAGCGCACGGTCATTATGATTGCGCACCGATTAAAAACAGTACGCAGCGCCGATCAAATCCTCGTATTGCAGGATGGGAAGATCGTAGAGAAAGGAACCCATAACCAGCTTGCAGGGCAAAAAGGATTATATGCCCGACTGTGGGGGCTGCAAAGCCGAGCTGGAGATTATACATTCAAACAATCTTAGGAGGAAAATCAATGAACAAAACAAAGTTTCTGAATCTCAAAGAGCTTGTAATTGTACTTTTACTGGCCTGCGTAGAAACAGCCATCGCGCTTGTAACCGCCATGCCGTTTGCGGCAAATTTGCAGCTTGTCTATTTTCTCGCGCCCGGCCTTGCAGGGTTGATTAACGGTATTATCTACGTCCTACTCATAAAGAAGTGCCCGAAAATCGGCACGCAGTTTATCATCCCAATGATTTATGGTCTGTACTTCCTGTTTACGGGCAGCGTCTATGTATTCGCATTCTTTGTGGTTCTGGCGGTTGTAAACGAACTCATTATGCTGGGCGGCGGGTACAGAAGCAAAATCCGTTCGGCCATCCCCCATGCGCTTACATGGATGCTCAACGCAATGGGCAGCACGCTGACCATGCTGCTGTTCCGCGATAGTTTGGTACAAAGCTATGTGGCTATGGGCATGGACGCCGCCAGTGCAGATGCCGCTATCGCATCTCTGGAAGGATTCTGGCTTGCCCCACAGAATATTGCCATTGCCTTAGTTGCCGCCGCAGCTTTGTCTATTGCCGGATATGCGCTGGGCATGAAAATGTTAGGCAAACATTTTAAGCCTGCCGGAGTTGCATAATGGAAAAACGAAAGCAGAGCTATTTCCGGCCAGACCCACGCACATGGTTGCTGCTCTGCCTGCTGGGGATTGCCTCGATCCTGCTGGTTCACTCTGAAATCGGAGGATTGTGCCTGTTCCTGGGGTGCCTGCTGATCCATTTGCTGACAGGAAAGGCGAATAAGATCCTGCCTTATATGCTGTATTACCTTGTATTTTATGGGATAGGCTGGGCAGGTGTGAGGCTGCTGGACAGCAATGTGGCCTTTTCAGTGAGCTCCATGCTGTCCAGCATTGGAATTGTCGGGAGGAGAATATTGATTCCCTTGTCCTTTGCCACTGCCCTTGCCGGAGAAGCTACCGGCTCTCTGATGGCGGCTTTGCAGGCCATGCGCTTTCCGAAAGCTGTTGGGATAGCGGCCTCAGTGGTTCTCCGCTTTTTCCCAACCATAGCTGGGGAATACCGGGCCATCCGTTCATCCCAACGTTTTCGAGGAATTGGGGTAGGCGTGGTTCATACGCTTACCCATCTTCCCTCTACAGTGGAATATATCTTAATCCCGCTGATTTTGAGAACGACAAAGGTGGCAGAGGAACTGTCTGCTTCTATGACAGTGCGCGGCGTGCGCTTTTCCGGTGAAACCATCAATTACCGGCCTATTCATTTTATCTGGAAGGACGGCGTTCTTTGCGTATTCATGGCGGTAATCGCCGCTGCGGTTTTCGTGCTGGAGAAAGGAGGGCTTTTGTGATCGAATTGAAAAACATCTCCTTCTCCTATGCAAACAGCCGTGAGAACAGCGGGATACGCCGCATTGATTTGGCTGTTAAAAAGGGTGAGCTGGTAATTTTAGCCGGAAAAAGCGGCTGTGGCAAAACGACTTTGACGAGGGTTCTCAACGGGCTTTGTCCGCAGTTTTATCCGGGAAACCTTACAGGCAGCTATTCTCTGGATGGACAGGACGCGCTTAAAATGCCAATCCATCAGTTGGGCACAATGGTCGGCAGTGTATTCCAAGACCCGCGCAGCCAATTTTTCACTACTAATTCGACCGACGAGATTGCGTTGGGCATGGAGAATATTCCATTGGCGCGCACTGTCATGCGGAAACGGATAGAGACAGTATGCGCACAGATGAACATTGACCGGCTGCTCGACCGGAGAATATTCCCGCTGTCCAGCGGAGAAAAGCAGCTTATCGCTATCGCATCCATTTGTGCTATGGGATCCAAAGTAATCGTGATGGACGAACCTTCCGCAAATCTGGACAGCGACGCTATGGTGCGGTTGGGTACGCTGCTCTACCGGTTGAAAGCGGCCGGGCATACCATTATCCTTTCAGAACACCGTTTTCACTATGTAAGGGATTCCTTTGACCGGCTTATTTTTATGGAAGATGGTGCAATTTCTGCTATTTACGACCATAATGAAGCGTTACGGTTGAAAAGAGAGCAGCTTCGCAACATGGGGTTGCGTCCCTTTCAGGCACCGGCTTTTCAAGTGGGCGGTGCGTTTCAGTCAAAGCCGGAGGATACCTTGCAGGTTTCTGAAATCTCCTGTATGTTGGATGGGCAGCAGATTTTAGAAGAAGTTTCTTTTACGGCGAGAAACGGAAAAATCCTCGCTATTGCGGGACCGAATGGCGCTGGAAAGTCTACTCTGTGCCGGACAATCACTGGCTTATACCGGACGATGGGAACGGTGCAGATTGACGGGGAATATCTGAAACGAAAGCAGCGCACAAACCATTCTTTTTTTGTGCAGCAGGATTCCGATTACCAGCTTTATGCTCCGACGGTTTTAGATGAGTTTTGGATTGGAAAAAAAGAAACTCCTGCTCTAAAAGAGACCGCTTTGGCGAGATTAAATGAAATGGGGCTGGACGCTTTTCATAACCGGCACCCAGCCTCGCTCTCTGGCGGCCAGAAGCAGCGACTGCTTTTGGCGATTGCGGTAGCCAGCAACAGAAACCTTCTTGTATTTGACGAACCGACAAGCGGACTGGATGGGTACAATATGCGGTTGACGGTGCAGCTTTTCAAACAGCTCGCAAAGGAGGGCAAGTGCGTTCTTCTGATTACACATGACATGGATTTAATTGCCGAAGCCGCTGACTGCGTTCTATACCTCGAACAAGGAAAAGTGCGTTACCATCGCAATGTGCTGCGAAAAGTATAGAAAAAGGAGGGGTGCCAATGGCTTTGACATCAGCGATGGAGGATTATTTAGAAGCTGTATTTATGCTCCAGAAACAAAATGGCTATGTCCGCTGCGTGGATGTTGCAAAACAGTTGAGGGTAAAAAAGCCTTCTGTAAGCCGGGCAGTCAAGGAACTATCCAGATCCGACCATCTTGTTAAAAATGCTGATGGCACACTCTCCCTCACAGAAACAGGATTGCAGCTTGCCGAACAGATTTACGAAAAGCATCGTTTTTTTACAGAACGGCTTATAGCAGCTGGTGTGGATCCCAAAACTGCGGAACAAGATGCCTGCGGAATTGAACATGTAATCAGCTCAGAGTCTTTTCAAAAGTTAAAGAAGGTATTTGATGACGGTTAGGTGGTGGTGATATGGGAAATTAGCTGTATTTGATTTAGCTGAAACCGGCAGGCAAATTGGTGAAAAGTTGTTTACCCTTCTTTCCGCGGATCAGCAGCGGGAGCTGGCGCAGTTTGTCCTTGAAAGGACTACAGGCTGCATCAATTTTACTGATGTACCATATCAAACCATCTTCCGTGGCAAATATTCTATCCCCCAGAAGATGAACCATCCCCTAACAGAAACACGATCTGGAGATTTGTACTTCTGTTTAGAGCAAAGACTTGTTACAATCCGGGAGCAGCCGATAGAATTGACCGTCAAGGAATTTGAAATCTTCTCGCTGCTTATCTTAAATCCGAAGCGGGTATTTACCTATGAAATGCTTATGGAATTAGTATGGGAAGAAGATTACACTTACTATTCCCGCAAAGCAGTCAATAACCATGTGAGCAATCTGCGGAGGAAGTTAAAGATCGCTCCTAACCTGCCAGACTATGTGAAAAGCGTCTACGGTATCGGCTATAAGTTTGAAGCAAAATGAAAGGTGCGACAGCGTTGTATGTATGCTGTCGCACCTTTTTAATCATCTTTTTTACAAACCAAACAAAGCCAATCTTTTTGGTTTTGGTCTACCTCGATTTTTGAAAACCCAGCATTTTCCAATTCTTTCTCAATCTGCTCGGAAGTATAAATTGTCATGCCGTGGATTATATCTGTCCATTTTTCGTCCTTTGTATTTTTCCCATTGGATTCATTGCATATCAGGAAAGTTCCTCCATTTTTAAGCACACGATATACTTGCTGAAAAGCAACTTGAATACCGGGCCAAAAGTAGATTGTTTCAAAGGCAGTTACCAAGTGAAAAGTGTTTTCTGAAAACGGCAGATTCATAACATTGCCTTGCAAAACTTCGCATCGGCCTTCCTGAATTGCTGCCCGATTAAGTTTTTTCGACTTCTGAACACTAACTTCGGAGTAGTCAACGCCAGTTATGTGTCCATTTGAACTTTTTCCCAAAAGGCGTTTGAGGTTAGCCCCTCCACCGCAGCCAATATCCAGACAGAAATCATCGTCGCGGATTTTTATGTGCGTCAAGCCCCATTCTGCAAGGGCGGCATGGCCGGTGTTCATCATATTGACCATGATCTTCCCGGCGAATCCTTTTGGTTTGCAGGTGTTTTGAAAGAAAGACATATTTTTTCTCCTAATTTAACATGATGCGAAAGATTGGCAAGTGCCGATTCTCCGAAGTTTTCCCGCAGAGTAGGAACTTAAATTTCTCCGGGCGTAACGCCATATCTTTTTTTAAAAGCGTCGATAAAATGGCTTGCGTTGGTATATCCTACCATCCATACCATGTCTTTTACCTTGTACTTTCCGCTTTGCAGCAGGCGGTAGGCCATCTCCATTCGTTTTTCCACGATGTATTCATAAACCGTGCAATTAAAACAGATTTTGAACCCTTGTTTCAATTTGGTTTCGCTCAAAAAACATTGTTCGGCAATCTGTGCGATTGTCAAAGGATGGAGGAAATGATTGTCGATAATTTCCCTCGCTTTCATCAAGCATCGGTAATCTTCTCTGGAAATATCTTTGGTATTTTTCTGCTTGCCAATCGCTTCATCACAAAACAAAGACAGCAGTTCTAAAACCTTTCCTTCCAGATACAACTTGCGCAGCTTCCGCTCGGGCGGGCAGTCCAACAACTGCTGTAAAACAAGGCGTATCTCCGGTGTGGTGGAAAATACATGGGTACAAATCTTATCATCCCGCCGCATTAAATGCGCTGCTTCTAAATCTTCTGTCAGTGGGGAAAAACATCCTTCCTCCAGCGAAATGCTCAAGGTATGGTAAGGCTGCTCGGAACCGAAATGGCTTACGCACTGTGAAAACGTCCCACATTGCAAACTGCACTGTGTTGGGGAAAGCTGGTAGTGCTCGCCTTGCTTTTGGCGATAATCCCATTCGCAGATCCCATTCATACAGAAGGAAAGCTGAAAGACCTTGCGCTCTGGATATTCTTCGTACAATTCCGTTTCCCGCTTAAAGGCCATTTCAGACTAAACCAAAAACAGTCCTTTGGATAACTCCTGCATACCCACAAAACCATCGGCAACCTGTTTTGTGAGATCAAAGCAGTTGCCGGTTTGTTTATGCCCCACGGTACCCGAAAGGCCGGAAACCTGAAAAGAGTGAGGCATATATTCGGGGGCGGACCATTGTAAAAGCATACTGCCAAACTCCTTTCACAAAAATAATAGTTAGCAATAACTAACCACATAATATCACATCTGCTTGCGAAAATCAAGTCGCTTCAAAAACAGATTTGCCGGATTGGGGTATAAAACCGCCGGATTCGGTCACAAAAGCGCAGGCGGTTTTGCTACACTAAACTGTGTTTGGAAAATAACACGGAAAGGCGGGTAAATGTATATGCGAAAAGAAAATGGCAAGAGAGAATCCCCCTATAAAGGAATCCTCAAATTTGCCGACGAAAAGAAACCGCAGCTATCATTTGCCGTTGTCCTATCTGTTTTGTCCTCTGCTTTTGGTATTGTTCCATATATCGCGGTTGCAATCTTGCTGCAAAAGGCATTGGCAAGCAGTCTGACAACGACTTGGGCAATCCTCTTGCCGGTCATCGCTCTGTGCGGGTATCTTTTGAAGCATACCCTTTACGCGAAATCGACGCTTTGCTCCCATAAGGTAGCTTACGAAATCATCAAAAATATTCGTACCACAATCATGAAGAAAATGTCCAAGGTATCTATGGGAACGATTCAG
>ERZ779866.750-NODE-750-length-35623-cov-8.044056_pt1 | contig 35623 bp, 43 predicted proteins | sample MGYA00511248_ERZ779866 | MGnify/ENA primary metagenome ERZ779866 (study PRJEB29588, sample SAMEA2155758) | human gut metagenome | biome: human gut; feature: human-associated habitat; material: faeces | place: Denmark | collected 2008/2010 ... | reverse complement strand
ACAGACCAGCGGCAGCCCGGCAGCCCCAGCCACGGGCCGCCCCTTCATAATAAGGGTGTAGAATCGTTAAAAATCCGAGTTATAGGACAATAAAAAGAGAAAAGAATCCGATAAAGAGGACTGCAAGCAACACCGAGCCGGGCGTTTGACGGTAGGTACTGCGCGCGCGCCCGCGGGCTATGCGGGTTCGGAAGCGCGAAAGTTGGGTAGGTTTGTAATTTTTTTTGGCATTTCCGTTCGGGCGGGGCGGAAAAAGTGGGGGTTGAAATTGTCGGGAAAAGGTTGATCTGGGCGGGGTGCGGTTGATGATGGGTTGGGTGAAGTGGTGACAAATTGTCACCGGTTGAGGATAGGAAAAATACAAAGCGTATAAAATATTTTCGAGAAAATTTACAAAATGTCACCCTATGGCACGGTTTGGGGGGTAAAATTGGTACAGTGAAAAAGTAAAGAGAACGCCCGGCGGGTTATCCTGCGCGGGCGTTCGGTGTTTATGCGGCAAGTTTTGGAGGGAGGAACGATGGCGCGGAGATCGGATGCGAGGGATAAGGCGAAAGCTGAATACATCCGGCGGCGGGCTGTTGGGGAAAATATCAACCTGAAAGAATTTGCCGGGGAGATGGGCGCGAACTATGAGAGCTTGCGCCGGTGGAAGGTAAAGGACGGCTGGGAAAAGGACGTGCCGCGAAAGCGCGGCGGGCAGCCGGGAAACACGAACAGCAAGAAAAAGAAAAACGCAAAGGGCAATAAGGGCGGCGGCGCACCGACGGGAAACAAGAACGCCGAAAAGGACGGAGCGTACAGCGCCGTCTTTTTTGATGCCCTGCCGGACGCGGACAAGGATTTTTTAAACAAGACACCGACGGGGGCCGTGGAAAACCTGCTGCATGAGTTGAAAGTTTTGCGGTGGCGGGAAAAGAAAATCATTGAGAAAATCCACGAGTATGAGCAGGTGGAGGACGAAGAAACCCTGTACCTGAACGGCACGATGATGGACATGGAGATGAAGGACACGCCGTTTGCAAGAATCCAGAAATTGCAGGAGGCGTTGTACAAGGTGCAGGGCCGGGCGGCAACGATTGCCGGTGCGCTGCGGCAGGCCGAGGAAAACGACAGGCGGTACGAGCTTGAACGGGAACGGCTTGAACTGGCGAGGATGAAGGCCACGGGCGAGGTTGAGGTTGAGGACGCGGAGACGGTGGCGGACGGGGATGCCGAAAATTTAGAGGACGGCTGACGGAAGGCCCGGGGAAACTCCCTCCGGCCCTGCGGGGCCACCTCCCCCGCTGCGGCGGTGGAGGCAGAGACGAGGTGATGCGGTGTGACGCTGTATACGAGCAAGGCGGTGGCCCAGTGGTTGGGGCTGACGGAGAGACGGATACGACAGATGCGTGATGCTGGGATCATACGGGAAACGAAGCCGGGGCTGTATGACATGAAGCCTACGGTGCAAGCCTACCTTGCCTATTTGCGGAACAACACGGGCGATTTGAACCAGCAGCGGGCAGAGCTGACGAAAACGAAAAAGGAGCTTGCGAAGCTGGAATTGGACGAGCGCAAGGGCAATCTGCACAGAACAGAGGACATAGAACAGGCGCTGACCACGATGCTGATGAACTTTAGGACGAAGGTCATGAGTATGCCTGCCAAGCTGGCAAAGACGCTGGCGGGCATGAGCGACAACGCCGAGATATACGACTTACTGAAAAAAGAAACGGATGAAGCGCTGGACGAGTTGAGCGACTACGACACAGCGTTTGCCGTACAGCAGGAGGGCGCAGACGATGGAAGAACTGACGAAGAACCAGAGTAAACGGTGCCGCGCCTGCGCTTTTGGTGAGGTCGTGAATGAGAGCACGGTGTTCTGCCCATTTGGGCGGTGCGCCGCAAAGAGGTTGCAGCGATATGGCAAAAAGAAAAACCATAGCCGTGCCGCCGCAGACAAGGGCGATGCTGGCGAGAGTGGTGGCAAAGCTGAAACCGCCGCCGGCCATGACGTTGAGCCAGTGGGCGGATAAAGAGCGGCGGTTAAGCCAGGGAGCAAGTGCCCTGCCGGGACGGTGGCGCACGGACAAGGCCCCCTACCAGCGCGGCATGATGGACGCAATCAGCGACCCCCATGTGCGCAAGGTGGTTGTGAAAAGCTGTGCGCAGATCGGCAAGACGGATGCGTTGGTGCTGAACACCATCGGCTATTACATGAACTATAACCCCTCCCCCATTATGGTTTTGCAGCCGACGTTGGACATGGGACAGGGATTCAGCAAGGAGAAGCTAAGCCCGATGCTGCGCGACACGCCCTGCCTGCGCGGACTGGTGGATAACCGCAGCCGGATGAGCGGCAACACGATCTTGCTGAAAAACTACCCCGGCGGGTATTTGGTCATAGTTGGCGCTAATAGCCCGGCCAGCCTTGCGAGCCGCCCCATCAAGGTGCTGCTGGCCGATGAGATAGACCGATACCCGGCCAGCGCCGGAACCGAGGGCGACCCGCTATCGCTTGCCGAGAAGCGGCAGACGACCTTTTGGGATAAAAAGCAGGTGTTTGTGAGCACGCCGACGCTGGAACAGACGAGCCGGATCAAGGTGGAGTTTGAGCACAGCACGCAGGAGGAGTTCCAAATCCCCTGCCCAAGTTGCGGACATTACCAGCCGCTTGTGTGGGCGAACCTGAAATTTGACCCGGAGAACCCGAAGGACCCGCAGTATGTGTGTGAGCGGTGCGGCGTGGCAGACAGTGAGACGCACTGGAAAAAACAGATGATCCGCGGCGAGTGGGTGGCGAAATGCCCCGGAGAAGCGGCACGGGGATTCCACCTGACAACGCTTTGCTCGAGCTTTTGCAGCTGGGAGGAAGTAGTTGAAAAGTTTTTGAAGGCAAAGGAACAGCTGAACGCAGGAGACCCGGAGCTGATGAAAACATGGGTGAACACAGAGCTGGGCGAGACGTGGACAGAGCAGGGCGAAACCGTGGAGGAAGCAGACCTGTACGGGCGGCGCGAAGCCTACAAGGCGGATGTGCCGGACGATGTGGTAGTGCTGACTGCCGGAGTAGATACGCAGGATGACCGCTTTGAAGTGGAGGTCGTGGGCTGGGGAGCCGGAAAGGAAAGCTGGGGCATACGCTACCAGAAGATTTACGGGGACCTTTTGAAGGATACGGTGTGGAAAGACCTTGACGAGTTTTTGAACAGAACGTGGTACAAGGCGGACGGCACGCCGATGAAGATCATAGCGACCTGCATGGACAGCGGCGGACACTTCCCCGATGAGGTGCTGCGGTTCTGCAAGGACAGATGGCACCGGCGCATATTTGCCATTAAAGGCCGCGGCGGTACGGATGTGCCCTACCTGAAAAACCCAACGAAGAACAACCGCGTGAAAGCGCCGCTGTTCACGATTGGCGTTGACACCGGCAAGGGCATTTTGTACCAGCGGTTGAAGGTGAAGATGCCGGGGCCGAACTACTGCCACTTCCCGCAGGGAGAAGCGGCGGGATATGACTACAACTACTTCCGCGGATTGACAGCGGAAAAGATGGTGGTGCGCTACCGCAAGGGGCGGGCTGTGATCGCATGGGAGCTGAAGGGCGACTACAAGCGCAACGAGCCGTTGGACCTGCGGAACTACGCCACGGCGGCGCTGGAAATTACAAACCCGGTGCTGGAAAGCAGCCCGGTGGCGGGTGAAGCGCAGCGCACCGTGCGGCGCACGGGCCGCAGACAGGTTAGCGGAGGTATTTAAGCTATGGCGGGAATCACGAAGAAAGAAGCGCAGCGGCACCTGGATATATGGCTTGAAGCGGAAGCACAGATCGCTACCGGGCAGAGCTACCAGATCGGCAGCCGTATGCTGACCCGTGCCGACCTTGCCAGCGTGCGCAAGCAGATCGATTACTGGAATAACAAGGTGGAGCAGGCGGAGGCTGTGGAACAGAACCACGGGCGAAACCGTACCTACCACTTTGTTTACCGGGATCTGTAAGGAGGGGCGGCTATGAAAGCAAAAGTGAGAGCGGTGCGCCGTACCACTGCGCCGACGCTGACGGCGGTGCGCCGGGCACAGAACACCGGGTACAGCAACTACGGCGCGAACCGGCAGAAGAAGTCGCTGCGCGGATGGATGTACTACGGCGGCGATGCCAAGCGGGACATTGAGGACAACATAGACACGCTGCGTCAGCGGAGCCGGGATGCTTACATGGGTGTGCCGACGGCCACGGCGGCGTTGAAAACGCTGCGCACCAACACGGTGGCGGCGGGCCTGACACCAACCCCGCAACTGGACGGTGAATACCTGCGCATGGACGTGGACAGGATCGCCGAATTGCAGGCAAACATTGTGCGCGAATGGAACCTGTGGGCAAAAAGCCAGATGTGCGACGCGGACGGGCTGGACAACTTTTACCAGCTGCAACAGCTGGCCTACTTATCCGCCCAGATGAACGGCGACGCCTTTGCCCTGCTGCAAACCGAGGACGCACCGGGGATGCCGTACAGCTTGCGGGTACGGCTGATCGAAGCTGACAGAGTATGCAGCCCGAACCTGATGGATGTGCTGACGCCAACGACCATTGACGGGTACAGCGTGCACAGGATCGTGCAGGGCGTGGAGACAGACGAGCGCGGCAAGGTGGTGGCCTACTGGATATGCAGCAGGCACCCGCTGGCGGCAGAGATGCAGGACGGCGCAACGACCTGGACGCGGGTGCAGGCCCGCGGAGACAGGACAGGGCGGCGTAATGTTTTGCACATTATGCAGCGGGAACGAGCCGGGCAGGTGCGCGGCGTGCCGGTGCTGGCCCCGGTGCTGGAAAGCCTGAAGCAGTTGGGACGGTACAGCGACGCCGAGCTGAACGCAGCGGTCATCACGGCGGCCTACACGATCTTTATCGAAAAAGAAGCTGCCGGAGAAGCACCGCCGCTGGGTGAGATGATCCCGGAGGACCAGCTGATAGACGCAGCAGACCCGACAAGCATTGAGCTTGCCCCGGGCGCGGTGGTGGACCTGGCCCCCGGCGAGAAAATGAACGAAACGAAGCCGAGCAGGCCGAACGCAAACTTTGAAGCATTTTACCGGGCTGTAACAAAGGAAATCAGCGAAGCGCTGGAAATCCCCATTGAAGTGCTGGAAAAGAATTTCAGCACGAGTTACAGCGCGGCCCGCGGTGCACTGAATGAGTTCTGGCGCACCTGCGAGATGCAACGCAGTTGGTTTGCGGACAAGTTCTGCCAGCCGATCTACGAAATGTGGCTTGACGAAGCGGTAAGCCGAGGGCGCGTGAAAGCGCCGGGATATTTTACAGACCCGGCGGTTGCCGGCGCATACAGCGCCTGCAAGTGGAACGGCCCGGCAAGAACGAACCTGAACCCCATACAGGAAGTGACTGCCGCCGAAAAGCGCATTGCGCTGGGCATAAGCACGGCAGAGCAGGAGACCGCACAGATGACGGGCGGAAGCTACACTGCTAACATCCGGCAACGGAAGATCGAAGCGGAGCAAAAAGCGGAGGTGGACAAGATTGGCGGCGAAGAAACAAAACAAACTGACCCGGGGGGCCGGTAATCACTTTTGGCAGGTAAAGAACCTTGCCGGTAACGAAGCAGAGCTGATCCTGTACGGCACGATCAGCGACAACAGCTGGTGGGGAGACGAGATCACCCCGCAGCAGTTTGTTGACGACATCAAGGGACTTGGCAGCATTGACACGCTGACCGTGCGGATCAACAGCGGCGGCGGCGATGTGTTTGCGGCGCAGGCAATCGGCGCACAGATCGACAGCCTGAACAAGGCGGGCACCGAGACGGTGTGCCGCATTGACGGGCTTTGTGCGAGTGCAGCCACGATCATTGCGGCGCACTGCAAAAGGACGGTGGCGAACAGCGACGCGCTGTACATGATCCACCTGCCGAGCGTGTGCCTGTGGGATGCCTGCGACGAGAACGACCTGCAAGCGTACCTGAACGAGTTGAAGGCCGTGAAGGACAGCATTTTGCAGCTGTATGCCAAAAAGACAGGGCAGGACATGGATGTGCTGACCGGATGGATGGAGGACACAAGCTGGTTTACCGCCAACGAAGCCAAGGAGAATGGCTTTATTGACGAGGTGGACGAGGATGCCGAACCGGCCCTGATCGAGAACCGGGCCGGTGCGCTGTTTGTAAACAGCGTGTACACCGGGCTTTGCATGAACGAAGCCCCTGACTATGTGAAAAGCGCCCTGCGCAAGCAGCGGCGCTTTTCTAATACAAAAAACCCGGCGGATGCGCCGGAAAACAAGGAGGAACCCAAAATGGCAGAGAACAAGACCACCGGCGCACCTGCTGCACCGGCCATTACCACCGTGGACGCCCTGCGCACCGCATACCCCGACCTGGTGAAGCAGATCGAGAACGCGGCAGCACAGAGCGCCGCAACCGCCGAGCGTGCCCGCATCAAGGACATCGAGGACATGACGGCACCCGGCGACGAGCAGACCGCTTACGACGCCAAATTTGGCGACAAGCCGCAGGACGCCGCTGCCTATGCTATCGCCTGCATGAAGGCCCAGAAGGCCGCCGGCGCAAAGCACATGGCTGATGCCGAGGACGACGCGGCAAAGAGCGGCGTGAACGGCGTGAAGCAGGAAGAGGCCGCGGGCAAACCCAAGAACAGCGGCGAGGACAGCGCAATCGCCTGCATCCGCCGCGCCAACAACGTGAAGTAAGGAGGAAGAACTATGGCTATGGACCTTGCTGTGCAGACCTTTAGCACGAAGCCGGAGTACCTGATCGCAGGTACGGACATTCGCATTACGACTGCCGTTAAGGCGGCCGGTGCCGCGCTGACCCGCGGCATGGTGGTATGCCTTGCCGACGGCAAGCTGACCCAGCCCACCGTTACCGGCAGCGCTGACCCCTATACCGTTGCCACTGACGGTATGTACGGCATTGTGGCTGACGATGCCGCCAACGGCAAAGATGCCGTTGTGTACCTGACCGGCGAATTTTTTGCCGATGCACTGGTGCTGCCTGAACACGCCAAGGCCGCAGATGTGGAGATCGCACTGCGCAACATTGGCATTTTCCTGAAGTGAAAAGAGGAGGAATGAGATATGCCTAACATGGTTGATCTGTACACCCCGCGCACGCTTGCCGAGGTTGTGAAAACCACCCCGCCGGTCCGCACTTTTTTGCGTGACCGTTTCTTTACCAACGTCAAGACCTTCCCCACCGAGCGGGTTGACATTGACATTGTGAAGGGCAACCGCAAGATGGCTGCCTTTATCCACCCGATGGTTGGCGGCGAGATCGTGCAGGCTGCGGGCTACGAGACCAAGAGCTATGCCCCGCCCCTGATCAACCCCGCCACGATCAGCACCGCAGACCAGCTGTTGAAGCGCCTGCCCGGCGAGGATATGTACAGCGGCAAGACCCCGGCGGACCGCGCTGCCGAAAAGCTGATCGAGGAATACAACCAGCTGAACGACATGACCACCCGCCGCGAGGAGTGGATGGCCGCGCAGGTACTTACCACCGGCCAGCTGAAGGTGAAGGGCAAGGGCGTTGACGAGGTGATCGACTTTGGGCTGACCAACAAGATCACGCTGGCGAGCACCAAGAAGTGGGGCGCTTCCGCTGCCGACATCTGGGGAAACCTGAAGGACTGGAAGCAGCAGGTAAGCCGCAACGGCTTTGCCAACGCCAACATGGTGATCATGGGCAAGGCTGCCGCTGACGCCTTTTTGGCGGATGCCACCATCAAGAACCTGCTGGACAACCGCCGCATTGAGATCGGCGCGATCAAGCCCGAGGAAATGGAGGGCGGCCTTACTTACTACGGCCACCTGAACCTGCCCGGTGTGGACATCTACGGCTACGATGAGGTCTATCTGGATGACGAGACGGGCGAGACCAAGCCGCTGATCCCCGACAATGTGGTGCTGATGATCCCGAGTGCTGCGAGCTTTATGCGTGCCTACGGCCTGTGCACCTATCTGGACGACGCCGGGGCATGGCACGAAGCCGAGACGGACCGCCTGCTGTGCACCTATGTGGAGCACCGCCCGGACCGCCGCTTTATCGAGTTGCAGACCCACCCGCTGCTGATCCCCGACAAGATCGACAGCTGGCTGGCGGCGACGGTGCTGTAAGAAAAACGAGAGACCGGGCAAGGCTGCCCCTCATCCGGCCCTGCGGGGCCACCTTCCCCCGAGGGGGAAGGCATGGGGAGAAGCTGCCCCCATCCGCCGCCTGCGGGCGGCACCTTCCCCCAAAGGGGAAGGTTTAGGGATGAGAACTCCCTCCCCCGCTGCGGCGGAGGAGGCAGGGAGCGATGAGAACGGCGGAAACAGGGCACCGCACGGAATGTGGCGGACGCGGAGTTATGGCCGGGTGAAGGGATGGTTGGGATGGATTTAGAGCAGGATTACGGGCCGGGCACCGAGCCGGAAGAAAAGATGCTGACTTTTAAGGACTGCGCGGCGGCGGACATTGACGATGTGTTTTTTAACACGAACGAGTTTGCCGACGAGCATACGATCAATGGGAAAACGATGCTGGCCGTGCTGGACGAAAACACCCTGATGGACCGCAGTGCCCACTGGGAGGGCGGCGCGAAGCAGAGCTTTGACCAGGGGCTGTACAAGGCGGATGCCAAGCTGTTTGTGAAATGCAGGGAGCTGGGCGGCAGACCGAAGGTGAGCAGCCCGATGATCGTGGACGGGAAAAAGTATCTTGTGGGCAACGTGGACGAGGAAAGCGGTGTGTACAGCGTGGAGCTTGTGAGGGTACGGCAATGAGCAATTTTACCTGGTACGATGCGGGCGCAACGACCATTGGCGTGAACGCCGAGGAAGTAAGCCAGCGGTTGGGAGAATTGCGCCGGAAAACCCCGGCGGTCATCAAGGTGGCGGTGAACGCCACGGCGAGAGAGACGCGCAAGGAGATGCTGCGGCGCGTTTTGAAACGCTATGCGCTGACCGCCAAGGGCAAGGAACGCGCCAAAGGCCTGAAGCAGAAGGTGAAGGCCACGAACGCCAACCCGGCGGCTGTGCTGTGGATCGGCGGCATCAACGGTGCGCGGGCTGACCTTTCGTACTTCCAACACAGGGTAACGGTGCCGCACCCGGGTTTGAGCTGGCAGACGGGACCGACGGTATTCAAAGCGAGAGTTTTGAGAAGCGGCGGACTGCATGATCTGGGCGGAGGCCCGATTGAGAGGAACGGCGTAACCTTCGGGCAAGGAAGCAAGGGTTTTTTGGCGGAGTTCAAAAGCGGGCACGTCGGTATGATACAGAGACATATCGGCAAGGAATCGGAGAGAACGACGACCAAGAGCGGCGCACGGCGCTGGCGCAGCAAGAGCGGCGTTGTGGAGACAACGCAGACCTACGGCTCCCCGTCCGGCACGGCACAGCACCATACTGTGTGGGAGAAAGAGGACGTGCATGTGTACGCTGAAAACACGCTGAACGACAGACTGGAAAAGCAGATCGCCAAAGTGATGGCGAGAGCAGCAAAGGGGTGATGAAACATGCAGGGTGACAAGATTGCAGGATTTACCACCGCCATGATGCAGGATGCGCTTTGCGACGAGCTGCGAAACCTGTTTGCCGGGCGGAAGTTCAACGGACAGGGCGGCTTGAAAGCGCTGAAGGTGTTCCGCCAAAACCTACCCATTGATACGGGACTGGACGAGGACGCCGACACGGACGCTGCGGCAAGCCCCTACATTGTGGTGCTGCTGGAGGGCGGGAAAATCTACAACCCGCAGGATGCAAAAGTGGTGAGCGCCACGCTGACCGTGTGCTGCTACGACGAGGGCAACGAGCGCGACGGCTTTAGGGACGTGCAGAACATCTTGGAAGCGATTGAACAGCACTTTTGCGTGAAGCCGTTTTTTGGCGGCGCGTTTACGGTGCTGAAAGGGCACGAGCATTACTTTGAAGATGCGCTGCAAATGGACGACACATGGCCGTACTATTTTGGCGCGTTGAGCTTTGACGTGACCGTGCCGGTGCCGACGAGCGAAAGCACGTTTGATGAACTGATCTGAAAGGAGGCCGAAGATGGCCGAGAAGAAAGAGAAACAGACGGCGCAGAAGCCGGAAGTGATTGTGTACTGCGGGCCGAGCGTGCGCGGGATTGCCAAGCAGTATACCGTGTACCACGGCAGACTGCCGGACGCGCTGGTAAAGTTTTTGGCAAAGCACCCGGCGGCGCAGAGCTTGTGCGTACCGCTGAACGAGTTTGCCGCGACCCGCGCCGGGCTGAACACCAAGGGATCGCCGCAGGCGACCTTGTACAAAACGATTTTGAACGAACTGTAAGGAGGAAACAAAGATGGCTTACAAACATGGCGTTTATGTGAGTGAGAACGCAACGAGCCTGACCGCCCCTGTGACCGGCAATGCGGGCTTGCAGGTGGTGGTCGGCACTGCACCCGTGAACACGGTTGCCGACCCGGCGGCTGCTGTGAACGCGCCTGTGCTGGTGAACAGCTATGCCGAAGCTGTGGCCGCTGTTGGCTACAGCGACGACTTTGCCAGCTATACCCTGTGCCAGGCGATCAGCGCGGCATTTCAGGTGATCGGCTGCGGGCCGCTGGTGCTGATCAACGTGCTGGACCCCGCGAAGCACACCACCGCCGTGACCGAAAAGACGGCGCAAGTCAACAACAAGATCGCAGTTGTGGAGGAGAAGGGCATGCTGCTGGACGGTCTGACCGTAAAGGGTGATGCCTCTGCCGTGCTGAAGGCCGGTGAGGACTACACTGCGAGCTTTGACGATGAGGGCAACCTGCTGATCGCCCTGATCGGCAGCAAGACGGCAACCACCCTGACCGTGAGCGGCAAGAAGCTGGACCCCAGCAAGGTTACTGCCGCCGACATTGTGGGCGGCGTTGACACGGCCACCGGCAAGGTGAGCGGCCTTGAAGTGGTGCAGCAGGTCTACCCGAAACTGGGCATGACGCCGGGCATCCTGCTGGCACCCGGTTGGAGCAAGGATGCCACTGTGGCCGCTGCCTTGCAGGCAAAGACAACGGGTATCAACGGAAGTTTCCGCTGCATCTGCGTGTGCGACGTGGACAGCGGCACGAGCGGTGCCAAGGTGTACACCAACGTCAAGACCAAGAAGGAAGCAAGCGGGCTGAACGGCGCGAACTGCTACGCCGTGTGGCCCTGCGCCAAGGTTGGTACGAAGGTATACAGCGGCAGCGCCATTGTGGCCGCCGAGATGGCATATCAGGATGCCAGCAACGACGATGTGCCAAACATGAGCGTGGACAACAAGGCTGTTGCGATCAGCGCCGCGTGCCTTGCCGACGGCACGGAGGCCTATCTTGACCAGGAGCAGGCCAACGTGCTGAACGGCGCAGGTGTTGGCACCTTCCTGAACCTGAACGGCTGGCGGTGCTGGGGCTCGAACACTGCCGCCTACCCCGGCAACACCGACCCCAAGGACCGCTGGATCAACATCCGCCGGTTTATGAACTGGGCGGCGAACACGTTCATTCTGACCTACACGCCGAAGATCGGACAGGTGATGAACCGCCGCCTGATCGAGAGCATTGTTGACAGCGAGAACATCCGCGGCAACAGCTTTGTTTCCCGCGGCATCTGCGCTGCATACAGCATTGCATTCCTGGATGCAGACAACCCCACCACCGACCTGCTGAACGGCAAGATCGTGTTCCGCCAGAGCATGACCCCGTTCACCCCGGCGGAGGAGATCGACGATGTGATCGAGTTTGACCCGGACGCACTGGCTGATGCGCTGGGCGGCTAAGGCGCAAGGAGGTAACGAAAGATGATTTCTAACAACTACATTCCTGAAAAGGTAAACGACTACAACGTTTACCAGGACGGTAACAAGATGATCGGCCTTGCCGCCGAAGTGGAGCTGCCCAGCATCAAGATGAAAACCAGCACCATTGAGGGTGTTGGTGTTGGCGGCGAGATCGACAGCCCGACCATTGGGCAGTTTGAAAGCCTGGAAGCCAAGCTGAAATTCAACACGCTGTATTCCAGCGCAACGGACCTGATGAACCCGCTGAATACGGTGAACCTGACGCTGCGTGCGGCCCAGCAGGTGTACGACAAGACCGGCGGCTATGCCTTTAAGGGCCTGCGCATTGTGATGGGCGGGCGCGTGAAGGAGTTTAACCCCGGCACCGTGAAGAAGGGCGACGCGATGGACGCCGAGACCACGCTGGAACTGACCTACTACATGATCGAGGTGGACGGTGAGCAGGTCGTTGAGGTGGACAAGCTGAACGGCGTGTACAAGGTGAACGGCAGCGATATGCTGGCCGGTATTGCCGCGCTGACCTGATGTCTGAAGGGATGAACGGCAGGTAAAGGCGAGGCTACCCCTCATCCGCCGCCTGCGGGCGGCACCTTCCTCCCAAGGGGAAGGCTTAGGGGCGCTCCCTCCGCCGCCTGCGGGCGGCACCTCCCCCGCTGCGGCGGAGGAGGCAAGGGATTTTGTGTGGGTGGGTTTAGGTGCCCTGCGTGAGGTGCGCAGGGTGGTTATAGTAAAACAGGCAGGGCCGCCCAGAGATGGGCGGCTTTTTTGAGCAGAAAGGACAAGACGATGGACATTATCAAGCTGGCAAAGCCCTATGCGTTTGAGGGCACGGAGTACGGCGAAATTGACTTGAACGGCCTTGACAAGCTGACGGTGCAGGATGCCATTGACGCACAACTGGCACTGACGGGCCAGCCGGGCGCGGTGATCCTGCCGGAGAGAAGCACGGCCTACATTGCAAGACTGTGCGCCAAGGCGGCGGGACTGCCCATTGAATTTTTTGAACTGCTGCCGGTGGGCGCGGCACGCAAGGTGCGCGGTGCCTTTACCGAGTTTATGACGAGCGACGCCGACGAGGACAAGGGCATGGTGCTGAAACTGAAAGCGCCGTACACCTACAAGGGCAAGACCTACAAGGAAGTGGACATGAGCGGCGCGGCGGAGTTGACTGTGCTGGATATGGCGGCGGCGGAGAACGAGCTTGCCGCTGCGGGCCATGTGGCCGCAGAACCGGCGCTGGACTACCTGTACTGCTGCCTTATGGCGGCACGCGCCAGCGGCATGGACAAGGAGTTCTTTACCGGGATGCCCATTGCGGAAGCGACGCACATCAAGAACGCAATGAACAGCAACCGTTTTTTCGAGTAAAGGGCGGCGGCAAGGGACTGCGCAAATGCGCGGTGCGCCTTGCCGGGGCCACGATGACGAGCATTGAGTTTTACTTGAAACTGCCGGTACGGGATTTTATAGAGATCAACAATGAGGTGGCGGCAGAATGGCAAAAACTACGGAATTAGAGCTTGCGATCAGGATCGCGGGCAAGGTTGACCCGAGCTTACAGGCGGCGATCAGCCAGGCGCAGAAGCAGGTAAGCACGTTGAGCGGCGTACTGGGAACCGCGGGAAAGGTTGGGCTGGGCGTGATGGCCGCGGGGCTGGTTGTGGCCGCTAAGGGCATTGCGGACTGCACGACGGAAGCCGAAAAGTTTGAAAGCCAGATGGCACCTGTGATCCGCTATGTGGACGGGCTGGCCGACAGCATGGGCAATGTGAGCGACGCAATGGCCGAGAACGGCAAGACGTTCAAGCAAAACCGCGACGAGCTGGCACGGTACATTCAAGACCTTAGCACAGAGATACCGCGTGACACCGAAAACCTGACGACCATAAGCGCCGCACTGGGCCAGAGCGGAAAGGGCGTTGACGAGCAGTTAAACACAAGCCTGCTGCGCGATACCGCAAAAGCTGCCACGGCCATGGACTTGGACGACCAGACCGCGGGCGAGTACATGGCGAAGTGGGAACAGGCGTTTACAAAGAAGGACGCGAACGGCAACGCGGTACACTACGACCACGACGACGTTATGCGGCTGATGAACCAGATAAACTATCTGGGCGCTAACAACGCAACGACAGCTGCGGCAATCGCAAACAGCGTGAACCAGTCGGCATCCATCGGCCAGATGGCGGGCGTTGCCCCGGAGGTGACGGCGGCCATTGTAACGGCTATGCAGGCAAGCGGCGTTGCCGACGATAGAGTGGGCACGACGGTTTCCCGCATTTACACGAACATAAGCAAGGGTTCGAGCGCCACGAAGAAGCAAAAGGAAGCGTGGGCTGCGCTGGGATTTGATGCGGAAGATGTTGCTGCATCCATGCAGGAGGACGGTACGGGTACGCTGCGACAAGTGTTTGCCGCAATAAACGCACTGCCGAAGGACAAGAAGGTTGCAACGCTAAATACGCTGTTTAACCAATGGGCCATTGAGGGCGGCGCGAAAATAACAAGCAACCTTGACTTGCTGGACAAGACGCTGGGCGAAGTGCAGGACCCGGGAAAATACATGGGCAGCATGGAACGCGAGTTCATCATCAACGCGAGTACAAGCAAAAGCATTGGCGCTATGATGGCGAACGCAAAAACGGCGTTGATGCAGGATGTGGGCGAAGAGTTTTTGCCGGTAAAAAAGCAGTTCAGCCTACTTGCCATTGACGTGATGAACGGAATCCGGCACAACCTTCCGCAGCTGCAAACGCTGGCAAGCACGCTGGCCGATGTTGCGACGAAAGGCGTGACGGTGCTGGGCGATGCCCTGCAAAGCGCTATGCCATACATCCAGCAGGGGCTTGACTACCTGAACCAGAACGGCGAGAAGGTGGCAAAGATACTAGCCGGAGTGGCCGGGGCATTTGCCGCCATGAGCATTGCACCGCAGGCCGAGATGGCCGCCAAGGGCGTGGGCGGTGTGGTAAAGGGCGGAGCCGGGCTGTTTACGAACGCCGTAAGCAGCGTGAGCAAGGCAGGCGGCGGCATTGTGAAAACAGGCGGAAACCTGCTTGGCGGACTTGGAACGCTGCGCGACATTGTGGGAGCGGCAAACCAGGACGCAGCCATGAACGGGAGCAGCACAACGAGCGTGCTTGCAAGGCTGGCAGTGGACAGCGCGGCGCAGACGAAGCCGGGCAAGGCGGTGGCGAGCGCCGGAAACTGGGCAGGAAGCCTGTTTGGAAACATAAAGGGATTTGCAAAGTCGCAGTGGAACTTGGCAAGTGGCATGGCAAATGGTGTTACCGCAGGCGTGAACGGGATAGGCAGCTTTATCAACAACATCATAAGCCCCGCTGCCCCGGCGGGTACAACGGCACTTGTTGCAGCTGCGCCGACGGCACTGACAGCGCCGGGAACGGCCATGACAGCGGCACCGACGCCACTTAGCGACATGGGACTGCTGGGCGCTGTGATGAGCCGGGTGCGCGGTGGTGCTGCGGCGGCAGGACAGGCAGCGGGAAACCCACTGAAAAATGCGGGAACGCAAATCTTGCAGGGCGCAGGAGGAATGGCGGCGAGCGCAGCAGGCGGCGTAAAGACGCTTGTGACGGGCGCAATGCCGTTTGTAGGCGCGTTCGGAGGGATCGCCTCGGCAGCGCTGCCGGTGGTGGCGGTGATCGGGTCCATTGTGGCGGCGGTGAGCATACTGGGCGACCACTTGGACGATATACGCGGCATCATTGGAAATGTGTTTGGCGAGAACGGCGTTGCGGTGTTTGACGGATTTTTGAATACCATAACGACGGTGAAGGACAGGATCGTTGGGATATTCAGCCCGGAGAATCTGGCGAGCGTGCGCACGGCGATTGTGGGGATGTTCGGCGAGAACGCGGGAACGGGCTTTGACAACATCGTAAGCATTGGGCAGAGCGTGATCGGCGTGTTCCAGCAGATCGTGAACTTTGGCACGCAGACCGTAAAGCCGATGTTTGAGCAGGTGTTTGGCTGGGTGAGCACAACGCTGCTGCCGGGATTGCTGAACGCCTTTAACGCGATAGCGCCGCAGATCGGGCCGCTGGTGACGAACATCGGCACGGCGGTGATGAATGTGGCAACGCTGATCGGAAACGCAATCCAGACGATCCTACCCGTTATTGAAAACATTGTGATGGTGCTGGTCAATGTGGTGGCAACGGTGGCACCGCCCATCATTGCGGCAGTATCGCAGATTTTTGCGAGCATCTCCAACGTGGTTACGAGCTTGCAGGGCGTCTTTGACGGCCTGATCCAGTTTATCACAGGCGTATTTACCGGGAACTGGGCGAGCGCATGGGAGGGCGTGAAGTCTATCTTTGGCAACGCTTTTTCGGCGCTGGTGGAGCTGTGCAAGGTTCCTATCAATGCGGTGATCGGAGTGATCAACGGCGCGATCCGCGGAATCAACTCCATTGTGGGCGGAGGCGTTACCATCCCGGACTGGCTGCCCGGCGGAGGCGGAACATTCAGCCTGCACCTGAACGAGATACCCATGCTGGCAAAGGGCGGCTTTACCGACGGCGTGAGCATTGCCGGTGAGGCGGGCACGGAGGCAGTAATCAGCTTTGACCCGAACGTGCGCAGTGCCAACATTGCGAACTGGCAGAAGGCTGGACAAATGCTGGGCGTTGACCCGGTGCAGGCGGCCAGCGTGGCCGGCGCGGGAAGCCTGACGACGGACCGCGTGGAGGTGGCCGACATTGGCGGCGGCTCCCCTGCCCCCGGCGGAACCACGGCGGTGGGCGGCGGCAGCTTTACGTTTGCCCCGAACATCACGATACAGGGTAATGCCGACTACAACGTGATGATGACCGCCATGACGGACGCGAAGGACCAGTTTGAACAGTGGTTCAACGAGATGATGCGCAAGCAGCAGCGCACGGCCTACGCAAGGTAAGGAGGCGGAGAGTGTGAGCTATACGACGATCAGTGGCGACACATGGGACAGCATTGCCAAGACGGTATACGGCGCGGAGCGGTATGCCGACTACCTGATGCAGCAGAATCCAACGAAGATCAACGTTTTCCGCTTTGATGCAGGGGTGGTGCTTGCCACCCCTGCCCTGCCGGAGGAAAAGAGCGGCTTTTTGCCGCCGTGGAAATTTGAGGGATAGCAAATGGCAACGAGCGTAAAGGCAAGGCGCACAGAGATCAGCCTTTGGTACAACAGCACGCCGGTGAGCGACGAGATCGGGCCAGACGTGGAGAGCCTGACCTACACGGACTGCGCAAGCGATACCTGCGACAGCATTGACATTGAGGTAAACGCGCGGGACGAAAAATGGCTGAACAGCTGGTGGCCGCAGCAGGGCGCAACGCTACACCCTAAGGTAACGGGGCTTGACTGGAACCTTGAAAATGACCGCTGGGATATGGACTGCGGCCTGTTCATACTGGACGATGTGCAGTACGGCGACGCGCCGGGAAGGCTGTCTTTGGGCGGCGTGAGCAAGCCTGCACAGACGGATTTCAGCGAGCAGGAACGGACTGATATATGGAAGAATACCAGCATACAACGCATTGGCGCGACGATTGCCGGGCGGTACGGGCTGGGGCTTGCCTATGACGGGGACGACCACGACATTGAAAAGCGCGAGCAGAACGAAAGCGACAGCGAGTTTTACCAAAAGCTGTGCAAGGACTATGGACTTGTGCTGAAGGTGTACGCAAACAAGCTGTGGGTGTATGACCGGGAACGGTACAAGGGAAAGCGGGCGGTGCAGGATGTGCCGCGCACGGCCATGAAGCCGGGCAGCTTTACCTACACAGAGACGCTGGCCGGGACCTACACCGGTGGCACATTTGCCTACACCGACCAGGACAAGGACATAGACATTACGGCCAGCGTGGGCGGCGGAAAACGCACCAAGAGCCTGAACCAGTATGCGAGCAGCGTGGCGGATGCCGCGGCGCAGCTGGTGGCAGCCTTGAACGATGCCAATCACGGCAGCCGGAAGATCAGCTTTACCATTGGTGGCAACTTTATCATCTTTGCCGGGAACAACGTGCGGATCGAGGGATTTGGGCCGAAGATCGACGGCAAGTATTTTGTGGACAAGACGACGCGGACGATTGACCGCAACGGCTTTGTTACCAAGATCGAAGCCAGCGGAATCGACGACCCGTTTTATGCGTGGCAGGTGGGCGGCAGCATCCAGATACACGAAAAGAGCGCCAGCGAAACGGCCACGAAGTACGACAGCACCTACGAGACGACGAAGCCTGCGGCAAGCGCCGCCAGCACAACGGCAGCGGCCAGTGCGGGAACGACAGCCGGAACCGGCGGACGCGCCGTGAGCCTTAAAAACTGCCCGCTGTACTACACAAGCACTGTGAAAACAAAGACAACAACGGTGAGCGGCACTTATTACCTGTATGACGGAACACTTGTGGCGGGCCGCTACCGCATAACGAACACAAAGGAACGGTGCGGCAAGCTGCCTATGGGCAAGAACGTAACGGGCTGGGTGGACGCAAAGTACATCAAGTGAGGTGATGCAGGATGGCAACGGCACCGCAGGTGCGGACAGGCCGGGTAAGCAGCATCGACTACAAGCACGGCACCTACGAGGTGGTGTTTGCGGACCGAGGAAGCGTAAGCTGCACCATCAATGCGCAATCCAACGGCGAATACAAGATGCCGGAGATCGGGCAGACGGTGAGCGTCACGATGAACGGCAACGGAACCGTGGCGGGTGCAACACTGGGAACGGTCTGGAACGCAAGCAACAAGCCTGCCGAGGGGTACAAGGGATTGTACCGCAAGGAATATGGCCGGGTGAACGGAGACAGCTACGAGCGGTACGACGCCAACACCGGCGAGTACACGCAGTATTGCCGTACGAAAACCGGGCGCAATTCCAACGGCGTGATCTATGACGAGTGCAAGGGAGCTTACACGGCCAGGAGCGGAGGCGCTATGACGCTGCGCAGCACCGGGGCCAGCGTGGGCATTACCGCAGCCAGCGGCGTAGGAATAACCGCCGGCGCGGCGGTGGACCTGCAAGCAACGACTTATGCCAGCGTGACAGCGGGCACGATGTACAACGTGGAGTGCGGCACGGACTACACCATGACGGTGGGCGGAAAAGGCACGGTGGAGATCAAGGGAGCCTACTTTGAAAAATGCCTTGCCGCGAGGCGGCTGAAGGTGGACGGCGCGGACACAGAGAGCTACAACGGCGTGATACAGCGGTACTACAATGCGAAGCTGACCGAAAAGGTAAGCGCAGATTGGAAGGTGACGGTGGAAGCGAATGTTGAGCGCGAAGTGACAGGCGATGTAAAGCACACAGTGACCGGGGACATAACGCAGGAAGTGACCGGCGACACAACGCAAACCCTGACGGGAAATGTGACGCAGAGCATTGAGGGCGATGTGACGCAGACCGTGAACGGCAATGTGACGCTGACGGTGGGCGGCGCGACCATAACCATAAGCAGCGGCGGCGATGTGAGCGTGAGCGCGCCGAACGTGACGGTTGATGGTGCCGCAGGAGATGTGAAGGTAGACGGGGTAAGCCTTGTACACCACAAGCACAAGGACGGCGGACAGGGCGAGCCGGAGAAGTAAGGAGGCGGCAGGATGATCGGAACACTGGGAAGCGTTGTTTTTAGCGTAAGCAGCAACCGCGTACTGACACCGACAGGGATCAGCGGAACCAGCGGCAGTGATTGGGGCAGCCATGACGTTGTGCACGGAAAGGTGCGCAGCGAGTGGGTGGGACCGAAATGCAAGACCTACAAGTTTGACATGACGCTGCGGGCGCAGGACGGCGTGCCACCGCGCCGGACGCTGAACCAGTTGCAGCAGATGGCGGAGAGCGCCAACGCCTACTACTTTGTGCTGGGCGGCCAGCCGATGGCGGACAACCCGTTTAAGATTACGAGCCTTAGCGACGAGTGGGGCGCGGTGCTGCACGGCGGGGCGCTGATCGAGTGCAAGGTGAGCGTGGAGTTGGAGGAATACTTATGATCGACACCGAAAACACAGAGATCATTTTGCAGGCGGGCCGGGCCGACGACAGCACCGCCGCCGATGTGCAGCGGTGCTTGAAGATGCTGTACAGCGCACACCCGGGAGAGCAGGCGCTTGACCGGGATTTTGGCATAGACCGGGAACCGCTGGGCCTGCCCATGAGCAGTGCCAAAGCGTTGATGGCTGCCGAGTTTGTGGCGAAAACAGCGCGGTATGAGCCGAGGGCACGGGTACTGCGGGTGGATTGGAAAGAAAGCAATTTAGCCGAGGGAATCTTGATACCGAAGGTGGTGGTAGAAATTGTCTAAGATCGCAGAACTGGCGAACGCGCCGGAAGTGAGCTTTATCGGATACCTGACGCTGGACGAAGTAAAGCAGATGGTAAGCGACTGGTACAACGAGAAGTACAAGGAACTGACCGGCACAGCCCCGGTGCTGGGGGACGCCGCGCCGGAAAAGCTGCTGCAATATGCCATTGCCATGCTGGGCGGGCAGACATTGCAGTACATACAGGACAAGGGCAACGGTGAGCTGCTGGCAACGAGCTATGGCAACTATCTGGACCAGCTGGCGGCGAACCTGGGCGTTACGCGCAAGCCTGCCGACAGAGCAACGGTGACGCTGCGGTTTACGCTGGCGGACACGAGGAACAACGCTGTGGGCATACCAGCCGGAACGCGGGTGCGCACCGAAAACAGCCTGTACTTTAATACGCTGGACTATGCCGAGGTGAAGGCCGGAGAGCTGACAGCGGATGTGCTGGCGCAGGCGCAGGAGGCGGGAGCCGAGAGCAACGGGATCGAAGCCGGCGCAATCAACACGCTGGTTGACCCGATCCCCTACATGGAGAGTGTGACGAACATTGAGGCAAGCCACGGCGGAACCGACACGGAGGACGACGATGCGTTGAGCGAGCGGGTGTTTTTGGCACCTTCTGTGTTCAGCTGCGCGGGGCCTGCGGACGCTTATGTGTACTACGCCAAGGCGTGGCGCAACGATGTGGCGGATGTGAAGATCGACAGCCCGGAGCCGTGCGAGGTGGACATTTACTTTTTGCTGGGCGATGACGGCAGACTGCCGACGAGCACCGAGCTGAAAGAGATGCAGGCATACTTTGCCGACGAGGACAAGGTGAAGCGCCCGCTGACCGACAAGGTGGTGTGCAAGGCACCGGCGGAGATCGGGTACGGCATTGACCTGACATACTACATTGCCAGCAGTGACCGCAACAACGTGGCCGCCATACAGGAAGCCGTGAGCGCCGCAGTGGCAAGCTACAAGGCATGGCAGCGCAAACTTGGCCGGGACATTAACCCGACGGAGTTGATCGCCGCTGTGCGCGGTGCTGGGGCCAAGCGGGTAAAACTGAAAGCCCCGGCGGATACCGTGGTAAGCGCGGCGTCCATTGCACGGTGCGACAGCGAAACCGTGAACTACGGAGGGCTGGAAGATGATTAGTCTGCGGCAAGCGAAGCTGACGGACGCGATACCGGCAACGCTGGCGGCGCAGCCGTGGGCGCAGGCGCTGGCCTACGCCGAGTGGCGGATGCGCGGCCTGCTGCTGGAATACGCGCAGGACAGCCAGATATACACCGCGCTGGACACATGCCCGGAAATGGTGCTGGATGCACTGGCCGTGAGCTGGAAAGTGGACTGGTACGATACCACCTACCAGGTAGAGATCAAGCGCAGCATTATCCGCAGCTGCATGGCGGTGCGCCGGTACATGGGTACAGCATGGAGCGCCAAAAAGGCGCTTAGCGACGTATGGCCGGACAGCGGCATTGAGGAGTGGTTTGACTACGGCGGAGAGCCGGGGCGATTCCGCGTGGTGTGTAATGTGACAGACCCAACCGTTACCGCGCAGGTGGAAGTGATAGAAAACAATGTGATGCTGTACAAGCGGGAGAGCGCCCACCTGGACAGCATCAGCTTTATGGTCCGCCACGGTATACAAATTGGAGTAGTATACGAAGCGTACAAATACGATGTGCCGCGGTGCGGGATGATCCGCTGCGGCACATGGCCGCACCGCGCCACGCTGGGCAGAACCGAGGGCGCAGGGCTGGTGCTGACACCGGCAGCGGACGCCTTTGCGGCGGAGATACCGCTTTGCGGTACACTGCCCTACCCTGCCACGCTGGGCCGCACAGAAGGTGCCGCGCTGGCCGTGGAGCCTGCGGCGGGTGCTTACCTTGCCGCAAACCCGGAGGCGGGTGCGGGAGACAGGAGCGGCACGGTGCCGCGCATTGCAACGATTGGCTATGCCGGACAGAGCGGCACAGAGATCGCCCCGGAAGTGGGCGCATACAAAGTTACCCCGGTACGAAGCGGCCAAAGGCGCTGCGGATACACCGTGGTGAAAAAATCGTAACGGGAAAGGAGGGGCAAGAAGATGGCATTTTTTACCGAGGATTTCCTGAATGCGAGGCGGGCTGACCTGCTGCGCAGCGTGCAGCGGTTCCAGTACCAGATCAACGGCGGCGGCTGGCAGGACGGCGAGATCAACAGCAAGGCCGTGACCGGCAATGCGGTGGTGGTATTTGTGAGCGTGCCGAGCTCCGGCGCGGCGGACACCATTACCGGCGTGCGGGTGTACGACAACAACGACAAGCTGGCGGGACAGCAGGCCGTGAGTGTACGCCGGACGAGCGTGAACGCGGCACTTTTGCGGTTTGTGTTCCCGCTGACGGAAGCGCAGGCGGCAACGAGATGAAAGAGAGGTGAACGACTATGTATGAACGCACATTCTGGCTGGACCATGTAGAGGACCAGGGCGGCGAGGTGATCCAAGAGGGCACGCCGCTGGACCAGGCACACTTCAACAAAATGGAGGTAGGCATTGAGGATGCGAACCTTGCGCACAAGATCGTGATGATCTTTGCACGCTGGATCGAACGCAGGCTTGCCGCCATTGAGGGCACCAGCGGCACCCACACCACCGACATTGCCGGGATCAAGGCAAAGGACACGGCGCAGGACGGGCGGTTGACGGCGCTGGAAAGCGAGACTACGGCAGAGGTGAAGGAAGTGACCCTGACCGCCAACAGCAACCCGTGGCCGTTTTGCAACGATGACAAGAATGTGATCCTGACCACCGTGCGCAAGAACACCAACTACACGGTGGATGTGTATGTCAAGAGCGTGGCAGACGGACGGCTGGGCGACATTACCGTGAGCGGCAAGGGCACGAACAGCTTTAAGGTACGCCACGACGGCAGCGCCAAGACCGTGGTGCTGACTTTGAAAATTACGGGAGGTATGAAGTGATGAAAGTTACCGAACTGAACGAGGGCAAGAAGATCGCCTACGCTGTGAAGAAAACCGTGCTGACGCTGGACGGCGGGCGCATTGCGCTGGACTTGCAGAAGTACCAGAAGGACTACCCTGTTACGCTGGACTTTATGACGGACGGCGAGGGCAACTTGCTGATGAACGCTTTTGACAGCCTGCGTGCCTATGTGGCGGAAATCCGCCTGCCTGCCTATGAGACAGAAACCGTGGAGGTTGAGGACGAGGAGACCGCTGCGGCAGACACCACCCCGGCGGATGAGCAGGACGCAGCTGCACAGGCCGGCGTGACCGAGGAGGCGCAGGATGCCGAGACCGTTGCGCAGGGCGAGACGCAGAAAAAGACCGTGACCCGCCGCCTGCCGCTGGACATGAGCAAGGTCGAACTTGACCTGTTTGCCATTTCCGGCATTTACATCAACCAGCTGGACGGCGAGTTTTAAGGAGGAATGAGAGATGGCAAACAACTTTGATGCAATGCGCATGGCCGTGCAGGCCGTATTCCCCACAAATGATGTGCTGATGGACGACAAGGACGAGCCGTCCATCATGGTGTACATCCCGGCGTTCCGTCTGTGCGATGTGCTTTCGACCAGCGACACGAGCGTACACCCGGCGTTCCGCATGAACGGCAAGGAGATCGCGGGCTTCTACATGGGCAAGTACCAGACGAAGCACTACAATGGCCGAGCCTACAGCCTGCCCGCGCAGGACCCCAGCACAAGCCAGAACTACGACCAGTTCCGCCAGCAGGCCGCTGCCAAGGGCGCGGGATGGCATGAGACGACTAACGCCGAGTGGGCTGCTGTGGCGCTGTGGTGCCATAAGAACGGCTGTGAGCCGAAAGGCAACAATAACTACGGAAAGGATGCCAGCGAGAACGGGTATATTGCTATCCCGACACCGGGCGTGCAGGATAACAACAAGACTGCCCGTGTGCTGACCGGCACCGGCCCGGTCACTTGGAGCCACAACGGCCAGATGAGCGGCATATTTGACATGAACGGCAACGTGTGGGAATGGGTACTTGGCCTGCGTCTGGTCAAGGGCGAGTTGCAGATCATTGCGGACAACAACGCCGCCGACAGCTCTTGCGATTCGAGCGCAAGCTCTACCGCATGGAAGGCCATCAAGGCAAGCGACGGCACCCTGATCACCCCGGACGGGAACGGAACTACCGAGGGCAGCGTGAAGCTGGACTACATCGGCAGCAAGGGCGTGTGGAGCGCCAACATGACCAACCGCGAGGACAAGGGCGTCGGCTGCGGATTCAAGGACGTGAGCGCCGATGCCACCGTGGGCGATGCCGCAAAGCTGCTGCTTATGAGCCTTGCACTGATGCCGGACACCGCGCTGACGGGCACCGGCATTGACGCAACCTACGGCGGCGACTACTTCTACTTCGACAACGGCGCGGATGAGCGGTGCCCGTTTCGCGGCGGCAGCTGGGCCGATGGCGGCGGTGCGGGCGTGTTCTACTTGAGCCTGCACTACCCGCGCTCGGTTACCAGCTGGAGTGTTGGCGGGCGCTGCGCTTTTGTAAAGCAGTAAGCTGGACCCTGACGTGCTGGGGTCTGCGCGATAGCGCAGACACAAATCCCGCGCGGCTTTGAGCCGCGCCGAATTTACAGGAGGTGTTGACTGTGCCGAGAAATGCCGAGGTGCCGCCCCAGAGGACGGCTGGCGAAGCACAATATCAACCGTTTTGGCTGCGCGAGAAAACAAAAGAAATGCTGCATTATGGATATAAGCTGACGATGACGTTCCCGCGGAAAAGCAAAGAGCTTGCCGATGAAATGCGCCGCACCATGATCAGCATGTACAGAATGACGGTTGAGTTAGACAAGAAGTGCTACAAGAAAACGACCACACAAACGCTGGACGTTGAGCTGGCATGGCTGCGCGAGCTGGTAGTGATGGCAAGTGATAAGGATTTCTACGGTGATAAAATGCAACCGCCCCTTACCATGCACCAGCGGGAAGTGTGGGCGAAAATGAACGATGAGATCGGACGGCTGCTGGGTGGATATTTGAAAACGCTGAAACAGTAGACGGACGTTTTTCATAAACCGGGAATGTGCTATTTTACGGCGGTGCCCGAATCGCGGCGGCAACTGGAACAATGGCGGCAATGCGGGCGTGTTCAACTTGAACCTGAACAACCCGCGCTCGAATACCAACTGGAATATTGGCGGGCGCTGCGCTTTACGATCAAACACACGCAAGGTGGCGGAGGTTTACGCCGGATAAGAGGGCTGCGGCTTACGAGCGGCAGTCGGTGTGTGAACTTAAAGGAGCGCATTTCCGTTCCTGGTGGAGAGCCGGGAAAAAATGTGAATTGCCCGGGAAGCAGAGATGCGACACCGGGCGGAGCGAGAAGTAAAAATTTATGAGTAAGAAGCTCGGAGAGCCGGTAGCGCTGGCACGGGCAGAAGATGGGCACACGGTCATTGGGCCGGGTGCCTTTGCTGTTATGACGGACTTTGCGTGGCTGGAACGGGCAAACCGCAACGCACGCAAGGGAAAGAGATACCGCGAGGAAGTGCGGTATTTCCACCAGAATCTTGACGGCAACCTGCTGGACATACAGCGGGATGTGAGGGCCGGCACCTACCGCACGGGCGGCTACCGGCATTTGTGGGTGCAAGTGCCGAAGAAACGGCTTGTGATGGCGCTGCCCTACCGTGACCGCATTGTACAGTGGAGCGTGTACCAACTGCTGAACCCGTATTTTGACCGCACATTTATTACAGACAGCTACGTTTGCCGCGTAGGCAAAGGGAGCCACAAGGCTGTTGGGCGGCTGCAATACTGGCTGCGGCAGATAGACCGAAGCATATACCCGGATTGGTACTACCTGAAGCTGGACATAAGCAAATACTTCTACCGCGTGGATCATGCGGTGCTGCTGGAAATACTGGGCAGGCGGATCACGGACCCGGATGTTATGACCCTGCTGGAACGGGTAATCAACAACCCGAACGAGCCGTTTGGACTGCCACCGGGCAAGAAGCCGGAGGACGTGGCGTTTGAAAGCTGGCTGTACAATGTGGGGATGCCGATAGGCAACCTGCTATCGCAGATGTTTGCGAACATTGTGCTGAACGAGCTTGACCAGTATTGCAAGCATGTGTTGAAAATACACTGCTACATCCGCTACATGGACGACATACTGGTGCTGGGGCCTGACAAGGAACAGCTACAGCAATGCCGGGATGCCATAGCGGCGTACCTGGGAGCGGTGCTGCATTTGGACCTGAACGCCAAGACCTGCATACGGCCCGTGAGCATGGGCATTGAGTTTGTGGGGCAACGGGTTTGGGCAACGCACGCGGTACTGCGCAAGAGCACGGCGCGGCGGATGAAGCGCGAGGTACGCAAGATCAGCGAGGATGTGCGCGACGGCGTTATTACCCGGCAGGAGTATGAACGGCGGGTGGCAAGCATACGCGGCATGATGGACCACACGAACAGCGGTGCGCTGCGCTGGCGGCTTAACGAGATAACACTAAACATCGTAGGTGAAGAATATGGACAACTGCCTTATGGCCGAGGCGACAGTGATCGAAAAGCTGTGCGCGGTGGTGGAACTGCAAAGCGAGATCATCCGCGTGCAGCATGATGTGATACACCAGCTGGGCGGCTATGATCCTACGGAGAAACAGACCGCGCAGGCGGACGGCATGAGCCGGGAGCTGTGCGGGGATATTTTTGACGTTTGACGAAAGGGGTTGAACGGAATGAACGAAAACGAAAGCATGGAGCTGACCGAGGAAATGGAACAGGAGCTTTGCAAAGGAAAGGGCGGTGACGACGATGAGTAACAGCGCACTGGTAAGCTATACGCAGTTATCCCCCAACTGCAACGCACCGCGCAACCAGAAGATCAGCAAGATCACGATCCACCACATGGCGGGAAGCCTGACGCTGCCGCAGTTTGGCGCGTTGGTTGCAAGGCCGAGCCGCCAGATGAGCGCCAACTATGCCATTGACAAGGACGGCAACATTGGCCTGTTCTGCGACGAAGCAAACCGCAGCTGGTGTTCGTCAAGCCCGTGGAACGACCACCGCGCCATTACCATTGAGGTGGCGAACGACGGCGGTGCGCCTAACTGGCATGTAAGCGATAAGAGCATGGCCGCGCTGCTGGACCTGTGTACCGACATTTGCCGCCGCAACGGCATGGCAAAGCTGGAATACACGGGCGACAAAAACGGCAGCCTGACAATGCACTGCTTTTACGCCGCTACCGCCTGCCCCGGGCCGTACCTGAAATCGAAGTTTGCGGAGATCGCAAAGACGGTAACGGCGCGGCTGGCCGGTGAGCAGACGAGCGGCGGGCAGACGGCGCAGGAGCAGTTTGTGAAGATCATGGTTGAAAAATGCCAGAGCCGGTGCCAGACGGCAAAGCTACTGCCGAGCCTGTGCATTGCGCAAGCCTGCCTGGAAAGCGCCTACGGCACAAGCGAACTGGCCGTGCAGGCAAACAACCTGTTTGGCATCAAACAGGGGTCCGGCTGGAAAGGCGCTGTGTACAGCAAAGCAACGAAAGAATGGGACGGGAGCAAGTATATCACCATTACGGCACCGTTCCGCAAGTATGACACGATGGTGGCCTGCGTGGAGGACTACATTGCGAAGCTGACGGGCATGGAGCGGTACAAGAACCTTGTGGGATGCACCGACATTGCCACGGCCTGCAAGTACATCCGGGAGGACGGCTGGGCGACCAGCCCGACCTACACGGAAAACCTGCTGAAAGTGGTGGACAAGTTCAACCTGACGCAGTACGATGCAACGAATACGCCGGTTGTGCCTGCCGAACCTGCCGTGCCCACGAAGCAGATCATCAGCATTGACCCGGTGGAGCTGCCGAACGCGGCGGCTATGGAGTTCTACAAGCTGGCGCAGAAGTACGGGCTGGACAATGACCGCTACTACCACGCCAAGTATGTGCAGTAACACAAATATGAAGAAACCATTCTGACGATGGCCGCTGAACAAGGCGGGGAGGAAAACGACATGGAAAACAACGACAACATTTTCTTGGTAATCAAGGGTGCTATCGCGGCGGTGGCCGGGATGTACTCGGCTGCATTTGGCGTGGTGGGCTGCCTTGCGCTGGTCTGGGTGGCCTGCATGGCCGTGGACTACATCAGCGGCACCGCTGCTGCCTGCAAGGACGGCGAGTGGAGCAGCGCCGTGGCGCGTGAGGGCATCTACCACAAGGGCGGCATGATCCTGGTCGTGCTGGTGGCGGCACTTACAGACATGGCGGTGCGGATGGCGGTTGAGAGCATCCCGGGCATCGGCATTGACTATAAGGCGTTGATCATGCCGGTGGTGCTGGTGTGGTACATTTTTACAGAGCTTGGCTCTATTGTGGAAAATGCGGCGGCTATGGGCGCGAATGTGCCGGAAAAGCTGGTAAAGCTGCTGGCGGCTGGCAAGGCTGCCGTGGAGAAAGACGGCGCGGAGACGGTTATCAATGCGGCACTGACGATCAACAGCAAGAGCGGAAAGACTGTGCTGGAAGAAATGGACTATGACGAGCTTGTGGAGCTGGCGTGCCAGATGGGCTTGACGGTGAAGGACGGCGAGAGCCGGGCGGACCTGTTGAGCGAGATCATCAAGTGCGCTGTGGAGCATGAGAACAAGCAGTAATACGCAATGAGAAAGCCCCGGCGGGTGGTACGGTGAGGAACCGTGCGGCCTGCCGGGGCTTTTGGTATTTGTTGGGGAAAATTTGGAGAGAACTTGGAACGAGTTGAGGCGGGAGCATTTTTTGGGAGGTGACGAAAATGGCGGGGTGGATGCAGCAGAACAGACAAAAATGAAAAAATATACGATGCTGCGTTGACTGATGAATGTGTAGGCACCACGGTAGGCACCATTGTAGGCACCGTCGTAGGCACCCGCCGTGTTTTCTGGTGATTTGTGACGTTTTTTACGAATGTTTACGAATGGAAAATATAAAAAGAATCAGCCGATATTCAACGTGTTAGCGTTAAATATCGGCTGATTTGGCGGAGTAAGAGAGATTTGAACTCTCGCGGCGGTTTCCCACCCTACGCCCTTAGCAGGGGCAGACTTTGCACAAAAAAGTAACGGAATAATGCGACTTTTAAACTCTGTGTAGGCACCGTGTAGGCACCATTCGTTGCTATATTTTAGCTTGATATAAAAGCGGTATAGAGCGCTGCAATTATAGACGTGTAGAATGACTTGTATATTCTTGCTGGCTACACTGCCAAGCGGTTGACTGCATCCAGCTTGGCGGAAAGAGAAATGTGGCCGTAGGAATTTGCCAGCTTGGATATTTTGGAATTGCTGTGACCAACGATAGAGTTTATAACGACGTCGGAAACGGCGGGCACAAGCTCGTGCAATCTCGTGTAGCAGGTGTGGCGCTGGCAATAGCTGCCCAAGGGACGGATGCCGGTGCGCTGGATCATCTGCGCCCAGTTTGAATAGTAGGTGTTTTCGTCGTAGGCTACCATGCCATAGCGAGCCTGCGGCAAGACGGCCTGAACGATGGGCACGATGCAATCAGCAATCGGAATTTCCCGGTTCTTGCCCGCTTCAGTCTTGATACCGCCGACAATGACCTGCCCGGTGGGGTTTACCTGCGTGACGTCCTGTGCGAACAGCTCCCCGGTACGCATACCTGTGTAGGCCATGATCAGCGCATAGCCGGTGATAAGGTCGTGAGTTTTATTCCAGTCGTTCCAGATGGCGTGCATTTCCTCCGGCGTGCGTGCGTCCTTGCTGGTAAGCGGCTTGCTGGGAAGCTCTATGCAGCGGATCACCTGGGATTTGCTGGCTGGGCAGATTTCCTCCAGCACGGCCATGTCAACGATCTTTTGCAGGATTGTCTTGACATCGCGCTTGGGGTAGAACGCGCCATCAATGCCGTCAACAAGATTCTGCAATTCAGAATAGCGTAGGCTGGCAACATCCCGATCACAGATGCACTCCATGCGTTTGTAGGCTGTCATGTAGTGGCTGCGCTTGTCGGGGGGGATTTCAAGCCACTTTTTGGACTGCTGGACCATCTGGAAAATCTCATCCACGGTGTGGGGCTTTGTGCCGCCGTCCTCCATGGCGCGAAGCTGGGGAAGGTAGTTGATGGCCTCGGCCTTGGTAGCAAAACCGCCCTTGGTGCGGGAAGCGGTGAAGCCGTGCCGCTTGACGCGCAGTTGGGCGGTCCATGTGGAACCACGCTTGTATACGGTGCCGGTGCCGTTGGGGTTGTGCACCTTTTTGGCCGCACGCGGCCCGGCGGACTGCTTTTTGCCACAGAACATACAGTAGACGGAAATGTCCGGGATTTCCTGTTTACATTTTATGCAGAGCACGAGGGCACCTCCTGACATGAAAAGATAGAAGCAAGTTATAAGCAAGTTAAAATGCGCATAGTAACGGCAAAAAGTAACCATCTTGAAGCTAAACGCAAGTTAGACGCAAGATTGTGGTGTTTAGCTTTGGGAGAATATCACCTATAAGTTATGGGACAGCAGATCAGTTATCAAAAGAGACATCATACAGCGCGGGGGTGGTGTAGTCGATACCGCTCCATGTATAGCGGGCAATGAAGGTGGTGCGAAGCGTGGCACCGAAGCCATTCTGCGAATCAACATAGGAGCTGACATAGAAAAAGTCGGAATCGCGGACGACGGTCCAGTCGTCACCGAGAACATCCGGGTACACGGCGGTGGAGGGAGACTTCAAATAATTGGAAACATCGGACTGGGCGGAGTTGCAGAGGGTGGCGTACTGCATGGACGACACGAGAATGTCGTTTACGTCACCGACAACGGCACCGTTGTTGTAAATATCTGTATCACCGGCATAGATGCGGCAGACCTTATAATCGGCATCGAAACGAATCTTGACGACGGATTTGCCCCAGTTACAGTATGCCTCGTTTGTGCCGATGGCTTTGACAAGACGGATGGTGGTTTCATCAAAACCGCAGTCAAGCATCGTCTGCTTCATATTGAGGTACTGATCCAGCGGGTAGCCGACGCGATCCGCGTCGGCCTGCTCCGGGTGCGGGGTTGGCTCCGGCGTGGCGGTGGGGGTTGGTTCCGGCGTGGGGGCGGCAGAGGAGACAGAGGAAGAATACGCGGGAGGTTGTGTTTTGCTTGGGGTGAAAACACGGACAACAAATTTAACGATAAATACAGAAAGAAGAACAAAGATGACCAGTGAGAGGACGAAAGAAAAGCGGCTGCCGGTATCGGGCTTTTGATCGTTCATAGATTTACACATCCTAAATAAAAAATAGCAGGGTCTCCCCTGCTATGGCGAAGCGGATGCGGGCCGGAGGAAACGGAACAGCGGCACGCATCTGTATTGATTTAAGAACATAGTAACACACAAAAGAATAAATTGCAACATAAAAGGCCAGAACCGGTGCGGTTCTGGCCTTTTTGCTGTTGGGTGGGGCGTAGAGGAACTCCATCCGGCCCGGCGGATCAGTCTACCCGTCGGAGGAAGATGCGGTATCGAAGTCTTTTTTTTGAGGATCGGGCGGGGTCTGGGAGAGCTTTTCAACAAGAGAATCCATATAGCGCATGATAGCGGCGCGGTCCTGCGGGGACAGGTCAATAAATGCGGAGACGATGGCCTGTTCACGCGGGGTGAGCTGCTTTTCCTCGGCCAGACGGGCGAGGATAGAGGGCTTGGATTCATCCAGCATGGAGCCTGCGCCGGTGCGCAGCCATGTTTCGTTGACGCCGAACTCGCGGCAGACGAGTTTGACAAATGCGTCCTTTATAGGAACGCGGCCGCTTTCAAGGCTGGCAATGACATCACGGCTGACGCCGAGAACATCGCCGAAGTCTTTTTGCGTCCGATGAAAGTATTTTCGGACTGTAATAAGTCGCTCATTCATATAGTACACCTCCTTTGAACACACAATAACACAACGAAATGTGGAAGTCAACACATATTTTTCCTAAAATGTGTTGACAGACACATTTGCGTGTGATATTATGTGGATATTCCACAAAACAAATGCAAAAAATGTGGGAATACACACGCGGGAAAGCAGGTGAGCAAAGCGAAACACATTTTAAGCAGTGCGATTGCGCGGTGCATTGTTGCCGATGCCAAAAGAAAAGGAAAGCGCCCGCCGCCCTTTGAGGGCACACGGGCACTGGTGGAAAGGCAGGGATGGCGGAAAATTATCCGCCTGACAGCAAAGTGTTTTTTGCTGCTTCCACTGCAACGGCTTTTGCGACTTCAATAACCACGTCAACGCAGTTGGAGCCGGCCTTGGAAACAAGAGACTTGACTTTATTCCAGCCGTTTTTACTGCGGATGTTTGCAAGGAAGTCGTGGCCTTTAGGTGTGAGGTCGCAAACCCACGTCTGGTACAGGCCGACAGGGCCGTCCACGGAAAGCAAGCCGGATTCGATACAGTATTTCAAGTGGTAGAGCAATTCCTCGTTGTGATACTTCTTTTCCAGTTCGGCTTGATAGTCAGGCGTGGGAGACAAGTCACCGACAAACTCCTGTGCGCTGTTCAAAGCATAGTCGATGAAATAACAGCGCTGATGCAGGCCGGTGTTTGCTTCAACACAGAGCATTACATCGCGGACGCAATCAAGATTTATTTTCAAAATTTACACCTCCTTCCCCTGCCATTGTAGCACGGGAGGAGAGAAAAGACAAAGAGGGTGAAACCATGAGTGAGAAAGAAAAGGAAATGCGCGAGATGGTGGAGACGCTGCGAAAGCTGCCGGACCATGCGCAGGAGAAGATCGGGTATATGATCGAGGGCGCGGCGCTGGTGAGCGGTGCGCACGAGGACGAGCCGAAGAAGGACGGCGGTGCGGCGTGAAGCACGACGACAGGCTTGATGCGTGGTTGACGGCGCTGCGGCACGAGATGGCGCAGGCCTGCATGGCGCGGGCCTGCGAGCTGCCGGAAAAGGTAATGCTCGGAGACGATTTGCCGGACGACCTGCCACCAGATGGCGGCGGCCTGGGGCCTTGGCGCTGGCTGGGGGTTGATGCACTGAAAATCAAGAACCCGGAAGTAATGATACTTGGAAAGGATGGTGTGAAGATGGAACGAAATGTGAAAGGCATTGGGGAAGCCGCTTTACTGGCGGCGCTGTTCAACGCGGCGCAGCCGGACAAGCAAGACGCAATGTACAGCAGGCACGAGAGCATGACGAAAGAGGAGGCATCGGCGCTGTTGGACGAGTTGAGCGGGCACAACGCGAACACGCCGGTGAGAATCGACAAGCTGTACGGCAGGTACATCCTTATGACATTCTGGCCGGGAATGACGAAGATCGTCGGCACCGGGTACGATACGCAAAACGGATGGGGAAAGGCCGCCACTGTGGTGGAGAGCTTGCGCAGGGAGATCGCCGCGAAGAAGAACGCAGAGCGGAAAGCGGAGCGGGCGAAGCGGCACCGGGTTGCTGTGTACTGGCAGGATGACAACGACGGAATGTGCACCGTAGCAGACGGACACAGCGAGCATCAGAACATTATGGCCGCCGCGTACCTGCTGGGCACGATGTTGGCAGATGTGCAGGAGGAACGCAGGAGCGCCGAATACAACGGTGCGATCATGAAGGTTGACGAGATCATCCGGGAGTGCGGAAAAAAGGGAGAAGCCGATGAATGAAGGGTATGTAAAGGTTTCGTGGGAGAATAACGCGAAAACCGGGGCGGTGGAGAACGTTGCGATTGACACGGAGGCAAGCGCGATGGAGGAAGCAACGGCAGCCTGCCTTATGGTGCGCCACGCTTGTGAAACCATTATTGCACAGAACTGCGGCAAAGAAAAGGCAAAAAAATGTCTGCTGGACGCGGTGAAACTGGCGTTGGATGCGACGGATGAAGAAATCGAAGCGCAGGCCGGGGTGCCGGGCACTGCGACACAGCAGTGAAAGGACGGCGGAGACGATGGAAAGCGTTGAACTCGTGAGAGTGATGTGGAACCCGGCAAGACCGAATAACGCGGTACAGGGCAAGATGTGTTCCGTTGGTGGATGGAGGAAGATGTGCTGCCCGGGCAAATTTCTGTGGATGACATTTTAGAGAACTGATCCCCGGCGGGAGGCCGCCGGAATATGGGCGGGGCGCTTAGCGACGGCGTTTGCAGCACGGTTCAGAGCCGTGGACCCGCAGAAAACCTCCTATTCTCTATAACCACATGGCTGACAGCCGGGAAAGACCGGCACTATTATGCCGCCGCCGTGCCCGCATGAGGACCGGCGGGGCTGACCCGGTAACAAGTGACGGGCCATTCCGCGGCTGACAGCGGGTAAGTTTGTCGGCACCCGGCACGGGTAAAGTGCAGGGGCAAGGGCAATGTGAAACGGACAGAGCCTACACCCCGCCCCGGCAACCTGTTCACGCCGGGGTTTATATGAGCCGCGCCGAGGTCGGCGTGCAGGGCTTGGGCATTTGCCCTGCACGGCTGGTCCGATACCAGCACGCGGCACCAGAGAGAAAAAAGAAAGGCGGTGCGCAGTATGCGGATCGAGGATGTGAGAACCCCTACCCTGCCGCTGGCGGATGCCTGCGAGATTTTGCGGTGCGAGGGATACCGCATGAGCGTGGACAAGCTGAAAGCGGGAATTTTTGGCGGGGTGTATCCGTTCGGTGAAGTGATAGACCGTGTGGAAGGGCTGACGAAGAATGACTGCTACACGGTTTACACAGCGTTTTTGCAGAAGTGGATCGAAGAAAGGCGGGTCGGATGATGAAGAAGCTGCGGAGAAAGAGAATGCTGTTGCAGGGTGTGAGCGCTGTGTGCAACATGGGCGGTACATGGATGGTGGTTGTGACGGTTTGCCAGATCGTGCAGAGCGCCGAGCGAGAAACAGTGAGCGGCTTTGTGGTTGGTATGCTGGCGGCGCTGGCGTATGGGCTGTGTGCCCTGCTTTTGTGGAGCTATGGGCTGGACTTGGCAGCGGCAGCGCGGCGGATCACGCGGAAGGTGGCAAGGATGCAGGCCGAGGAAATGTATGCGGCCATGCACGGCATGGCACCGATGAAGCCGGACAAGATGTGGAAGAAATGCGGGTGATGCGGCGTGCTGGATGTGACGATTACTGCCCCGGCGGATGTACAGGCGGAGGAGACGGACGCTTGGGATTTGGCGCAGATGTGGGCGGAGTTCCGGGCAGAGCTTGAGATCACGGGCGAGCAGGCGGAAGAAGTGTACAGAAACCTGCGCCGGTTGATCGGCTATGCCGGGTGCTGGAACTGGAAGCGCGAACCGTGGGTGCCGCCGGAAAGGCCGGAGAAGCTGCGCGGGCTGCGGCAGTACGGGTCGGCGCGGGTTGTGGCGGAACCGCCCGGAGGGGTGCTGTGGCTGAAATGTGCACGGCGTTTTAAGAAGGGCGGCAGAAGCGAGCCCACTTAGGAGGACTGTATGCAGCAATGCAGGTTTGTTTATACCATCACGCGGGCGGACTGCCGCGCCTGTAATGGGCTGGACGCAGGGTGCAGGAATTACGAACATGATAAGATGCACACCGATCAGAGTTGGGACGAATACCAACACG
>ERZ779866.743-NODE-743-length-35752-cov-6.596044_pt1 | contig 35752 bp, 31 predicted proteins | sample MGYA00511248_ERZ779866 | MGnify/ENA primary metagenome ERZ779866 (study PRJEB29588, sample SAMEA2155758) | human gut metagenome | biome: human gut; feature: human-associated habitat; material: faeces | place: Denmark | collected 2008/2010 ... | reverse complement strand
GTAGATGTGCAGACGGGAATCGTTACGATTCACTACTATGAAGACGGAGAAAAAACCGATAAAGCCGCGTATTACTGTTTGATACTCTAAAACGTACGGCCGCACATCCCCCAAATGATTGTATATCTCGGGATCGCCAGAGTGGTATTCCAAGCCAGGATTTTTCAAAGCATCTTCAAGAATCACACGAATCTGCGATTTTGTAAGCATTTTTGCAACCTCCCTTCTACATGGAATAAGTAGATTTCTAGAACACATCCCTCCCTTGCGTACGGTGCTGGACGGTGCTGCAACGCCGTCCTCACCAACAGAATACCACAAACGGGCCGCGGAGGCCAGAAAGGATAAAAACATGAACAAAGACAAGCTCACAGGCGTTGAGAAGAGCATCCATGCCGCCGTGGAAACGTTCCAGAAGAACCTGTGCCGTGAAATGGCGAAACGCCTTGATGAGGGCAGGCTCATCATTGATATGGAGACGGAAGTCTCCTTTACCACTGCGAACGTGGACGAATTCATCGAGGAACAGATCCAGGAGCTGTCCAAGCTGCTGGACCTGGGGGAGCAGTCCTTCGACGCCTTCCGCCTGGACTACTACAGCGACCAGCTGTGGCCCGGCCGGGCCTCCTCCCCCAGGACCAACATGGACCTGGTGTACGAGGTGTGCCTGAACTACGCCCAGAAATTCGGCCGCTTCCACTTTAAAAACCTGTTTCTCACCGGGGCCCCCGGCCTGGGCAAGACCTTCCTGTCCGCCTGCATCGCCCGCAGCGTGTCGGAGCAGGGTTTTTCTGTGGTGTACGACACGGCGGGGAACATCTTTGCCCAGTTTGAGAACCGGAAGTTCCAGCGGGACGCGGAGGGGGTGCAGACCGCCCGGGATGAGACCCGGCGGTACCTCAACTGCGACCTGCTGATCCTGGACGACCTGGGCAGCGAGCTCACCACCCAGTTCACCCAGTCCGCCCTGTATGAGCTCATCAACACCCGGCTGGTGAGCGACCGGCGGACGGTGATCTCCTCCAACCTGACCCCTGAGGACGTGGTGCGCCGGTATACGCCCCAGATCTCCTCCCGCCTGCTGGGGGAGTTCTACATCCTCCACTTTTTCGGGGACGACATCCGGCTGCTCAAGCGGAAATAGGCAGGTTGCTTTTCCCTCTGGGTTGGGGTATGATACAAGTTGTGAAAGCGAGACCGCAAGGGAGGTTTTTCAAGATGCGGGACGGATTTGTAAAGGTAGCGGCCGGCACCCCCAAGATCCGGGTGGCGGACTGCCGCTATAACGCGGAACAGATATTTACCCTCATGCGGGAGGCGGACAAGCAGGGGGTGCGGGTGCTGTGCCTGCCCGAGCTGTGCCTCACCGGCTACACCTGCGGGGACCTGTTCCTCCAGGACACCCTGCTCCGGGGGGCCGAGGAGGGCCTGAAGACCATTCTGGAGGCCACCCGGAACCTGGACATGGTGGCCGCGGTGGGCCTGCCGGTGCGTGCCAACAACAAGCTCTACAACTGCGCCGCCGTCATCCACAAGGGAAAGATCCTGGGCCTGGTGCCCAAGACTCACATCCCCAACTACGGGGAGTTCTATGAGAGACGGTGGTTCGCCTCCGCCGCGGACAGCAGCTTCCTCGACTGCACCATGGAATTCGCGGGCCAGGAGGTCGTGGGGCTTTCCCCCTACCAGATCTTCAGCTGCAACATGCCCAATCTGGTCCTTGGGGTGGAGATCTGTGAGGATCTTTGGGTCGCCGATCCCCCCTCCACACGCCTGTGCGCCCAGGGGGCCACGCTGATTCTGAATTTGTCCGCCAGCGACGAGGTGGTGGGCAAGGCCGACTACCGGCGGCAGCTGGTGACGGGCCAGTCCGCCCGGCTGGCGTGCGGCTATGTGTACGCCGACGCGGGGGAGGGGGAGTCCTCCACCGACCTGGTGTTCGGCGGCCACAACCTGATTGCCGAAAACGGCTCCCTGCTGGCGGAGCGGCGGTTTGCCACCGGCCTCACCGTCAGCGAGATCGATGTGGACCGGCTGGCCTATGAGCGCCGGCGCATGACCACCTTCCCCGCCGGGGGAGAGTATGCCTACTCCAACTATTTCGAGCTGGAGCTGGGCAAGACCAAGCTCACCCGGTATGTCTCCCCCAACCCCTTCGTGCCTGAGGACGCGGGGGACCGGGCGGAGCGGTGCAACGAGATTCTGAAGATCGCCGCCCTGGGCCTGACCAAGCGCCTGGAGCACACCCGGGCCAAGACCGCCGTGGTGGGCCTGTCCGGCGGCCTGGACTCCACCCTGGCCATCCTGATTACCGCAGTGGCCATGAAGCTGCTGGACCGGCCGGCCAGCGACATCATCGCGGTGACCATGCCCTGCTTCGGCACCACCGACCGCACCCGGGACAACGCCATGGAGCTGGCCGAGCGCCTGGGGGCCACCCTGAAGCGCATCGACATCGGCGAGGCGGTGAAGGTGCACTTCAAGGACATCGGCCAGTCCATGGAGGACCACTCCGTCACCTTTGAGAACGGCCAGGCCCGGGAGCGCACCCAGGTGCTCATGGACATCGCCAACCAGACGGGCGGCATGGTCATCGGCACCGGCGACCTGTCCGAGCTGGCCCTGGGCTGGGCCACCTACAACGGGGACCACATGTCCATGTACGCGGTGAACGCCGGCATCCCCAAGACCCTGGTGCGCCACCTGGTGTCCTTCGTCTCCGACGACAAGGGCAGCGAGGACCCCAAGCTGTCCGCCGTGCTGGACGACATTCTGGACACCCCCGTCTCCCCCGAGCTGCTCCCCGCCGTGGGGGGCAAGATCAGCCAGAGGACCGAGGACCTGGTGGGGCCCTATGAGCTCCACGACTTCTTCCTGTACTACGCCATCCGCTGGGGTTTTTCCCCCAGAAAAGTGTTCCGCCTGGCCCAATATGCCCTGGGGGATCGGTATGACAGGGCTGTGATCCTCAAGTGGCTGGAGAACTTCTACCGGCGGTTCTTCGCCCAGCAGTTCAAGCGGTCCTGCCTACCCGACGGGCCCAAGGTGGGCACCCTCACCCTGTCCCCCCGGGGCGACTGGAGAATGCCGTCAGACGCGATGGCCAGCCTGTGGCTGTCGGAGCTGGAGGAGCTGAAAGATTTGGAAGGAGAGGAAGGATGAGCAAGCTTGTGGAGCTGTTTTTGCTCTTTGCGAAAATTGGCGTGTGTACCTTTGGGGGTGGCTATGCCATGCTCCCCATCCTGCAGCGGGAGTTGGTGGAAAAGAAGAAGTGGGCCACCGAGGAGCAGCTGGCAGATTACTACGCCGTGGGCCAGTGTACGCCCGGTGTCATTGCGGTAAACACAGCTACCTTTGTGGGCAACAGCCAGGCGGGTATCGCAGGCGGGATTGTGGCCACCTTAGGGGTGGTATTCCCAAGTATTGTGATTATTTTGATTGTCGCCGCGTTCCTCAGTAATTTCATGCACATTCAATGGGTTATTCATGCGTTCAACGGGGTGCGGGCCGGCGTGGTTGCCCTAATCCTCACCAGCGTGATCAAGCTGATGCGGGGCGCGGTGGTGGACTGGCCGACCCGGATCATCTATGCTGCGGTGTTGGTGTTGTCCGCCGCAGGTGCCTTCCTGCCCATGCCCGCAGGGGTGTTGGGGGCGGCGCTGGGCTACGTATGCTCTCCGGTTGTGCTGGTGATCCTGTCTGGTATTGTAGGGATTTGTGTGCGCTTGCGGAGGGGAGGAAAGGGAAAGTGATCTACCTGCGCCTGTTTTGGGAGTTTTTCAAAGTGGGGCTGTTTTCCATCGGCGGTGGAATGGCCACCATTCCCTTCCTGACCGATCTGGGAGAACGTACCGGATGGTTCACCTCCGGGCAGCTGGCGGATATGATTGCCATTTCAGAGTCCACCCCTGGACCCATGGGAGTAAACACCGCCACCTATGTGGGCTTTATCACCGGGGGAGTTCCTGGTGGGGTGGTCGCCACCCTGGGATTGATCTGTCCCTCAATCATCATCATCCTGATCATTGCCAAGTTCCTCCAACGGTTCCGCCAGTCCAAGGTGGTGGATGGCGCGTTCTACGGACTGCGGGCCGCTTCCGTGGCCCTGATCACCACGGCCATGCTCCAGGTGGCTCAAATCGCGCTGATGTTCCACGAGGAAGCGGTTCCGGAGTATGGCGTGACCAAGACACAGCTGTTCTATTGGCCGGCTATTTTGTTGGCGGTGGTGATCTTTGTGCTGATCCAGTACACACCGCTGAAAAAGCTCCATCCTATCTGCTTTATTGGCCTGTCCGCAGTGGTGGGTATCGTTTTGCAGATGTGACGGGAAGGGAAAGGCCGATTGCCAAATGCAGCTTTCCGGCCAGAATAAAAATGATGCGTGAAAAAAGTTGCTAAGAACCGTGAGCGGCGGTTTTAGCAACTTTTTCTTTGGCCTTTTGTTGTCCGGTAAACCTACCGGCCATAGGCTGTCTCGCTCCTCCAGGTTTCCGTAAATAGAGGGAGGAAGGGCGGACAGGCCAAAGCGCGGTATGGCGTCCGCGCTTTGACTTAGGCACTATATTGGAAGAAGAACCCAGCCCGTCAGGAAGACGGCCAGAACCACGAACAGGATGAGCAGCAGCTTCCAGGTGAACCGCAGCCACCGGTCAAAGGGTATCCGGCCCAGGGCCAAGGCCCCCATCACAACTGCGCTGGTGGGAGTAATGAGATTGATCAAGCCGGAGGCGGATTGGAAGGCGGTGATGACCAGATCTCGCCCCACTCCGGCAAAGTCGGCCAGAGGGGCCATGATGGGCATGGCCAGGGCGGCCAATCCCGAGGTGGAGGGAATGAGGAAAGACAGTGGGAGGAAGAGCAGGTAGATCAGGGCCAGGAAACCCACGGAACCGGTGCCGCGCAGGGCAGTTTCCCCCCAGTTCAGGATGGTGTCCGTGATACGCGCATCGTTCATGATGACGGTGATGCCCCGGGACACGCCGATGATGAAGGCCACGCTGAGCAGTTCTGCTGCCCCGGATAGGAAGGACTCTACGATTTCCCGTTCAGCCAGGCCACAGCACAGGCCCAGGAGGATGGATGCGCCCAGAAACAGGGCGGACAGTTCGGGGAACCACCAGCCCAGTGCAGGCAGGGGCAGGCCCATGTCCTCAAAGGGAATGACAGCGTAGATCATTACCAGAAAGGTGAGAGCAAACAGGGCAAGGGACAGCTTGTGCATACCGGTCAGGCGGATATCCTCCCGGCGCAGGGCGGAAAAATGGGTGGTGTTTTTGGCCCTCATGTCCGCCACCAGGGAGAGGTCTGGGTTGGCCCATACCCGTTGGGCGTAGGTCATGACGAACCAAATGGAGATGGCCAGCATGGCGAACAGGATGAGCAGGCGCAGCACAATGCCCTGCCCCAGAGAGACGCCGGCAAAGCCCGCAGCGATTCCGGTAGCAAATGGATTGACGGTGGAGCCGATGACTCCTGCACCCGCCCCCAGTAGGATGACTGCTACCCCGGTGAGGGCGTCATATCCTGCGGCCACCATGATGGGTAGCACCAGGGGGTAAAAGGCAATGGTTTCCTCCGCCATGCCAAAGGTGGTGCCCCCCAGGGCGAAGGCGCACATGAGGATGGGAATGAGCAGTTTTTCCCTGCCTTCGAGCTTCCGAATGATGTTGGCAATGCCTGCGTCGAGGGCGCCGGTTTTTGCCACGACACCTAAAAAGCCGCCCACCATGAGAATAAAAGCGGCGATGTCAATGGCCTCATACAAACCCTCCAGGGGTGCGGTGAGTACAGCGGTGATGGGTTGTCCCGGGCTTTCCACCCGATGATAGCTGCCCGCGATGGGCTGTCCATCCCCGTCATACTCATAGCTGCCTGAGGGGATGACCCAGGTGAGCAGAGTCATAGTCAGGATGAGGGCAAACAGAATGGTAAAGGCAGTGGGCATCTTGAACTTGCGCATGCAGTGCCATCCCCCTTACCCTGTAACCCGGGTACCCACCCGACCGGCCAAGGCCTCCAGCCCCAGGTCCAGGGAGGTGATGATGGCCTGCCGCCCGGGAGCGGATCGTACAAAGTCCACAGCCGCCTGCACCTTGGGCAGCATGGAACCTGCTCCGAACTGGCCCTGGGCGGCGTACTGCTCCAGCTGAGCGGCGGTGGTTTCCCCCAGATTCTGTTGGTCTGGCTGACCGAAGTGAATGGCCACGGCGGGTACCTCGGTGAGGATCATCAGGATATCCGCCCCCATCTCCTGGGCCAGACGGCAGGCGGCCAAATCTTTGTCAATGACGGCGGCAATACCCTCCAGAGATCCGTCTCCGCGTTCTATCACTGGCACGCCGCCGCCTCCGCAGGCAATGGACACGGTGGTGTCCCACAAAGTTTTGATGGTACCAATCTCCACGATGCGCTGTGGCCTAGGGGAGGGTACCACCCGCCGCCAACCCCGGCCAGAGTCTTCCTTCATGGTGTATCCCTTTTCCCGCTCCAGCTGTTGGGCTTGCTCCTGGGTATAGAAGGGGCCGATAGGTTTGGTAGGGTTCTGAAAGGCGGGATCGTGAGGGTCCACCACCATCTGGGTGACTAGTGTAACCACCGGAATGTTTCGGTTCCGGCGGCGCAGGGCGGCGGTGAGGGTTTGTTGGAGATGGTAGCCGATATATCCCTGGCTCATGGCGCCGCACACATCAAAGGGCATGGGCGGGGTGACCGCCTCAGCGGTCTCACTGGCCAACAGGATGCGGCCCACCTGAGGACCGTTGCCGTGGACGATGGCCAGCTCATACCCCGCGCAGGACAGTTGGGCCAGCTGCTCCGCTGTTCGTCCCGCTACCTGAAGCTGGGAGGCAGCGGTAGGGGGGAGGGACTTGTCCTCCAATGCGTTGCCGCCCAGGGCAACTACCACTTTGACGGGCCCGCTCATAGGGTGGCCACCAATACGGCCTTGATGGTGTGCATCCGGTTCTCTGCCTCGTCAAAGACCACCGAGTGTTGGCCACGGAACACCTCGTCAGTGACCTCCCGGATATCCACCCCTTTCTCCTTCCACTCCTGGGCCAGCTTGGTCTCGAAGTCGTGGAAGGAGGGAAGACAGTGCATAAAGATGACATTGGGATTGCCTGTGCGCGCCAACATCTGATCGTCAATACGGTAAGGGGCGAGCAGCTTGGCACGCTGGGGAATCAGTTCCTCCTCCCCCATGGAGGCCCAGATGTCCGAGTAGAGCACGTCCGCCCCCATCAAGTCGTCGATATTGTCCGACAGCTTGATACAGGCGCCGGTCTTTTCTCCCTCCGTCTGGCAGGCGGCCAGAATGGACTTGTCCGCGCCGTCGATGAGCTCTTGGGGGCCGTAACCCACAAAGTCCACCCCCATTTTGCAGCAGCCGAACATCCAGGCGTAGGACATGTTGTTGCGCACATCCCCCACAAAGGCCACCTTGCACTCCCGTAGAGGTTTGTGGAGATGTTCCTCCATGGTCATCATGTCCGCTAAGATCTGAGTGGGGTGGTCCAGGTCGGTCAGGCCGTTGTACACTGGCACGCCGGAGTATTTGGCCAGGTCGACCACCACCTGCTGGTCAAAACCGCGGTACTCGATGCCGTCAAAGAATCGGCCCAACACCTTGGCGGTGTCCTCCAAGGATTCCTTTTTACCCATCTGGGAAGAGCCCGGGTCCAGGTAGGTGACGTTGCCCCCCTCCTCCTTGGCCGCCACCTCGAAAGAGCAGCGGGTGCGGGTGGAGGTTTTCTCGAAGAGCAGCACGATGTTCTTGCCCTTCAAGGCCTGACCGTGGATCCCCATACGTTTCTTGGCTTTCAGGTCGTGAGCCAGGTCCAGCAGGTAGCGGATCTCCTGGGCGGACAGGTCCATGAGGGTGAGGAAGGATTTTCCTTTCATGTTGACAGACATAGCGGCGTCTCCTTTTCCAAAGTAAGATGGGATGATGTTAAACCGGGTCCCGCACCAGGGGCATGGTCATGCATCGCGGACCACCCCGCCCCCGGGACAGCTCTGAGGAGGGAATGGTGAGCACCTCCACCCCAGCGTCTCGCATGACCTGGTTGGTGACATAGTTGCGGGAGTAGGCAATCACCTTGCCTGGGGCAATACAGAAGGTGTTGGAGCCATCGTTCCACTGCTCGCGGGCAGCGTCGATCACCGAGCCGCCCCCGCATTTGATGAGGGTGACGCGGTCCAAATGCAGGTGCTCCCTGAGGACGCTTTCCAGGCTGCCATGCTCCTCCGTGATGAGCAGATGGCCGCTGCGGCCTGCCTCCAGTACGAACACCCGTAGGTCGGCGGTGATGTTGGGGTGCATGGTGAACTTGTCGTAATCCACCATGGTGAATACCGTGTCCAGGTGCATGAAGGCTCGGCTCTTGGGGATATCAATGGCCAGCACCCGCTCAAAGCCGGTGTCCTCCCGAAGTAATTTCTTAGCCAGTTGTTCAATGGCCCAGGGCTGGGTGCGCTGGGAGATGCCGATGGCCGCCACCTTGCTGCTCAGTACCAGGATATCGCCTCCCTCCACGGTGGCGCTGGCCTCCCGCTCATAGTACACTGGTACGTTCCGATACTGGGGATGGTATTGGAAGATATACTTGGCGAACAGGGTCTCCCGGCCCCGGGTGGCGGAGTACATCCGGTGGATGGATACCCCGGACCCGATGGCCGCGAAGGGGTCACGGGTGAAGTAAAGATTGGGAATGGGGTCTAGCACGAAGGGGTAGTAGTCATCCAAGTAGTCGGTGAGATTTTTCTTCCCATATCCTGGCACATCTGATTTTCGCACCCCTTCCATCATCTTTTCCACCATCTCCTTGGTGGTCATGGACAGGAAGTACTCGGTCATCCTGGCAGTACGCTTTTCCCCTTGAATGCCCGCTTCAGCCAGATATTCCCGGATAAATTGCTCCCGGATTTCCGGAGCAGTTAGGGATTCCGCCGCCAGGTCGGTGAGGTAGACCACCTCCGCGCCGTTTTGCCGCAGCAGATGGCAGAAGGCGTCGTGCTCCTCCTGGGCGACTTTCAAGTAGGGAATGTCGTCGAAAAGCAGCCGTTCAATATACTCGGGCATAAGATTTTCCAGCTCCCGGCCCGGCCGGTGGAGGAGCACCCGCCGCAGCGGACCAATTTCACTGCGGATTTCAATGGGCGGAAGGCCCATAACACCACTCCTTTCATCGCATGGATAATTTGCCCGGCGAAGCTGATTTTATGTATAGAAAAAGAGAGCGGACCGCCGCCAATTGCGGCAGTCCGCAGATAAAAAAGCGCTCCGGACATTTGTCCGGAGCGCTGGGAGAGCGGGTGCTGCAGAGACCTAACTCAGCCCTTGATGCTTTCGCAGAACTTCATCATGAGTTGGGCAATCTCAGCACGGGTGGCGATACCGTTGGGATTGAGCTGTCCGTCGCTGCCCTGCATGACACCGGCGTCCACGGCCCACTCAATGGCCTCACGGGCGCCGCTCCAACCCGGAATCTCGTCCACATCGGAGAAGCGGGACAGGTCGGCCTCGTACTCATGGGCGCCCAGGAACCGCCACATCATGGCCACAACCTGAACGCGGGTGACGCCGCCATAGGGGTTGGAACCATCGGAGACACCCTCCTCCACGGCCCAGTCCATGCCGGCCTGGTACCAGGGAGAGGAGCCGGAGGTGTCCACACCGGCGTAGCGGGCCAGCATGGTCATGAAGGCGCCCCGGGTGGTAGTGCCCTTGGGATCAAAGTTGCCACCGCCGACGCCCTGCATAATGCCGTTCTCGGTGACATACTCCACCGCTTCATAGTACCAGTTACTGGTGGTTACATCGTTGTATAGGGTGTCAGCCGGCTCGTTGACGATGGTGATGCGGTTATCCACTTCCTCATAGCCAGTGACCTCAGGCAGGCCCTCCTCGTTAGCGGGGAAGGACTGGATGTAGTTGGCCAGCACCATGTAGTCCTCCATGACGTAGTCCAGCACATTCACGGCGCCGTCAAACATGGCGAAGCCGTCGCCCAGGTCCCGGAGGGTATAGTTGTACCCGGCCAGGTTATAGCTGGCGGTGAGGTCCAGAGGCTCGTACTCTCCGGTCTCATTGTTCAGGATCTCCACATTGGTGACCCGGTAATCCCCGGTGGGGCTGCCGGTCCAAACGCCCTTGTCGTCCTGCTGGACGGTGGAGGGGATGGCGGTATTGATGGTATAGCGCAGGCCGGAGACCTGAAGGAAGCCGCCGTTTTCCACGGCAGTCTCACCGGCGGGAGCCACGTCCTTGGCGCCCCACTCCAGGGCGTCCAGGATCTGCTGGCCGGTGACGGTGATGAGGCAGGCTACATTGCCAAAGGTGTGGATTTCCTTGCAGGTTAGATAGCTGAGCGGGCCGGTGACGGCGGTATTGCGGACGCCGCCGCCGTTCATGATGGCTATGTCCACGTCCATGTCCATACTGTCGAAGAGATAGTAGAGAGCGTCGGTGACGAAGTCGCCGGTATTGGTCTCCTGCTTGCGCACCAGGCGGTTGCCCTCGGCATCATAGTTGTCCAGCACGTTGTCGGTGTAGCCGATGACCTCGCCCAGTTCCTCATTTACCTGGTCATACCAGGCGTTCTCAATGGCCTGGACCTCGGCGTTGGGGGTGACACCGGCCAGATCCTCGCCAGTGAGCAGCTGGGTGGTGATGGTGCCGTCGGCAGAGATGGTCATCTGGCCCATGGTGCCCAGATAGGAACCGGTCTGAGTGAGTACCACGGTGTTGCCGCCCTCGTCGGTGACCTCTTCCATCTCCATGGTGGTGTGGGAGTGGCCGTCGATAAAAGCGTCCAGACCGGTGGTGTTGGCAATGACTTCTTTGGAAGTCCAAGGCGCAGAAGAGGGGTCTACACCCAGGTGGCCCAGGGCGATGACGTAGTCGGCCTCCTGAGAGGCGGCGTCAATGGCCTCCTGCACAGCGGAGTATAGCGCCTCACCATCAGTGCCGCCGGCGATGCCATAGATGTAATTGCCCTCGTCATCCTGGAAGTAGGCGGGGGTGGACTTGGTGAAGGACTCAGGGGTGGTGATGCCGATCATGGCGATCTTCACGCCATTGACCTCAAACACCTCGTAACTGTCCAGTACGTTGTCGCCCTTTACGCCATTCTCCTCATGGTAGAAGTTGCAGGACACATAAGGGAAATCGGCCCAGGCGATGGCGTTCATGGTGCCTTCCATGCCATAGTCGAACTCGTGGTTGCCCAGGGTAGCCAGATCATAGCCGGCAGCATTCATCAGATCAATGATGGTGGCGCCATCATCCATAGAGCCATAGGCGGTGCCCTGGATGTGGTCGCCGGCGTCCACCAGCAGAGCCTTGTCCAGGGTGTCCTTGTAGCCGGCTACCATGGAGTAGGTCAGGGCGTTTTCCAAAAACTCTCCATCATCGCCGCGGTTGTTGTCCATGTAGGTATGTACATCATTGGTATACAGGATCACCACGTCGTCTTCTGCCACAGTGGGAAGGTCCCTGGCTTCCGGTGCCGCGGCGAAGGCGGGTACCGCCAGGCTGAACACCATGGCCAGCGCCAGCAGGAAGGGCAAAAGTCTCTTCTTCACAGAAAAACCACCTTTCATCATTTTGTGGACGGGAGGGCGCACCCGTGTGGGGCGGGCGGCTCCCAACACTTCCATTGTACCAGCACCCGGAAAAAATGCAAGGAGATTTGCGGAAAAGGGAGGAAAAAATACAAAGCTGTCGCAAGAATTTTACTTGACAGGGGCAGCGCCCCAACAGGCCCTTACGGGAGCCTGCGCAGCCGAAAAAAACGCCCCCGCCCGAGGGCGGAGGCGCGGAGCGTTATTTGGCCCAGTTGCCAGTGGCAGCGGCGGTGAGGTAGGCGTTGATGAACCCGTCCAGGTCCCCGTCCATGACGCCGTTGACGTTGGACGTCTCGTAGCCGGTGCGGTTGTCCTTCACCAGCTGGTAGGGCATGAACACATAGGAGCGGATCTGACTGCCCCACTCGATCTTCAGCTGGGTGCCTTTGATGTCGGAGATCTTGTCCAGGTGCTCCTGCTCCTTGATCTGGATGAGCTTGGAGCGCAGCATCTTCATACAGGTCTCCCGGTTCTGGAACTGGCTGCGCTCGGTCTGGCAGGCCACCACGATGCCCGTGGGCTTGTGGATCAGCCGGACGGCGGAGGAGGTCTTGTTGATGTGCTGGCCGCCGGCGCCGGAAGAGCGGTACACCTGCATCTCGATGTCCTCGGGGCGGATGTCCACCTCCACGCTGTCATCGATCTCGGGGGTGACCTCCACGGCGGCGAAAGAGGTCTGCCGCCGAGCGTTGGCGTCAAAGGGGGAGATGCGCACCAGCCGATGTACCCCGTGCTCACTCTTGAGATAGCCGTAGGCGTGGGGGCCCTCGATGCGGATAGCGGCGGACTTGATGCCCGCCTCGTCCCCGTCCTGGTAGTCCAGGATGGTGTAGGTCAGGCCGTGGCGCTCCGCCCAGCGGGTGTACATCCGGTAGAGCATCTGGGCCCAGTCCTGTGCCTCGGTGCCCCCCGCCCCTGCCTGGAGGGAGACGATGGCGGGGTTGTCGTCGTACTCCCCGCTGAGCAGGGTTTCCAGCCGGGCGCTCTCCATGTTTTGCACCAGGGCCTCATAGCCCTGCTCCACCTCGGGGATCAGGGAGGCGTCCTCCTCCTCGTTGCCCATCTCGCACAGCACCAGCAGGTCCTCCCAGCTGGACAGCCGCTTCTGCTGGGCGCTCACCTTGCCCTCCAGCTGGCTGATGCGCTGCTGGACCTTCTGGGCCTTCTCCACGTTGTTCCAGAATCCATCGGAGGCGGACTCCGCCTGGAGCATGTCCAGCTCCCGCTCCGCGCTATCTAAATCCAGAGACTGGCCCAGCCGGTCCAGCTCGGGCTTCAGGTTGTTCAGCCTGACCTTATATTCATCAAATTGCAGCATGAATGTCATCCTTTTTCTGCCATTTTGGCGTAATCTCGTAGCGTAAATTATATAAAATAATATTCCGGTTGTAAAGAGGAAAAGGGGGATTTCAGCTGGAGGAAGATTGACATGGGGGAAAAAGGAGGGTACAATGGCAGAAAAACAGGAGGGAGCGGCATGGATTTTGAGAAGCTGGCTGCTTACCGGAACGCACACAACCCCTTTGCCAGAAAGCTGGGGATCCATCTGGAGGAGATCCGCCAGGGCTATGCCCGGGCGGTGAAGACGGTGGAGCCGGAGGAGACCAACCCTGTGGGAGTGCCCCATGGCGGGGTGTACTTCACCATGGCGGATGTGGTGTGCGGCGCGGCGTCCTCATCCCGGGGCTACGTGACAGTGACGGTCAACGCCCTATATAATTTTCTGCGCAGCGCCAAGGTAGGGGACCGACTCATCGCCGAGGGGCGCGAGATCAAGCACGGCAGGACGGTCAACGTCTATGAGGCCAGGATCACTGACCAAGATGGTGCGCTGTTGGGTACGGGGACCTTTACCTTTTACCAACTGGATCAGAAAATCCCGTTGTGAACGGGGGACAAAGCAACAAGGAGCACGGCCGCTTCGGTGCCGTGCTCCTTGCTGTCTATCTCTGACTGATGTAAGGGTCAGTCTGGCCCCAAAAAATGAGATCGTCAATGTCCTGGGGAGGCGTATGGGGCTCCTGCCGGACGGGGTTCTCTGTCATGGTTGCATCGCTCCTTTTTCTGTTTCACATAGGCTCTGAAATTTGCCGTATACAGAGCATTATATGCACGAAGGGATGCAACGATGCGGGAAATCCGCCGACAATTTCGGAAAAATTTCAGTTGGCTCAGCCCAGCTCCTCCAGAGCCAGCAGGGCGGCCCCCAGGGCGCCGCACAGGTCGGGCTCCCGGGGCAAGAAAATGGGTGCGCCCAGCTGCTGCTCCAATGCCCGAACTACCCCCAGGTTTCGGGCCACCCCACCGGTCATCATGTAGGGGGGATGTCCCCCTGCCCGCTTGACCATGGCGGCGGTGCGGGTGGCGATGGATTTGCACAGGCCGTGGATGATGTCACTGGCGGAGTGGTTGTCGGCGATGAGGGAAATGACCTCCGACTCGGCAAAAACGGTGCACATGCTGGAGATGGTAAGATCCTGTTTCCATTCCAGTCCCCGGCGGCTCATCTCCGGCAGATCCAGCTCCAGGGTACGGGCCATCATCTCCAGAAACCGCCCGGTGCCGGCGGCGCACTTGTCGTTCATGATGAAGCCGCTCACCGCACCTGCCTCGTCCAGGCAGATCACCTTGCTGTCCTGGCCGCCGATGTCGATGATGGTGCGGGCCTGGGGATGGAGGAAAAAGGCACCTCGCGCGTGGCAGGTGATCTCCGTCTTGGAGGCGGTGGCAAAGGGGATGTTGCTCCGGCCATAGCCGGTGGCCAGCACGGCGGCGAATCCCTCCGGGCCCTGGCCCAGCTGACGGCACACCTCCTCCAGGGCGGCTTTGGCTCCGTTCTGGGCCTTGGCTCCGGTGCGCACCACGGCGGAGGCCAGGATCTCCCGCTCCTGATTGAGAACGACCATATTGGTGGAGGTGGAGCCGCTGTCGATGCCGGCGTACAGGGCGCCGGCAGGTTTGGGGGAGGTACTCACCGCCGGAGCCTGGACCGGTTGAAGGTTCAGGCTCTCCACAAAGGCCTCCAGCCGGGTGGACAGCTGCCCTGCGGGCTGGGGGGTAAAGTCGGACTCCAGCTTGATCATGGGCAGGGAGAGAGTTTTCTGCAGTTGGGCGTACTCAAAGCCGTAGTAGTCACAGAACTTCACCGTGTGGTAGATGATCCCCTTCAGCCCCGGGTGCTCGGTGAGGGACCGGCGTCCGGCCAGGTCCGCCATGCGCAGGCAGGGGGGCATGGACAGCAGCGCCCCGGCGTACCACTCCATGAGATTTTCAAAGGGTATGGTTTCCGCATCTTTGGGCAGGGGCGGGAGGGCTCGGTTGCCCGAGCAGGTGAGGTCCGCTACTGGAAGGGGCAGCCTGCCCCGGATGAAGGTGAGCAGCGGCGCGCTCATCCGGGCGCCCAAGACCGCCAGGAAGGGGCCTTGGGGCAGAGGGGGGGCGTGGGCCTGGGCGCAGGCGGACAGAAAGACCTCCCGCTGGAATCGCGCGCCGGTGTGGGCGCTGTACTCCCCCGTGAGGCGGACCAGCTCATCCCGCAGACGGGCTTTGGCGCAGGGTCCATCCTGGTGGGGCAGGTCCAGCAGCCGCAGGTACCGGTGACTGCCCCGGCCCTCTAAGGCGTCATGCACCCGGCGGATGGAGTCGCAGCAGTCGGTGAGCAGCAGTTCGTCCACCCGGCAGCCCTGCTGGAGCACCGCCTTGGCGTGGCAGCATAGGTTGGCGTGGGTGAGGCCCTCGGCCTGCTCGTAGGTTTCCTCCTCCCCGTCCAGCAGGAGAGGCTGGCCTCCCAGGGCCTCCAGCAGCTCGACGGGGGTGTATTTGCAGGTGTATCCGATCATGGGGCGGTTCCCTCCAGTTGCTCTAAAAAGGCGGAGACCCGGGTGGACATCTGGCCGTCGGCCACATTCCGGCTGTCGCAGCCGTCCCCGTCCAGCACTAAGGTGGGCAGACCGTGGGCCTCGAAGGTTGTCTTGGCCAGCTGGGACAGGCCCATGGTCTGCTTACACCCCCAGTGACAGAAGACGATGACTCCCTCTGCCCCGGCCTGGAGGGCCGTCTCCAGGCTGGCCTGGATCCGCCGCTGGGCGGGGCCGTTGTTGATGCTGTACACCACCCGGCGGGCCATGCTTTCATAGGGGTGTTCCGGGTCCATCTCCCCCAGGTAGTCGATGGCCAGGTCGGTGCCCACCAGCTCGCACCGGTCCCCCTCCAGCAGGTCCTTCATGGAGTCCTGCCAGTTGGGCAGGGTGTGCATCCAGAACACCCGCCTCCTGCCCCGGTCGGGGGGCGGGGCGGCCTTGGCGCAGGAGAGCAGGCGCTGGAGATATTCCTCCGCCTCCGGCCGGCCCAGCATGACATGGTTGGCGATGAGGGAGCACAGCTCCCCGGTCATGGTGGTGTTCAGGGATACCTGCCCCCGTACGGCCAGGAAGGCCCGCTGGGCCTGGATGGTGCGGCGGGAGCGGTCCACGGCGGCGGCCAGAGCGTCCTCGCTGAGCTTCCGGCCGCTGAGCGCCTCCATCTGGGCGGTAACCTGCCGCAGCTGATCCGCCACGTAACCTACGGCATCCTCGTTTACCTGGTCGGGCACGTCGATGGCCACGTGGGGCACCTGATACTGCCCGGCCAGCTGCCGGAAGGACAGTTGGTTGGCGTCGCAGGCCAGAGTGGTATTGGCGATGAGCAGGGGAGCGGGCATCACCCCGGTGAGCCCTGCCCCCAGCAGGGTCTTGTGATAGGAACAGAAGCTTTCAGGCACGCCGGCCTCCTCCGCCGCCTGGGAGAAGACGTGCTGGCAGGCGGTGCAGGCCAGGTAGGCGGACAGCCCCTCGGGGAACATGGGCTGCAGGCCCAGGGCATGGATCATCTCGCAGGGGAAGAAAATGTTCACCATCACCGCCTGCTTCGGGCGGCGGAAGGAGTCCACCAGGGTACCGGCCACGGCGGCATTCATCCGGTCGTAGGCGGAGCGTACGCCGGGCTTCCGGCTGCAGCCGGAGGAAAAGCGCACCCAGGAGTAGGCGGCGTTGAGCAGCCGGCGGGCGCTCTGGGGGCCGCGGAGCGTCTGCTTTTCAATGATGCTGCCCAGCGTCTGAATGTACGGTTTCATAGGGGACCTCACCTTGCAGGCTCGAAGAATTGTTAAAAAAAGTAAAGGGCTTGCCGCCACTGCGGCAAGCCCCGGAAAATACGGACTATTCGGCGGAGATCATATAGTAGTAGACGGGTTGGCCGCCGGACAGCAGGGTGATCTCGGCGTTGGGACACAGCTGCTGGAACAGCTTCAGGGCTTTGCCGGCGTCCTCCTCGGAGACATCCTCGCCGTAGAAGATGTTGATGAAGTCCGCCTGCTGCTGGCTATCGGCCAGGGCCAGCTTTTCCAGCAGATCGGGCAGTTCGTGAGCGGTGCCGAACAGCTGGCCGTCGGCCAGGGCCATATAGTCCCCCTCCTTGATGGCGAAGCCGTCAAAGTCGGAGTCCCGGGCGGCGTAGGTGACCTCGCTGGTGCGCACGTTGGCCATAGCATCCTTCATGGCATCCACATTGGCGTTCACCCCGGCGTCGGGATCCATCACCAGCATGGCGGACACCCCCTGAGGGACGGTGCGGGTTGGAATGACCACCACCTGCTTGCCCTCAACCAGGCCCACGCACTGCTCCGCGGCCATGATGATGTTCTTGTTGTTGGGCAGTACGAACACGATCTCCGCCGGGGTACGGGCCACTTCCCGGAGGATGTCCTCGGTGGAGGGGTTCATGGTTTGCCCGCCGGAGATGACGCCATCCACCCCCAGGTCCCGGAAGACGGAGGCCATGCCCGCCCCGGCGCACACGGCCACCACGCCGTACTTCTTCTCGGCGGGGGCGATGGCGGGTTCCTCCTGGCCGGACTGCTCCAGGGCGGCCTCCACCATATCCAGATCGTCGGTACTCTGGGGTGTGCGGCCGGCGGCCATGTCCTCATACTGGGTGCGCATGTTCTCGATCTTGGCAAGCTCCAGGGTGCCGTACCGCTGGCCCTCGGTGAGGGCGGCGCCGGGAATGTCGGTGTGGACGTGGACTTTGAAGGACTCGTCGTCCTCACCGATGACCAGGCTGTCGCCGATGCCGTTGAGGTAGGAGCGGAAAGGGGTCAGGTCCACGTTGGGGGCGCGCTTGCGCACGATGAATACCGTGTCGAAGGTAAAGGTGATCTCCTCGTCCCCCAGGTGGGCGAAGTCCGCCTTCTCCTGGACGGCGCCTTCCTCCCGCAGCTCCGGGGCGGGGATGCCCCGCAGCTCGTCCAGCATGCCCTGGAGGATGATCAGGTAGCCCTTGCCGCCGGCATCCACCACCCCGGCCTTCTTCAGCACAGGGTTCTGGTTGATGGTGTCGGCCAGGGCCACCTCTCCCTCGGCGATTGCACACTCCAGCACATACTCGGCGCTGTTCTGCTCCTGGGCGGCCTCCATGGCCCGCTGGGCAGCCAGTCGGGACACGGTGAGGATGGTGCCCTCGGCGGGCTTCATCACCGCCTTATAGGCGGCGCTCACCCCCTCATTCAGGGCGGCGGCCAGCACTACACCGTCAGCGGTGTCATGCTCCTTCAGTCCCTTGGATACCCCCCGAAACAGCAGGGAGAGGATGACGCCGGAGTTGCCACGAGCCCCCCGCAGCAGGGCGGAGGCGTTGGTGGAGGCGGCCTGGCTGATGGTATGGGTGGGCTTTTTCTTGGCCTCGGCGGCGGCGGTGCCGATGGTGAGGGACATGTTGGTGCCGGTGTCCCCATCGGGGACGGGGAAGACGTTCAGTTCGTTGATGCTCTGCTTCTGCGCGCTGATGGCCGCGGCGGCATGGACCACCATGCGTTGGAACAGGGAACCGTCAATGATGTCGATCATAATTCGGATATTTCCTTTCTGTCTGTCCCGGGATCACCCGATGACCATAAAATCCACGCAGACGGTGACGCTGCGCACCTCAATGCCAGTCAGGCGGTTGACGTTGTATTTGACCTCGCTCTGGATGGAGCGGCTGACCGCCATCAAATTCACGCCGTTGTCCACAATGATATGCAGTTCAATGGAGATGGAATCATCCTCATGGTAGATGATTTTGACGCCCTTGGACATAGACTCCCGGCGCAGCAGGTGGACCAAACCGTCGGTCTTGGAGCGGAAGGCCATACCCTTGACGCCGTAGCAGCTGGTGGCCACCGCGCCGGTGATGCAGGTAAATACGTCGCTGGCAAAGCGAATGCGGCCCTTCTCGGTTTGTATCTTCATGGGACCCTTCCTTTCTTTGGGTTATATTGCGGAGAGCGCAGAATCTCATATGTTCATACATTGTATTCCATTTCAGAGGAAAAAACAAGGGGGTTTTACGTCGGTTGAGGAAGGCGAACGAAAAGAACGTGTGGAAACGCGTTCCGGCGGCGGGCGGGAGTGATCAGATTTGCTGTTCGCCCACGGGAAATTTCAAAGAACACTTGTAATTTCCACCATAATCGTGTAAACTATACCTTGACTATGAAACGCAAAAGGAGGAACTGAAATGAAAGCTGCCCGTTGCATTCTGAAAGCCGCTGCGCTGGTCGCTGTGCTGGGCGCTGCGGTCTGCGTCGTCGCGGCCTATTGGGATAAGATCGTGGATGCGTTCTATGCCCTGGCGGATAAGGTGGAGGAGAAAAAGGCCAACTGCTTCTGCTCCTCCGAGTATGACGACTACGACGACGGAGAACTGTAAAGGATCTGACTCTGAAAAATCCCCGGCCGGCAGGCCGGGGATTTTTGTCCGTCGGAAAAGGCAAAGGCCTTTTCCGACGGGTAGGTTGCGGCCCGCCGCAGCGCTCGTCGTCGCAAAGTACGCGGTGCTTCGTTTCCGCTCAAGGCGAAAACTCCGCCCGCTTCCTTGCTCCTCCTCGCCCCACGCAAACCGCCTTGCTGGGTTTGCGCGGGGACCCCATAGATTGCCACGCGCATGTCGCGGCAAAAAACGGATTTCATCTTTTTCGCGCCTGCGGGCGCGAACTCTGCGAGGCTTTTGCAACAGCCTTAAATCCCGGCTCCCCGGCAGATGGCCGGGATTTTTTACGCGCTGAGGGAGTTATTCCCGCCTCAGGAGCTTTCCCGGGCCAGGGCCTCCCCCGCCGCCCGGGCCATCCGGTCCCGGTCCAGCGGCCGGTCCAGGAAATGCTCCAAGGCCAGCACCGCCTGGTGCAGCAGCATGGGCAGGCCGTTGCAAACCCGCAGTCCCCGGGCCCTGGCCTGGGCCAGTAGCTGGGTTTCCGCGGGGTGGTAGATGAGATCAAATACCCCCGCCTCCGAGGGCAGGGTATCCAGGAAGGAAAAATCCGAAAACTGGCCGCATCCAGCCATGCCCAGGTTGGTGCAGTTGACCACCAGCCCGGCCTGGGCGCACAGGCGCTTCAGCGTCTCCGGGGAGAGGTCGGCGGGGACCAGGACATGGCTGGGGTCGGCATCAGCCAGAGCTTGGGCCTTGGCCAAGGTGCGGTTGCACACCCAGATCCGGCGGGCGCCGGAAGCGGCCAGCGTCAGGGCAACCGCCTTGGCCGCGCCCCCCGCCCCTAGGAGCACCACCTGGTCCTGGGGCCATAGCCCCGCCTCCTCCAGGGCGGCCAGGCAGCCGCCCCCGTCGGTATTGTGGCCGATGAGCCTGCCGTCCCGGACACAGACGGTGTTCACCGCGCCGATGCAGGCGGCATCCCCGTCCAACTCGTCCAGCAGCGGGATCAGATCCTCCTTGTGGGGCATGGTGGCGTTGAAGCCGATGACGTTGTGGGTTTTGGCCCAGGACAGGTAGTCGGGAAGCCCCCCCTTGGGCACCACCCGGGGGGTGTAGGGGATGTCCAGCCCCAGCTCAGCCAACATTGCGGCGTGGAGGATGGGAGACTTGGAGTGTAGGACGGGGTCGCCGATGACCTGCAACAGGGGGGCGCTCATGACCGCTCCTCCAGGAAGTGGTCCATGGCCATGAGGTAGCCTTGGAAACCGTGGCCGGAGATCTGTCCCACGCAGGCCGGGGCGGTGACGGAGACGGCCCGGAAGGGCTCCCGCTGGTCGATGTGGCTGATGTGCACCTCGTAGGCGGGGACAGACACCGCCTTCAGCGCGTCCAGAATGGCGTAGCTGTAGTGGGTGTAGGCTCCCGGGTTGATGACGATGGCATCGTACACTCCTTGGGCGGCGTGAATCTGGTCGATGATGGCCCCCTCGTGATTGGACTGGAAGCACACGGCGCTGGCGTGGCGGGACTGGGCGTGATCCCGGATGAGGCGGCATAGGGCGTCGTAGCTCTCATCGCCGTAGATCCCCGGCTCCCGGCTGCCCAGCAGGTTCAGGTTGGGGCCGTTGATGACCAGAAAGCGCATGCGGAATCGGGAGAGCTGGTCCAGAACCTCCTCCACCGTGCCCTGGGGGGAGGTGAAGTCCTCCACTGTCAGGTCCGCTGCGGCTAGATATACGGGCAGCCGCCGGGCGTAGGTATCCAGGAAGGCCTGCCTTCCCCCTTGGGCGAGGGGACGGTTGTCAGTGGACAGACCATCGTAGATCTCTTCCGCCGGGCGGTGGAGAAACACCAGCACCCCACTCTGCCGCAGGGCGTCCACATTGTCCTGCCGCAGCACGGTGCCGCCGCCGGCGGCGATGACCAGGCCCTGTTGCCTGGAGAGTTCCTCTACTGCCCGGTGCTCCAGCTCCCGGAAGCCCCACTCTCCATGGGTGGCAAAGAGCTCGGAAATGGTGCGGCCAGAGGACCGTTCGATCCATTCGTCGCAGTCCACGAAGGGCCGGTCCAGCCGTGCGGCCAACAGCTGGCCGCAGGTGGTCTTACCCGAGCCCATCATGCCGATCAGGATGATATTTTGGTTGGAGTTCATAAAGGTGCCTCCTGCCTGCCCGCCGGACAGGGGTCCGGGAGTGTGTATTTTCCTCATTATAATGCGCGCCCGGCAAAGCCGCAAGTAAAAATGAGGCGGCGGACCCGCTTCTCATAATTCTGCTGCCGGGCGCATATAGATTCCCCAGGACGCCAAGAGCGGGGAGTTGTTGCCATGAAAGGGAACATAGAAGAGCGGGCCTGCCAGATGGCCCAGTACATCATTGAGAACAGGGCCACCGTGCGCTCAGCGGCCCGAGCGTTTGGGATCTCCAAATCTACAGTACACAAGGACCTGGCCGAGCGCCTGCCCGCCTTCAACCGGAGCCTGTACCTCCAGGTGAAGGCGGTATTGGATGAGAACAAGGCCCAGCGTCACATCCGGGGGGGAATTGCCACCCGGAGGAAATACAAGGGAGTGTAAGGCATTCGGGGGAATGCCGGGCGAAGTGGGCTTTCGGCAAAGCCGGGGCCCACTGCGTTTTCATCGAGGCGGGTTCTGCTTTTGGAAAGACCGGAATGATGTTCGACAGAACGCAGGGGGCGGCAGATGGGTTGCCCGGTGTTTGCCGCTCCGCTTTAACAGCCGAACGGGCTTGCTGCCTGCCATTCACAGGCAGCAAGCCCGTTCACTTTGCCTTCATGCGCCGGTTATTGCAGTAGCCCAGGTAGTCGGCCAGTTCTTCTGTGAAATACTCCGATGATGTCAAAAGACTTTATCCCCGTAAGGGAATTAACGCAACAATGGACAATTGAATTTCACTGGCCTTCCGACGGCCTGTTCCGTAGGGGGCGGGGCGCTCCTGCGTCATGCTGCCTAGGAAAAGGAGCGCAGTATTTTCTGAACAAAGGAGTCCACGATCTCATAGATGGAATGCGGTGTGTAGTCCACGTGGGCCAGTTTCATGGCCTCCAGCTGTTTGTCCGTGTGGGTGGTATAGGGATAGACGCCGAACAGGAAAGGGAAAAACGCGTAGAGAAAGTCCCGAACCTCGCCTGCTCCCATGCGGGGGAAGAAGGTTTCCAGGCAGAGGGTAACAGCTTGCAAGGCGCCGGCATATGCCTGCTTGAAGGCTACGAGGTTTTCCAGGCGGCTGTTCCGCTCCATATCGTAGAGATTCATGCTCATCAGCTTCAGCATGCAACCTCGCTTTTCCAGGGTACGGGCAAGCTCGTGGGCGAATTCTTCCACCGATAAGGCCTTGTCCCACCGGGCCAACTCCTCCAGGTCCGCGCTCCACACCTCGTGCTCCCGTTGGAGCAGGGCCAGGAAAATCTCCTCCTTGGTCTGGAAGTAGTTGTAGATGGAGGTGCGGGTGAAGGAGGTTTTCGCCCCGATGTCCCGGATGGTAATGTCCCGGAACCCCATGGTCTCATACAGGGTGGCGCAGGCGTCGAGGATCTCTTCTTTCCTGGCGATCGTCAGTTCTTCCGAGCCTCTAGGCATGGCTGCCTCACAGTCCCAATACAGACTTGGCCCAGGCCGCCGCACCACTGTTCACAAGCCTGCCCTGTTTCCAGTCGGCATTGGGACAGTGGGCCCGCATGCTCTGTTCCGCCTTGCCAATGCCGCTGCCGCCGGAGGTGGCAAAGGGGATGAGGATCTTTCCGGAGAAGTCGTAGCGCTCCAGGAAGGTGTCCACGATCCGGGGCTCCACATACCACCAGACGGGGAAGCCCACAAACACCGTGTCATACTGCTCCAGGTCTTTCACCGGCGCGGCCATGGCGGGCCGGCAGGCCGGATCGTTCATCTCCCGCGTGGAGCGGCTCTTCCGGTCCGTCCAATCCAGATCCGCGGCCGTATAGGGCTTGGCGGGAACGATTTCGTATAAATCGCCGTTTACGACTTTCGCAACTTTTTCCGCAAGGCGCGCGGTCACTCCGCTCGCCGAGAAGTATGCAACCAATGTTTTACTCATATAAAAGCCTCCTTTAATAACTCTCTTTCAAAATTTGTACCGCTTCCGCTTTGGTGAGAACTTTGTATCCCCCTTCCATAATCAGGGTGCTGTCCGCAATCGCGTCGAACATGTCCTCTTTTACGCCGAGTTCGCGAAGCCGCATGACGAGCCCGATTTTCTTCATCCATGCTTCCATTTTGTCCAGTCCTTCGGCCGCGATTTCCGCATCCGTCTTTCCGTCGGGAACGACGCCCCATACGTTGACCGCATACCGTTTGAATTTTTTCAGTCCGTAGGGCAGAATATAGCGATAATACGGAAGCGAAACCGCCGCGAGCGTCATGCCGTGCGTGGCGTCCGTATGCGCCGACACCGCCTGCCCGAGCATGTGAACTTCCCAATCGGTGGACTTCCCCTGAGCGATGAGCGTGTTCAGCGCCCATGTAGCCGTCCACATGATATTGCTTCTGGCTTCGTAGTCTTTAGGATTTTTTACGGCGATTTCCGCACTGTGAATGAGCGAACGGAGCAGCCCCTCTGCGATATAGTCGGACGTATTGTCGTCCTCACCCGAAAAATATTGTTCGAGAATGTGGGACATGATATCGTAAATTCCCGATTTCATCTGATATTCGGGAACGGTAAAGGTAAATTCGGGATTGAGAACGGCAAATTTCGGAAATACTTCCTCCCCGAATACGTGTCCGATTTTCAGCTTTTCCGCGTAATTGGTAATGACCGCTCCGCCGTTCATTTCGCTGCCCGTTCCGACCATCGTCAATACGCAGCCGACGGGTACGATACGGCAGGAAGGCTCCTCGAAACGGATATAGTATTTCTGCCACGGGTCCTCTTCGCAATAGGCCGAAACGGAGACCGCTTTCGCGTAATCGCAGGTCGAACCGCCGCCGACCGCCAAAATCAAATCGATATTGTTTTCCCTCACGATTTTACATCCCTCGTACAGCTTTTCCACCGTGGGATTGGGCATTACCCCTCCGTCCTCGAAAATATTTTTTCCGCACGCTTTCAAAATAGCGACAACTTTATCGTAAATGCCGTTTTTCTTTATGGAACCGCCCCCATAAGAGAGCATTACGTTTTTTCCGAACTTTTCAAGTTCTCCTTTGAGCATGTTCAACGAATCTTTTCCGAAATGCAGCTTCGTCGGATTGCAATAAGTGAAATTTCCTAACATATCTCCGTCTCCTTAATTTTATTTTTGCCGAAAGGATACTCTTTCGGTCATTTCCGCCTTAATACCTTAACGCTTTAATAATTTTTCAAGCGCGCGATACGCGATTTCATAAATGCCGATATGCATATACTCCACCCCCGCGTTTTTCATTGCGCATTTCTGCTTTTCCGTCGCGGACGTATAGGGATAAATCCCGTGAATGAACGGAAAAAACGAATAAATAAACCGCTTTTGTTCCCCGTCGTCCATGTCGGGAAAAAATCTTTTCAGACACGCCCGCACCAACGCCATGGATCTGCCGAAAGAAACTTTGAAATCCGTCAGACATTCCAGACGACTGTTTTCCTCTATATCGTACATATTCATGGATAACAGCTTCAACATGTTCGGCCTCGCCTCCAAGGAATGGGCCAAAAGCTCGGCAAGCTCCGCCCTTTCGTCCTTGCACGCCGCGATTTCCGCAAGACTTTCGCACCAGCAGTCATATTCCCGCTTCAAAAGCGCCAGAAAAATTTCTTCCTTCGTTTCAAAATAATTGTAAATCGATGTCCGCGTAAACGACGTTTCCCGCCCGATCTCCTTTATCGTGATCTCCTTAAACCTCATCGTCCGATAAAGTTTTTCACAAGCGTTGATGATTTCCTCCCGACGAGCCGCCGTCAGCTCCTCCGACCCTTTCGGCATTTCTTCCTCTCAAAAAATCTATTCTGACATCATGTCAGTATCTATATTTTACCACTGTTCTGACACCGTGTCAAGTATTTCAAAAAAATTTTTTGTGACTGTTTTGTGAAAATTTTCCTCCTCTTCTCAATAACCGCAAAACTTTTTGTCACAATAAAAAACAGCCGAACCGCAAAAGACGGCCCGACTGTATGGGGAGAAGCATAATTAATTGGTTTAAGAAACGTTTTTCGACCATAATACCGCGCCCGCGGCGGGATACTGCGGATTGCGCACTTCGAGCAGGGAAACGGTATACCCGCTCAGGCCGCTTACATTTATGGTCTTGACGTTTTCTGCGGAACAATAGATTCCCGTAGTCGTGACGATGAGTTCCGCGTTTTGCCCGAATACCTCGACAAAAACCGATTTTTCCGCATTATAGTCGATCGCGCCGCCCGCGGTCTTTTCGACCTGCCAAACATACACGGAACCTTCGTGACGATAATCGGTTACGCCGTCCGAAGCCGTCCCGACGCTATAAATAAGCTGTGTTCTGTTTTCCGTAACCGAACGGGAAACGACGGGATATAACGTCAATTTGCCCACACAAGAGCCGCTCTTTTCGGGGGATTCGACAGGATTTTCTTTGAGATAGTCCCCGTATTCCGTCACTGTGGACTTATAACTATATCTCTCAACGGAAAACGTCAGTTGCGTTCCGTCGGGCTCCGCTTTGAAATTTTTCTCGTTATTCGGGAGCGTGACGACCAAACGGAAACGTTCCGCTTTTGCCCCCGCGCGAATATCCGCGGAGAATACATTTCCGACCTGCATGGAAGAGAAGTCATATACCGAAACGGAATCGGACTTTTTGGATAAAATCAAATTTCCCGACCAAACGAAAGAACCGTCTTTATAATAATACAGTCTCAAAGATGTATTTTCGGGCAAAACCGTTCCGAAGCCGAACGTCACTTTCTCATTCGGAGTGTCGCCGTTGCCATAATTGACATAATATTCGAGGGAGAAAATTCCGTCCTCGTACATCTGATCTCCGTCGTAATACGTGGCGTCTCCGATGGAAAGCTCCAAAGAATCGGCATAAATTACCAGATAAATGATACCGTCCGAATCTTTCAAGCCCTCTGCCGAGAGAATCCACATATTTTCCTTATCGCCGGAAATACAGTATTGCGTGACCTTGACGAAATTTCCGTTCTTACGGACAAAGACATCGAAATTCGGATCCCCGCCCCAACCTTCGGGAAGAGAAACGATAAAAGCAAAGCCGTTTTTATCGTCGATCGGAACGAGCCCTTCCTGCACAAGCGGAGTATCGAGCCCCGATTCCACTTCCACGCCCTCGGGCGTTTCGACAACTACGTTATACGTCCAACGGGCATAAAACATCATTGCACCGTTGACGACCGTGGTATCCGTCTCCGTAAGCATGTCGGCAAAAGACTTTCCGTAACCCTGCAAAGAATTGGCATTGTTTGTAAGATAAAATCCGCGCAAATCGAAGCCGTCGCGGGAGAGAGCTTCTATCCAGCTTTGTAAAGCGGAAAATTCGGGAGTACCGTCCAAATCTTTGATATAGCTGCCCGCTTCCACCGTCAAAGTATAGTAACCGTCCGTTCCTTCGTTACTATCTCCTCCTTCCGTCGAAAATGCCAAGGTGTAAACTTTCGGAAATGAAGCAGTTATCGTAATGTCATTCGATAAAACGCCCATTAAATCGCCCGGAAGCGTAAACGCATAAGCGCCCGTCGGGGAATCAAACGTATAAACGATTGAATACTCTTTATCCGCGTAAGAAATACTAAGACTGCCTATGTCTTCCTTTCCGGGAATATATTCGCCGCTGAGGAAAGAAAATTTTACCGTCGGCTGTAATCCGTAGCCAGGTTGGGGAGTCAACGTAAATTTGTAATCGCTTCCCGTAACGGCTTTTCGGTCGGAAGAAACGTTTGCGCCCGTTAAGCCGTAACGGACTTCAATTTCATTTCGGACAGTTATAAATACGGATTCTTTTAATGAGCCGTCTAAAAGAGAACAAATAATTTCATACGTCTTTTGACCGTCACCGGCTGCATCTTCGGGTATGAAGACCATACCGTTAGACTTAACTATATTTTGATAATCGCTATCCCCGGGGGCATAAAAAATGACGTCTGTCCGAAAAGAATTTCCGGGATATTTATACATGACAGTCGCTTCAAAACGAACCGCATCTCCCGGCGAAAATATATAACTGTTTTCACCGGTTGTTCCGAGCGCGGGGGTGTCGTCGCCGACAGTCACAATGATTTCCGTCGGCTCATTGGCAATAAATTCCATAACGAGATTATAATTTTCGCCGCCGACGGTATATTGCACAACGATAATAATATCTTCGTCCAATGTGGCATAAGGCACGGCCTTTCCTTCCGACTGTTCACCTATTTCACCGATAAACTGTAAATTAACTTGACCATTAAAATAGGACGGCTGAACGGGAGAACCCAAATTTTCTAAAATTTCGGTCAGTCTACCATTGTAATCCGTTGAAGCAATCCCGAAAGGGTCAACGGCATATATATTCGCTTTGGAAGGAAATACGCCTCCGTTTGCAGGCTCAAAAGTGACGCTTTGAGAGGTACTCGCGTCTCCTACATTGACGCACACATATTGAGTATTAGTGCCTTCACCGACGTATGCGACAAAATTTTTCCCGTCAGATTTAACGGAAAGTCCGAATTCCATCGTTCCTGCGCCGTCGTTGACCGTTATGGGATAAGAGCACAACGAATAACGCGCGCCATTGACGGTAACGACCACGCTCGCATAGACGACGCCGTTTCCGTTTTGAGCCGTAACTTCATGTCCCGAAAGGCTTAAAATCCCCTCTGAATTCTTTCCAAGTTCGATTGTGGCGGAAGATAAATCCAGATGAGAAAAAATCTTAGTATTTCCACCTTGGGAAAGATTATGAGAATTTGTCAAAGTATTTCCGTTGTCAATCAATATAATATATGTAGCGGGAATGTCTTCAATCTTTTTTTGACCTCCTAAAGGTCCTGCTTCTATCAAACGTTGTTTTATCGGTTTTCCCCCAACTGATGCTAACGCATACACTTTTGAGGAATCATCAAAATCTAAAAAGGCGTTTTCCGCAACAAAATAATTGTTACTGAAATTATTTCTATAATTAAATTTCAGTCCAAATCCTTCTTCCCACCAATGAGAAATCCCCTCTCCCTGTATCTCACCAGCTATATCACCATTATCGATAAAAGCAACTCCTGTACAATACGCCGAACCGCTTTTGGCAGAAGCGCTTAAAGAAGCATTGGAATAGTTATTCATAACATTACCGGATTTTATGCGCCCTACCGTTCCCGACGCATAGGAGCGTCCTGAAGTAGTTTCCGCACGTACCGTCGTATTAATCGTATAGGAAGAAGAAACCGTGATACTGCCTTCTGTTTGGCCGGAAATACCCGCCGCGTAAGCATCTCCCGTAATACTGTTTGCTTCGACACTGCAACCGATACTCGCACAGGAAGCCGCCTCAAAGGTACCGCTATACCATATTCCCCCAAATACGCCTCCCGCATACGTCAGTATCAATTCTTCTCCTATGGACTGTATAACCGTATCATATACGTATACATTTTTGATGCTAAAAGCTCTGCTGCCTTGATCGCTCCCGAATACCCCGATTGCCCCTCCGGCAAATAAATCGCTATCGCCGGAACTTGCTTTTGTTTCGCTATATGCTTTACCGATTACGGCCATATCGCGAACTTCGCCGCCGACAATACTGAATTCCTTATTTATGGAACGAGTCGCTCCAATCAATCCGCCGACGCAAGCGGTATTCGGATTATTTGATGAGGTAAAATAAATATTTTGCGCAACAGAAGAATTTCCTAAAACCCGAATTCCCGTCGCCGTACTGTCCACGAACATTCCGAACATTCCGCCGACGTATCCCTCCGATTTATAATCGCCCGCCACTCCGGAATTTCCTACCCCCGGAGCTTCTGCATTTTGCACGCCTGAAACGGCAAATTCCGCGCCCGTTCCCGAAAATTCGGCCGTCTTATAATTGAGCCCGATATTATCTACTATATAATTCTGAATATAACCGATAAAACCGCCCGCATAGACGTTATTTCCGATTTCTCCATAATAAGAGTCGAACGAATATCCAAAAGCATTTATCGAAACGTCGGGAGTAAATTCCAACACGATATTTCCGAACCTTCCGCCGCTCTTCTCGCCCGCCTTGCCCGCGAGACCGCCGGCCGCGATATCGCCCACCGCAGTGGAGCCCGCCTCCCGTTCTGCCGTGACAGTCGCTTTTTCTACGATAAAATGAAGATTTTCTATCGAATATCCGGGTTGTAACTTGGACGAATAAAAACCGCTGCACACCTCATACAGAGTGTCTGCATTTTTAGATTTTGCCGCCTGAACCGCGGATACGTCAAAGTCCGATTCGGAATCGGTCAAACGGAAATAATAGGTCTCCGATTCCGTTCGATCTTCCCTCAATTTAAAAGCATTATATCCGAACAGTCCGCCCGCATAAGCCGGGCCATAACCGTTTTGAAGAGAATTTATTTCCGTATTACAGTCAAAAATATAAACGGATTCGTCTGCACCGGTATTATCGCTTCCCATATATCGGATATATTGTTCGCTACCCGTATGGAGGTATCCCACGAGCCCACCGGAAAAAGCGATACCCACACTGTTTTCGTCCTGTGTCTGAGAAGCAACTATTAAATATCCCATACCGGTCTGTAAAAAACTGATATTTGAAAGAGATATTTCCATGTTATCTTCGCCCGAAACAGCCATTTTTGAATCGCGATAAATCATTCCGACGAGACCACCGCTCAACGCGCCGGAAGAAGATATCATAAAATCGTCGGGATTAATCCCCTTTTTATCATTCCCGTTACTATTATCAACGACGGAGGAAAGCGAAAAGGAATCTCGGACATCTACTTTTATATTCTGTAAAGCAATCGATTTCGGAGCGGAAAGTCCTTCCGATTTACCTTCGGCTATGTAGACAACTCCGGCCAATCCACCGACCGCCGCCAATCCCGAATTTTCACCTATGGAGTTGGCGATAAGGAAAGTTGACTGCGCCGAAACCTCAAAACGGTTAACATAAGCATTCTGCAACAGTCCTGTAAGTCCGCCCACATAGACATCGGCCATTATTCCGGAAGTAATGCCCGAAATATTTCCGTACAGACCGGTATAGGACGCTTCGGACCAGCTATCCACGGAAGCGGAAGAAAAGCCGAACAAGCCTCCCAAAGAAAGCGTCGCGCGCTTTACCTGAGCGGAGACCGCCACCTGTGAAGATATTTGATCGAGGACGACATTTTTTCCGGCTCTTCCCGCAAGCCCGCCGCCGTTGATACGTAAAGAATCATATTTAACGGAAGAATTTGCCCCCATCGTATTGATCGCGATACTGCCACGGACGTCGGCATTCCGAATCAAGCAAGGACTTGTTCCGTTGCCATATATATGGCCGAAAAATCCGAAACCCGCCATATATACCGTATCCTGTCCTTCAATGAGACTTTGTTCCTTATAAAAATCGGCATCGGTAAATTGCGTTTTAGAAATGTTCAGATATACGTTATAACCGTTGAAATCAAAACAGCCGTGAAACGGGTAAGCCGCGCTCCCGATGCCGATAAAATCCTCGCTGTTTACCATGAGATTCGCCGTCAGGCGAAAGTATCCGTATTGCAGCTTTTGAATATCGGAACTTCCCGAAAGATCAAAACGTGCATAGTCTTCCGAAGCACCTTTGCCGCGGAAAATTCTGGACAGAGAAACCAAATCTTCTTCCTCGCCCACGATAAACGGATTGCCGAAATATGTACCGCGGTCATCCGAAGCGGGACGTCGGGTTTCTACGCTTATCGATATAGAATCAGAAATCTTGAGAGTTTGGACAGGGGTTTCGTATGTCGCCCCGTTTATGGTCATGGCTTGAAAAATACCGTCCTCATTGACGACCGTAACGGTGATCTCTGCACCCACGGGCGCGGAATATCCGTCCTTTGTTTTTTCTACCTCCGCACCGCTGACGTATACCGTCACACCGTTCGCTTCCGCGACCATGATATTTGTCGCCGCCGTATAGGTTTTCGGAAAAAGGAGCAAAATTCCGAAAAGAAGCGACGCAAACAATATAAACGCAGGAATCATCAACGCTATTTTTCTGTTACGCATATTCGCCATTTCCGTTTCTCCTTTTGTCTTATTCAGCCTATCGAAAATACGGTTCCGTCAGGCTTTACTCCCGATATTTTTGTATTTTCTTCGTCGATCTCCGCCAAAGCCGTTACACTACATATTCCCGAAGTATAAAAATATAAATTCATGTCGCTGCCCGAAGGGACCAAAAAGGTGTAGACCGTTTCCCCCGAAGCCTGTTCGGGAGTTGAAATTACTTTGACGGAATAGTTTTCCTCAAAACGCGCTGCGTCAAAAACGACAGAGCCACTCAAAGTGAATTTAACCTGCGCTATATAAGTTCTTTCTTCCTGTACGGATTCCGACTCACGAACGAACAAACGCGACGTTTTTAAGTTGACCGCTATCTGAGGAACGCCGTGATAATCCTGTTCCGAAGTAGCGTTAACGGAAATCAGACTCGTCGAAGCATTAATTTTGAAAACCTGTAAATCGCGGTATGGTCTTGTAGTTTCCAAAATAACGGTAAGATATTCTTCCGCCGTATCGGAAATTGCTTCGACAGAACTTTTACGCCGAATACGCAACGTAAGATATTCCGTATCTTTTTTGCCGCCTTTCAAGGTCGACAAGCCCTCGGTCTGCCCCACAATATCGACTGTATAATTTCCGCTGTGCTCCGCAAGAGAATACCTGTTCCCCCATGCGTCCGTTACCTGCTTATCCGTATTTTCCTCGTCCGTCGGAGCCCGAAGAGAAAACTCTACGTCACGTTTTGAAAATTTATTTTCAGTAAAATTGGATACCGAAAGCGCAATATATCCTTCATAATCATAGCCTTCCGCATCTTCTATACTTTGTAAAACCGCCGTCTGCCCTTCTCCGTCATGAGAAATGACAAAATCGGTATAACTTCCGACGACGTAATCTTCCTGCCGAAAAACGAATTTAGAGAGCGACGTACACGCAAGCGCGACAAAAAGCGCGAACGCCATCGCCAAAGCAACGATTTTATACCGTTTCCCGCGTTTCAACGCTTTTTCCTCCTTTATTCGTTTATTGTCTGAGTCTGCGACTCGTTTATTTGCTCAGCCGTTATATCAAAATCAATATACAGGCGAGCCCCCGCATAGGCATCTACAACATCTGCCTGACCGGGTAATCTGAAAGATAAGCAATAGTTTTTTTCCTGAACACTCCCCGAATACGGCGGAAGATAAAATCCCGCCGTATGCACATAGGAGGTATATGCTTCCGCATCGTCGGAAGCCGAGACCATTTCTTCTTTTATGTATAACTCATTCCCGCTGTAATCCGTCCCTTCAAGCGACGAACCGTGAGGCACGTCCACTCCTCCCGTTTCTATGTCGCGCTGAAATTTCAAATCGGCGCCCCACTCCGTCGAAGAAGAGGAGTAATCTTCTCCGGAATAATCTTTCCCCGCACTGAATCCCGTTCTTTTACGTTTTTCTACGCCGATCATTTCCAAGCGGACAGTGAAAGCTATCGTCACGCGGAGATATACTTCGTTATGAAGCGTTCCGTCGGTGTCCGATACGGAAAAATAAAACTTGATTTCATCTTCCGGTTGAATGTCCCCGATCTCGATTTGCTTTGAATCATTTTCGATTATAATCGGCGTCTCTTCCCCGTCGGAGACGAGCGAAAGCCGCTCGCGCCCATAATGCGCCACGGCAGTTGCAACTTGTGCGCCGTTTTCAGACGCCACTTCGGAATAGAAACGGGAAAACGTAACGGAAGAAAAAACCACCGCTACGGCAAAGAACACAACAAAACAAAGTACGGAAATTTTATGAAACCCGCATTTCGTCTTTTTCATTTCCTTCGCCTCCCGTCAGATTTTTTTCAAAAGCCCTATTCCAATCACTACCAACGCCATCAACGCTACGGCGGAAATAATTCCCGACGGAGTTTTCAACCATTCTATGAAAATCCCGACTTTCGGAATCGTAAGAACAACTTCCCCGACTATTTGTTTGAAGTACACGGGTTCGGGATCTTCGGAAAGATTTGCGTCCCCCTTGGTATAGTATCTGTTTCCCTCTGTACGGACAATGCGGTGCGTTACCGTCATCGTCTCGCCGATCGGCAGATATGTAACGACGTCCCCCGTTTCGTAATTGCCCGTATCTTTTACGACGACTACGTCCCCCGCTTCGATGCTTCCAGACATAGAACCCGTTGCAATCACTAAAACCGAATACCCGAAAAAAGAAGGCGCGGGCGATTTTCTGATAAATTTATCGTAAGCCAAAGTGCCTGCAAAAAACAGCAAAAAAGCCAGCAATACGCACCCGACCGCGCGCAAAACAACGGATACGACCCGTTTTGTGCATGAACTTTTTTCGGAATAAAGAGCTTTCATTACGCCTCCGTCATACGGATTGCGCCGTCACGGTAATCGTACAGACGTACTTTCCGCCCAAGAAACCGATTTCCGTATCTGCGGCGTCGTTTCCGTCAAAAGGCCATTCCCAAGTCAAAGTAAATACCTGAGACGAATTCGCCGAAAATATCAATTCTTCCGCCAAAATCCCGACCTCCGTCGAAGTCGCTATCTCGGCATTATTCATTTTCAGCGTATAGACGATCGGAAGAAGGAGCGGATTTCCTTTATCGTCCGAAAAATCCAAAGCGATAGAATATTCCAACTTCCTGTCCTCGGGATTATCGACTTGGAACGTATAATCCCCGCTCGTCCCCGGATAAAGCCTCTTTCCCGCAAAAATATTTAACTCCTCCTGAGCGCCCCAGCTTCCGTTATCGTCTCCGATGACAAGCGTGGGATAAAGCCGACTGTCGTCGGAAATAAAACGCAGGAATACCGCGAAAACGGCGACAAAGACGAGCAAGGCGCTCTCCGCCGCGACTACCCAGCGCAGGATATTGCTCTTTCGCTTCGGACCGACCCCGCCGATCCACCTTCCGTCCAAATATAGAGAGCCGTCGGAAACGAGAAAGAGCCGCTTTCCGTCCGTATAATACCGCTCCGTCAGCGAAACGTCCTCATAACTGTCCGTTTCGCTTTTGCGGTATTTCGCTATCGGTTTGCCGTTCAGGTCGTACAGCCGCCGTTTGCCCACAGAGCACAAAGGGCACCCGTCCGCGTCGTATACGGCGCGGACGCCCCCTCTTAAATTTACGCTTTTTTTAACCGGCTCCGCCGTGAGCATTCGATTAATAGACATACTTCCTCCGTCCGACCTTTATAAGTGGTTTTATCAAATTAAAATCAGTCACCTACCGAGGGGTTTGTTTGCTGCTGTTCCAAGCTAATAGTCAAATCGAGATTTATAGCGTTCTTCTCACTACTTACCATATATGTCGCACCGTTATACTCCACGTTCTCTTCATTATCTTGACTCGAATAAATACCGATAATAGTATCAAGATCATCATAAGTCAAAGTATAGGTGTCTTTGCCCTCTTCATTCGGTTTGACAGCACCTTCCTTTGTAAATGCCCATTTCCAAGTAATTTTATAATATAAGCTCACCTCAGAACCGGTGGCATACGTTTGCGCCGACAATTTTCCTTTGATGTTGTCAAGTCCGGTAACAGCATTACCATCGGGAGTTTTAAAACCGCTGTCCTTATATTGTTGCAAAGTCAACTCGACGGGAGCATAGGTATAAGTCAGTGTCGTTTCAGGTTCCTCTGTCGTTTGAGTGGTAATCGTATACGAAGGTATTGAACTCTCCCCGAAGTCATACGTAAGTTTTGCAAGAACTTCCGCATTGCCCGTAACGGAAATCGTCATGGAACCTGTCGTTCCCGGCGCAATTACCTCTCCACTAGTACCTTGGACGACGAGATTATTATCTCCCGTGGTAATCTGTGCAGGATTCTCTTTCGAAGTATTTGCATATTTTTGCCCGAACAAATTCGTAGCGTCTACCTTCACCTTATAGCCCCACTTGGCAATCGTGGCGTTGCCTTCCCCCGAGTCCTTCGATACATATTTGGAAAGCGAATATGTACCGAACGCGAAAATAAGAAGCAAAGCGAGCAAAAGCGTCGCAATCAGGAAAACTTTCTTACGCTTGTTCTCATTGTGTGTAGTTTGCATTTGAAACCCTCCTCAAAAATTTTTATTATTTTCTCCGAAACACATCTCTCCGATATGTCTTTCAGACTTATTTAAGTAGTTTTTCCAAATTTTTCCTTTTCAAGTATATCATATCCCTCCCCCCCCCCCCGTCTTGTCAAGAATAATTGAATGAATTTTTGAAAATAATTG